>ERZ837910.3680-NODE-3680-length-16283-cov-9.616650_pt1 | contig 16283 bp, 25 predicted proteins | sample MGYA00519940_ERZ837910 | MGnify/ENA primary metagenome ERZ837910 (study PRJEB31850, sample SAMEA3708825) | human gut metagenome | biome: human gut; feature: human-associated habitat; material: faeces | place: China | collected 2014 ... | reverse complement strand
GTACAGTAGAAGCTATTTCACTTGCCATAGCAGTAGACGGAGAGCCTTTACAGTCTACAAAGATGATAGTCACTCCAGCAGCAGTTCAAAATTTATTTAACGTATCGGCACAAGCATATGTTGATGTACCTTGCGGCTGTTGCAGTACAGTAGCGGTGCAGAATACATCTACACAGGCTATTGAGGTACAGAACAGTAACTTAATTGCAGTAAGGGAGGCTTGACGTAATATGCACATTGAAAGAATCCACAAAATGATTGAATGTCTTACAGAGAAAGCCTTATGCGAGCTTGATAAGGGTGTTGAGAATGTCAACACAGAGGAAATGGGCGAAGCGGTCGATATGATTAAGGACTTGTGCGAGGCAGAGTACAAGGCTGTTATCGTTAAGTCTATGAAGAAAGCTGATGAGGAAGAGGAAGAGTATAACAAGGAACTTCTTAGAACCTTAAAGGATGAGTATGGCGAAGAGGGCGGCAGAAGATACTATGATGAATACCGCTATATGCGTACTGGCAGGTATGCACCAAAGGGCAAGGGCAGTTATGTAGGCAGACGCGGCTACGAGGAACCACCATACTGGCACAGATACCTGGGCGATATGACAGATATGGATTATGACAGCATGGAGCGCATGAGAGACATGGACAGATTGAGCCGGGGTAGAATGTATTACACCGACATGTCAGACCGCATGGGAATGATTGACCAGCCGAGAAGTGGCAGTTCTACGGAACGTGATATGCGTGAGGGCAGAAGTGGCATGAGCCGCAAGCATTACATGGAGACTAAGGAACAGCACAAGAGCAATACTCAGCAGGACAAGGATGCAAAAATGCAGTCACTTGATGAGTACATGAAAGAACTGTCAACAGACTTAACCGACATGATAAGCGATATGACACCTGAGGAGCGCTCACTTATGAAGAGCAAAATGTCAATCTTATTGACTAAGATGTGATAATGAGGCAGGGGCAGAAAAATGTCCCTGCCATTGTGAGGTATAATATGTTTACAATCAACGGCATTAACTGGAGCTTAATATTCGTCAATAATTCAAGTCCTGACTTGTTGCGTTCAGACGGCACTACAAGTCTTGCTGTGACCAATTGGAACCGCAAGAGTATATTTGTATCACTTGCACCTAAAGGGGCTTATTTAAGGCGTATAATCGCTCATGAGCTATGCCATGCGTTTTGCTTCAGCTATGACATATCAATGCCGATTGAGCAGGAGGAATACCTTGCCAACTGGATAAGCTTGTACGGCACTGATTTGATTTATTTGCTTGATAATATTATGTCAAGTTTATCACGGAGGGCAGTATGACAGCGGAACAGTTATTAGAGTACATAAGGAGAACCAACCCGGAAATGACCATGGAACGTATGATATACGAGCTTAGTCAATGTGAATATGTGGCTAAGTCTGTGATTTTTACGGCGCAAAATCAGGTTGAAAAATAATTAAAAAATTTTGATGTAAAAATTTTCAATCCCCCATACCCGTAGAAACAAAAATAAAAAAATCGAAGTCAAATTCTTGTGAAATTTGGCTCCGATTTGGTGTCATTTTTTCTGATTTTCTCGATATTTTTTTCAAAAAATTTCCCTAAAATTTTCGGGTTAACATTTTAGGTACGCCCCTATACCCGAAACGCAAAATATAAAAACCGATTTACGATTTTGTCAAAATTTGTCTCTGATTTGGTGTTGTTTTTGAGCCAAAAACAGCTCTGTATGACAGCGGGACCAGTAGAATGTCACACCCAAAGTCGCCCGGCTCTGCCTATGACAACAAAGTTAGGCACAACAAACACACCACCAAACAGCATTACGTTACAAGCCGCCGCTCATTAAGGGTGCAGTTGTCCGCTTGATGATAAAATAGCACTTCGATTTCAATTTGTCAAGGAACGACAAAAAGAGAACTTCTGAAAGTTCTCTTTTTAACTGCTTATTCCTCCTCAATGGTATCAAGCACCATCTGGATGGCATACTCACGGGAGCACATCTCGGCGCCATCCCATCTATTCGCCTCAATCATCTTGTTGGCTTCGGTCGTTGCATCGGCACGGGTGTAGCCGCAGCTCATGAGCCAGTTAATTATCTTGTCCATGTCAAACCCTCCCTTGTTAAATTTTCAAGCCCCAAAGCGGAGCTGATACCGCCGCCCGGCAATGAGTCGGGGACATTCTCTGCGGCGGCGATTTTTACAAGCCGTAAAAGCCAAGAAGTTCAGCCTTGCGATTATTATCAAACACGACCTCAGTTTTGCGAACACCAAAATCGCAAAATAGCCAAGTGTCGCCGGCGACTATCGAAACTGCCAACCCTCCCATCAACGCGTGGTCGACGCTGCCAGCCACTGCATAAGCCAACATCTCAACTGTACCCTTTGGTAGGCAAGTCAACATAAGAGCCTCGCTTGTAGCCGTTTTTTTGGCTACAAGCTCCATGATTTCATTGCTAGACGCAAATGCGTCATTACAACTATAAATATCTAGTTTTTTCATTTTAATACCTCCGTATATTTAATTATCTAGCCGATTTTATCGGCTGAAAAGTGACGTGCGGAATCGAACCGCCCACGTTGGCACCTGTCGTCACTTGGCTAGTTTGATAAAATCATTCTAGCCGTGTTATATACATACAGCCTATTGTGACTGCGGTGCTTAAAGTCGCCGTTTTCGGTGATTGCCTTAATCCAAACAGCTTTCCCATGAAATCGCATACCGCGATTTCAGTAGGTCGTATGCTCTATTCGTGACTTTATAAGCGTTCCAGCCGCTCTTATACTGCCTGGAGCTTGTCAAGTCGCCGGGCTTGTACGTTTTTAAAAACTGGATGCCGCGCCCCTTAAGCTCTAGTTGAGTGTCGATAAAAATGTGACCTCCGTAATATGCGCGGTGGGCTTCCATCTGACAGCCCTCCGGTTTCTGTTGCCCCATTTCCGGGGTATATACATAAGTCCCGGGCTTCTCAGCCTTCAATGCTTCCCCTTGCGGTGGGGTGGCAAGATCAAGACGCTTGCCCCTGCCGATACGGCGTAGGGTGTGAAGTTCACTTTCTGAAATGTCACTATTTTTAAAAAGTGTCTCAACAATGTCCAGATAGGCATTACAGCTTGCAATACTGTCACAGATTTCAAACAGTGCAGTAAGATTATAATATCCGTTGCTCCTCTTTTCAGGGAACTGTATTATCTCTCCCATATTCATCCTCCTTCTAGTCTGCCATCATCAGAGCCGGGAGACCATCCCACGGCTGACGCTCCACTTTGGAGCGTTTCGGCTAATCTGCCCATTCAGTGCGCTTTAATTCACCGGTTCTCGTGCTGTGATACCAACTCTTGCCGCATACACTGAATGTTAACTCGAACCATGTACATCCGTCCTCATGTTCATGGTCGTAGCTGCCTTCAAGTACTGCGATTGAGTTTGACATTGGAGCAAACCCGAACTGATTTTTGAAGGCTGCCCTTATCGTCTTCTTAACATCTTCAAGCTGTAAATCTGTCATAATTGACTACCTCCTTATACTTCGTCAAGCTGTCTATCCAGTTCGTCAAGCTGAGTTCTTAACAAATCGTGCAACTTGTCCCATTTTTCTCCACCATCGTTTGACAGCGCTTTTGCTGCATCGCACGAAATCAGCAAATCGCAAATGTCAATTCTTTTCATTTTTACTGACGTTTCGGCTGCATTTCTCATGCTTTCAACCTCCTTGTTTTTGGGTACAACAAACACATGTTCTGTATCTGCTCTATTTCCCTTTCGTTGATATTATAATATCACTTCTATAAGTGATAGTCAATAAATTTTATCACTTTTTTTAGAAATATTTTTATTGACTTTTTTTAAAAACTGCCATATATTAAAAACACAACGAGGAGGTGATAAGATGCTTAAATATAAATTCAACGTGGGCGATGCCTTGGAGCGCGCCGGCTTCAATACTTATAAAGCTAAAACAACCGGGCTGATAAGCCAAGACGCATTAAGGAAGATTAAGAATGAAGATACAGGAATTAACTTGACAACGCTCAACAATCTATGCCTGATACTGGACTTGCAGCCGAAGGACATTTTCATATATGAAGAGACAGCGGAGGAGCGCGAGAAGAAATTAAGAATTTTTTCAAAAAATTAAAAATATCACTTGCAAAAGTGATAAAGATATGCTATTATAATGATGTCGGAAGGGAGAAGATAAGAATTTCCGAACGTGTGTTTGTTGCACGAAAAATTAAAATGGAGGTTCTAAGATGGATTTTAAAATTCAGTGGAGAAGAGAAAACAGAGCTGCCGACCCGGCAGCAGTTATAAAAATTAAAAAAGTTCTCAGGGAGCTGCCAGAACTCCTTGAGAACGACACAATCACAATTAACCCTAGTGATTGTGATTTCATCGAGCGATGCGCAGATGAGTATTGCTCAAAACTCCGTACATTGAAGTACGGATATGACCCAGAGCTGGCGATACGCTGTGTTGTCAGCGACTGGGAACGCAGCGAGTTGGAGGCTCTCGGTTTGCGGTAAACAGTTAGGCAATCGCCGAAGGCGGCGCACTGCCGGGGTTCAACTCCCCGGGTTGCTTTTACCCGGATAACCGGGAATTTAAAATACAGGAGGAGTTAAATTATGACAACGACAGAGTTAGCTAAGTACATAATCGCGGTTGAGGTGCTGGAGAAGGAGCAGGCTCCACTTAAACAGCAAGTAGGAGACCTGATACACAAGAAGTTCACAGTCGGATTGACGAGAGACGAGCAGGAACTTCTCACAATGTCCGACAAGGCAAATCAGCAGTATCAACTGATACTTGCTGATTTGAGACATGCGGCAGGGCTGAACAGTATATGCCTGTCGCGTGAAGAGCTTGAAGAAGACCACCGAGCCGTAGAAGAAGCTCATGCCTCAGTAAGTGAGTGGCTAGCAGGATATGGCGAATGATAAGAACAAGCCCCGGCGAGGTTAATCGTTCCGGGGCTATTTTCATGCCGTAAAGTGCCTATTAAATTAAATAATAATGGCTCCTGCCAAGTCACGACCGATTAAAAAGCATACCAAGCGATAACGGTCAGCACTTCCAGCTCTCACAGCATACATGATTTACGGCTGATTGTCAACGTATCAGATAGTATATTGATGTATTTTAAGTGTTGACAAGTCCACGGCTAACTGGTATTATCATAGACGGGCGAGGGCGACTAACTCATGGCAGTATCGCAGATAGCACATTGACAACCGCATATCTCACACACCTAAAATTTTAGACCAATAACAATCCGTTATGTGGTCTTTTTGTCGTTCTGTTAATATCTTGACAATGTATCTTATTTAATCCCATGTCTTTAAGTTATTTATGTATCGTATATTATTATAAAATTTACTGTCATAGATTAAGAGCCTGAGCCCTTATATTATATTTATTAATATATAGGGCTGCCGGGCACATGGACACAATCTACATCATTACATTAACGTGATAAAATCCGTATACAAACCGTATACATTCCGTTACTAAAGTGTAGCCTAGAGAAGATTAGATAAGATTAGACAAGGTAAGATTAATGAGAATGTGTAAATAAATAATCGGTTTTTAAAAAAACGTATATAATTATATACTGTATATGCGATTAGTACCAAAGTACTACGCATAAATACCCCAAAGTTATATTTTATATACTTTATGTATATAGTCACGTTTAATTTTATGTGCTATGATAATTCATGTGTGAGAGATAAAGAGATTATGATTTGGAGGTGATTATATTATGTGTGACGATAATAACGGTTATGATATTCAGACAATCAGGACTGTTGATGACATGAGAATTGTAGCTAGTGATATAGTCACTAATTACTGCAATAGACATAACATTGATGAAAATGATATATTTCCGTCTATATGGGCTGACATAATTACAGAGTTAAACATATCGTTATTTAGCCCATGCAATAGGGTTTTGAAAACCGATAGTAACTTAAACAACGAATATGATAAACGTAAAGTTGAATACGTTTATAATAATATATACAAGCGTTTGTGTAATAGTCATTGTCAAGAAGTGACTATTAAAGGGTTTATTGATATGTCGGGCATAGGGAAGCAGACATTATATGATTGGCAGATTAACAGCGGGCTAAGCTCTTCGGGTTCAGACCTGGTTAAAAAAATAGCCGAAGATAATGAAGAAAGCTTATTCAATTTGATGAAAGATAGACGGCTTAATCCCATGAAAGTGTTGCCTAAGTTAAACAGATATCATGGCTGGAATATGCCGGGAGCTAGAGCTGAGAGAACGGAGAGAGAAGCCCTTGGAGCTGATGCCCTGATACAACTTGGACAGCAGCCGAGACCGCTTGAGCTGTCAGATAATAGCTCAGTGATAGACAGTGATAGTTGATGTTTCATCACATACAGTTGTCACACAATTCTATACAATTCACGAATGCCCTATTTATAAGGGGTTACGGATATGTGACTTAATGTCAACTATTCGCAAAAGTTAGGTTTAGCGAATAGTTGAGCAGAACATAATGTAACGATAATGCTATTGTATGAATTGTTTGGAAATTGTATATAAACGGACTGATGGCATGGGACCATCCCGGGGTGGGGGTTATATGGTTGCTGGATACGCCCCCTCTAAGTCCCGAAAACTCCGACAAAAATAAAAAGCCATGGCATAGATAGGGTAGCTCCCAACAAGCTATAAGCCTTAATAGCTTCTATGCCATTCACAATAAGGCAAATATCAGAAAGGCAGGTATAAGCAATGAATGAGTTAAAGATTTTTGGGAAAAAGGATTTTTGTAAGATAAAGGATTTTCAAAAAGAAAAGCCAAACTCGGTTGTAGGGATTGTATATGTGATAGGATATAACAACAGTTTTTGCAAAATTGGTATGTCTTCGTTGCCGGCAGATAGAACATTGGCTTTACGTCATTATATTTCTGACTATATGCAGATGTCAGTTGACAAGATAGCTATAAGCAGCTGGCACACAAATTACAAGCAAAACGAAAAACTATTACATGAAAATTTTTCAAGTTGTCGTATACCGAATACTGAATTGTTTTCATGTGATATCCAAGAAGTTACTGAATTTATACAAAATGATGGCATCAAGTTTGAAGATAATTCTGAAGAGATTTTGAAGAATATACAAAGAGGTAGCGATGCACTTGTTGAATTTGGAAAAGCTATCATGCGGGGCGATTTTGAGCAGAAAAGCGAAAATACTTTTGATGAAAAATACAATAAAATGTTAAAAGAGTCAAATAAATTAACTGACGAAATCCTTTTTTCGGCGAGGTTTTTAGTTGATAGCTATAAAGAAGCATTAGAAACTCGCATGGAAAAAGAACTGAATGCACTTAAAGGGTATTTTGTTGATAAATGGATACAACACGGACTAATAGATAAAGAAAGTGTTTTTGATTCACAGCAAAAAATGACTGAAAAGCTTTTAATCGGAGGAGTAACAAAATGACAGGCAAAGAATATCAGCAGTTGGCAATGAGAACCAACGATGGACTTAATAGACTGCGTTTAGAGGACGCAATAGCAAATCAGGGTGACATATCAGTATCACAGTTGCTTAATGGAGCGTTAGGACTTACTGGTGAGGCTGGGGAAGTCTCAGACCTTATCAAGAAAGGCATATTCCACGAAAAGGGCATATACCTTGAACACTTGAAGAAAGAGTGCGGAGATGTGATGTGGTACTTAGCAATGATAGCCGATGCGTGCAACTTTACGCTTGATGAAGTCATGCAGATGAATGTTGGCAAGCTTAGGGGTAAGATACCCACAAGGGTTTGATACTTACAGGGCTAATCACAGGCAGGAGGGCGATATATGATTCAGGACATATTGATATTCTATCTTCTGTGGGTGTTAGGTGCTCCGGCATGGTGTTTTGTAGCAATCTGTATAGCGGTTCTACTGAGGATAATTAACTTCGGTATGAATATAGGTGCCGAACAGGAAGAAAAAGCCATAAATGAGGCTTTAAAGAGGTTACGCAATGAAACTATTTGGGAAAGAGATAAACGATGAGTGCTCACGCTGTGGAAACGTGCTTGATTGTGAGTTATTTCGCAAAGGGCATGGTATAGGCGGCAATCGTGAGAATGTTGCCGACATGATTAAGTGCCAGTTTGAGCATCGAGAAAAGAGTAAAAATCAATGTGGACAATAATACTGCTCATGCTCGTAACATCTGGCATATTTATTTTTAATGAGCTACTTGTGGTTGTATTCTATTTGCTTGTTAAGGATTTATTCAAGAAGTGATTGGGCTATCGCCAAGCGGTAAGGCACAGCACTTTGACTGCTGTATTCGTCGGTTCGAATCCGATTAGCCCAGTTCGGTCATTTATATGACCATCGGACTTTTAAGTCATGTTGTTTCATAAACTCCACCTATTAGCGGAATGCTGTTAAGAGCCGTCACAAGGCTCGATAGGTTTTGGGTTTCGTTGCTGTAGTTACCCGGTGTTACATGAGGCATCGAAAGAATAGCAACAGTGTAGACAACAAAGCTGCGTAAGCAGGGGCTTGCCAAGGGCCTCGTCGCATTGTCTACACTAATGGGATGTAGTTCAGTTGGTAGAACGTCTGCCTCATACGCGGAAGGTCGCAAGTTCAATCCTTGCCATTCCAACTGCCCTTATGGGGCAAACCACCTCTTAAAGTAGTAATGTAGTCTTGCTACCGTCCGGCAAGTAAATCAAGGGGCGGACATTGGGGGTGTAGCTCAGTTGGTTAGAGTAACCGGCTCATAACCGGTCGGTCGTGGGTTCAAGTCCCACCAGCCCAAGCGTGTTGAAGGATGCACCAGAATCAATGCTGAGAAAGGAAATCCTAGGAGTACTTTTGGAGAGGCATTGATAATTCCTGTTCCTCGAACTGGTTTGGCAGAGCAGGTATCAATATGGTGTACATTATTGATGCTGGTTGAGGGTTCAAGTCCCTCTTTGGGAATTTTGGTTGAACGTAGAACCGCATAACGGATAGTAGTTTTGGGGGGGGGCAAAAACAAGCAATCTGTCGAGCATTGCTTAGTGGGGGTTCGAATCCTTCCTATCCGATTATAGGAGACTTAACATGGATTATTTTGGGATGTATAGGGATATATGGAATTATCACAAGAAATACATAGACAAGATAAGCTTTGCTGATGATAAACTCTGGAACAGCATAATCCAAGAAGCAAGTAAGCTTGGCAAAAAGTATGACAACTGTGAGTTCATAGGTGAGCTGATAAGGAATGAGGTGAATGAGTTTGAGCGAATTGCAAGAAGTTGTTGACCATATCAGGGATAACTATGATTTAGACATTTTTACGAGGATTTGAGGTGTGCGTATGTGCGAATTTTGCAAAGACATAGGAATTGGATTACCGGACTGGGATTTTTTACCAAAAGAGGACGAAGATATAGTGCCGTCTGGTGATGCAATAGAAATCAGAAAAATTATGAATAAGAATGCCCTTGTTTTTACGAATAGTGCTAACGAGTACGGACCGGGTGCGCTAGACATACAATTTTGTCCTATGTGTGGTAGAAAGTTGGTGGAAGAATGAAACACCAGAAAGAATGGCACACTTGCGATAGGTGCGGTGCAGAAATAGTTCACAGGAAAAGAAACGAAATGAAACGGAGTTAGTCGCTACCCTAAAACAAGACGAAGAAAATAGTCTTTAAATAATTTCCGAAACACTAAGAGGTGCGTACAATATTGGTGTGCTAAGGATAGCTTTTACTACTGACTACGCATATTACCGGCTACAGATTGATTGTAGTCGCTAACCTAAAACAATTATAGGCAGAGGTCTATAAGCACCTTTGCGAGAAAGCGAGGTGCTTTTTCTTTTGGCATCTGAATATCTGAAGCAAACAATCCAAGGATACGAAAACTACATAAAGCAAAGCGGAATAGATGATAAGGTAATCGGAGCATACATAGACGCGTCAAAAACGGCGTATCTGAACGAAAAGGATACAGAGTATGGGTTAAAGATTTCTAAGCGCTCTAAAGAGCTTATAGAACAGTATGTGCTAAGTTTGGCTAAGATGTCTATATGGGATTTGGATTCACTGGCTAACCAAACAAAGAAAAATTACCAAATCCTTGACAAGTACTATGACTTGTTGAAATTAGAGGCACCATATCTTTTCCACAGTTATCTACTGTATCTCGAAAAAAATAGGCAAGAAGAAGAAAAATTTTATGCCCCGAAAATGGAACAGTTAAACAGGCATGGTCTGATTCAAGCTTTGCAAGACCTCGAAGATGATAAGCTTGACCTTTTATCTATCTCAATGCCACCCGGCACACAGAAAACCACGTTAGAGAAGTTTTTTTGCTCATGGATAATAGGTAGACACCCGAAAGATTATAGTTTGTTCTTTTCCCATTCTGACGATATTACAAGAATGTTTTATGATGGAGTTCTTGATATAACTACCAATAGCGAAGAATACACATGGAGCGAAATTTTTCCTGACGTAAAACTGCAAAATACAGATGCAAAAAGACAGCGTATCAATTTTGACAAGCCAAAAGCGTTCTCAAATATACAATGTACATCTGTCGGCAGTAAGAATGCCGGTAAGGTTAGATGTAACAGATATTTGTATTGTGATGACCTTGTTAGTGGCATTGAGGAAGCACTTAATAAGAAAGCACTTGATAAGCTGTGGCGTATATATGGAACTGATGCAAGGCAAAGAAAGTTGAATGAGCAAGTTAAGGAAATCCATATTGCTACACGTTGGAGTGTACACGATGTTATAGGGAGATTACAAAGAATTTACGCCAAAAGCGACAGGGTTCGTTTTATCGCGGTTCCTGATATTGACCCGGTTACAGGAAAAAGTAATTTTGACTACAAATATAATGGAATGTCGGTTGAGTTTTTCCACGACCAAGAGCTTACTATGGACGATATTTCATATCGTTGTTTGTACAAAAATGAGCCAGTTGAGCGTGAAGGACTACTTTACCATGATGACGACCTTAGACGTTTTATGTCAATGCCACTTAGGGAACCAGATGCAATCCTCGGAATCTGCGATGTTAAGAACAAAGGAACCGACTTTATGTTCTTGCCTTGTATGTACCAGTTCGACAACGATTTTTACTTGGTTGATTGCATCTGCGATGATACGACAGATTACGGCATACAGTATAGCCGCTTATCTAACATCATTGTAGACCACAAAATGCAACAGTGCGAGTTCGAGAGCAATTCAGGAGGAGACAGAGTATCCTATGAAGTTGCTCAAAGAGTTGAGGAAATGGGTGGAAGATGCAATATCACAGATAAGCCGACCGAGACAAACAAGGAAACAAGAATTATTGTTAATTCCGATTGGGTCAAGAAGCACGTCCTTTTCAGGGACAAAGAAAAATATAAGCCTAAAGAAGATTACGGAGTTATGATGTCGTGGCTTTTAACTTATTCAGTAGTCGGCAAAAATGACCATGACGATGTGCCAGACGGCTTGGCTAACTTTTGCCTTTTCGTTACAAGAGGTAGCTTAGTAGCTAAATGTGAAGCAGCAGTTAATCCATTCAGGAGGTGACACGATGACAACCAAAGACTATCTTAATCAAATCAGCCGGCTTAATCGCATGATTAACAATAAGCTTGTTGAAATACAGCAACTTAAAGAAATGGCTTGCTCTATATCGGCTATAACAAGTGGGGATAGGGTTCAGACAAGCCAAAATTTTGACAAAATCGGTACAAGCATCGCCAAGATTGACGAGATGGAGCGAAACCTTGATAAGATGATTGACGAGTATGTCGATAAGAAAAACCTCATAATAGCCCAAATAGACAGCGTAGAGGACGAGGACTGTTACAACATTCTTTTTTCGAGGTACATTGAGAAAAAGACTTTCGAGGTCATCGCAACAGAGCTTAACTATTCGTGGAGACAGATTGTAAGGCTCCATGGAAAAGCATTACGGAAATTTGAGGAAAGATACGGCAATGAGTATCTGTAAAATGTCATAGAATGTCATATTGTGCTTATGATATAGTTATACTTGAAAAAAGTTCGTTCAAGAGCTTAATATTCATTCCTCTTTGGAAAGCACCGTCTTAATGGCGGTGCTTTTTGCGTGAAAGGTAATTTATGAAAAAAGATAAATGCAAAATATACTGTCCACAATGCCACCGCCGGGTTGCGGAGTGGGACGGAAAATATTCGGGAAATATAATAGTTGGTTGCCGTAAGTGCCACAAAAAGGTTGTGTATTACACAAATACAGGCATTACGGACATAAAGCCATGGGAGCCAAGAAAAACGGCAAGTGGCATGACATATCTTTAAGGAGCAGATAACTAATGAACCGTGGAACACTTCAAGACCTTGTTAGAGGTTGCTATGGGCGGAAAATTGCATATACCGATGTTGAAACAATCACAAGGGATAATGTTGTCAAGGTCATTGGAGACTGTATTAGTGCTTTCTACTGGAATAAGTCAATATTCAAGTACTTATGGGATTACTACAAAGGTGACCAACCAGTGCTGTACAGAACTAAAACGGCTAATGCAGATATAACTAATTACATAGTCGAAAACCACGCATACGAGATTGTGCAATTCAAAGTCGGCCAGACCTATGGCGAACCGATACAGTATGTCAGTCGTTCTAAGGACGAGAAAGTCAACCAAGCAGTTGACAAGCTTAATGACTATATGGCTGACGCGAACAAGCATGAAAAAGATATTAAGGGCGGCGAGTGGCAATCAGCAACAGGAACGTCATTTAAGGCGGCACAACGGACAAACAAAAGTGACATGCCATTTAGAATCGTGGCACCTACACCGCTTAATACGTTCGTCATATACAACCGTAACACAGAGGAACCACTTCTTGCTGTGCAGGAGCTTAAAGATGAGAATGGCAACTGGTATAAAATGGCTTTTACCGACACAATGTCATTCAGGATTGTTGACAGCAAGGTTGTAAGTGCCAAGCTCCACACATACGAGGAGATACCGATTGTTGAATTTCCAAACAACCATGAAAGGCTTTCAGATATTGAGCTTGTTATTGGTATGCTTGATGCAATCAACAATATGCAGTCTAACAGAATGGACAGTATACAGCAGTTTGTTGAGTACTGGGTTAAGTTTGTAAACTGTGAAGTTGATACAGAAACTTTCAATAAAATGAAGGAAAGCCATGCCCTTGTTGTTAAGTCTATCAATAAGGACAACAAGTCTGATGTCGAGATTATGACACAGGAGCTTAATCAGACACAGTGTCAGGTCGCTAAAAACGACCTGTGGGATAATGTTCAGTCAATACTTGCTATTCCTAATAAGAATAACAATAACACAGGTGGCGACACACAGGGAGCGGTTGAACTTAGAAATGGCTGGGACTTCTCCAAGTCGAGAGCCAAGCTCAAAGACCCACTTGTTAAATCTGCTGAAAAGCGACTTGCAAAGGTGGTCCTTAATATTCTTAGAGACAGCAGCAACGAATTAGGATTATCTAATGGCTTAGGGCTGTCAATAAGGGACTTTGATGTGCAAATCAATCATAGTCCACAAGATAACATGTATACTAAGGCGCAGACGCTTACAGTTCTGCTTCAAGCCGGAATACATCCGCTTGTAGCAATTAAGACGGTTGGTTTATGGGCGGATGCCGAAAAGACGTTCTTAATGTCTAAGGGCTATCTTGACAACTTATATAAGACTATCACAGATGTTGAGAAGCAGGAAAAGCAAGCACAAGAGATAGTTCAACAACTTAATAATAATCAGCAAAATAAAGCAACTACCGAGCAATAATCGGCGGTTGCTTTTATTTTATATGCACTCATGCGTGAAATGGGAAAACGAAAATCCAAGCGGAAAGAACCGCGACAATAAAATGTAGATTATGGAGGTAATCATTTATGACAAGGGAAGAAGCAAAGCAGAACTTAATTGCATTAGGAATTGAGGAGCCGACACCGGCACAGATAACAAACTATCTTAATCAGTTCCACAGCAACGCACCACAGGCACCGGCACAGCCAACTATTCCAGCATCCGAACTAGAGGTCAAGTCCGACAATACGGAGGAACTCACAAAGTTAAGAGAGCAGATTGCAGAATTACAGCGTGAGAACATTCAGAAGGACATAAGGGCTTATGCGGCGGAAAAGGGCTTGACAGGCGAACAGGCAAACAAGGTATTAGCAGGATTTCAGGATAACCTTGAGCTTGCTAGGTCTGCTATTGATTCTGTATCAGAGATTATCACCGCAAGAGAGACGGCAGCAGTACAGGCTAAGATTCAGGAAATTGCTAAAAATGCAGATGTTCCTGGTGGCGGCGGTGCTGGCAGTCAGAATAAAGAAAAGCCTAACGATGTAGCAAACGCTGAAACAATTAGTTTTGGTTCGGCAGCCCCAAGCGTTGAGGCAAGAGATTATTACAAGTTATAGGAGGTAAAAGACAATGGGTAAGCCTATTGAGAGAGACTTTACGCAGAGTAAAGGCATTTTAAAGTTTTTTCCTTACGAGGGAGCAGCGTGTGTAGTTCCGCAGTCTATGGTGTCGGTGGCAGACGGAAACGGAAGAAAGATTGTACCGGCAGGAACACCATTCCCAAGCAATGATAACAAGTGCTTAGGTTATCTGCTTGAAGATGTGGACGTAACGCAGGGAGACGCACCGGGAACTTATGTATATCAGGGAACTATTGACTGGGAAAAGGTCAAGACACTTTCACCAACAATAGCAGATGCGGCTAGAAAAGTAACACCTAGAGTAACATTCTACGGTGCAGAACCAATAACAGAGTAATTATAGGAGGTTAAAATACTATGGCATTACCATTAGCAGAAGCATTTACAGCGAGAAGCCTCGGTGTAATGTGGAATAATTATCAGAAGACATTAGGCTCTGCCCCTTATCTTGGCAGACAGAAGTTTGGTACAAGGAAGCAGGATTCGCTTGACCTTAGATTTATCAAGGGCAAAAGCGGACTTCCGGTATCGTTAAAGGCATCTAACTTTGACGCTCAGGCGGAGTTAAGGGATGTTGGTGGATTCTCTGACATTCAGAACGAGATGCCGTTTTACCGTGAATCATACATGGTTACAGAGAAAGAGGAACAGGAGTACGACAATTACAGAAGTGCCGAGAACTCTAACCTTGCTAATCAGGTACTTAGAGAAATCAGCAAGAAGCCTATGAACCTTATTGAGGGTGCAAGGGTTGTACCCGAGAGACAGATATGGTCTTTGCTTGCACCTGAGGACGGCGTGCCTAAGATTGATGTTGTTATCGGCAAGAGTAAGTACACTGTCGAGTATACAACTGATAGTGGAGCCGCACACAAGGCAGACCACTTTGTTGAGATTTCCGGTTCAAGTGACAAGTGGAATGTTCCGGCTACAGCAACACCACTTGCAGACTTAATCAAGACAAGAAGAGATTTTGCTAAGAAAACCGGCTATTCTCTTACACGTTTTTCCATGAACACAGAGACATGGGAGATGGTTCTCAATGCAGAGGACACTAAGAAGCAGGTACTTGGTATCACAGCTTATAACGGCGGTATTAGATTACAGCAGGGACAGGTTGTCGAATATCTTAGAGGCTACGGCATCGAGATTGAGGTGTATGACAAACTGTATATTGACCCGGCGGATGGTCAGTCAAAGTACTTCATTCCAACAGGTATTGTGTCGGCACAGTCTGCCGGTGTATACCTTGGCGATTATGTATTCGGCAAGACACCTGAGGAAAGAAGCGGAAGCCTTACAGACGGAAACTTATCTATCGTTGAGACTGGTATTTCTGTCTACACATACGCCACAAATCATCCTATCAATACTCATTGCGTAGTATCCATGATTGGACTTCCTACATTCGAGGGAATGGATAGCGTTGTTGTAATTAAGGTTATCTAGGAGGTGTGCCTATGATAGCACAGAATACGGTTAAATATAACGGCAGATGGTATAAAGCCGGCGACAAGATAGAGGAGGCAGAACAGACTGTCTCCTCTTCTGTTAATTATACCAAGACAGATATTAACCGCATGTCTACAGCAGACTTACAGGAACTTGCCAAGACACAGGGTATCGGCGGTGCTGAGCTGTTAAGCGGTGCGGAGCTTAAAAAGCTGTTAATCGAGAAGTTCGGATTGTAGGAGGGCTTATGTATGCTATACACCACATTAGAACAGGTCAAAATCAGACTTAAACAATTTCATATTGATACAGTCACAAATGATGATGAAA
>ERZ837910.3679-NODE-3679-length-16285-cov-2.992421_pt1 | contig 16285 bp, 13 predicted proteins | sample MGYA00519940_ERZ837910 | MGnify/ENA primary metagenome ERZ837910 (study PRJEB31850, sample SAMEA3708825) | human gut metagenome | biome: human gut; feature: human-associated habitat; material: faeces | place: China | collected 2014 ... | reverse complement strand
GCCCGATGCGCTGGCCTTCGGGCTGGTCGAAGGCTGGCGCGGCGAAATCTGCCACTTGGCCGTCACCGGCCCGGACGGCGGACTGCGGGTCTACAAGGTCGTGGACCCTTCGTTCCGCAACTGGCCGGGCCTGGCCGTAGCCCTGCGCGGCAACCAGATCTCCGACTTTCCGCTCTGCAACAAGAGCTTCAACCTTTCTTACTGCGGCCACGATTTGTGAGGCCTTGCCATGCTGCGCATCATCAGGGAACGTCTGCACCAGAAATACCGCACGCTGGACTACCCCCGGCGTCAGCCCGCGCTTTCGCCCCGCTTTCTGGGGCGGCCCGTGCTTACGCCGGTGGACTGCGGCCCTTGCCGAGTCTGCCTGGATATCTGCCCCACGGGCGCGCTGCTGCCCACCCTGGGGGCCGAGGACGGCGCCCCCACGCTGGACATGGGCCGCTGCACCTTCTGCGGGGCCTGCCGCGACGCCTGCCCCAAGGGAGCCATTGCGTTTACGGGCGAACACCGCCTAGCCTCATTCACCCGCGAGGGCCTGCTGGTGCGGCCCGGCGTTGCCGCCGCGGAACAGGAGGCGGCCCACAATGCGCCGCCGGCCGCGCGAGAAAAGTTTGCCCTCTTCCGCCGGTCGCTCAAACTACGGCAGGTCAGCGCCGGGGGCTGCAACGCCTGTGAGGCGGACTGCAACGTGCTCACCACCCTGGTCTACGATCTGGGCCGCTTCGGCATTGATTTTGTGGCCTCCCCGCGCCACGCGGACGGCCTGGCCGTCACGGGCCCGGTTACGGAAAACATGCGCCTGGCCCTGCTGGACACCTACGCCGCCCTGCCGGAACCGCGCCTGGTGCTGGCCGTGGGCGCGTGCGCCATTTCCGGCGGCCTGTTCCGCCACGCGCCCCAGTGCAACAAAGGGGTCAGCAATCTCCTGCCCGTGGACCTGTTCATTCCGGGCTGCCCGCCCAATCCCTGGACCATCCTGGATGGCCTGCTCTCCCTGCGGGGATAGGACGCTGCAACGGTAAAATTGCTCTGGCGGCTGTGTGGGCAGACGCCCGCCGCGCAGGCGCCAGTAAGGTCTTTGCGCTGGCAAACACTGAAGTGCGCGCAGGGACATCGTTGAGAACGGATATTCGCAAAGTTGCAGTGCTTCAGGCCCAACAGGGGCCGCCGCTGCGGAAGGCCCTCCAAAACTCCGGCGGCTTCGTCAGCTGCAACCGGCTGCGGCACAACCTTGTTCCGCGCCCGGGAATGGTGTATCTTGCGTCTGCATCCCGATAAATACCCCTTAGACAGACTTTTGGCAGCATCTATCTTATTGGTGAGAAACTCATGTCGGACATAGTTCCCGTTATTCTGTGCGGCGGCAGCGGCACGCGGCTTTGGCCCCTTTCCCGCGAAACCTACCCCAAGCAGTTTGTGGATCTGGGCGCAGGGCGTACCCTGTTCAAAGACACCGTAGCCCGTGCCGCCGCCGTGGCCCCCGACGCGACCCCCGTCATCGTCTGCAATGAGGCGCACCGCTTTTATGTGAACGCGGCGCTCTACCAATGCGGAATCAGCGGCACGGTGCTGCTGGAGCCCGCCCCGCGCAACACGGCGCCGGCCATTGCCCTGGCCGCGCTGGCCCTGGCGGCCGACGGCGCGGACCCCTGCATGCTGGTGCTGCCCTCGGACCACGCCATCGCGGACGTGGACGCCTTTGCGGCGGGCGTGGAGCGCGCCGCTCGCCTGGCGGACCAGGGGCATATCGTCACTTTTGGCATCGCACCCACGGCTGCGGAAACGGGCTTCGGCTATATCGAACAGGGCGCGCCCCTGGGCGAGGACGGTTTTGCCGTGGCCCGCTTTGTGGAAAAGCCCGACCAGGCCAGCGCAGAAGCCATGCTGGCCCAGGGCGGCTTTTTGTGGAACAGCGGCATGTTTTTGCTGCGGGCTTCCGTGTATCTGCGCGAACTGGAACGCTGCGCCCCGGGCATGGCCGCCGCTTGCCGCGCCGCCTGGGAAGGACACAAGGACGACGGCGTGTTCCACCGGCCGGACAAAGACGCTTTTCTGGCCGCGCCCGCCGATTCCATAGATTACACCGTCATGGAGCACACTGCCCTGGCCGCCGTCGTGCCGCTGGTCACGAGCTGGAGCGACCTGGGCTCCTGGGAAGCCTTTTATCAGGCGGGGCAGGCGGATACGGAAGGCAATGTCTGCAGCGGGGACGTGCTGCTGGAAGGGGCCGCCCACTGCTACTGCAACGCCACCCACCGGCTGCTGGCCGTCATGGGCGTGCGCGACCTGGTGGTGGTGGAAACGCGGGACGCCGTGCTGGTGGCCCCGCGGGAACAGGCCCAGGACGTCAAAAAAATCGTGAACCGCCTGCAACGCGCCGGCCGTCCCGAATGCCGTCAGCACCCACAGGTCTACCGGCCCTGGGGCAGCTACGAAACGCTTGTTCTGGACGGACGCTTTCAGGTCAAACGCATCATCGTCTCACCCGGCGGGGAACTCTCCCTGCAGATGCACCACCACCGCGCCGAGCACTGGGTGGTGGTCAGCGGCACGGCCGAGGTCACCAACGGCGATGTGACCCGACTGTACACTGAAAACCAGTCAACATATATTCCTGTCGGGACACGGCACCGGCTGAAGAACCCCGGCGTCATCCCTCTGGTGCTTATTGAAATCCAGTCCGGCTCCTATCTGGGCGAGGACGACATCGTGCGCTTTGCCGACGTCTACGGCCGGGGAGATCGTGCATAGCTAAACACATAATCCCCGCCGGCAACGCGGTGGACAAGGGCACAGAAACAGGATATTTTGCTGCGATTCTGAAACAAACGGACTTCCAGACGCGGGCCAGTGCGCCCGCTGCAAAGGATAGCTGCCCGACATCATGAAAAAAGCGCTCATTACCGGCATCACCGGCCAGGACGGGGCCTATCTCGCGGAATTTCTGCTGCGTAAGGGCTATGAGGTGCACGGCATCAAACGTCGCGCATCACTGTTCAATACGGACCGCATCGACCATCTGTATCAGGATCCGCACGCCAGTGCGCGGCACTTTATCCTGCACTACGGCGACCTGAGCGATTCCAGCAATCTGGTTCGCATCATGCAGGAGGTGCGCCCCGACGAAGTCTACAATCTGGCCGCCCAGAGCCATGTGCAGGTCTCCTTTGAATCGCCGGAATACACGGCGGACGTGGACGCCCTGGGCACGCTGCGCCTGCTTGAGGCCATCCGCATTGCCGGGCTCACGGGCACCACCCGTTTTTACCAGGCCTCCACTTCCGAACTGTTCGGCCTGGTGCAGGAAGTGCCGCAAACGGAAAAGACGCCCTTTTATCCCCGCTCGCCCTACGCCTGCGCCAAACTTTATGCCTACTGGATCACGGTCAATTACCGAGAGGCTTACGGCATGTATGCCTGCAATGGCATTCTGTTCAACCACGAATCGCCCGTCCGCGGCGAAACCTTTGTGACCCGCAAGATCACTCGCGCGCTTTCCCGTATGGTGCTGGGCCTGCAGGACTGCTGCTATCTGGGCAACCTCAACGCCAAGCGCGACTGGGGCCACGCCCGCGATTATGTGGAGATGCAGTGGCTCATGCTGCAGCAGGAAAAGCCTGATGATTTTGTGATCGCCACAGGGCGGCAATTTTCCGTGCGGGATTTTGTCAATGCCGCGGCAGCGGAAATGGGCCTGACCCTTACCTGGCAGGGCGAGGGCGTGGACGAAACAGGCACTGTGGCCGCCGTGGATCCGGACCGCCTGCGCCGGGCCGCCGGCAACCGGCAGGGGCTGGAATGCCGCCTCAAGCCCGGCGACGTCATTGTGCGGGTGGATCCGCGCTATTTCCGGCCCACGGAGGTGGAAACCCTGCTGGGCGACCCGGCCAAGGCCAAGCAGAAGCTGGGCTGGGAGCCCAAAACCACGTTTGAAGTCATGGTGGCGGAGATGGCCCGCGAAGACCTGGGTCTGAGCATGCGCGACGCCCTGTGCCAGGTGGCGGGCTTTAAAACCTTCAGTCATAACGAGTAGGCCATGCGCAAGGATTCGCGTATATATGTGGCGGGCCACAGGGGGCTTGTGGGCAGCGGCATCTGCCGTGCCCTGAACCGTGCCGGTTACAAAAATCTGCTGACGCGTACCCATGCCGAGCTTGATTTGTGCGATCAGGCGGCGGTGGCGGCCTTTTTTGCGCAGCACAGGCCCGACGTGGTGATTCTGGCCGCCGCCAAGGTGGGGGGCATCCACGCCAATGCCACATATCCTGCGGAATTCATCTACCAGAATCTGCAGATACAGAACAACGTCATTGACAGTGCATACCGCAACGGCTGCAAAAAGCTGCTGTTTCTCGGTTCATCGTGCATCTATCCCAAGCTCTGCCCGCAGCCCATCAGGGAAGAATATCTGCTCACCGGCCCTCTGGAGCCCACCAACGACGCCTACGCCCTGGCCAAAATATCCGGCATCAAGATGTGTCAGGCCTACCGCAAACAGTACGGCTTTGACGCCATCAGCGCCATGCCCACCAATCTGTACGGCCCCGGCGACAACTACCATCCGCAAAACAGCCATGTGGTCCCGGCGCTTATCCGCCGATTTCACGAGGCCAAAGTCTCCGGCGCGGCCCAGGTGACCATCTGGGGCACGGGCACGCCGTTGCGCGAATTTCTGTATGTGGATGATATGGCCGAGGCCTGCGTGTTTCTGCTCGAGAACTATTCTGACTTTGAACACGTGAACGTGGGCTGCCAGCAGGAATGCACCATTCTGGATCTGGCCCGGCGCGTGGCCCGCGTGGTGGGCTTTGACGGCAACATTGCCACGGACCCCGAAAAGCCCGACGGCACGCCGCGCAAACTCATGGACAGCGGCAAGCTCTTCGCCATGGGCTGGCGGCCCCGCGTGGGGCTGGATGCGGGGCTACGCGCGGCGTATGGGGATTTTTGCGCCCGCCAGGGGGCGGAAACCGCATGCTGAACCCGCAAATAGGGAGAATTTTTCGCGCCATCTACGGTCGCCTGGGCACGGATCTGCAGGCCCGATTCTGGCGGGTCATGGGGCTTTCCGTACTGGTGGCCCTGACGGAATTTGTGCTCACGGCGGCGGTATCCCTGTTGGGCGTGGTCCTGGCCTCGCCGCAGACCATTGCCCAGTCCGGCGTCATGCACAGGCTGGTAGCCTTCTATCCGCCCCTGCGGCCCATCACCGAGGATCCGCGCCTGCTGCTCATCGTCCTGCTCACCGGCCTGTGCGGGGCCGTGCTCTGCAAATCCTTGGCCCTGGCCCTGCTCACCTGGCGGCAGGCCAGCTTCAGCCAGGCCGTCAATCTGGAGATGGGGCGACGGCTGTTTCACGGCTTTGTACACGCGCCCTACCTCTGGCATGTGGAGCAAAGGGTCAGTGACCTGTCTATGGCCTTAGGCTGGCGCAATAGCGTTGGGCTTTACGGTTTTGCCGTTGTCCAGGCCCTGGGTCAGCTGGCGGTTGCCGCGTTGCTCATTATAGTTGTTCTGGTGGTCACCCCCTTGGCTGGCAGCGTGGTTCTTCTGGGAACAGGCGTGAGCGCTTATATCATTTTCCGGTTGAGCCGCAAGCTGGTCAGCAAATACAGCCAGGAATTGACCGCAGCGCAAAGGGATTCCAACCGGGTCAGCCACACAGCGCTCTATGGCGTACGCGAATTGATGATCTATCGTCAGCAAGCTCCTTTTGAAGCACACTATCTACAACATGAAGGGCGCGTGGCCCATGCCCAGGCCCTGTTGCCCTTGTGCCACCCGCTGCCCTCCTGGGTTCTGGAATGGATGGGCATGGTGCTGCTGTTGGGAGCAGTGGTGCTGCTGTCCTGGCAGGGAGCTGGCGTAGCCCGCACTGTGGGCACGCTGACCTTGCTGGCGGCCGTGGCCTGGCGGCTTTTGCCCACCATGAACAAGCTGGTGCAACAACTGCTCATGATGCAGCAGCAGATCCCGCAGATTGAACCGGTCCTGCGCAAGCTGGATGAAGTGGCGGCCCTGCCGCGAACCGACACAGTAACCGCACAGGACTGCCCCTTGCGCCAGGAACTGCGGCTGGAGGACGTTTCCTTCCGCTATCCCTCCACGCCGACGGGCAAACCCGACGCCCTGCGCCATTTGCATATCCGCATTCCACGCGGCAGCATGGTGGGCTTTGTGGGTCCTTCCGGCGCAGGCAAAAGCACCATCGTAGGGCTGCTCACAGGCCTCTTCCCGCCCACCGCCGGACGCATCACGGTGGACGGCCAGCCCATGGACGCGGCCCTGCGCGAAGGCTGGATCCGGCGCATCGGCTATGTGCCGCAATCCCCCTTTCTGCTCAATGCCAGCATTGCGGAAAACGTGGCCTTCAGCCATTGGGGCGCAACGCTTGACCGCGAGCGGGTGCGTCAGTGCTGCCGCATGGCGGCCATGGACTTTGTTGACGAGCTGGAACAAAATATCGATACTGTCATTGGTGAACGCGGGGTGCGCCTTTCCGGCGGACAAGTACAGCGCGTGGCCATTGCCCGCGCCCTGTATAACGACCCGCAGTTCATTTTGTTTGACGAAGCCACCAGCGCGCTGGACGGCGCAGCGGAACAGGCCATTCAGCACACTATCAACAGCCTGCGGGAACACATGACCTTGGTGGTGGTGGCGCACCGTTTGAGCACCGTGGAAGCCTGCGACTATGTGTATTGGGTTGACAAGGGCACACTGCGCACGGAGGGAACCCCCAAGGCCGTACTTCCGGCTTATGCAGCGTATCTTGACACAATTGGTGGAGCACACGATAAAAGCATCCTGTCACAATAAGCGCATATTAAAAATTATATTTAACCAAGAAGACGATGTTTACTAACAAAAATCTCCTCATTACTGGCGGCACCGGCTCTTTTGGAAAAAAATGTGTAGAAGTCCTGCTTAAATCCTACCAGCCCAAACGGCTTATCATTTTTTCCCGTGATGAGCTGAAGCAGTTTGAAATGCAGCAGTTGTTCCCTACCGAAAAATATCCCTGCATGCGCTATTTTATTGGTGATGTGCGGGACAAGGAGCGTCTGTGCCGCGCGTTTCGTGGGGTGGACTATGTCATCCACGCGGCCGCGCTCAAACAGGTGCCCGCAGCCGAATACAACCCCACGGAATGTATCCGCACCAACATTGGCGGGGCGGAAAACATTGTTAATGTGGCCGCCGACAGCGGCGTCAAAAAAGTTGTGGCTCTTTCTACGGATAAGGCCGTAGCTCCAGTTAATTTATATGGCGCCACCAAGCTGTGCTCAGACAAGCTGTTTATTGCCGCCAACGCCTTTACCGCCTGCGACACTGTATATTCAGTAGTGCGCTACGGCAACGTCATGGGCAGCCGGGGCAGTGTCATCCCCTTTTTCATCAAGCAGCGCGAGGCCGGTGGGCCGTTGACCATCACCGACTCCCGCATGACACGCTTCTGGATCACCCTGGAGCAGTCTGTACACATGGTATTGCGCTCTTTTAAAATCGCGGGCGGCGGCGAAGTACTGGTACCCAAGATCCCCAGCATGAAAATTACCGACCTGGCCGCAGCCATCGCGCCCGGCATGCCCACAGTGGAGGTAGGCATCCGCCCCGGCGAGAAGTTGCATGAGACCATGATCACCGTCGAAGATTCGCGCCACACCATCGATATCGGCGACTACTACGTCATTAAGCCGGAAACCTTTGATTACCGCGGCCCAGAGGGCAAGCCCGTGCCAGAAGGCTTCAGCTATAATTCCGGCGCCAATGAACAGTGGCTGACGGTAGCCCAACTGCGCGACACATTGACCGATCAAGGCTTTGACATCAGGTAATCGTCATGAGTGGAACCATCCCTTTTCTCCCCTATGGCCACCAGACCATCGATGCCGAAGACATCCAGGCCGTAGTGGATGCCTTGCGCTCGGACTGGCTGACCACCGGCCCAGCCGTGGAGCGTTTTGAGGCCGACATCTGCGTCTACACCGGGGCGTCATATGGCGTGGCCGTAAGCAGCGGCACAGCGGCTCTGCACGCTGCCATGTTTGCTCTGAACATAGGCAGGGGGGACGAGGTCATCGTTACCCCCATGACCTTTGCAGCCTCGGCCAACTGCATTCTGTATCAGGGTGGTACGCCAGTGTTTGCCGATGTGGATGCCGACACTCTGCTGCTTGATCCGGCGGCAGTGGAGGCGGCCATTACCCCGCGCACCAAGGCTATCATTGCCGTGGACTATGCAGGCCAGCCCTGCGATTGGGACAGGTTGCGCGCCATTGCCGACAAGCATCACCTGGGGCTGGTGGCGGACAGCTGCCATGCCTTGGGTGCCTTGTATAAAGGTCGTAAAATTGGTTCGTTGGCAGACATTACCGTATTCAGCTTTCACCCTGTCAAGCATATCACCACGGGCGAGGGCGGCATGGCCGTGACCAACGATGCCTCACTGGCGGCGCGGATGCGGGCCTTTCGCGGGCACGGCATCACCACCACGGCCAGTCAGCGCGAAAAATCCGGGGCATGGTTCTATGAAATGACAGAACTGGGCTATAATTACCGCATTACGGATTTTCAGTGCGCCCTGGGCAGTTCGCAACTCAAAAAGCTGGACGGTTGGATTGAGAAGCGCAACCAACTGGCGCAGGCCTATGACACAGCTTTGGCAGGCAACGACCGGGTTGCGCCGCTGACCAGGCGGCCCGATGTGCACCACGCCTACCACCTTTATGTGGTGCGTACGTCGGGACGCGATGTTTTGTTCAAAAAACTGCGGGCTGCAGGCATCGGCGTCAATGTCCACTATGTGCCGGTATACCTGCACCCTTATTATCAGAACATGGGCTACAAAAAAGGCCTGTGCCCTGTGGCCGAGGCGGCCTATACGGAAATATTGACGTTGCCGCTCTGGCCGGGCATGGGAGTTGAGGATGTGGCGCGGGTAATCTCTGCCGCCGTAACGGAGTAACAATGCAAGACCTGTGCATAGTAATGGCTCGTGGTGGGTCAAAGCGTGTCCCCCGCAAAAATGTCCGCTTGTTGAAAGGAGAGCCTCTGGTCTCCTGGCCTGTCCGTGCCGCCGTAGCGAGCAATCTTTTTCAACCGGTTGTTATTTCGACAGATGATGAAGAAATAGCCCACGCGGCAGTTGCAGCCGGGGCAGTTTATCCTTTCCGCCGTCCCGATTCTGTTTCTGATGACCACTCCACCACAGCCGATGTCCTGCGTGTGACCCTGACCCAATGGAAGGAACTCACGGGGACATTGCCAGACTTTTGCTGCTGCCTGTATGGCACATCCGCTTTTATCACGGAAAAATATTTGTGTGAGGCAAAAAAACGCCTGTATGACGCAGAGTGCGTGATAGCGGTCACACCATATGAACATCCAATTCAACGCGCCATGTCAGTATCTCTACATGGAAAAATTGAATATCTTCAGCCAGAATATGTCAGTTGGCGCACACAGGACTGTCCTCAGTCCTACCATGACGTAGGATTGCTCTACTACTTCTCTGTTAAAGCTTTTTTTGCTTCCGGAGCCACAAGTTTTTTGCCAATGCAGCTTAAAGCCATCATCGTTCCCCGAACAAGTGCAATTGATATTGATACTGAAGAAGACTGGGGGCTGGCTGAAGCACTTGCATTACAGTTGGGGTACTAACTGTGGCTATAAACCTCATCCTTCGCGCCGATGCCACCCCCCGAATGGGCACGGGGCATGTCATGCGTTGCCTTGCGCTGGCTCAGGCCGCTCAAGACCAGGGGCTTGAAGTCCTGGTCGTGGGGCGTGTTAGCGTGCCATGGGTTCAGGAGCGGTTGCACGCGGAGCGTCTTTCGCTGCAAGAGATTCCTGATGCCGTGCCGCATGAAGAAGATCCGGCAAACCTGCTGCAACAGCTGGCCAAAACCGGCTTTACGCCTGCTGATTCCTGGGTGGTGCTGGACGGTTATCACTTTACCCTAGCCTGCCAGCTGGCTGTCCGCAATACCGGCTACCGCCTTTTAGTCATAGACGACTACGCCCATCTGCCGGAATACTCTTGCGACATTTTGCTGAATCAAAACCTTGGGGCGGAAGAACTGCCCTATGCGGGTGACATTGGCCTGAAACTTCTGGGGCTGCGCTATGCCCTGTTGCGGCGGGAATTTCGCAAAACAAGGGAACGCCTGTCATCCATAAAGCGAAACGTCCCGCCACAAAACATTCTGGTGACACTTGGCGGCGGGGACTTTATCGAATATCTTGAGCGCATAGCACAGGATATGAGCATCCCCGCCATGCGAGGACGCACCCTGCGCGTCCTCCGGGGGGCCATGGATGCGGAGCGTATCAAAAAGGCATTCGCCAGCTGCCCTGCGCGGCTCGAAATTTTATCCCGCGTTGACGACATGCCTTCACTGCTGCTTGAAACAGACCTGTGCATCACTGCCGGAGGCAGCACCTGTTGGGAATTGTGCTGCCTGGAGGTGCCGTTTCTTACGGTGGAAGTGGCGGAGAATCAAAAAAAAATAGCTGCCGGATTGGATCTGCTGAGATTTGCACCATTTTTTTCTGCGGCAGAACTCTATAAAAAGCTTATCATTCAATCAACAGTTAAAGTCCAAGAAAAGATATCACGCCTATGCGATGGAGCAGGCGCTTTAAGGACCGCTGGTTACCTTCACGGAATACGGGATGAGCATTTTATTCTTGGGTCCTGATTGTACCCCCATCACTGATTTTCTTCGCCAACAAGGACACGACGTGATCCTGCGCGAAGAAATGATTGATGTGGATTTTCTTACCGCAGCCAAGCCTTATTTTGGAGTTTCATACAAATATAGGCATATTGTCAAAGAACCGGTTATTAATTGGTTTAATGGCAGGTTGATAAATCTGCATATATCCTATCTTCCTTGGAACAGAGGGGCAGACCCGAATCTTTGGAGTTTTTTGACCAAAACCCCTTCCGGTGTAACTATCCATATTATGGACAGAGGTTTGGATACTGGGCCTATTTTGGTACAGCGAAAAATCGTTCATAATCTTGAAAAAGACACATTGGAAAGCAGTTATTGTCGTCTATCCGAGGCGATAGAAAACTTGTTCATGGAATATTTTGCGGCTATTTTTAACGGTCAAATCTCACCCCGCCCGCAAAGTAGACAAAAAGGTAGCTGCCATAAGCTCATTGACAAAGCGCAATTCGAGTCCTTTTTACAAAAGGGTTGGCAGACACCGGTGAAAGAAATTTGGGGTAAAGGAGTAACGCGTGGGTAATATTCTCTACGATGGACGATTTTCATCTTCCCCTGCCGAAGAGGATACCTCTTGCTGCATTATTGCCGAACTCTCAGCCAATCATAACGGCAGCATTGAGCGCGCAGAGCAAATCATTCGTGCTGCCGCCGATGCCGGGGCGGATGCCGTAAAATTGCAAACGTACACTGCCGACACCCTCACCATCCCTTGCGATAATGAATACTTTCGTATCAAGGGAACTCTCTGGGAAGGTCGCACCCTGCATGATTTGTATCAAGAGGCGCACACGCCCTGGGAATGGACGCCACGCCTCATGGCTCTTGCCAAAGACCTGGGCATGGACTGCTTTTCCACGCCCTTTGACGCCACTGCCGTAGATTTTTTGGAAGAATGCGGCGTTTCCCGTTACAAGATCGCCAGCTTTGAGGTGGTGGACATTCCCCTGCTCAAAAAAGTTGCCGCCACGGGCAAACCAGTGATCATGTCCACGGGCATGGCAACACTGGACGAAATTGACGAAGCCGTGCGCACCTTGCGCGAGAATGGATCTGGTGAGCTGACCCTGCTCAAATGCACCAGCGCCTATCCTGCCCCGCCTGAAGAGGCCAATCTACGCACCATACCGCACTTGGCCCAGGCATTTGGCTGCAAGGCGGGCCTTTCGGATCACACCATGGGCAGCGCCGTGGCTGTGGCGGCTGTGGCCCTTGGCGCAACCGTTATTGAAAAACACTTTACGCTTTCGCGCGCAGACGGCGGCCCGGACGGCTCTTTCAGCATGGAGCCGCACGAGTTCAAACAGATGGTTCAGGACATCCGCACGGTGGAAATGGCCTTGGGCGGCGTATGTTATGATTTGACGGAAAAGCAGAAAGAAAATAAAATTTTTCGGCGGTCTCTGTTTGCAGTTCAAGACATCAGGGCCGGTGAAAAATTCACGCCGGAAAATGTGCGCAGCATCAGACCTGGCTATGGACTGCCGCCGCGGTATTTGTTTTTAGTCCTGGGGCGTACGGCCCGATGCAACATTGCGAAGGGCACGCCGCTCACTTGGAAACACATCTGAACAATAAGGCAAAGGTCGCTTGGCTACAGCCCTCGCGTGTCGCCTTCATGACGTGACACAAGCGTGCCTGAATTTTTTGAACTTTTCCTGGCTTTGCATTTCCCAATAAAATAATTGATATAAATTTTTGTGAGCAATAAAATGACAAAAAAATTCCGAACTGTCCTCGTCGGATTTGAGTTTTACCCAGAGCTTGTCGCTACCATGCGCGCTTCCGAGGGACTGGATATTATCACGCATCTCACGCATGAGAGCACGCCGGACACCATAAATGTCAATGATATCTATTTTCATAACCATGATTTCTGCCCTACCTACCAAATGCCTGTCGATTTATACGGAGAATTTTTGCAAAAGTATTCTTTACGCGGCATGGCAAATTTTGGTCGTATTGATATTTATACTGGCAAGCATACAGACTACTCAACGGGTATGTATCTTTTTAAAAAAATTACGGCATATCTCTATGACCTGCTGTTTCGCCAGAATATAAATCTTATTGTTATAGGGCACTTACCTCACGAATGCGTTGACATGATCCTTGAATCTCTGGGGAATTTTTTAAATATCCCTGTTCGACTTTTGGTGACCCCATCGTACACAGATAAAGCTTTCTTTTATCTTAAGCATCACAGCGAATATGGCCTTTTTAAAAATCACCGGAAAGTGCGTGAATGTGACCCTGTATCTATAGATACATTTGTCATTGACAGCACAGTCCAGTCTGATTCTAACACTTGGTATCGTTTTGTAACAAATGAACAAAACACAAAAACAAAAACTTTATTAACAGGATCTTCGTGCACTGGATTTTACAATAGCTGTCTATATAAACAACGCACCCATGACACGCGTGCTATGCCACGCCAAAAAAATCTCTCTGGGAAATACGTTTATTTCCCGCTGCATGTACAGCCAGAAATGTCTACAATGGGACAAGCGCCTTCTGTTTTTGACGATCAGGTCTTGTGCATTGAGCAAATTGCAAAAATCATCCCCCAGGGGTATGCAATACTTGTCAAAGAACATCCCTCCCAAACCTTTTACTATCGTGACACCATATTTTATGATCGATTACGGGCACTGCCCCAGGTGCGGATGGTGCCGGACGGAATGGATTCACACACACTGATTCGCAATTCAGCTCTGGTGGCCACGGTCACAGGGACCGCTGGTTGGGAAGCTTTAAAATATGAACGCCCTGTTGTCTATTTCGGCTATGCTACCTACAGAGAGATGCCGGGGGCTTTTCAATTTACCCCGGACATGGATATAGAGGCCGCGCTTGCAATGCCGCGTCAAGCGCGAGGAGGTGGAGGACTGCCTGAGGCGTATGTTTGCTACTATGTACCAGGGCGGCATTGGAGAGAAAATTCCCTCGGATCGCGAGAAGAATCGTGAGCTTTTTGTAATGGCCATAGCCGACATCCTGCGCAGACTCGAGGAGGACGGGGGAGGGCACGACCCCGAGGTCGCCTTTGAAAACCTCCGTCATAGATCACGCTGCCGCCAAGTAACGCCGCCGGCGTGGCTTGTGCCTGCCAATGCCCTAGAGCACAAATCCGTTTACCCGCGATGGAAACGCTGTAGCCTCAAGGCGTTGTCCCTTATCCAAAAAAACATTTTGGCAATGCAGAGTAAACTCTTACATCCATAGAACACATGAAAAAATCGTTTGTTTTTTTTCTGCCAGAAATCGGCTTTTATCCATATGCCAGGATCCTATCCGTTTATGCAGATGCCTTGCAGCGGAAGAACAAAGTTGTACATTTTCTTACCTGTGGCGGCGTCTTAGGGGCCTGCATTTTCAAAAATCAAATACTGCAGGAACACGCCGCAGATTGCGAAGAACGCCTCCAAAACTGCTGCACTGTATGCCGCCGCCATGAAAAGATCTTGCGCCGACGCTACGGCTTCACATTTCTCCATCTTGAGGATTTTCTTTCCACCGAGGATGCGGCCGCAGGAGAAAAGATTATAGCCCAAGCGGAACCGCATTTGGAAGACTGCCGATTCCGAGGGATAAATATCGGTCGTCAAAGCCTCTACGACGTAATCCTTGCCTATAAAGACAGCGACGCCGCGCAGCAGAGAGAGGCCCGTTCCATGCTTCGGCATCAGATTGTGACGAACGTGCAGATCATGCTGGCCGCAAAAAAACTTATTGCTGACATGCCGGTTGCGGCCTTTGCCTGTACACAGAACTACAATGCCCAGGCAGCGTTGCGCAATGCCTGCTCCTCTGCCGGCATCCTTTTATATCAGATCGAGAATCCCCTTTTTCTGGGGTACGGCGGGGACAGAAACTATATTGCGCCAACGCCGCTCAATAATCATAAGTCGCAACTGCTTGGAAAATGGCCATTGGTGGCGGGCCTTGCCATTCCACGCGACTTGGTACGCGAGAATTTCAATGATGTATATTTTCGCAACTACGGTTTTAACGGGCACCTTTTTTCTCCAAACAAGGGCAAAGATCCCGGGGAGATATTGAAGCACTACAAACTGGACGCGAAGAAAAAAATTTTAGTGGCCTATACCTCCAGCACAGATGAATTGAGCGCCAGCCAGAATCTTTATGCATCCTTGGGATTAAATCCGCCTTTTCGTCATCTGTTTGATGATCAGCTCGCGTGGCTTACAGCCCTTATCAAATTTTCTATACAGCGGGAATGCCAACTGATAATCCGCGTCCACCCTCGCATGGGGGATACGCGGGCTAGGGCTGGCCGTTCGCCGCAACTCAAAATTTTTCAGGACGCTTTGGCCACTTTGCCGCAAAACTGCCGCGTAGTATGGCCGGAAGAACCACTTTCCAGCTATGATTTAGCAGAATTGGCGGATGTGGCGTTGACAAGCTGGTCTACTATGAGCTTTGAACTCTGCCGCATTGGCGTCCCCTGTGTCGCGTCTTCAAAATCGCCGGCATATACAGACACGCCTTTTCTTCGCTGCCCATCAACGAAAGAAGAGTACTTCAGCCAAATTGACGCAGCATTACAAACTCCTTATACATTCGATAAACTTATTGGAGCTGTGCGTTTTTTTTACTTCGCACAAAATATGCTCACATTCAAGATACCAGCAGGAGTGTCGCAGCAATTTCCCCCGACCATTTACCACGACCGACCCACGCCGCGCATTCCCGACACGGCTTTGAGAGATGTTGAAAAAATTTTTTCCGGCGAGACCTCCCCTTTTGAGCTGAATTACGCGGCCTTACTGCATCACCAACAGGACAAAGCTGCCCCTCTGGAAGAAAAGACGTCGTTATTTGACGGCATAGGGCACTTTATAGAAACCACATACCATCGCCCGCCCCTGCCTGCAGAGCCACCGCTCTCCCCCGGAAAGCGCATAAAAAAGATAATCAAAAAAAAATTTCCAGCCTTTTTGCTGACGCCAGTCCGGCGGCTCCTGCAACTGAAGCAACGCCTTCTGCCCGGTAATTTCCAGCGTGAGGTACATATCCCCTGTTGGGAGCAACGCACTCTATTGGTAAGTACGGATGCGACATCGGCGGATATCTGCCGCCAAGCGACAGCAGCCGTCCCAACCCTACGGATATTGTTACTTACTGGCCAACAGAACACCGTATACTTTCGGCATGGGCAAGCTCTGCAGCGAACTTCCCGGCTTATGACGCGCCTTGGACACCTACTGCTGAACAACTATCCGTGTCAGTGGGAAACATCACAAGACTATGCCAAGGCAACCTCCATCGCCTTTTGCGACTTGAGCCGGCCGTAATCCCCAGTTTGGACGCTGCGCACTGCACGCCTTGCTCCAGCAAAACGAATATCTTATAATAAGTCGTAAAAACACCTTTTACCGTTACGAGCCACTACCATGGCACCAGCTCCCATAGCCGTTTTCGCATTTAACCGGCCCGACCACTTGCGGCGGACATTACGGGCCCTGGCAGCCAATGATCTGGCCGCCGAGAGCCGCCTGACCATTTTTTGCGACGGC
>ERZ837910.3673-NODE-3673-length-16304-cov-13.067881_pt1 | contig 16304 bp, 12 predicted proteins | sample MGYA00519940_ERZ837910 | MGnify/ENA primary metagenome ERZ837910 (study PRJEB31850, sample SAMEA3708825) | human gut metagenome | biome: human gut; feature: human-associated habitat; material: faeces | place: China | collected 2014 ... | reverse complement strand
ACTTCTGCGCCTTCTGGCAGGTGGTGCATTTGGGGTAGCAGATAAAAGTCATGGTTCACGCTCCTGTTCTATTCAATAATTTCATCACTTTGAGGATTCACCGGCTCATGCTCAAAATATTCCAACCAATCTTCGTAGCTGAGGCCCTCAATGCTGCAAATTACAACACAGCTCCAGCGGTCCTTAAGACTTTTCCCGTCAAATATTGGTGCATTGACCATCTCCTCCGCAGTTTTAAAATCGCACCCACCCACAATATCACAATAACCTACCCAGTACGGCTTGTCGTACTGTGGTAAGTAGCCGAGATAATGTTCTTCCTCATTGGGATCATCACTGAAATAAAAGCAGGTTTCGTCTATGTTCATGCCGGCAGTCAATTGGCGAAAAAAGAAATCCCAATCCATAACTTCTCCTCTGGGGCTTCGAGCCGCTTTTCCTCACGCCCCCAGCAAACTCTGGTCGAAGGCAAACAGCGCCTCGTTGATCTTGAAAATGTCATAGTCCCGCTGCATGATAAAGTATTCGATGATGACGTCGAACTTGCTGCTGGGGCTGAGAGCATAGCCCGCGCGAGCGATGAGGTCGCGGGTCTCCGGCAGGCTCAGCTCCAGCGCGATGGCGAAGGCCACCGCCGTGGGCTTGGAAGGCTTGTAGTCCGGGTTGTTGCGGATTTTCGAGAACAGCTTGCGGTCTACATTGGCCTTTTTGTAAACCTCGGCGTCCTTTTTGCCGCTGCGGTCGATGAGCTTCAGCAGCGTCTCCGAAAACCCGGCGTCCAGATGCGCCAGCGCCTCGTCCAGCCCGGAGGCCGCCATGGGCGCGTCCTCATAGGCGGTCAGCATCCGGCTTTCGACGACGCCCATCCGGCGCATCCGCTCCCGGCGGGAATCGGTGTGAGCATCCACATAGTGGTCGTCGATGTAGGCAGCGATATCCGCGAACAGCTTGTTGCCGATCTGGTACGCCGCGCGGTCGAAAATGACGATGTACACCGTCATGTCGTTTTCAGCCAAAAATTCGCTGATGGCGTCCACCGCCACGCGAAGCGCCTGATCCTTTGGATAACCAAAGATGCCGGAGGAAATCAGCGGAAAGGCGACCGTTTCGCAGCCGTGCTCTTTCGCCAGCGCAAGGCTCGTCCGGTAGCAGGAAACCAGCAGCTCCCGCTCACCGTGACTGCCCCCGTTCCACACAGGGCCGACGGTGTGGATCACATATTGACAGGGCAGCCGGTAAGCCTTGGTGATCTTGGCCTCGCCGGTCCGGCAGCCGCCCAGCGTCCGGCACTCTTGGAGCAGCTCCGACCCCGCCGCGCGATGGATACAGCCATCCACGCCGCCACCACCCAGCAGCGTTTCATTCGCCGCATTGACGATAGCGTCCACCTTCATTTTTGTAATATCATTGCGAACAATTTCAAGAGGCATGGTTCTATTCCTCAATTTCTATCATTCAAAATCAAGTCAATGCGCCGTTGTCTTCCACCTTTTCCGCTTCAGACAGTTCTTCCCAATCCTCACGATTTCCGCACCTGCGAAGGTAATCGTGGCCGCCGTCCACGGCGCAGGAGCCACAACTGCAAAACTTGAAATCATGGACAGTTTTGCTTTCGATGATATCTCCGCATTTCTTACATCTGATTGCGTTCCTGATAATTTTCGGCATGATCATTCTCCCTTTAGTGCATTTTTGATTTTCTCTTTTTCCCCACTGCCATCTGTGCGCAGTCGCAGCAGCGGGACACCGCACTTCTCCAGAATGGAGTTTTTCTTCATATCTCGCTCTGCCTGCTTGCTCCCCGCTTCGTGGAAGCCAGTCCCATCTACTTCAATCGCCAACACGGGCTGCTTATCCATCTGATTGAACAGCAAGAAATCCACATGGGTCAATGGATTGCGGGCATATTGGCGTTCTCCCTCTGTCAGCGGTTCATAGTTCTTCACCAGCGTGGCAAGAGAAGCATGCACCGCGCAACCGATGGAGGAAAACACCTCTTCAGCCAGCACCTCTTGAATCACAGAGTACATAAGATTTTCGGAATCATACTCCGATATCCGCTTATGTTTTTTCAGATATGCTCTGCGTTGTTCGGCATAGCCCTGATAGAGCATATCGAACACGGAGTAAACCTGGCTCTGGATAACTTCAAAATTGTTATATTCGATGTACCGTGTCAGGTCGCCGTAGTTGGTCTGGTCATTGCGCGGATCCTGCGATGTGACCACTGCCAGCGAATGAACCGCACGGGAAACCGCCACATTCAGCATATGGGGATCATCCACGAAATCTGTGATGACATTGTCGACTGAGGTCAGAATGATAGCATCTTGTTCTCGCCCCTGAAACTTGTGGACGGTGTCCACCTCATAAGTATCTCCCAGCTGCTTGCGGATGGCTGTCACCTGATCCCGATATGGCGTGATAATACCGATGCTCTGGAAATTTTGCTGATGCAGCCGCGGAAGCACCTCCTGCTGGATGACATCGATCTGGCGCTGATTGAGATGTCCACGGGCGTGATTACCGGCAATCGTCCGGTACATGGTCAACACATCCGGCTCATCATGGTCTTTTGTCATAACGATCAGCTGTCCGTGGTAGAACTTCTGATTGCAGAAATTGATGATCTTCGGGTGACAGCGGTAGTGTTCCCGCAGCAGCGTAACAGGCGCATCCTGCCATATTTCCAATGCAGAGGACAGTAAACTGTGGGTAGAAAAGCGATAACGCTCATCCAAGGAATACTTCTGCCAAATGGCATCGCTGGTGCAAATGTCATCCTCCGTCAGCACATTGGGGAGCTGCTTCAAGTCCCCGACAATTACGATATTCCGCGCACAGGAAAATGCCAGCACCCCTGTGGCTAAATCGACCTGTGAGGCTTCATCCACGATCAAGTAATCGTAGATATGATCGATGCTCAGCGTTCCTTTGATGGAATAGGTCGTGCTAAGCACCACCGGATACTCGCGGGTAAACTCTTCGGAATTCCGGCGGAAATCATTCTTTTCAAAGCATCGTCTATTATTCCGCCAATGATACCGTGTTGCCAGCTCCGCCCGGAACAGCCGCAGGGACTTCTGTGTGAGCTCGTCCATCTTCGCGTCGAAAGCGTAGTGCTCCAGCTTTCGGTTCAATTCCCGCTTTTCGGCCTCCAGTTCCCGCCTCTTTACGAGATAGAATTGGTTTTGCAAATAGGGAATGACCTGTTCTGGGGAACGGATAAACAATTTGAGCGCATTACGGTTGAATCGAAATATGATGGATATTTTTTGCAACAGGCCCAAGCGAGTCTCACGCTCTGCGTGCTGTTCAAATTCCATCCAAAGCGCAAGAAGCTTCTGTGAGGACAGCTTGTCCATGCTATCCATTGGTACATCGCTGTAACTTGCGTAATATTCCTCAAAATAATGCTGCTCCGGGTTTAGCCGCAAGAACTCCTGCTCAATTTCCGCAATGCGGTTTTTAGCATTAAGCATTTCGTTCAGTTCTTTGGAGAGTGCAGTCGTTTCCTGATCTAATTGCTGTCGTTCCTCCGGGGGCATTTCCCAATCGCTCATATTCGGATAGGCGCCGGTCTGTGCATCCAGAAACTTCTCTTTGTTGGCAAGACTGCCGAGAAACGCAGTCAGAAAAGCAGCATTTTTCTTCTCCAGCTTTTCCACAACATTATGCGTTGCGGAATTGTTGTTGGAGACAACCGCCACGGTTTTTCCACTGCGGACAACATTGGCGATGATATTCAGGATCGTCTGTGTCTTTCCAGTACCCGGAGGCCCCTGAATGATACTAATTTTGGAGGAAAGCGCCCGTTCTACCGCCAGCTTTTGACTCTGGTTCAGGCCAAACGGATAGATCACTGCCTCCGGCATCTGGGGCATTTTGACGTCTTTCTGCGGTGCAAGATAGCTTGCCAACACGGTATCCTCGCTGACCTGCTGGATCTTATCATACTGCATGCTTAGAATGTTGATACCGTTTTCCGCCACCAGACTGATTGCAGCGGCAGTCTCCTTGAAATATTGGAATGTTTCTTGATTTTTACCGTCTGTCAGGCAATTTTGCTGGAACTGCACTTCGCTCCTACGGAATGATAAATCTCTCTTTCCGTTGCGGACAATACGATAATACCCACCGAAGTCGAGAATCTCATCAATTCCGCTGATGGTTTGCCCGTTTACGGTGACAATCACCTGCGCAGGGTCAATTTTCTTTTTCAGAGGCAGGATCTCCACATTGCTACTCTGAAAGCTGTATGTCTTATTGGGCGCACTGGTATAGACGACCTCGCACTTCCCGTCATGGAACTGAAAGCTCGCGACCGAGTCCGTCTGGTCTTTTCCTTTTATGATAATTAAGTGCTTTCGTGCGTCCATAGGTATCTCTTCCCTCCCCAATACAAGCTGTTGATTTACGTGTTATCCACCCACATTTCACACTGGCTCATGACAGTCTGAACGGCATCATCCATGCCCTCTGGCGGATATTTGTGCTTTTTCAGCAGCCTTTTGACCAAGCGCCGCATTCCAGCTCTTGCACTTTCTTTCTTTTGCCAGTCTATTGTGCGGTTTTTACGAAGCAAGTCCGTCAGTTCCTTCGTGATTGCAATAAGCTCATCATGCTCATAGAAATCTTTGATGGCTTGTGGTTTTGTGAGAGCATCATAGAAGGCAAGCTCGTCCGCCGTCAATCCGAGTTTTTCTCCTTCGGCAGCAGCGGCAGCAATGTCCTTTGCCAGCTTGAGTAGTTCTTGAATAACTTCCTCATTGGTGAGCATTCCGTTCAGGTAACGGTTCATCGCACTCTGAATGATTTCGGAGAACTTCTCGGATTTGACAATGTTTGTACGACGATAAACAGATACTTGTTCAGCAATCAGCTTTTTCAAGAGTTCGACTGCAAGGTTCTTTTCCTTCATGTTTGCAACTTCTTCAAGGAACTTTGGATCGAACAACGAAAACTCAGTCTGGACATTGGAGAAGAGGTTGATAACGCCTTCGCTCTTGATGCTGTGCTTCAAAAGCTCGTTAATGCGCTCATTTACTTCCGGAAGCGTAAACTTCTTTCCGGTACCGCCTGAAACCAAGCGCACGGTCATCGTTCTTACGGACTCGAAGAAAGCTGCTTCCATACGAGTTTTCTCATCTATCAAGCTGCTACACAGCGAGAGTGCCTGCTTGAGAAGCAGAGCCTCCTTGATAAACACATTCTGTGTCTTTTCATTGTCGGGAAGCTCATACTCTGCAACACTCTTGCCGAGTATGAAGTTCACACCGCCGCTGATGAGCTTTGCACGGTCAAGGTCGCTTCCGGTCATAAATTTCTCATAACTGAATCCGTGGAACAAATCTCTGCAAATAGAGAGTTTTTCAAGGAACTTCGGATATGCAGCCTTGCTTACATCTGTATCACCATAGTTCTTCTTGTCTCTGGCAGTATAGTCGTTCATTGCCTGTTTCAGTGCAGCCGCAATACCGACGTAATCAACAATCAAACCGCCTTCCTTATCTTTGAAGACACGATTGACGCGGGCGATAGCTTGCATCAGGTTGTGTCCAGCCATCGGCTTATAGACATACATCGTAGCAAGGGAGGGAACATCAAAGCCGGTCAGCCACATATCCACGACGATAGCGATTTTCAGCGGAGAGTTGTTGTCTTTGAATTTCCGCGCCATATCGTCCTTATGAGCTTTGTTGCCGATAATCTCACGCCATTCTTCGGGATCGTTATTGCCTTGCGTCATGACCACTGCAATCTTTTCCGTCCACGCTGGGCGTAGCTCAAGAATACGCTTATAAATCTTCATTGCTATGGGACGCGAATAAGCAACGATCATCGCCTTGCCGGTCAGGATATTCTCACGGTAATTCTCGTAATGATCAAGAATGTCATTTACCAAGGAATTGATCGTCTGGTCGGCACCGAGTATTGCTTCCATCTGACCAAGTTCCTTTTTGCTCTTTTCAATAACATACGGATCGGCGTTATCAGCCATAATGTCATACTCATTATCGATCAGATGGAGGGTGTTCTCGTCGAGTTTTAGGTGAATCACACGGCTCTCGTAGTAGACGGGTCTGGTCGCGCCGTCTTCAACTGCCTGTGTCATATCATAGATGTCGATGTAATCACCGAAGACCTCTCGTGTACTGCGGTCTTTTGTGGAGATCGGTGTTCCAGTGAATCCAATGTAGGTCGCATTAGGAAGCGTGTCCCTTATAATGCGGGCGGTGCCTATAACGGTTTTCGCCTCGACTTCGCCGTTATCCTTCTGCTTGACTACCACCTTCTCATTGAGACCATATTGCCCACGATGCGCTTCATCTGCCATCACGATAATGTTCCGGCGTTCCGAAAGAGCTTCGTTGCTTTCCTCAAACTTCTGCATGGTCGTGAAGATTATGCCGTTTGCTTGTCTGTTCGCAAGCAATTCTTTCAGATTCTTGCGGCTCTCTGCGTGTTGCGGTGTTTGCCGGAGAAAGTCTTTGCAACGAGCGAACTGCCCGTAAAGCTGGTCATCCAGATCGTTACGGTCGGTGATGACAACGATAGTAGGGCTTTCCAATGCTTCTTGCAGATAATGAGCATAGAAGACCATAGACAGCGATTTTCCGCTGCCCTGTGTATGCCAGAAGACGCCGCCCTTGCCATCTGTCACGGTTGCGTGCTTTGTTGACTCAATCGCCTTTTTGACCGCGAAATACTGATGATACCCAGCGAGTATCTTGAAAGTATTCTGTCCATCCACATTAAAGCAGATGAAGTTTTTCACGATGTCAAGGAAGCGGGTCTTCTCAAATAGCCCAACAAAGAATGTGTCAAATGATGCGTGTTGTGTATTCTCGTAGCTGCCATCTGTTGTTTTCCACTCCATAAAGCGGTCTTCGCCGGAAGTGATCGTGCCAGCCTTTGAAGTGGTCAAGTCGCTCATGACACATACCGCATTATAAATGAACATAGAGGGGATCTCATACATATAGTTCCGGAGCTGACGGTATGCTGCGGAAGCGTCGGTTTCTTCGCGGGATGGAGACTTTAACTCCACAATGACGAGCGGGAGACCATTGACAAAGAGGATCACATCTGGTCTTTTTTCGGAGTTTTCAATGAAAGTCCACTGATTCGCAACCGTGAACTCGTTACTGGCAGGATTTTTGAAGTCTACAAGGTAGACAAGGGTAGAGCGTTCTTCGCCCTTGTCATAGTATTTTACCGGGACTCCGTTTTGGAGGTAGTCCATAAAGACCATGTTCTTCTGCAAAAGCGTTCCGGTTTCAAAGTTTTTGAGTTTGTAGACTGCCTCCGTCAGAGCGTCCATAGGCAAACTCTTGTTGATCCGATGCAAGGAAAGCAGCAGAACATCCTCGTAAAGCGGCGAGTGATAATTGCGCTCCACGTCCGGTCCATAGACATAGTTATATCCAAGTTCCTCATTGAGAAGCTGCAAGACGGCATTCTCATAATTTGATTCGGTAAAATAGCCTGCCATAGTTTGTTACTCCCTTTTACGCCAGACTCGCCCCGAACTGATCCAGCGTGTTTTCTGCATCTCTGTCAGTGACGGGCTTATTCATCGCTTTTTCAATTAGGTTGAGAAGGCTTTTTGCTCTGTCGATGAAATAGCCATTGAAGTCATCTGCCTTCAATTCTGCATAGTTGATAAAGTGCGATTCCACCCGTGCTTGCAACTCGTTCTCGGTTAGTCCATCAACCTTCTTTAGGATTGCCCCCAGATACTCACTCGGCGCATTTCCGCCAATCGAGCGGTTGGTGGCTGGAAGAATCGGGGTCTTGTTAATGATGGAATTATACCGTTCGCGCTTGATGCCCATTTTCTCGCAATATGCTTCGGGGAAGATATGGTGAATGTCCGGAGACTCAAGCATACTGTTCACAATGTCAATCGTCGTGTTGTTCATAAAATCACGGCATTTCTCCTTATAGAGAAGAGCCATAATCCCCTTATAGGCAGCACTCAAGCGAGTTTGAAGGGTCAGTAGCCGCGTAGAAGAAAAGACTGCGCTGTTGATCGTGTGCATTGCATTTGGACGCCCGTTAACCTCTTCAACCATGTCCTCGATGTCGTAGGCATATCGGGTTTCGTTAGCGCCACCGTACATCTCACCCAAAATTCCACACCAATACCAACGAGAAAGCGTTTTGATCGTGTTAGGCTCGTTACATTTGGATTTTCCGAGAACAGCACAGATCGCTGCAAGGGGAATCAACTGTGTTGTATAAGGCAAGTCTCTCTGCCGGAAGACGTACTGATCCCGAAGAAGGAACTCCTTTGCGATTTTGAACCCGACTAACACTGCATCGCGGTTCGCTATATACGATTCATAAGGCAGACCCAGAACGTCTTTCTTTTTGCAGGAAATAGTGTTCGTTTTTCCAGACTGCTTGTTCAAATAGCTTGTATAGAGGCAAACCGTTGTCAGGAATGTGGTTTCATCAATTCCATCGAACAGGTCTGTTCTCAGCGTGTCTCCAAAGCCGCAAATGGTATTTCGGCACTGCACCCAGTCTTTTCTTAGGTCAAAGTCTCTTGTGGCATAAGTTGCGGTAACAAGCTCAAACACCGTGAGAGGAACACCGCCAGTATTGACGTTCTCAAACACCTTGCACACTGCCTCCCGCGGCGTGGACTTGTCCAGCGTAATCACAGGCAGCTTATACCCGGAAATTGTATTCAGCACATCCGCCTGAAAACGCTTGAACTCGTCCATTGCTTCCGGCTTCATTCCATAGTGCGTCATGTAGCCCATGAACCAGTCCATTACGGCATTGCTATCGAACACAATATTGACCGGAAATAACTTGTTCTCGTATTCATACTCTCTGGTTGAGAGGTCGAGCTTCACATCACGGTCAAAGTTCTCCTTAATCTTGCGGTCTTCGGGGATGGACAGGACTGCATCAAAGCGATCCTCATCATCGTCAAGGCACTTCTCCATAGAGAGGTAGTAGTACCGCTTAATCGCCTTGCCTTTTTCCGTTTTGGTAGAGACTGGCTCTTTTGAGGATGTTGCCTGATAGATGGAAGTAAGCCGCTGCTGACCATCGAGAATCAAATGCTCTGGCTTTACTGAAACACCCTTCACACCCGTAATCGTGCGATATTTGAATTGAATGTCTGGATTTCCATATTGCAGCCGCATGATGGCACCCATAGGATAGCCCTGTGACAAGCTGGCAATGATGCCTCTTATCCGGTTATCGTCCCATGTCCAGTCACGTTGAAACTCCGGCAACTGCATTGAGCCGAACTTAACCTCCGCTAAAAGCTGACTGAGGTTTGTATCAAGAGATTGCGGGGAAATAATCACGTCTGCGCCTCCTTCATTGAGTTTTACTGATCGGACGAGCTCAGTCTGCTTTCCAAATCTGAAATATCGCTGCGGATGGAAGAGATGTCCGACTCAATATCTTCGATTCTCGAAGTTAATGTTATCTGCTGAAATTGAATATCCTCGATCTGCGCGTATAAGCCACGCATCGCCAAAATTAGCTCAACCATCAGCCCCTTGTCATCAAGGGAGAGAAGGCGTTCTTTTTCAGCCTGTATCTTTTGAGCCTCCTGTTGAAGCCGCTCTTCCTCACGAGTTGCTTCTGCTGCGGATTTCTCGAGACGAACACGCTCCTTCTCAAGACGCTTCTTCTGACGCTCGTCTTTGCTCCTTTTCAAGCTCTCCTGAACTTTATCAAACATGGTATATCCTCCATATCAGGTAAACGATAATTTAGAGCAGCAAGCACATTCCTATTTTCAAGAATTATTTGTTGATAATGCCAGTCCAGAATGGACTACCGGAACAATTAGCGATCTTGGTACTGTTGTTGGAGGCAGTACACCTTCAAAAGCTAAACCTGAGTATTACACGGAGTCCGGTATAGCATGGATAACCCCGAAAGATTTATCTATCAACAAGTCGAAGTTCGTTTCTCATGGTGAGAATGACATAACTGAACTTGGTTTGAAGAACAGCAGCGCAGCAATCATGCCAGAAGGAACAGTGTTGTTCTCATCTCGTGCGCCAATAGGTTATATTGCTATCGCCGCTGGTGAAGTAACAACAAATCAAGGCTTCAAATCAGTTGTGCCTAAGCCGGAAATTGGAACACCATTTGTTTACTTCTTCTTGAAAAACACTCTCCCGGTTATTGAGGGCATGGCATCCGGGTCAACATTCAAAGAAGTATCTGGCAGCACTATGAAAAATGTCCCGGCGGTTATTCCTGACGCTGAAACTCTTGCCAAATTCAGCGACTTTTGCGCTCCTATCTTTGCGCAGCAACGTATTTTGGAAGAGCAGAATCAATCGCTTGCGACATTGAGAGATAATCTTCTGCCGAAGCTCATGTCCGGCGAGATCGATGTCTCTACCGTCCAACTCTAAGCCGCTAAATTATCGTTTATAGCAATATTGTTGTTGATTTTTTCATCTATAGCATCGAGAATCGAAACAACCTTTTTCTGCGTTTCAATAGAGGGCAGCGGAACTTCAACATTTTTCAAGTCACCAATAGTTATTTGAGATTGTGCCGATCCCGAGTCCAAATAACGGAGGTTGTTTTTTAGGAAATAGTAATACAGATACTTTTTTAGAGCCACGCTTTCATCAACCGATACGGCAATTGATAGATTTGTTAAAAAGCACGCACCAGGAGATAATTTGACATCACCAGTTCCACCCACGCCTCGTGCGACAACAACAAGCTGCTGTTCGCCTATATTGCATTCATCGCAATAGCCAACAACTCTATATCCACTAAATATCGGGTATTTCCCTTTGTCTGAGGACATTTTCTTATTGGGCATTTTCCCGTATTTCATCTCTGAAAAGCTGCCCAGCGACCGTACTGTGTACTCCATTTCAAACCATCCTATCCGATGTATTTTCTGTGTGCCAGCTTCACATTCTGTTGTTTCACCATTGCATAGTGCATGGTGGTGTCGATTTTTTGATGTCCTAAGAGCTGCTGGACTTGCTCAATGGGCATTCCTTTGTCTATGGCAGTAGTAGCCAGTGTGCGCCTGAACTTGTGAGGGTGAACCTTCGGGATATTCAGACGCTTTCCCAATTCCCGAAGTCGTGTCTCCACTCCGCCGATCATCAGCCGGTCAAAGGGAGATTTCAGGGAAACAAACAAAGCCGGGTTTTCATCCGATCTGCCCTCAAGATAGTTTTGAAGGTGGATCTTCGTCCTTGCGTCGAAGTAGACCAATCGTTCTTTATTGCCCTTACCGATAACCACGCATTCGCGTTCGTTGAAGTTGATGTCTTCGCGGTTTAGCGTGACCAGTTCTCCAACACGCATTCCGGACGAAGCCAGAAGATCAACCATAGCCAAATCACGCGCCGTTGTACAGTTGTCGCGCATCATCTCCAACGCTTCGTCGGTGTAGGTGTCCTTAACAACCTTTGCGGTTTTCACCTTATGAATCCGTCGCACCGGACTTTTCACGATGAAGTCCTCATCCTCAAGCCAAGAGAAGAAACTGGACAGAATCCGGCGGATGTTGTCTATGGTCACTTTACTCGACCTTCGCTGAACCTGATAGTTGGTTAGATAGCGGCGCAAATCATCTGTGGTGACCTGTTGCACAGCCTTTCCGACTCTGGCAATCAGAGATTCAATCGTCTTCCGGTAGTAGCTCAGGGTTTTCTCTGAGCAGCCTTCGATCCGTTTTGCCGTGATAAATGCTTCGACTGCATCTGTTTCTTCTGCTGGAATTGAGCCACTATCATAGGTGATCGTTGCCCCTTCCAATGTCTCAGCCATTGCATCCCGAAGGTGCATGAGCTGTTCGTTGTTAAGATATGGCAGCATTTTTCGCTGTATCTCCGTGATGAGTTGTTCTGTCATTGTCGTGTCTCCTTTCGAGGTAAGAGAACGACATTCAGTGGCAGTCCCTTTTGTAAAACTCTCGCCACTGGTGAGAGAAAATTATTTATCTGGTATTTGTGTTGATGACAGCCAATGAGTACACTTGTACTCGCCCATTATTCGTAATCCTCACCCGTCCATCCTTAACGAGATTTTTAACAATACGTGAGGTTGTGGCTTGTGATAATTTCACGCCCAATGAAATCTGCTTTAGCGTTACATTGCCGCAGGAGTCTATGTACCGCAACACTCGTTCCTCATTTCCTGTTCTGCTGCTCAAAAATCTCTGGTCATTACCTTCAACAACAATATAGCTTCTAAGAAATGCCAAGAAACGCGTTTGAAAGTGTGTGTTAACTTCGTCATGGAAGGCACCTTTAATGAACATATCAAGAGAACGCCAATTTTCTCCCGGATTCCCATTATTTACACAGTTCACTATGCCATTAAAGAGACTTATCGCCTTAGTTGGTTTCTCATTCAATAACGCCCAGTATAACGTATTATAATAATGTGGGATCCATCCTGCATCTATTGCCATATTTGTAAAGTTGATTATGTTTTCTGGCTCATTTAGAAAATCAAAATTAAAATATCGCATAACGCAAATGTCTTTACCGTTTATGTTTTCTCGAAAGCAGTCAATTGGGTAGACATATGCTTCAATATCCTGAAACACCTCATCGGTTAAGGCTATCCCGGCAGTTTTGATACTTCCCTCCATTAAATACGCATCTACATAAGCCTGACCAACAATCAAACCTTTTCGCAAGGATGGAATTTCTCTCGCTTCGACCCTATCAAATTCACCCTTTGCAATAGCGCCTCGAATCAAAATACCGTTGTCTATGAATTCTTGTTGGCATATCTTCTCGACTAATGTAAGTAGTTGGGAGACAGCTTGTGTGCTTGTATCACACGTATAAAGTATAAAGGAATCACTTACAATATATCCTTCTACCAATGTAGGACTCATGTTTTCCCACTGTTCAAAGGCAGTTGTAGAAAACCGTCCAATAAATGATTTAGCATCTTGCTGTTTGAGTTTTTTTAACTTTTCCTTAAATCCCAATATATCAAGGAAGGCAACATACTTACTCATATTCAACCCCCATCTTGTTTTTTCGCATTTTCTCAGCTATAAACGATAATTTAGCGGCTTAGAGCTGGACAGCGGAGACATCGATCTCGCCGGACATCAACTTTGGTAGCAGTTCATCCCTAAGTACAGCCAGCTTACGACCCTCAATCCGGTTCGAGATTATCAGCTCAAAAATGGGCTGCATGATAGAGGTGAGACTTGTATAATCTTCTTCGCAAGGAATTAAGACCTCTGCTTTGGCAAGTTCCTCACGTTTGATATGCCCCATTGTTGTTGCCTTATCAGCAGCGATTGCAATAAAACGGGCAAGGTGGTGAGCCGTCCACAGGTAGTAAAACCACTTGTCATAGATGTCTGATGTAACCTTAAAAAGGTGCTGATTCAATCCGCAAGTTCCCCCGCACCATATATCAACAAGTAGACTTCCAGACCAAGAGAAGATGACATCGCCATCGTGAATGATGTATTCAGGTTTGATTCTCAAGGAGCAGAGTTCACTACTATCATCACATGAACCTTGGCGGAGTTCCTTGATCTTCAATACTGGAAGACCTATTTCATTCCCCTGAGGACGGAACTTCTGCATGGCAAGTCCATTCAAGTAATTGGCGATGTCTAAGAGATTGCCTTTTCTCCATCCAGCAGGGATGGCATCAATATTGATAAAATGGTTGTCAAAGATAGCTTTGGCTTGAGCGTATAAATTATCGTTTATCTTTTTGTTACGTTCTGCCTTGAGGCTAAGCACATAATACAAGTCTCCGATTGACTCTTGTATAGACCGCTCAGGTATGGGAATCAACAACTGATTCAAAAATTGCTTCTTGAAATGTGGAATAACGTCTCCCACGTTTGTGTTATATATCTGTTGTTGAATTTCTCTGCTTCTTAGCACTGCAAACAAATATTTGGGATAAATCTTCGATTCGTCAGCGCGCAATGCAATCATATCTTGCGCGATACAAAAATCAACGGGATCAGGAACAAGGCAAACTCGTCCCGGAGTTCCCTTGTTCACGAAAAGAATATCGCCGGGAATCGGGTGTGCCCGAAACCATGTCTGATAAGTTTCCTCGCTTAAATATCTAATTTTTTCATACACCGGAAACAGGGTGTTGTTTGTCACGCAATTCGTTGCTATCAGCTTGTGTCCGCTTGGCGCAGTAGGAACAGTCTTGCCGCGATTGTCTACAATAAAAGACAATAGCTCGGTTAGCGGAACCCTGTTGCAATCTTCCCATAGATTAAATCTCATATCCAATCGCCCCCAATCGCGCTTTGATCTGAGCCTCAAGCTCATGAGACTTAGTGAAAAGCTCAGACAGTTCAGAAGTCAGGCGTCCCATTTTCTCTTCAAACGGCTCACCGTCATCTTCTTGTTCCTCAATGCCAACATAGCGTCCCGGAGTAAGAATGTAGTCCTGCTTTGCAATGTTCTGCGTAGTGACAACCGCGCAGAAGCCCTTTTCATCTTCAAGTGTTCCTTTGACGAAGGCGTTGTAGGCGTCAGCGATTTTCTTGATGTCTTCATCCGTCAGCTCACGCAGCTTCCGCGTGACCATTGTGCCGAGCTTCCGTGCGTCGATGAACAGCGTCTTGCCTTTTTGCTTCTTGTTCTTGGCAAGGAACCATAGCGACACCGGAATCTGCGTCGTGTAGAATAACTGCGTCGGCATTGCGACGATACAGTCCACAAGGTCAGCGTTAATAATGTTCTTACGGATTTCACCTTCACCGCCGGACTGCGAGGAAAGGGAACCATTTGCAAGCACCATGCCGATACGTCCATTCGGAGCGAGATGCCAGATCATGTGTTGCAACCACGCGAAGTTTGCATTGCCAGCAGGAGGCGTGCCATACTGCCAACGGACATCATCAACGAGTTTATCCGCGCCCCAGCCGGAGAGATTGAATGGCGGATTTGCCATAATAAAGTCTGCCTTGAGCTGCGGGTGACAATCGTTAAAGAACGTGTCCGCATTGAACTTGCCGAGGTCAGCTTCAATACCACGAATAGCAAGATTCATCTGAGCCATCTTCCATGTGGTCGGGTTGGAGTCTTGACCAAAGACGGAAATCTTGTTGATGTTGCCGCCATGATTTTCGATGAACTTTGCGGACTGAACGAACATACCGCCAGAGCCGCAGCACGGGTCATAAACACGTCCATTAAACGGCTGCAACACCTCAACAAGGGTACGCACAACACAAGAGGGAGTATAGAACTCACCAGCAAGTTTGCCTTCTTGCTCGGCAAACTTGGAAAGGCAATATTCGTATGTGCGACCGAGAATGTCCTTGCTGCTCCCATGCTCGATCATCTGAATGTTAGTGAAGAGATCAACCACTTCACCAAGACGTCGCTTGTCCAGTTCTGGACGGGCGAAGTTCTTAGGAAGAATATCTTTGAGACGCTTGTTTTCTTTCTCTATACTGCGCATTGCATCATCAATCACCGTGCCAATTTCCGGCGTGTGAGCGGCAGCAGCAATCGCACTCCATCGTGCATTCTCAGGGACAAAGAAGATGTTTTCGGCAGTGTATTCGTCCTGATCCTCTTCAAATCCATCGCCTTCTTCATGCAGTTCCTTGTACTTTGCCTCGAAGCGATCAGAAATGTATTTCAAGAAAATCAATCCGAGAACGACGGACTTGTATTCGGATGCGTCGATGTTTCCGCGTAGGACGCAAGCCGCATCCCAGATTTGTTTTTCAAAGCCGATATTGCTTGTACTTCCAGCCATAGTTTTTTCTCCCTTACATTTTGTCTCTGTAAAAAGTTTAGAGAGGGTAAAATACTATATCCGCGAGTTCGGCGCAAGCCATGTGGGTTCCTATGATCCTTTCCGACTGGTGTTTTGGGAGGATACCGCACAAGAGCTGATTGATTACTTTGAGTGGAGGCGTCCCGTGACGCTATTTTAACACAGATGCAAGCTCTCGCCAAGACTCTGCCGGAATATTCTCTCGTGCGCGAAATGCCCTGCATCGGGGACACGCTGGCTCCGCGCCTGATTGCGGAGATTGGAGATGTCCGACGCTTTCACAGCAAGCGGGCTCTCATCGCATACGCCGGCATCGATGCGCCGCCGTACCAGTCCGGCAAATTCTGCGCGAATAACCGGCATATCTCCAAGCGGGGAAATCGCTATCTGCGCAAGACCGGGTACGAAGTCATGCAGAGCTATGTGATGCACAAACCGGCAAACGATCCGATTTTTACGTTCATTGAGAAAAAACGCGGCGAGGGGAAGAGTGGTAAACTCGCTATGGTGGCGGGCCTGAATAAGTTCCTCCGAGTCTA
>ERZ837910.3672-NODE-3672-length-16306-cov-3.030767_pt1 | contig 16306 bp, 17 predicted proteins | sample MGYA00519940_ERZ837910 | MGnify/ENA primary metagenome ERZ837910 (study PRJEB31850, sample SAMEA3708825) | human gut metagenome | biome: human gut; feature: human-associated habitat; material: faeces | place: China | collected 2014 ... | reverse complement strand
ACCATCAATTTAATCTTATCGAGCGATTCGATGATATATGTTCTTTGATATGCATCAAATTTACCATCGTAGTACTTGACATTCAAATCTCCATTACCTGCCACCAAAACACATTCGCAATCGTATGAGCAGGTGTTTATAGACAATGGTTCTTTTGAGCAAGTAAAGAACGGATATTTTCCATTGTCATCAGCGGCATTGGCATCGAGTTTTCCTGTGCGGATTCTCGTAAGCGATCCAAGTTTTAAGTATTGTATCATGCTGCCACCTCCATTTCACAGGTGAATTCACCATGATATTTCGATTTGTCGACCTGTTCGACGAACGAAACATATTCGTTCTGTTTGTCAACCGGAGGAACGAGAATTTTCGTTTTCTTGATCTCACCAAGATGAAGATTTGGAACGCCAATACCCTTGATACTACTATCAAACTGCCTTTTTGTATCGGGACTATTGATTGCAGAACGGAAGTAGACAGGATTAATTATATCGGTTTTGGGGCGTAGCAAGGCTAAACTCACATAGATATCAAACACCTCATCAGTATCATTTACGGCAGCCACGCCGTAGTTCACTCCATTCTTCGACATTAAAATATCATTTTTTATTGGCTTGACTACGGCATAGAGTTTTTCGTGCAAATCCGAAGGGATATATTTTATATCGCTCCAATCGATTTTTGTCGACATAATATCCTTGGAGGACAAGAACTTAAAGCCGTTGATAGTATCTTCGGTATATGTTGGCGTTTGGTGGGTGCCGTCTTTTATCAAGCTACAAAGCGATTCTATTGTCAACACCTCGAAGTTTTGCTCATTGCTTGAGAGCGTTCCAAACATCTCGATAAATCGGGACTTGACGAGGTCTTCACTTAAAAGCAACTGCGTTCGTTTTGCTTCGATTATTTCATCAACAATCCGGTTTTTCTGCAAAAATTCATGTTGAATTGCCTCGCTTGGTAGTTCAATCTCAATTGCAAGTATGTAATCCTTGGAAATGTGCTTCAATCCCGCGCCTTTAAATCCGTGTTCTAAAAGGCTGATATTGCCTTTGAGGTAGTTATATATGGACTCAAGTTCGATTTTGTTTCTTCCATACATAACCAAGCAATCGGTAGATGTCGAAAATGGCTCATCGCAAAAATGGACACTTGCATTACCGCCTGTTCCAAAGATCAGAGACGGTTTGTCATAATTTGCTTCATCAATAAACCTCGTTTGCATAGGGCTTGATGTGAAAAATTTGTATTTTCCCTCTAACTTGCCATCACTTGCCTTGATTTTTGACTTTGGCTGAGGACAAAGCACTTGTTTGAGTTCGATTCTCATGCTGCCACCTCCATTCCGCAGGTGAATTCACCATGATATTTCGATTTGTCGACCTGTTCGACAAAGGCGGCAAATTGATTTTGTAATGCTAAAGGTGGAAGCATAATGTCAAGTTTTTTCAGCATTGCAATGGAAAGATATGCCACAGTTGAACCAGCCTGAAGGTTCGCAATTTGTTTCTGAACCCCTGCTGTTGCAAACAATTCCGAAACATACAGACTTGTAATGCTATCGCATATATTTGACAGCCAACTTATCATACCATCTTGAAAGTAAAAGCTATCCGATTCCTTGATAATATAACACCTTCCGAGCGTTCCCCTTGTCGTCACAAGAACATCTCCGGCCAAAGGAATTAACCTATTCGATCTTAACTCATCGAATTTTTCTGTAGAAATAAAGAGTTGTGGAGCGTTGTCCTTTCCGTCAATTCTTTCATTCAAATCAGATATGCGGAGAAACGGAATACCGTTATCGGTTAACTCACTTTGATATATTCGTTTACTTGAACCCACATAACATAACGATGATAATTTTGCCGTGGGCCAATTCCTTGTGTTATGTTCTGAATCTCCAAACAGTTCGATAAATCGGGATTTGAAATTAACCGATATATTTTCGGTGGGATAGCTTTACATTATTTTGACTGACCATTGCATACTGCATCGTAGTGTCAATTTTGGCATGTCCGAGAAGTTGCTGAACCTGCTCGATGGGCATTCCTTTGTCTATTGCTCTTGTTGCAAGAGTTCTGCGGAATTTGTGGGGATGTACTTTGTCAATCCCGAGCGTTTTTCCGAGTTGTCTCATTCTTATCTCCACACCGCTAATTTCAAGACGATTGTATGGCTTCAGCAGTGAGACAAATAGTGCCGGATTGTCATCGATGCGGCTCTGAACATAATTTCTCAAATGAATTTTCGTCCTCGCATCAAAATACACAGGGCGTTCTTTGCTTCCTTTCCCGAACACGATACATTCTCTGTTATCAAAATCGATATCAGAGATATTGAGTTTTACAAGCTCACCCACGCGCATACCTGTTGATGCCAACAGATCAATCATTGCAAGATCCCGTAGGTTATTACAGGCATCTCGCATTTGTTCGAGCGCCTCATCGGTATATGTTTCCTTTACGGTTTTGGTTGTTCGTATCTTGTGGATTCTACGAACAGGGCTTTTCAGTATATAGTTTTCATCTTCAAGCCACGCAAAGAAACTTGAGAGAATGCGCCTGATGTTGTCAATATTCGCCTTGCTGCAATCGTTTATTTGCTGATAATTGGCGAGATATTCGCGCAGATCATCTGTTGTTATATGAGATACACTCTCCTTGATGTCCACAAACATTCTTTCGACGGTCGCTTTGTAGTACTTCAGCGTTTTTTCACTACATCCCTCAACCTTTTTGGCAGAAAGGAAGGTTGTGAGCAAGGAATGATTGTCATATTCCTGTTGCAATTCGGAGGATTCATCCGTTTTGATGATTTCAACGCCAAAAAGCGCGTGAGTAAGCACCTCGTGGAGTTGTTTCATCTGTGCATTATCAAGGAAGCCTTGCATTCCTTGCTCAACATCTGTAATAATTCTGTCTTTCATGTTGGTATTACCCCTTTGTTTTAAGATATACCAACATCCTACACCGCTATTATTTAGCCAAAATACTGTTGCATGAGTGATTTCTTTAGAATTTCGAGTTTTTCGAGACTCTGTTGAATTTCAAATTTCGATTTGTCGACCTGTTCAACGAAGGTTGCAAAATCACTTTGTTCTTCTATGCTTGGTATGGCAACTTGCAATTCCGACAAGATTTTAAGGTTTATGTTTTTCTGTGCAACCTGCGGCGCTTGTTCATCGAGTATTTTTTGGAAGAAGCTGAACCAATAATGCATATAGATTATATTTATTTCATCAGTTGGAATGAAGCCAACCACACTATCTGGGAAACATGCATCAAATGTTAATATTGCCGTCTGTGCAATATTTGCCGCAATCGTAATGCATAAAGTACCCGCTTTCCACATTTTGCTTTGCTTTAAGCCAAGTTCAGAGTAAGTATTTTGATATCCTGTTATATACAATCCGGCATTTGATACTTCACCTGTTTGAATTAACGGATAGGGGCCGCCAAGAAGCCTTGGATCATTTCTTGGGCGATGTTTAGAGCGTCCTCGATCCAAAGAACCTAATTCAGATAGAGGCTTAGTAGGTAATTTGAGCGTATTGTAAACAGGGTCACCAAACATCTCGATAAATCGGGATTTTATGATTTCATCAAACAAATTAAGCTGCTTTTTCTTGTCGGCAATTAACTGAGTCAAATGCTTTAATTTATCGACAAGGATTCCCTGTTCAGAGAGCGCAGGAACACTGATTTCAATTTTTGCCATGCCGCCATTTGTAATAGCCTTTTGTGTAGCACCCGAGCAATTCTTATCTTTTTGTGCAAGGAATAGTTCACTATCAATAAGATAGTACAGGCATTCTGTTGTAATTACCTCGGGATTTGCTCTTACGGCATAAAATCCTGTCGAATATATATTTTCCTCTGTTTCGGAATCCAAGAGAAGAGTTTTTCTTGTGCCTTGCATTTTTGCAAACAAGATATCGCCAGCTTCAGCAGATAGGTTAGCGCGAGAAGGTCTATCCTCATATGTCACTTCAACAACCTCTGATTCATCAATCTCGGTTGTTGCAACCGCACCTGTGCTGACATATTTCTTTGTTCCATGAAATTTGCTCGGCGTTGCTCCGACAATAGAAATGCAATCAAGGAACTTTTTCATTACAGTATTCTCCTTAATTCATTGATTCCCGCGTTGATCTTCGCTTCCAATTCCTCAATTTGTGTAAGGAGTTCGTCGGTGGAAGGATACTCAACAACTTCGTACTCGGTTTCTTTATACTTGTTTATAGAGAGATCGTAACCATTATCCACGATTTCCTTCTTGGGTATAAAGAAACTCTGTTCTGTGCGCTCACGGCTTTCCTCCGCATCAAGGTTATGGAATCGGGCAATTATGTCGGGAATGTCATTCTCGTTAATGGGACTTCGCTTGTCATCAAGGCTAAAACCATCAGCCTTCATATCGTAAAACCAAACTTTATCAGTTCCGCCATGTCCGGTTTTGGTGAATATAAGGATTGCCGTGGAAACACCTGCATAGGGCTTGAATACACCGGAGGGCATGGAGATCACAGCTTCAAGTCTGTTTTTCTCCACGATTTCCTGTCTAATAGCCTTATGTGCTGTGGAAGAGCCGAAGAGTACTCCATCGGGAACTATACATGCACAGCGACCGCCTATTTTCAACATACGAAGGAATAGAGCCAAAAACAGCAATTCGGTTTTCTTGGTTTTGCAAACCTTGAGTAGGTCAGTTGATACCGTATCAGCATCAAGACTTCCTTTGAACGGAGGGTTGGCAAGGATGATGGAGTATCTGTTGGAGTCTGGATTTTGATCAGACAGACTATCTCTGTATTCAATGTTGGGATTATCATCTACGTGAGTCATCATATTCATTGCACCAACACGGAGCATTGTTCTATCCATATCGTACCCATAGAACATATGGTTGTTGTAGTGGTCTTTCTTTTCTCTGTTATAGAAGATATCGTCCTTGTATTTTCCCTTGAGATATTCACCCGCAGCAACAAGGAATCCCGAAGTACCACATGCCGGATCACAGATTGTATCATCGGGTTTGGGGTCAAGCATCTCTACCATCATGCGAATGATGTGGCGAGGAGTTCTAAACTGACCGTTTACGCCCGCAGTCGCAAGTTTGGAGAGCAAACTCTCGTAAACATCGCCCTTGGTGTCTGTTTCAATTTCTTTTGCCATCTCTTGATACATCTCATCAATTGCATCAACAATTTTTGAAAGCAATTGGGGAGTAGGAATCTTAAAGATTGCATCAGACATATATTTTGCGTAAGTGCTTTCCTTGCTACCATGAAGATTCTTGATGAACGGGAATATCTCACCTTGCATAAGTTCATACATTCTCTCGGCAGGATAGTCACGAAAACACGACCATTTGTATTCATCATGACCCTCAAACATACTTGTGTAAGGCAGTTCAAGCATCATGCTGCTTTTTGCTCTCTTTGCATCGGTTTCATCCAAATCGTGAATGAACATAAGATATGTCATTTGTTCTACGACATCAAGGGGGTTTGTTATTCCGCCCGTCCAGAACATTTCCCAAATTGAATCCACTTTATTTTTTAATGCACCTGTTAACATTACTTTTCCTCCACTATTCAGTCCTCAACTACTTCCATTATGTCGCCGATATCGCAATGAAAAATTTTGCAAAGGCGGAGCATAACATCCATAGACACAACGCGGTCCTGATTCAGTTTTGTCATTGTACTTTGAGATATTTCTGCAGCTTTTGCAAGTTCACTTTTTTTCATCTTGTTTGTCTTCATGAGACTCCATAATTTATCGTATCTTACGGTCATAACTTTCCTCCAAGGCACTTTTTATACTGCATATAAAGATACACACTATATTATAGCATATTTCATCCGTTCACGCAATAGATTTCAGCAGAAAGCAAAGGGAACGGCTGATAGGTGTTGCTTTTGGTCGTCACCTACGAATAAAAAATGCAGTGCGCCTATGAAAATAATTTAAGAATCCCGCCATTGGAGGTTCTTACTGATATTGCTGTGTTCTTCAATGTTTCGCTTGATTACCTCGTTGGTATCGACAAGGAAGAGATGGTTTCGGTGGACGGATTATCAAACGAGCAGAAAGAAATAATACACGCCATGATTCACGAGTTTAAGGGCGGCACAAGTAACTGCCCCGGACTTACGGCACAACAGCAAGACATTCTCAATAAACTCATGGTCGAGTTTTATCGCAAACATAAGCAATAAAAGACCGAACAGCAGCGGCAGGTTTATCCACCGTTGCTGTTCTTTTTATTACTGTCTTCTATTCTTCTGCTGTAATATATCTTAGAGTGGGTACTTCCTTGGCCTACCAAAATGGGAGAGGGCTACTGACACATAGTAAGCATACTAACCCCTTGGCGAATCATAGTAAAAAATAACGGTTGCTTGTGAACGAGCCGTTTTTTCTCTTTGCATATTCCTTGCGAATAAGTCCCGCTTTTTCCAAGTCCTTTATTGCTCGGCGGACGGTCTTATCGGAAATAGACAACTCTTTAGCAATGGTTTTAACGCTCGGCCATGCCTTTCTTTCTGTATCACATCTGTCGTAAAGATAAATGTAAACGAGCTTTGCCCTTGAGGGAAGCTCGTCTTGATCATATAATTTGCGATAATATGCCATAAAAAATCACCGCCTTTAATCTGTTCGGACGCTCTGCTCCGGTTCTCTGAACAGAGGCTCATTGTTTTGCGACAAGGCTTGTCCGCCTGAGGCAGACCTACGAGCGGAACGGGACGGCGGATAGTAGGAGTCCGGATATTGTTCAAGCATATTATTCTCGATAATCTCCTTGTTCGTATAGGATACTTTACGAGCACCTTTATCGGGGACAGTGTACTTCTCTGTATCAAACTCGATACCCCATTTGAAGAACAGTTTCAGTTTTGATATAAATGGGTGAGTGCCTGTCTTCATAACGATGAAGTTGCCTTTCTTCATCGATTTGAGTTCGTCTGCGGTCATGAGCGGTCTTTCGGTCATTTGTAGACTCTGCGAGGGATCGTTTTTGCTTCTTGAGACCGAGCCTGTCATAACAGTCCGAGTGCCGAGGGATTTGGAGATTTCATCAGCCGTTCCGGATGTTGGCGCAAAACCACCTGCAATAGTTACCTGACAGTTATCCTTGATAATATCTGCGCCTTCGTTTCCGTAATTCTTTTCAAGCTGCTTATATGACTGAATAATGCTGACAAGCGACAGCTTTCGGGAACGGGATGCAGAGTACATCATCTCGGCGGAACTGATGGCCGGCAAAGTTCCGAACTCGTCCATGTAGAACATTACACGGTTTTTCAATGCGCCGCCGTGTTCGTCTGCAACGGTAAGTATTTCTCTGTATAACTGTTGCAGAAGCAGAGACACCATAAAGTAAGTTGCGGGATTTTCCTCGGGTAAAACAATAAAAATAGCACACTTGCTTGAGCAGAACTTTTCAGCATCAATCGCCGTATCAAAGCAAAGGATTTGTTCGAGTTCCGAATCAAGAAAAGCATTAAGGCGCGACATCGCAGTTGACATGATAGAAGCCATTGCTTGGTCGCTTGTGTTCAGTGCGGCACCGGCAAACCACCTCGTTTTATGTTCGGGCGGCAGTTTTTCTATAATGAGTTGGAATTGGTTCTTTCCCTTTACGCCGCTTGGTGCAAGCAAATCCTGTATGAGTTTAAATACAGACACAATATGCCTCTGCTCGGGCGGCGCAAACTCGGCAATCAATAGAATGACCGCAGTCATCAGACCTTCAGCCGCATCATAAAAGAATGCGTTTTGACCGTAAGATGCCGCATCACCATCACTAAATATCAGAGTCTTTGCAATTATTTTTGCGTATTTTTCGGCCTTCGCTTTCAACGCTATGTTTTCGGGATGGGATTTATACTCGTCCATATACTTGTTTACGAGATGCAAAAGATTATTGCCGTCCGATTTTGTCGGGTTGCGCAGATCGATAATAGCGACATCGTAACCGTAGTACTGCTTTGCAATATTTCCGTAATTACGATACAGGTCGCCCTTTGTATCGGTTGTTAAAAACGACATGCCCGCGGCACAGGCATATTCCAAATTGGGGTAAAGCCAGAAAGCGGTTTTACCGCAGCCCGCCGCACCGATCATAAGAGTATGCACATCGTCATCATCAACCATTGCATAATCAATGCCGTTCTTTTTCTTTACTCCCAATATCACTCCCTGCGGTAAGTTGAGATTTTCCTTCTTGGCTGTCTTTCTCCAAACTTTCGGTTCATACGGAATGTATTTATAAATTCGTTTCAATTCCGAGTTTGTTGAGAACCGCGCAGTACCATGCTGCCCGTCTCCGACGGTTTTGGATTTGATACTGTTAAGATTATAGATGTGGGATGCAAGAGTAACGCCGCCGATAACAGCAAACATAATTGTTGCCACAATAATCAGTATAATTGTTCCGTCCACGCTTGTTCACCTTCCTTCTGCATAATTAAATCCTCGTTCCAATCCTTTTTTGTCGGAACGAGGATTTCTGAGTTATAGCCTTGCGCAAACAGTTTATCCGATATTCTCTTTGCGGCTGATTGACCTGCGGTATCACTGTCAAAGCACAAATACACCTCGGTTAAATTCGGATTGTCTTTAAGGCATTGAAAAAGCACCCTGTCTGCTACGGAGCAGGATGCCGCATAAGTATTTTGCTGCCAGCCGTTCGGGTTCATCGTAATGTATGACAGCATATCAATCGGAGCTTCAAAAAGAAAGACTCTGTTACTCGTACCGTTCCAGTGAAAACTGTACTCCGGAAGACTTCCGTCTGCGTTTCCTTTGTAGGTACTTTGTGAGCCTGTCCCGCGTTTGTGAGCATGACGCGCTACTCCGTTAGTATCATAGCCGACGAATACAGCGTTATGATGGGGGAGCGATTCGTATATCATTTGCTTACGGGCAAATGCATTTATAACATCCCTGCTGATTCCTCTGCGTGAGAGAAGGTAAGCATATACTCTGCGCATATTATCGTTTTTCTCCGGCAGGTTAAATGCTTTTTCTTTTTGCTCGATGGGCGGTGCCGCAGTAAGAGTCCCGCCATAACCGTTAAGCAGATATTCCATTGCTTCGGGATAATTCTTATTATAGAATTTGCGGACAAAGTCTATAGCATCGCCGCCAACTTCTTCATACTGGTGATACCACAGGTTTCCCCGAATCGTTACCTTCTCAGACCCGTCGCGCCATTGATATTCTTTGCCTGACCGTTTCAGTCGTTCACCTTGCCGTTCCAATAAATCTACAATATCGGTTGTCCTTGCACGATCCTTTTGTTCCTGCGTGTAGTGAATATAGTTTGCCATAGCAACTCCTTTCCTTGATTATCAGCCCATTTTTTGACCTTGAGCCATTTTCTTTTCCTCAATCTTTCGCATGAGTTTGCGGTCAATGGTACGGCTGCTTGTATTCCTTTTCTCTGCATCATCACGGATGATTTGCGAAAGCCTCGCCAAGAGACGCATAGATGCCAATACCGTTGCCGAACTACTGTGCGTGTACGGATGGTAGTTATCAAGAATATGTTGAGCATACTCGTTTCCTTTGCTTGCGGAGAAGGTCAGTAACTGTACAGCGAGTTCGTAATCCTTATCAACTTCCTGACCGTAGAGGTACATCTTTCCGAGTTGATACTCTGCCCATTGGTTTCCCCGTTTTGCTGCTTCCGAGAGCAATCGGACGGCATAGTTAATATCGCTGTATTTCGCCGTGCCTTGAAGATGCATCTTTGCAAGCAAGTACATCGCGCATGCATTGCCTTGGCGTACTGACTTTTCAAACATTCTTTGTGCAGTCACATAATTTGCCGACACATCCTCGCCTTTAAGATAGATTTTTCCAAGCTGATACTGTGCATAAGGATTGTCCTTTGCATCCGCTTTCCAAAACCATCGGAGTGCTTCACCAACATTTTTCTCAACCACTTCGCCCTGTAAGTACAGTTTCCCGAGCCGATACATTGCAACATCAAATCCCTGCATTGCAGAAAGAGTCAACAGCCGAATACCTTCTTCGGGATCGAAATTCTCGGAGTCGATATCCAATAGTTCACGCCCCCTAATATATTGGCAATGCATATCGTTGGGGTCAGTCCACGGATTTCTCTTGGAAGCGGTTTCACTTGGATAGGTCATTGTTTCCTCGGGAGCTTCCGTTTCCTGCTGCATATCTTCCTCAAAGGTAATTCTGTTGTGCAGGATGTTGAGCGCTTCCTGGATAACCGCATTCTTAATAGAGTTGAACTCTTTGTTTGCGGATAGCGGGATGCGCTTTGGCATCGTATCCTGATAGGTGCGAAAAACATTTTCTTTCTGCTCGTACCAAAGATTATATAATTCTGCAATTCGAGTATCCTTGGCGAGTTCATCGATGACACCGTTAATCAGATTCTTTGCCGCCTTGGGCATATAACCATAGACCGTCTTGCCCTTGTAGTTTTCAAGCGTCTTTGACAGTTCCCGAAGCATCGTCACAACAGTTTCGTTTTCATATGCGCTGTTATTGATCTGCTGAACAATTTCCGCAATTTTATCTCTGCCGGTCCTGCGCAGTTCGTTTCTGTGTGCGGTCATGTCCTCGTATGTGTGATAGAGGTCATTCTTGAAAATCTCTCGGGCAAAGTCTGATTTGAATGTTTGTAATGCCTGCTCGGTCATATACGGTTCTTTCCCTACCGAGTATGAAATCAAATGAATATGCGGATGGCTGCCCTCATTATGAAATGCTGCATACCAACGCAGGTCGCCGAGAGGAATGCCCATGGCTTTTGCCAATTTGTTTGCCTGACCTCGAAGCAGGTCACGCCATGCCTTTGCGTTATCATAGCCAAGTTTCTGTGCGTCCTCTCTGCGAAGAGACATGATAGTTGTCCATACCGCGCCTTCGTGTTCCGCAACCTCTTTTGATACGGCAGAAAGATCTATCGGTCTGTCGGTTTGTGAAAACAAACCGTGAGCACCTTGTTTCTCAACTCTCGGCCGCATAGCAATGTACCCGACATAGTTTTCTTTCTTACCGATGAGGTCGAGATTTTCTTCGATGGTTCTGCTTATAAATTCTGAGGCTGTGCTTTTTGTTTGAGCTTTGATATAGTCCTGGTACTCAAAACTATTTACCGCGTCGGGAAAGTCCTCGGTAAGCTGCTTGATAAGACGCTGCTGTTCCGTCGTCACAGATTGATGTTTCCATGATTCATCGCATTTTTCCACGCTTTCTCGAGTGGCAATATATTTTACAAGATTCGTACCGTGTTTTGCTGAACCTGATTTTATATATCTCCACTTCAAAATAAATCTCGACATCGTTATTTACCTTTCTGATAGCGGACAGCGTCATCGAATGAAATTTTGCCGTTGAGTCTCTTGACTTCATTGACACACTTTCCTCTGAGCCGGGCAAGTGTATCTTCATCCACACGGAAGTTTGCAGCCGATACATGCATCGTCATTGCAAGTTCTACAGCATACTTAAACAGCAAGGATGCCATTCTATTTTCGAATGAGTCAAGCGACCCTTGGATTGTACTGACGATGGCATCCGGAAAGTATTCACGGCAGTCCTCTGCGCAAACATATCCCGCATAAAATAAAATCGCCTTTTCTATGAACTCTGATTTGCTTCGGCAGTTATCCAACCGATACAAGCGTTCCACCTTTTCCAGTGTGGTAGGGTATGCCCACAGAGCAAATTTCTTTTTTGTTTCGTCCATTATTCATCATCTCCTTCTGTTGAAAACCCGCATAAAATAAGGCTTTTTCGGCAAAGGAGGTTGCGCATACATTTTATGCGCAACCTCCTTTTTTGAGCCATCAACGCCGATATGTTTCCTTGTACAATGGGGCATATTTGCAATTCCGACCCCGAAGTCTTGAAAATGCGTTTATTACGACCCCGATTGCGAAAGTGCGAAAAGCCCTTTAACGGTCGGCTCTGCCGCCCGATGTGAACCGAGTCGGGGAGCATTGCAACCCCGGCTCTTATTCCTGCAAGTAAAATCGGACGGCTGAACCGCCGATTTTCCGCATTGCGCAGTCACCTCCTGAAAGCCGTTATTTCGCCTGTTTTGTTGTGATGGGGGACTCGGTCGGGGATTGCAACCATTTTGCCTCACAGGGCGACACAGGGGCAGACACGGCGGTTACATATTCATATCAGATACCGTAATATCATTTGATGGTTCTTCCGAAAAATCAAGTTCTTTCCCCGCAAGGCTGCTATTGAATATTTCACGACGCCCTTCCTCGCTTCGGTAATCGGAGCGGAATGCTTTATAGGCCGCAACGGAAAAATCACGCAAGGAATAGGTCTGCCATTCGTTATCCATGCCGTCGTAAACACTGACCCGACCTTCATCCAAATCAAATTCGAGCAAAGCAGAGATTCGATTATCCGAATGGATGTCTGAGCAGACCTCGTTAAAATATTCGAGGTTGACAGGATTCGTTTCAATAAAAGCGTCGGCGAATGTTTCGGGGGCAGCCGATAACTCGCCGCGCTCATAGAGACGGTATCGGTACGCAGCTTGCATCGGGGAGCGGAAGTGATCGCTTGTGAAGTGGTAGTCATCACCGTTTTCGCGAATGTGATAAACCGCAAAGCGTCGAGCTGCTTCCATCTTTGCTTGTTCTGCGGCATACTCACTTTCAATCATTGCCTCAACGGAGACACGCTGCTCATCGGGAACATACTCTTGATAGAGTGTGTCGAACGCTTCAGCTAATTTATCCTCAACCGTTTCGGCGGTCTGATTGCCAAGGGCGTCTGACAAAGCCCGTACACGATATTTGTTAAGGTACAGTGTAATGTCAATATCACTCATCGGCGATTACCTCACTGACTTCCGTATGTTCTGCTTTGGGTGGCCTCGGCTTTTTCGGCTTCGGCACTGCAGGGGGAGAAGCGATGCCGGATTTCATATCAATAAAATCACGAACACCGACAGGTACGGTTTTGCTGTAAAGTGTGTCGAGTGCTTTTTCGAGTTCTGCTTCGGCAGAAGTACCTTTCTGCGAAAGATAAAGGACAAGGGCGGATGCCTTGTCCTCGTCAAATGAGATATTGAAAGTTGTCTTTTTCATATTGTGCTTTCCTTTCTGTTACATAGTCAGTTCGGGATCAAAGCCATCTCGCCGCCAATCCTCACGATCTGAATTACATCCACGCATATTGATTTCCGCGTAATTGTCAAGGCCGTAGAAATTCGTGCCGTCAGTACAACAGTTTTGAAAACTACCGTGTTCCATATTGCATTCAATTATTACGGCATTGCTTAAATCGCTGTGAGTATAAACACCGCCCGACATTTTGCATCCTGAAAAGACCGTGTTCTTGAATTCGCATTCTTCGGCGGTGACATCTTCGAGGTTACAGTTTTCAAACCTTGTGTCATTGACAACGGAAAAATTGAGTTCCGCGCCTCGCAGGTCAGTGTTCGCAAACCTCGCGTTATCCATAGCAACATTCATCATGTTTTTATGCGCAAGGTTTAGTCCCTGCACAAAACAGTTGGAAAAATCAGCCTGTATACCACCTGCATCGTTAAGCCATAAGGTGTGCTTGGCAAGCATGACATCCGCTTCTTCCTGCGTCAGTGTTCGGCGTGAATCAGTCTGCTGTATATATTCATCTTTTCCGGTGCAGAGAATATAGTTACCGTCGAAATCAATGTTTTCAATTTCCGGTCTGTCTTTCAGTGCGGCATACAGCAATTCCTCGCTGAATCCTGCACCTCTGAACTTATTTCGTGCTTCATCGGTATTGAAACTGTATTCCTCACCGCCTCTGTCGATAGCTTCTTCAACTATGCGATCTGCCATTATTGCAGTTTCACGCACAGTGTTTTCAAGGCTCGGATACTGAACAGCGATAGCAAGCTGTTCGGCATTAGGAATATGGGCGGTGTATCGGGCGTAGTCATAACCTTCTGTGTCAATGATAAAGCCGTCTTTATGTCCTTCGCCTATGAGCAACAGGCACGGTATACTGTCGGGTGAATACTCATGTTTCTCGGCATTAAACTCTCGGAGAAAATCATAGTATCCAAGAGGATTGGAAACGAATTCGATATATTCAGATGGCGTCAGTTTCACTACTTTTTCAATCTGACACTGAGGTAGATTGAAATCCGTTTGTTTACACCTTAAGTCCGCTTTTATAATCATGGGCATTCTCCTTTACATAGACAGAGCCTGCGTTTCGTCCTCGTCGGATGATTCGTTCGCAGGCTCATGGTTGTGTTCTGCTTCGTGGTCGTCGTAAAGGTTACAGCCGAGGACAGAGAACAGGCTTACCGGGTCGCTCTGACACTGTGGGCAATATCTCAGATGGCAAGTCATTTCGATGGCATCCTCGGTCATAATGAGTTCGTTGATTTCCTCTCTCTGCCGTAATTCTTTTTCGAGCAGATTTGCGCTTTCGTTACTGTCGGTGATTTCAACACCGAAGTGGTGGTACAGTTCATCATAAGAAACCGACCAATAGCAGTTCTCGGAATTTTCACAGCACTGCCTGACGGCATAGTCGGCAAGCCGCTTGATTTTGTCTTTGTCCATATAGTTCAGTCCTTTCATTGTGTGTCGCTGTCGGGGTAAGTGATATACGGTATCTTGAGCCAATGCGTCCATCCTGACTGCGCAAGAGGTGTCATAATAACACCCAACTCCGTGTTCGCAGCGTGAATGGTTTGTCCGTCGCCGACATAGATGCCGATGTGTCCGTCCATCCATACGGCGATGCCGGGGATGTCGGGCATCGTATCAATCGTGCCTTTTTCGGTCGCCATGTCGAGCATGGGGTCGGAGCCGGTATCCCGAACACCGTTGGAGCGGTATTCGATTTGTCCGGTGTCACAATTAAACCAAGCGTAGCCTTTAAAGAGTCCGATGCAATCGGCGGTGCGGCCGCCGAGCCAATGCTGACGAATGAATTCCTCGTTCTCGCCGACCTGTTCCGGGAATTGCGATATTTTTGTCGTGAGTATGGATTCGTTCAGCACCTCACCGTATGTCCCGTATACATAGCCCCATTTCTTTGCATAAGCCTGCTTTGCCCACTCCGCAAGGTCAACATTGTTTTTTGTTTTGGGGTCGACAAACTTTGAAACATTGATTGCCTTGGCTCGGATGGAACTCATTATTTTACTGTAATCCTCGGTTTTCAGTTCCGTGCCGAACGCAGAGTTGACGGCGGCGATGAGCTGCTCGTCCGTCTGACCCTCTGCAAAGCACCCAACCAGTCTTTCCACAAAGTCACCCGCTTTGGCATAGTCATATAGGGCGAGGGTGTACAGCACTTGCGCTTCTTTTGTCCTTTCTGCCGTAAATCCTTTTTCGGTCATGGCAGACTCAATGGCGTTCATCATATCCTCGACCGTCTGCAGCTTGGCTTTTTCCTCGTCAGACATTTCCTCCATTACGATATCCTGCAAGCGGTCGGTGTCGATATCAATATCGCCGCTGAATATAGAGAGTATTGCTACCATCGGCATCATGACGATGATAATAATACCGAGGATAATGCCGAGAACAACACGCCGTAGTTTTTTGTTGGTGAGAACAGCGACGGCTATCTTTTTGAGTGCCGCCGCAACAGTTGCGCTCATCGCCCACCGGCCTTCCCGAAGATAGCCGCCTTATAGTCCGGCGCTATAACTTGCAGGAGATACCGTTCGTTACCGCACCGATACAGACAAGTGCCTCGTTCGGGATATTTGATGAGTTCAAATTCGCTCGGTTCAACTTGCAGTGCGTCCATATACTCCTTGGGGTTGATCTGTCCGGCATTGAACAGGAACTGATGCGTAGGAATGGAGAACAGCGGCTTTGTAAATTCCCGAATGGACGGAATCAAAAAGTCCTCGATATTCTGACTTGCCAGAATGACCGAGGAGTCCTTTTTGCGCACACGCTTCATGCAGTTACGCAGATATTCGATTGTAGTCATATTCGAGAGGAAGAGGTACAACTCATCCACCGATGCCGCCGTGCTGCCTTTGCCGAGCAGTTCGTTGCTCATAAATGACAGAATGTTGAACAGCATACAGTCTTTGAGCCGGCGGTTGGTATCCATAAGCCCCTTCACGCCGAATACAAGAAAGTTGGAGTCGGTGATGTTGGTGTGACCGTTGAAGTATTTGCTTTCAGAGCCTACGCACATACTGTGAATACCGAGGCAGACTTCCTGGAGTGTTTCCTCGGTGTAGAGGTATCTGCGTTGTTTGTCATAGGCCATAAACTCTTCCTCGCACAGCTTATAGAAATCCTCCATAA
>ERZ837910.3671-NODE-3671-length-16307-cov-5.422471_pt1 | contig 16307 bp, 11 predicted proteins | sample MGYA00519940_ERZ837910 | MGnify/ENA primary metagenome ERZ837910 (study PRJEB31850, sample SAMEA3708825) | human gut metagenome | biome: human gut; feature: human-associated habitat; material: faeces | place: China | collected 2014 ... | reverse complement strand
GCTCCTGTGCCCGTGCCTTTGCCTTGGCTCTGCGCACGCCTGCCAGCTCCATGGGGAAGCAGATGTTATCCAAGGATGTGCGCTGCTCCAGCAGGTTGAAGCTCTGGAAAATCATGGAAATCTTCCGGCGCACCTGCCGCAGCTCCTTGGTGGACATGGTCATTAAATCCTTGCCGTGAAAAAGCACCTGCCCCTTATCGGGTCGTTCCAGCAGATTGATGCAGCGCACCAGCGTGCTCTTGCCCGCGCCGGACAAGCCGATGATGCCGAAAATCTCACCGGGCTGCACCGAAACGCTGACGTTTTGCAGCGCCGCAACCTGCTCTGCGCCAGCGCCAAAGGTCTTGGACAAGCCGCGCAGCTCCACAATGGGTTCCAAAAAAATCCCTCCTAAATCAAACAAAAAACCGCCCTCATGCTTCTAAAAGCACAAGGACGGAATAGAAATCCGTGTTACCACCTTGTTTTGCAGCGCCCTCACGGTTCGCTGCCTCTGGGAGTACCATCATACTCCTGCGCGATAACGGGCGCACCCGTCATGAGCTCAATCTCACCCATGCGGCTCCGGGGCCATGTTCGGCGCGTCTATCCGTACCCCTTTCCACCAAACGGGGCTCTCTGCACGGCATCGGCGGGCTTACTCTTCCCTTCATTGCCTTCTCAAATTGGATGGTGCTATACTAGCGCACATTTGTCCGTTTGTCAAGAGGGTTTCTAAAATAAATTCCTACTTTCCAAGTAGGTAGTAGTAATGTATTCCCCTGTGTGGGCGTTTCGCCTATTCCCCATTCCCTTTTCACGATTCACTCTGTTCGGTAAACGGTGCGCGCCCCCCGATGAATGACACACGCCGCTGCAGGGGGACGACGAACAGCCCCCCACAGCGCGGTCTCCCTTAAATCGTCCAGTTCTGGCTCTGGGTTTGCAGCTGCACCATATGAGTGTACAGACCGTTTTGCGCATACAGCGCATCGGGCGTTCCCTGCTCGGCCACCACGCCGTCGGACAGCACCACAATCTTATCAGCTCCCGCCACGGTGCGCATCCGGTGAGCAATGATAAGCACAGTTTTATTGTGAATCAGCCGGGACAGAGCGGTTTGAATCAGTGTTTCGTTTTCCACGTCCAGACTGGCAGTGGCCTCGTCCAGCAGAATGATGGGGGTATCCTTCAAAAATGCCCGGGCAATGGAAATGCGCTGCCGCTCGCCTCCGGAAAGGGCACAGCCGTTTTCGCCAATGACGGCATTCCATTTGTCGGGAAGCCTCTCTGCGAACTCGTCACAGTTGGCAAGCCTTGCGGCAGCCAGCACCTCCTCGTCTGTAGCGTCCTTGCGTCCCAAACGGATGTTTTCCAGAATGGTGTTATCGAACAGGGTCACATCTTGAAACACAATGGAATAAAGACTCATCAGCGTCTCCGGGTCGATTTTGGAAATATCCATGCCGCCCACGGTGATGCGCCCCTTCTGATAGTCCCAGAACCGGGCAGCCAGCCGGGAAACGGTGGTCTTGCCGCCGCCGGAGGGGCCAACCAGGGCAGTGACCTGTCCCTGCTTGGCAGTGAAGGACACATCCCTCAGCACCGTTTCGCCGGTATTGTAGGCAAATCCCACATGGTCGAATACGATGTCGCAGCCCTTGTTGGTGAGCTTCTCGCTGCCGGTCTGGATGGGGTAGTCCAGAATCTCGTTCATCCGCCCCACATTGGTGCGCATGGCAATGACCGCCGCTAAATTTTGCAGCGCACCCTGCATGGGGTCGTACAGCCGGGAGGCCACCATCAAAAACAGGAACAATGTCAGCACGTCGATGCTGCCCTTTATCAGCAGCATGGAGCCGGTCAGCGCCACAGAGGCAATGCCCAGCTTCAGCACCATTCCGGCAGAGGTAACAAAGATGGCGTTGCACAGTTCAGCGGAAATGGTCTGCTTTTCCACATCCCGAATTTTACCGGTCAAGCCGATGAGATAACCGCTTTCTGCATTGTTGGCCTTCAGGTCGCGCATGGCTTCGATATACTCCTGAATGCCGTCGGCACAGCGCATTTTCACCGCCATGGTCTTGGCCTGTACCTTATCCTGCACCTTGTAGCTGCCCAGCAAGACGGCAATGGACACGGGAATCACCCACAGGGCGGCCAGCGCCATTCGCCAGTCAAACAGGAACAGCCCCAGGGCGATGAGTACCGTGGAAATAAGAGAGCCGAACAGACCAGGGATGAAATGAGAGCAGGTTTTTTCCAGCACCTCGCAGTCGGCCATGATGGTGCTGGTCAGGTCGGCCAAATCCCGCTTGCCAAAGAAGGACAGGGGGAGCTTCCGCAGTTGCTCGGCCAGGGTCAGCCGCCGGATGCCGCTTTCTTTATAGGTGGTGAAGTAGGTGCTGTTATACTGGAACCAGGTAGTCAGCAAAATCAGCCCAAAGCAAATAATGCAGCCGCCCACATAAAGGGGGATGTTTCCCCTTGCGGTGCCCGCCATCAGGTCGCGGATAAGAAAATAGAGCAGACTGGTGGGCAGCATAAATGCCACATTCTGGAGCGCACAGGCCAGCACGCCCCGGATTAGTCCCCGGGCACCCTCCGGGGAGGTGGCAGTTGCCTTTTGAATTTTGTCAATCACGGTTAGCCCTCCTTTGCAACCTTCCACTGGACGGACGACTGATAATCCTTCCACATCCTGGCAAACAGTCCGTTCTTTGCACACAACACATCCTTTGTGCCGGATTCTGCAATGCGTCCGTCCTGCACCACATAGATGCAGTCGGCGTTTGCCACGGTGGTCAGGCGGTGGGCAATCATGATCACCGTCTTGCCCTTGGCCAGCGCCCTGAAGGCTGCCTGCACTTTGGCCTCGTTGTCCGGGTCAGCAAAGGCGGTGGCCTCGTCCAGAATTAGGATGGGTGCATCTTTCAGCATGGCGCGGGCGATGGCAATGCGCTGCTGCTCACCGCCGGAAAGATAAACACCTGCGCTGCCAATGACGGTATGGATGCCCGCCGGAAATTTCTCGATGATGTCCATGCACTGGGCGGCTTTCAGCGCTGCCAGCACCTCCGCCTCCGTAGCATCGGGTTTGCCCAGCCGCACATTGTCCAGAATGCTGCCCTTGAGCAGCCGACTGTTCTGGAACACGAAGGAGACGGTGTTCATCAGCTCCTCCTTGGGAATGTCCCGCACGTCCGCGCCGCCAATGCAGATTTTTCCGCTGCCCACGTCGAAGAAGCGAACCATCAGGCTGGCCAGGGTGGATTTGCCGCTGCCGGAGGGGCCAACCAGCGCCACGGTTTGCCCCGGCGCAATGCTCATGGAAACACCCCGGATGACATCGGCGGCACCGTCATAGGCAAAATGCACATCCGTCAGGGTGACGGAGCTGTCCTTGGGATGCCGGGGCGCGGGGCTTTCCGGCACCGGCTGGGCGGTCAGGATGCTGTCGATGCGCTGCAAGGCATCGGCGACAATCACTTTGTTTTCGCTCATGTACATGATTTTCGTCAGCGTCAGGGAGATAACCGGGGTGATGATGATGTAAAACAGCAGATTCAGTAAAAATTCGGAGGTCACGCCGTTTTGGGTGAACAGCAGCCCTCCCGCAATCAAAAATGCAAACACGCCGTTAATGGCCGCCGTGTAAAACAGCATGGGCATCCGCAGTTCCTTGGTGTAGGCAACCACCCATTTTTCGTATTCGTCAATGGTGACTTTGAACTTTTTAAAAGTGAAAACGGACTGCCCGAAGGTTTTCACCACCGGGATTCCCCGGACGTATTCCACGGCTTCATTGGACATGGCCGCCAGGGCATTGCCGTACTGCTGCATTTTCTCCACCATCCGCTTGCCGGTCATGGCGGACATAATCGCAAAGGCCAGCACCACGGGAATCAGGCTCAACAGCCCCAGCCGCCAGTCAAAGATAGCCAGCAGGGCAAGCAGGCCAATGGGTGTGGCAATGGCGCCGCTCTGGTCTGGCAGCTGGTGGGCAAGGTAGGTTTCGGCGGCACCGGTGCTCTCCTGAATAACCTTGCGCAGCCTGCCGCTGCCGTAGCGCTCCACGAAGCCCAAGGGCAGCGCCGCCAGGTGGGCAGTGGCCGCAAGGCGCAGATTGGTGGCCACCCGAAAGGCAGCCAGATGGGAGCACAGCAGGGCACAGATGTAAATAAGATAGGATACTGCCGCAAACAGCACCGCCATCCAGCCGTAGCGGGGAATGTCCACTGCCTGGGCATAATTTGGGGCGGCTTCCAGCACATCCCGCAGAATCATCCAGATGTACAAAAATGGCACAAGCGCCACAAGAGCGCTGATGGCCGACAACACCCAGGAGGCATAGGTAAAGAACCGATGCCCGCCCGCATAGCCCATCAGCCGGGAAAAATCAGATTGTTTTTTCATGGGATTCACCATCCTTTTTTCGTCTATAAAAGGAGAGATGGGGATACGCACCTGCCCGGGGCGGACAGGTGCGTATGAAGGGGACTTTTTAGGCAGCTTCTTCCTCTCCGCCCAGGTTTTCGGTGACAAACAGCGCAATTACGTTCTGCATGGTTTCCAGATCATAATTTTCGGCAATGGCGGCGGCATTCCAGTAGGCGTAGTTGCCCTCAAACCAGCTTTGCAGGTCGCTCAAATCCTCGGCATAGCGGAACTCCAGGTGATAGGTGGTATCCATGGTGTCGGGGGAGAATGCAAAGTAGGTAAATTCGCCGGAATCTTCCTCCTCGCTCTGATAGAAGATGAAGCCGTTCTCATTTTCAACATCCATCAGCCGGTAGGTGTGGGAGAATACCTCCTTACCCTCTGCATCCAGGCCGGTTATGGTGTGGCCGTCTACCACGAACTTGGCAACGCCGCCCAGGAAATAGCAGTTAAAGGCCATGCTGTCAGGGTCAGCGGCGTATTTCTCGGCGGCCTCTGCGCCGTATGGCTCAGCCATGCACATGGCAAGCAGCATATCCGTGGCGGCTTCGGCATTGTCACCTCCCACCAAGGGAGTGGTCGCATCAATCCAGATGTCCCGGTATTCTTCCTTTGCAAGCTCCGGGAACAGTTCCACATAGGTTCCGTCAATGGTGGTCAGGTAGTCATCCTCTGCCTCGGCAAAACTGGCCATAGAAAGGCAGCTGACGATGCACAGGGCGCACATTAAAAGTGCGGCAATTTTGTTTTTCATAATAGCACCTCCAAAATATTGGTTAGCATCCGCTAACCTTCACATATTTTAGCATACTCCTTGCACGGTAACTACTCCATTTTGGTTTGGGTACTCTGTTTTGCTACCGGACATTTTGCCTGCATTCTGTCAGGGTGGATAGCATCCGCCCGAACGTGACGGAACAAATCGGTGCGTCGGATGGCACATCTCATCTGTAGGGGTGTGCCATCCAACCGGGCACCTTCTAAAACCCTCTTGTTGTGGGCGACTGGTAGCCGCCCCTATAATTGCGTTTTTACTCTTTTGTCCGAAGGCGGTACTGGGATGGCGTTATGCCATAGCGCTTTTTGAAACACTCCGAAAATTTACTGGCGTTGTCATATCCGGCATTCTGGGCAATCTGGGTCACGGATTTGTCGCTGCGCACCAGTTCCACAGCGGCCTGCTCCAAGCGGTATTCCTTGATGTAGTGATAGACGGGCACGCCGTAGAGCTGCTTAAATAGCTTTTGCAGATGGGACACAGACATCTCGTGCTCTGCGGCCAGTTGAGCCAGGGACACATAGCCCTCCCGGTTGCTCAGCAGATGGTCACGCAGATGCTGCACCAGCGCCGCCTGTTTTGCGGAACAATAGCTGTCTGCGTCCTCTTCCCGGGGCACCCGGCTCAGAAGCATCAATATCTCCAATACCTTTAGCCGCAGATAGCGGATGTCCATATAGGGAGCGCTTTCATATAGCTCCCGGAATACATGCTCGCACCGAGGGCCGGCAGCGCCAACCATATACCATTTGTTTCCCAGTAGGTTTTGTTTCAAGGCAGAAAAATCCACCGAGAGCGCCGGGGCGTTCCGCTCCATCCAGCACCAGGCAACCGCCGGGGTAATCTCCAGACAGATACCCTCGTAATAGCCCAGGGGGAAGCGGGATTCCGACTGCGCCCCATGAACGCCGTCATAGCAGCTGATGGCCATGTCACCGGGTTTGAGCAGCACCTGCTCCCGCAGAGCGAAGCTGGTTTCAAAGCGACCGCCCACGCAGAAATTGATTTCCAGCAGTCCTTCCTGCGTCCGCACCTCGGTGTAGGATTCCATTCCCAGCCGCATCAGCATGGCGCTCACGCCGTCCAGCAATTGATAGCAGTGGATTTCGCCGTTTCCGGCGGCGTTCTCAAAGCCTCCCGCCTGCCCCGGCGGGCAGGGGAAGACGGAAATTCCGTCGTGATAGTAAATGTCAATCATGGCATTTTTCCTTTTGCATGAGTAGATGAATATTAGGCGGCGCGAAGCGCCCTCGGCGTCCCTGAAAGGTTTAGCAGCTGGAGCCGCCTAAGCGGCATACAGATGCTTAATGCAGAGCTGGAGCTGGCAGCCCAAACGGGCTGACTGAAACGCCCGCAGGCGCTATACAAGCGAGCAACCGCCGTAGGCGGCACTTAGCGAGTCGCAGAGGGGTTTTCTCACACAGCTCTGTTGATGAACAAACCCCTCCGGTTTCGCTAACGCTCAACCGCCTTCCTTTCCCAGGGGGGCACGGGCGCTTCGCACCGGGGCGTGCATTCAACCAGGTGCTATCGAAAATCCGGGGCTTTGGACATCTGTAGGTCTATCAAGCACCGATGAAATACCCTCCTATTTCTGCGCCGTGATGCACAGCCAGTCCTTTCGGTTCTTATGAACCTGGATATTCCGAAACCCCGTCTGCTCCAGCATGGCTCGCAGCTGCACATCACGATAGATGGTCATGCCGCCGATTTTCTCCGCCCACTTGTTTCCCCGGTTCGTGTCACCGCTGCACTCATTGCAGATGAGGAATGTTCCGCCGGGCTTCAGCACACGTCTGACCTCCCGGAAGCATCGGAGAATATCGGGCCAGAAGTAAACCGTCTCAAAGGCGGTAACGGCATCGAACCAATCGGAGGCGAAAATAATGCTGTCCACGCTGCCCTGCCAGATGACGCAGCGCCCTGCGTTGATTGCCGCTTGGTTTACGTCCCGCGCCGTGTCCACGCTGACCGGGGAATAGTCGATGCCCTTGACAATGCCCTGGGGACATTGTTTCAGCATCCGCTTGATGTTTGCACCGCCGCCGCAGCCGCAGTCCAGAATCCTGGCATCCGGGGCGGGGGACAAAAATTGCAGCCCCCAACTTGCCAGGGCATGATGGCCAATGTTCATCATGCTGACCATCACCCGCCCGCCGACCCCTTGCGGCTTACGGGTATTTTCAAAAAATGACATCTGTGATACCTCCTTGCGTCCGTTCCAGGTCGATTATGTTGTTGGGAATCCTTTGCTCCATATTCCGACCCGTCATTTGGAATTTTCCACCCGAAAACTTCCCTGGGGAATACCTTCCGCCCGGTGTTTTGTGGTTAGCTTATGCTAACCATTCGTTATTGGAAAAGCCGCCCCGGGGCAGCCGTTCCATGTGAATGCACACTCATCATAGCAGTGTCTGTCAAAAAAGTCAAGGCAGAGAAAGAATTATTGAAAAATTCTCCCCATCAGTCAGGTTATATCACATAATCATATCCGCCCGGTTCATTGTGCATCAAATCCGCCAGGGTGATATTCTCAAAATAATCCCGGATCAGCTTATCCAGTCCCCGCCACATGGGAAGCGTCCGGCATTCCGCCGCCCGGGTGCAGACATCTGCACCGGGTTCCAGGCAGGCCACGGGAGCCATGGAATCCTCGGTTATCCGCAGAATGCTCCCCACGGTGTATTCTTCCGGTGCTTTTTCCAGCCGATAGCCGCCGCCCTTGCCTCGGATGCCGGTCAGCAGCTTGTCCTTGACCAGCAGCTTGATGATGTTCTCCAAATATTTTTCCGAAATTCCTTGCCGCTGCGCAATCACCTTCAGCGGAATAAAGCCGTCCGCCTGGTGCTCGGCCAAATCAATCATGACCCGCAGCGCATAGCGTCCCTTGGTTGAAATCAGCATGGTTCAGCCCTCCCTTGTCTTAAATCCTATTATATAGCAGGGAAGTGGGTAAATCAACAGAAATATTTTTTATCCAGCTATTGACAAATTGATGGGACGGCTTTATAATCCATATAAACCTACAAGAAAGGTTGGTTATTAAATGAACCTTTATCAAATTCTTCGATGTTGCCGCTGCCGGAAATGAACGCACGGATACGAAATGAACGGACATGAACAGGAATCATTCGGGAGGAATTTATAATGAGTAAAATTTATACATCTGCCGACCAGCTGATTGGCAAGACCCCTCTGCTGGAGCTGGTTCACATTGAGCAAGCCGAAAACCTGGAAGCAAAGGTTCTGGGGAAGCTGGAATATTTCAACCCTGCCGGCAGCGTAAAGGATCGCATTGCCAAGGCCATGATTGATGATGCCGAGCAGAAGGGTCTGCTGAAGCCTGGCGCTGTGATTATCGAGCCGACCTCCGGCAACACCGGCATTGGCCTTGCCTCCGTGGCGGCTGCCCGCGGCTACCGCATCATCATTGTGATGCCCGAGACCATGAGCGTGGAGCGCCGCCAGATTATGAAGGCTTACGGCGCAGAGCTGGTGCTCACCGAGGGTGCCAAGGGCATGAAGGGTGCCATTGCCAAGGCCGATGAACTGGCAAAGGAAATCCCCAACAGCTTCATCCCCGGCCAGTTTGTAAACCCCGCCAATCCCGCCGTCCACAAGGCAACCACCGGCCCGGAAATCTGGGCGGATACCGATGGCAAGGTGGATATTTTCGTTGCCGGTGTGGGCACCGGCGGCACCGTGACCGGCGTTGGCGAATACCTGAAAGAGCAGAACCCCAACGTGAAGGTGGTGGCCGTGGAGCCTGCCAGTTCCCCCGTGCTGAGCAAGGGCGTGGCCGGTGCCCACAAGATTCAGGGCATTGGTGCCGGCTTCGTCCCCAGTGTGCTGGACACCAAGGTTTATGATGAAATCATCACCGTTGAAAACGAGGATGCCTTTGCCGCCGGCAAGCTGATTGGCAAGAAAGAGGGCGTGCTGGTGGGCATTTCCTCCGGCGCTGCCGTGTGGGCTGCCATCCAGCTGGCAAAGCGCCCGGAGAACAAGGGCAAGACCATTGTGGCACTGCTGCCCGATACCGGCGACCGCTACCTCTCCACCCCCCTGTTTGCCGACGAATGAAATGAAGGGCGGCCAGGAGGAGGCGCACAAGTTCATCGACAATCTGGAAATCTTCTCTCTGCTTGCCTTGGAAAAGGGATTTGCAGCCGCTGCCAAAGAAACGTACCGCTTCATACCGCACTAAAAGCCCGGCTCTGCGCGAGAGCCGGGCTTTGGCGTATCTGTAATGCCGATGTGTACCATTCGGCACACCGCGTTACCTCGCCCGGCGGATGCAAAAGCAACCGGCTGGCACCCATTTGCTTTTCGCACTCCACCGAGCCGGTACTTCTTATTCCCCGTTTGCCCACTGGGAGGGAGTCTTGCCGGTATACTGCCGGAAGACCTTGGTGAAATAGGAGGAATCCTCGTAGCCCACACAGGCGGCCACATCGTACAGCAGCAAATCCGGCTTTTCTTGCAGCAGCTTTTTGGCGGCCTCCATGCGGCATTGGGTGAGAAAGGTATTGAAGGTGGTGTCGCTGTACTTGCGGAACAGGCGGCTCAAATAGGTCTGGGAGATGCCGATTTCATCGCAAACGCTCTGCATACTCAGGGGCTGGGCATAATTTTCCTGGATGTAAGCCACGGCGCTGTCATATAGCTCCTGGGGGCTCATGCGGCGATCCCGCAGGGTTTCCTCCTCAAACAGCAGGGTGTAAACGCTGTTCATCATGTCGGTGTAGGAGCCGGTGGTCTGAATCAGGCCGTTATATTCCTGCAAAATTTCTTCCAGCCGATTGAACACCTGGGGACGCACTGCGCCCACCTGATGAATAATCTGCCGCACCATATGCCACACCTGCCGCTGGGGCATCTGCATCCGTTCCCATCCCGCAGCCAGAGTGAGGAAGTAGTTTTTCACCATCCGGTTTTTCCCGGAGGTGACAAAGTAGCCCAGCTGCTTCAGGTCAGCGGTGGGCAGCTTGATGCGCTCGGGGGTAGTGCCGCCGGTCAGCTGCATGATTTGGTGCTTTCCAATCACGGTTTTCTGGTAAATCATGTTGATGGACAGCTCAATAAAGCCAGGCAGGGCATCGATGGTGCAGATGGTGGGGGTATACACTGCCGTCCAGGTGGGGAGATTGCCGAGCCGGGTCAGATACACGCTGAGCTGGGAGAGAAAATCGTCAGCTCCGCTGTCCTCAGCAATGAGCACCCGCTCGTCATCATCCCTGCCCCGCAGAATCTGGAAATACTCATTTTCAATCTGCACCGGCGCGGTGGCGCTGAGAAATTTGGGCAGAAGCATATTCAGGTTCCCCCAGCGGACATAGGCAAAGCGATAGCTCTTGCTGCCAAACAGCTGCCGGGCAATGTCGTGATTGAAGGGCTGCCCGCAGGCCAGAGCAGGCAGAACGGAATTGGAGCGCCCCATGTTTTCCATTTCCATCTTCTTTTGAATCTCCTGGAGCACTGTGGACATCCGGCTGATGCTCACCGGTTTGAGCAGGTAGTTGTCCACACCGGCCTGAATGGCACCCTGGGCGTAGTCAAATTCCCCATAGCCGCTGATAATCACAATGTGAATGTTCGGCTGCATCTGCCGCGCCACACGCGCCAGCTCAATGCCGTTCATGCCATGCATACTGATGTCGGTCAACAGCAGGTCAACGGTATTCTTTTGCAGAAATTCCAGCGCCAGCTCCCCGCTGGAGGCGGTTCCGGTCACATGGAAGCCATTGGAAAACTGCTCAATAATAGAGCTGATGAAGCGAAGCGCCGGCATCTCGTCATCGACAACTAAAACACGATACATGAATGGTTCCCTTCTCTTTCCTTCGGTAATATGTTACAATCAGTATAGCATAATTCGGAAGGGAATTCAGCATTGTATTGAAAATTTTCGCTTGCCATGCTGGATTTTACCAATTTGCGCTGTGTCAACCTGAAAAGACGGTTTTTCATGCTGAATCTTTACACAGAGGGCATCCTGCGGGTGCTATAATAACATCAGCCGCAGGGAGACTCCCTGCAAAATATGGCAAAATATGAGAGGAGATTGAACCATGAGAAGCAAAATTGCCCTGATTCTCACACTGGCGATGGCACTGTCCGCTCCGGTTACTGCAATGGCACAGCATTTTAACCCGGTAACCAGCACAGAGCTTATCGACCCCACCACCTTCACAAAGCCCTATGAAGTGAACCAGGTGGTGGTGGATGCCGATGAGGCCACCGGTCAGCCCCGCCTGGAGGCTCGCACCAAGACCATCATCGAGGTAGACGGCCTGAAATTCAAAGACCTCAACGGCAACGGCCAGCTGGACGTATACGAGGACTGGCGGCAGGATGTGGATGCCCGTGTGGATGACCTGCTGAGCCAGATGACCCTGGACGAAGAAATCGGCCTGCTGTGGCACGCTTCCACCGGCGGCACCTTCACCTCCATGTACCCCTATACCGAGGACTGGCTGTATTCCAACGAGCCTACCTACACCGACCAGGATGGCAACTGCTACGTCCCCATGTACCATTCCATTATCTCCGACAATGTCACCACCTATCTGCACAACGTCAACGGCACGCCCGATACCCTGATTTACGAGAACAACGCCTTCCAGGAAATCGCAGAGTCCGCCCGCTTGGGCGTTCCCGTGGTGCTCAGCTGTGACCGCAGCTACAACACCTGGGCAGGCATGGTCAATATGCCTAACTATGCCTTCGGCATCGCTCATGACGAGGAGCTGCTGTATGACATGGTTGCCCAGTACGCCAAGGAGGAGCGCGCCATTGGCTTCCATGTCCCCTTCCACTCCTACGGCGTGGAAATCGGCTCCTGGTACGGCGATGACGTGAACTACATCGCCAAGATGGTTGGCACCGAAACCAAGGCTTATCAGGAAAACGGTGTCAACGCCTGCACCAAGCACTTTGTTGCCCGCGGTGGCCGTTCCTCCTATGCAGGCGCAAAGAGCCCTGCAAATCTGGTGGATTCCTGGCTGGTGGGCTGGAAGAGCGCCGTGATTGACAACGGCTCCGGCTGGGTTATGCTGAACAACGGCAAAATGATGAACGACTGCAACGTCTGCTATGACAGCCAGTCCATGGCAGTGCTGCGTCAGACCCTGGGCTATGACGGCTGTGTCGTCACCGACTGGCCCATGTGGATGCAGAGTCCCTCCGCTTCCGGTGTGACCCCCGAGGGTCTTGACCTGTCCACCGCATCCGTTGGCGAGCTATACGCCACCATCTTCAACGCGGACGTTGACCAGGTTGGCTGCTTCTTCATGGTAGAGCCGGACGTGACCACCGAATACGAGGACATCATCGCCCACTACCCCGGCATGATGCAGCCCATGTGGCCGGAAACCGTCAAGGAACAGATGGAAAACGGCAATCTGACCCAGGAAACCATCGACCGTCACGCAAAGCGCGTCCTGCGCAACAAGTTTGAGCTGGGTCTGTTTGAGGATCCCTATGCCAACCTGGAAGAAGCCCTGGAGCTGTGCGCCAGCGACGCTTACAAAGCAGAAGCCTTCCAGCTGAACACCATTGAGGATGTTTACGCTGCCCGGAATGACGAGATGAACGAAATGGACATCCGTCTGCAAACCGAATCCACCATCCTGCTGAAGAACGACAGCGGCATCCTGCCCTTGGCAAAGGATACCAAGGTCTATGTGGACGGCTCCTCCAAGGATACCGTTGCCATGGACACCGCAGCCATCGGAACCTATGCCCAGGTGGTTGAGAATCTGGAAGATGCCGACGTGGTGGTTGCCCATGTGACTGCCATGGACGACAGCACCGAGCTGATCATTGAGGACGCTCAGGATGCCGGCATTCCCCTGGTTCTGCTGTATGACGGCGGCGTTTCCAACGAGCCTGACGCATGGGCCATTGAGAACAGCTCCGCTGTGATGTTCCTGACCTACGACTGTACTCCTGACCATGGCTCCTCCATGGGTAACTTCTATCACAAGACCCTGCCCTCCGTCATTGCCGATATGCTCTTTGGCGTGAAGGAACCCACCGGTTCCACCGTGTTTGAGATTGGCCGCACCTCCGATGAGGCCGTGCTGGATTGGGGCGAATTGCAGTTCGATACCGGTGTGGATATGACCACTCGCCTGTATATGGCTGAAACCGTCCGCCGCAACCCCACCGCGCAGCTGCCCACCAACCTGGGTGACGTGGTTCTCCCTGTTGGGTTCGGAATGCGCTATGGCCAGGATGCGGACATCGTGGTGAACACCCTGGTCACTGACCAGGCGGTTGGTGAAGTCACCCAGGAAACCATGTTCGGCACCAGGACCTCCTATCAGGCTGTCAACGCTCCTGTGTCCAGCGGCGAGAGTGCCACCCTGTACATGATTGCCGAGAACCGTGGCGCTGACGGCTCTGTGAAGCTGGAAGTCACGGAAGGCGACCAGGTGCTGGCCTCCAAGTACATCAGCGTGGAAGGCGGCTCCTTCGTGGTCGTCACCATCGAGGTACCTCTGGAAGGTGCCGGTGAGCACACCCTGACCGTGGGCGGCAACACCATTGTCATCCCCGTCGTGTAATTTTGAATCCCCCAACCGGGACGGGCGAAAGCCCGCCCCGGTTTGCACTTTGTAAAGAACGCTTTGTTTTCAAGATGGAACATCCCCGTTTTTTGTTCGCCGTGCCGGATTTTCCAGAAAATGTGTGGGATTGTCTTGATGAAAATCGGAAGCATCTATGCTATGATATAGTCACCGAAAGCGATAGGAACAATTCCCCCGCTGTAGAAAGGAGCACATTACAATGAACAAATTCTTTCGACTTGCAGCCGGTGCGCTGGCTGCCCTGACCCTGGCGCTTCCCGTTATGGCGGAGGAAGCCCGCCCCGGCATCACCGCCTATAAGGCTGCGAACATCGCCATTGACGGCAAGCTGGACGACTGGAATCTGGATTCCCCCGCCGTGGTCAAGGATGCCTCCCAGGTCATCCGGGATGCTACATTCTGGCAGGGTGAGGATGACTGCTCCGCCAACTTCTATCTGGCCTGGGACGAGGACAACCTCTATATGGCAGCCCAGGTCACCGAGGACACCCCTCTGGGTGCCATCGAGATGCTGCCCATCGACGGCGAAGACAACCTGAAACTGTATATCTCCACCGACCCCACCGCCGACCCTGAGCGCACGGAGTACGGCACCAACGATTTCCTCGTTTACTTCGTGATGGATGAGCCTTACTGGGACACTGCCATTGACCGCTCCATGGTTCCCAAGGAAAGCCGTGCCCGCTTTGTCAGCGTGGGCATGGACGGCGGTGAAAGTGTGCTGGACGGCTACAAGTGCGCCGTAGAAATGACCACCAAAGGCTTTAACTGGGAGGCCGTGATTCCCTGGTCCTGCTTCACCAGCAAGAACATTGCGCAGTACATTCCCAAGGCCGGCGATGTGCTGTCCTGCAACTTTGCAATCACCGACATCAGCTATCCCTGCCCCGGTACGGAGTATATCCCCCAGATGGCATGGACCGGCGATCAGAACATTAACAAATCCCCCAGCGCATGGGGCAGTGTGACTCTGGCCGACTGATAACTCCTCCTGTTTCTTCTTTTATCCAACACCTATCCCATATTTTATCCAACACGTATCCCATACACTTCTTTCCAGAGTCACGGCGAGGGGCTGTCTCATTCAGAGGCAGCCCCTTGAAATTTCCGTGCAGACAGCGGATGCAATCGCCTTTGCAATCATCAATCCCGATTTGACTTTATCATCGAAAGATGGTATAAACAATACCAGTGCGTGGTTTCCCAATCCGTCCGGGCACGCTTTTGCGGAAGAAACCGGCAGACAAAAAAGATGGAGTGATATTTATGAAAAAAACATTGAGTGTGTTCCTGGCGCTTCTCATGGTGCTGCTTTCCGTGGCGGCCTATGCGGAGGAAAATCCGACGGTGGTGACCGTCAACGGCGACAGCATCACCCAGGCGGAGCTGAATGCCATGATGTCTGCCCTGGATGCTCAGATGACCCAATACGGTATTGACACCAGCAGCGAGAATGTGCAAAATGCAATCCGCGAGGCGGCCATGCAGGAATTGGTGGAAGACCGCCTTTTGACCCAGGACATGACTGCCCAGGGCTGCTATGACATGACCGAGGAGGAGGAAGCCTCCATTGCCGATGCCGCCAAGAAATCCCAAGCGGATTTGCAGCAGCAGATGGAACGCTACTTCGCCTCCTATATGGACAGCCAGGAGGACAGCAGCGCCACGGCGGCAGAGCTGGCCGAAACTTACTTGAAGGACAGCGGCTACACCCTGGAATACATGGAAAATTACATCCGCAACACCGTTGCCTCCACCAAGTATGAGCAGTGGCTGATGGAAGGCGAGGCGGACACCACCCGGGAGGAGATTCAGGCAGCCTATGAGGAGCGGGTGGCATCCAGCAAGGCGGCCTATGAAAACGATGTTTCCGCCTTTGAAACTGCCCTGGCAAACAACCAGGAGGTGTGGTATCGCCCGGATGGCTATCGGGCAGTGCTCCAGATTATGCTCAGCGCCCAGGGAGATGACGATGTCCAGAAGCTTGCCTCTGTCAAGGAAACCACCGATGCCATTTATGACCGGTTGGAAAAGGGAGAATCCTTTGAATCGCTGATTGCAGCATATGGCGAGGATAGCGCATTTGACGATGCGTCCTTCTGCGAAACCGGCTATCAGGTAAACCCGCAATCCGTTCTCTGGGAGGATGCCTTTGTTCAGGCCGCATTCGGTGATGGAATGAAGAATCCCGGCGACTATTCTCAGCCGGTGGTATTTGGCGACAATGTACACATTCTTTACTATTTGAAGGACATTCCCGGCGGTGCCATGGAACTGACGGATGCATTGGCGGCGGCACTGGGACAGGAGCTTTACGCCCAGCGTACCGAGGAAAAAATGGAGGCGCGGCTGGCGACTCTCAAAGAAGAAGCCGAGATTGTTTACGAGAAATAAACATTGGGGCTGCTGCAAAATAAAAATGCGATAGCAGCTTGCGCAAAGAAAATCGTGCAAAAGCAGAAGCCCGGAACCATTTTTTGAGCCGTTTTGGCTCTGAAAAGGTTCCGGGTTTTGTG
>ERZ837910.3632-NODE-3632-length-16437-cov-3.038274_pt1 | contig 16437 bp, 8 predicted proteins | sample MGYA00519940_ERZ837910 | MGnify/ENA primary metagenome ERZ837910 (study PRJEB31850, sample SAMEA3708825) | human gut metagenome | biome: human gut; feature: human-associated habitat; material: faeces | place: China | collected 2014 ... | reverse complement strand
ACTACTGTCATGGGTATTGAAGGACACTTCCTCATTCGTATCGGTGACTCTGGTATTCCGCAAAATCAGTTACAGATAGCCAATTCGGTCCGTAACATAACATCTTCAGATTTGGCTATCCCTACGGGAGAATGGGTGCATATCGCTGTGACTTATGATGCAGATGCTCAAAGCATGGTAGTTTACATCAATGGCAAGAATAAGTTGGAAGACAATGCTATAAATTGTGGTGCTGTGAATTGGGGAAAGACGCAAACCGACGAAGGAAATGGTTTCTGGATTGGTCATTCATATAACCGTGATCGTTGGCTGGAAGGTGATATTTCTGAGTGTCGCATTTGGAACAGAGTGTTGACGCAAGATGAAATTAATGCTAAGGATCACTTCTATCAGGTAGAACCGGATGCAGAAGGATTGGTTTCCTATTGGAAATTCGATGAAGGTGTAGGTACGGCAATAACCGATTATACAGGTAATGGAAATAATGCTACAGCAGTGGAAGCAATCACTTGGAATGCTGTAGAACTGCCGGCGAAGGCAAAATAATTTAGTTATACTTTAAATAGATGTATATTATGAAATATATGAATAATATAAAATTAGGCTTGCTGGCAGCTATTTTTGCTTGTGCAGGAACTGTTCTTACAAGCTGTGAGGATGACATCACCATCAATGCGGTGGATACCGGCAAGTTGGACACAGTGGATGGTGTATATGGCTATGTGAAGTCCGCTGCCGGAGCGCGCGAACTCACTCCGATTTCTCTTTTCGGAGATAAGGCAGGAACAGGGCATCTTTATTTTGAATTGAGTAAAGCTGCAGAAAAGGACATTACGGTTACTTTCAAGGTAGACGCAGCGGCGCTTGAGGCTTATAATACTACACATGGTACGTCTTATACAATGTATCCGGCGGACAAATTGAGTTTGGCAAATGGTGGTACGGTAACGATAAAAGCTGGAGAGAAAAAATCCAGTGGGGTGGAACTGACCATCAATGCGGGAGGTTCAATAGGTGGAACATTTGCTGTCGCTGTTTCGGCTACCGCTAATGATGGAGTGGAAATATCTGCGAACAATCAAACTTACGTTTACTTGGTGAAACCTTTAGCTGCGATTCCTGATTCTAAAAAAGGCGATGTTCGCACATTTTGTTTCGTAGAAGTAAATAATGAAAGTATCCTTAACTGTGGTGAATACACGATGAAGGGTAGTAATAAGCCATTTTTTGATGTAGTCAGCATTTTTGCCGCTAATATCAATGTGGACAGTGAAACAGGGCGTGCGCATATATTTTGTAATGATCAAGTTTCTTTCTTGTTGAAGAATGCTGATCAGATTATTCGTCCTTTGCAGGCAAAAGGTATTAAGGTGAATATGACTATACTGGGCAATCACGATGAATCCGGTATGAGTAGTTTATCTAAGGAAGCTGCTGAAGATTTTGCTAAGGAATTGAAAGCTTATGCTGATATTTATGGTTTGGACGGTTTCGACTTTGATGATGAATATTCCAAATATTCGGAGAATCCAAGTCCGGGGTTTGAAGAGCGTTCCAGTGCAAATTATTGCCGCCTGATGTATGAGTGCCGTAAGATTATGCCTGACAAATTATTAGGTATTTATGAATATCTGCTATATGATGCTCCTAACGGTTCTGTGGAGGGCAAAAGTGCAGGTGAATTGGTGGATTATATGTGCTATGGAACTTATCAGAGATATGCGAAAGGGCGTGAGGAAAACTTTGCAGGACTGCCTAAATCCAAGTATGGTCCTTATTCATTGAAAATCAATAATGAGTATAATGGTGGCTGGAGTGGTTTTAATCAAGAAACTATTCAAGATTTGAAAGATGCGGGATACGGTTTACAGGTGTTCTATAATCCTGAACCCGGAATTTACAGTTACGACCATTACTTCACAGCAGTGTCAAAAGTGTTGTATAATGATGAAGTGGAGTGGACTGGTAAGTATTATGAAAGAACCGGTTTTAGCGCCATCAACGGTACGAAGTCCGCTTATGAATCCTATCTGGGTGAATGGGCAGCTACTTCCAGCAATTCTTTGTATGTATATGTAGATGAAGAGAATAATCCACGTTGGTGGGATTGGGGTGGTTCGCAAAAGTTCAACATCCGTATTGAGGAAAAGGAAGCTGGAAAGAGCTATTATGTATATGGTTGGGGTACTTATCCTGAAATTACCAATAAATATCCGTTGGTAATGGAATACAGTGATTATGACGGTTCGCTTTCAATTTCTTGTCCGCAAACAATTCATGAGGCAGACGAAGCCGATCCTATCACTTGGGAAATGCGTTTGGGAACATATGGAAAAGTAAATGTCTGGACTTTCTATGATTATACGAACCCGATCAGCGGATCTATTAATGTGAGCGGAACAATTAATATGACCGGACCTGGCAACCGCTGGGGTATTGATCCATGTCATGATGTGGATGGAACATTTGTTCCGCCCCATATGGATGTGAAATATCATATTACAGAAAACTACACATTGGTGAAGAACTGATAAGATTAGTGTTTAACCTTTGTCAATACGAGCCTTGTCTTGACCTCAGGATGAGGCTCGTAATATAATCAGCAGCATGAAACAGCATCTTATATCATTAGTCCTATTTTTCTCTTTTCTGTTGAGCGGTTGTATGCCTCTCAAGCAGGCAGAGGTCACTTCTCCCGATGGACACATCCGTTTAGCCTTTGCTTTGGACGGTAATAATAGCATGACTTATCAAGTCAGTGTAGGAGACACCGTCTTCATCACCCCTTCTTTATTAGGTTTCACAGCCAAGGACGGAGTGAATCTTGCCGAAGGTTTCAAGGTCATAAACACCGACTTCACCACCCATGACGAAACCTGGACGCAGCCTTGGGGAGAAAACAAAACCATCCGCAACCATTACAACGAAATGGCTGTTCACTTGTCCGATACGACAAATACCCAATTAACCCTACGCTTTCGCATTTTCGATGATGGATTAGGATTTCGCTATGAATATGAAGTTCCCGGAGCTGACAGTATTCTGGTGACAGACGAACTGACTGCGTTCAATATAGCACAGGATGGCACTTCGTGGTCCATACCTGCCAATTCTGAAACATACGAATTGCTATATCGTACACAGCCTGTCAGTCAGATAGACAATGCCAATACTCCCATGACTTTCAAGACAGGCGGCCTGTACGCCAGCATCCACGAAGCCGCATTGACGGACTTCCCCGAAATGACACTGAAGAATACCGGAGGTTGCCACTTCAAGGCCGAACTGGCTCCCTGGCCCGACGGCATAAAAGCCCGCATAGCCGGAGGACGTTTTAAAACTCCCTGGCGCACCTTGCAGATTGCCCCGAAAGCAGTGGGACTGATTAACTCGGGACTCATCCTCAACCTGAACGAACCGTGTGCACTGGAAACCACGGACTGGATACGTCCGATGAAGTATGTAGGCATCTGGTGGGGAATGCATCTGGGCGTGGAAAGCTGGGTCATCAACGACCGTCACGGCGCTACCACCGGGAATGCCAAACGATATATTGACTTTGCCGCCGCCAACAACATAGAAGCAGTGATGTACGAAGGCTGGAACGAAGGCTGGGAAAACTGGGGTGGGACGCAGACATTTGACTACACTAAGCCCTATGCTGATTTCGATATAAAAGAGATAGCCCGCTACGCCCGTGAAAAAGGCGTTGAGATTATCGGACACCATGAAACCGGCGGTAACATCCTCAACTACGAGAAGCAGCTGGATAAAGCCTACAAATGGTATGCCGACCTGGGCGTCCATAGTGTGAAGACCGGTTATGCCGGCGGACTCCCCAACGGGCACAATCATCACGGGCAATACAACGTGCGCCATTACCGTAAAGTAGTGGAGACCGCCGCTAAATATCATACTACGCTCGACGTGCACGAACCTATCAAAGATACGGGCATCCGTCGCACCTATCCCAACATGATGACCCGTGAGGGTGCCCGTGGTATGGAATGGAACGCCTGGAGTGAAGGTAATCCGCCCGAGCATCATGTGATGCTGCCTTTCACCCGTTTGCTGGCAGGTCCTATGGATTATACGCCCGGCATATTCGATATCATGTACGAGCGGGCCAAGAAGTCCCCACACCGCAAGCAGTGGAATATGAAGGACAGCAAAGACTGCCGCATCAACACCACATTGGCAAAGCAGATAGCCAATTGGGTGATACTTTACTCCCCCTTGCAGATGGCGGCGGATATGATCGAGAATTACGAAGGACATCCCGCTTTCCAGTTCTTCCGCGATTTTGATGCCGACTGTGACTGGTCGGAAGCGCTGGCAGGTGAACCGGGAGAGTTTGTGGTCATTGTCCGTCGGGCAAAAGATAAGTACTTCCTGGGAGCTGCAACGAACGAAGAAGCGCGTAAAGTGGATGTTAAGTTAGACTTTTTGGAAAAGGGTAGGGTATACCGTGCCTTAATCTATGCCGATGGAGAGGGTGCCGACTGGGAACTTAATCCTACGGCTTATGAAATCATTGAGAAACTGGTGACTGCCGATGACACCCTGACAGTCTCTATGGCAAGAGGCGGCGGACAAGCCATCAGCTTTATGCCTGCCTGACATGAAAACGTAATACAATCAAAATATGAAGAAGAACATGAAAATCAATTCTATGCTGATGAGCGGTCTTCTTTTGCTGGGGATGTACGGTTGTACGCCGGCAATGCAGGATTACTCATCATACGTCAATCCGTTCATTGGTACGGGAGGACACGGGCACACTTATCCGGGGGCGGTGGTGCCTAACGGAATGATTCAGCCCAGTCCTGATACACGCATTTATCAGTGGGATGCCTGTTCAGGTTATTATTATGCAGATTCTACCATTAACGGGTTTTCGCATACGCATCTCAGCGGTACGGGCTGTGGAGATTATGGTGACGTATTGCTGATGCCTACCGTGGGCAAGCAGGACTATCATCCGATGGGAGAGGAGAGTCAGCAGATGGCTTATGCTTCGGCTTTCTCTCACGAGAACGAGACGGCCCAACCCGGTTATTATTCGGTGTTCCTGGATCGCTATAAAGTGAAGGCTGAACTGACCGCCACCCGGCGTGCGGCTATCCACCGTTATACTTTCCCGAAAGCGGAAGATGCGGGATTCATCCTTGACCTGGATTACAGTCTGCAACGCCAGACGAATGAAGAAATGGAGCTGGAAGTAATCAGCGACACCGAGATACGCGGGCGTAAGAAGACGGTATATTGGGCTTTCGACCAATACATTAATTTCTATGCCAAGTTCTCCAAACCGTTCACCTATACTTTGGTGACCGATTCTATGGCACTGGACGAAGGCGGACCGTTGCTGCCCACAGCTAAAGCACTGTTGCAGTTTCAGACCGGAGCCGGTGAACAAGTCCTTGTGAAAGTAGGAGTTTCTGCCGTGGATATGGACGGAGCACGCCGGAATGTGGAGGCTGATATACCCGGATGGGACTTTGACAGTGTGCGCAGTGCCGCCCGCAATTCATGGAACGATTATCTGTCGAAAATAGATATTGAAACCAACGATGATGACCAGCGGATTATGTTCTATACCGCACTTTATCATACGGGTGTACAACCCAATCTGTTTACGGATGCCGACGGACGCTATCTGGGCATGGACCTGAAGCCCCACCAAGGCAGTGTGGAAAATCCTGTCTACACGGTTTTCTCTTTGTGGGATACTTTCCGTGCCTATCATCCCTTGATGACGATTATTGATCCGGATTTGAATCAGGCTTTTATCCGTTCGCTCATCCTGAAGCAGCGCGAAGGCGGCATCTTCCCTATGTGGGAACTTGCAGGCAATTATACCGGAACCATGATTGGCTACCATGCCGCATCCATTATCGCTGACGCTTACACAAAGGGCTATCGTGATTTTGATGTGCAAGACGCCTACAAAGCCTGCATCCGTGCTGCGGAATATGACACTACCGGCATCCAGTGTCCTCCGCTGGTATTGCCTCATCTGATGCCGCAAGCCAAATACTGGAAGAACAAGATAGGCTATGTGCCTTGCGATAAAGACAACGAATCGGTGGCCAAAGCATTGGAGTATGCTTATGATGACTGGTGCATTTCGCTATTGGCGGAAGCTCTGGGTGATAGACCTAATCAGGAGAAATATGCAGCGTTCGCCAAAGGATACCAGGTTTATTTCGACGCTTCCACCCGCTTCATGCGCGGACTGGACAGTGAAGGTAACTGGCGCACACCTTTCAATCCCCGCTCTTCCAATCATCGTAACGATGATTATTGTGAAGGTACTGCCTGGCAATGGACCTGGTTCGTGCCTCATGATGTGGACGGATTGGTGGATCTTATGGGAGGCCGTGAGGCTTTTATCGGCAAACTGGATTCTTTGTTCATCGCCCCTTCGGCTATGGAAGGTGAATCGGTATCCGTTGACATTTCAGGTCTGATAGGGCAGTATGCGCATGGAAATGAGCCGAGCCACCACATAGCCCACCTATATAACTATGTCGGTCAGCCTTGGAGAACGCAGGAATTGGTGGACGAAGTGCTCCATACCCTTTACTTCAATGACCCTGACGGCTTGTCGGGCAATGAAGACTGTGGGCAGATGTCGGCATGGTTCATTCTCAATTCGATGGGATTTTATCAGGTATGTCCCGGTAAGCCTGTGTATTCCATTGGCCGGCCGCTGTTTGATAAGGCAACCATCCGGCTGAAGGATGGAAAAACCTTCACAGTTGTAGCACATGGCAACAGTCGTGAAAATAAGTATGTGCAGAAGATGCTTTTGAACGGTCGGGAGTTGGTGGAACCTTTCTTCAACCATCAGGATATTGTGGACGGTGGAACGTTAGAGTTGACGATGGGGGATAAACCGGTGATTGAAAAGAAATAGTATAAGTGGATTTATTATACGGAGATGGGGTTGTGTTAAAATATTGGCACAACCCCGTTCTCATATCCGGATTCTCAATCTGCTTGAAAATATAAACTCCTCTCGTTTGCATCCCATCCGGAAAAATGGAACTAAAACAAGAATTTACTATAAAATACGTAGTTGCCTTGTCAAGCTGTCGCGGAAAGTTTATCTTTGTATCTGCATATAGAATATTTATTCTTTAAAGGCGTAAATTATGGAGCACGTATCAGATAGCAAATTGTTGCCTTATGGCATGATGAACTTTGCGGTTATTCGTCGTGATGATTATTATTATGTGGACAAGACCTCTTTCATTCCATTGATAGAGCGTTCGGACCGATTCTTCTTTTTTATCCGTCCCCGTCGCTTCGGCAAGAGTCTGACCTTGAATATGCTGCAACATTATTACGATGTGAATGCGAAGGATAAGTTTGATGCCCTCTTTGGTGATTTGTATATAGGGAAGCATCCCACCAAAGACCGCAACAGCTATTTGGTACTGAAACTTAACTTCTCATTAGTAAGTGCCGAACTGCACAACTATCGCAAGGGCTTGGACGACCATTGCAGCATTGTTTTTGACTATTTCTGTGATGTCTATGCCGATTATCTGCCGGAGGGGATAAAAGAAAAGATGCAGGCGAAAGACGGAGCAGTCAATCAGTTGGAATACCTTTATATGGAATGTGCCAAAGTGAACCGGAAGATTTATCTCTTCATTGATGAGTATGACCACTTCACCAATACTATACTTTCCGATGCCGACAGCCTGAACCGCTATACTGACGAGACACATAAGACCGGCTATCTGCGGGCTTTCTTTAATACCGTGAAATCGGGGACGGATTCATCCATTGAGCGTTGTTTCATCACCGGCGTCAGTCCCGTGACGATGGACGACCTGACCAGTGGCTTCAACATTGGAACTAACTATTCGCTCTCATCCGAGTTTAATGAAATGATGGGCTTCACCGAAGACGAGGTTCGTCAGATGTTGGCGTATTATTCCACCACCTGCCACTTCAACCATAGCATTGATGAAATCATTGAGATTATGAAGCCGTGGTATGATAATTACTGCTTCGCTCCCGAGAGTTACGATACAACCACGATGTATAACTCCAATATGGTACTTTATTTCGTCAAGAATTATGTTTTGTATGGTAAGGTGCCTCGTGACATGATAGAAGACAACATCCGCATTGATTACGAAAAACTGCGTATGCTCATCCGCAAAGATAAGGAATTCTCCCATGATGCCTCTATCATTCAGACTTTAGTGAGCCAAGGATACATTGCCGGAGAACTGAAGAGAGGGTTTCCTGCCGTTAGTATTGTCGACCCCGACAATTTCATAAGTTTGCTTTATTATTTTGGTATGCTCACTGTCAGTGGTACGCATGAAGGTAAGACGAAACTTACTATTCCCAATCAAGTGGTTCGCGAACAACTCTATACTTATTTGCTAAACACTTACAATGAAGCTGACTTAAACTTCAGTAATTACGAGAGAAGCGAGTTATCCAGTGCTCTTGCTTACAGAGGTGAGTGGCTCGTTTATTTTGATTACATTGCCGACTGCCTGAAGCGTTATGCATCACAGCGTGACAAACAGAAAGGAGAGTTCTTTGTACACGGTTTCACGTTGGCAATGACAGCGCAGAACCGCTTCTACCGCCCAATCTCCGAACAAGACACACAGGCGGGATATGTAGACATCTTCCTATGCCCGTTGCTGGATATCTTCCCGGATATGGTGCACAGTTATATCATCGAACTGAAGTATGCTAAATACAAAGATCCTGAGAGCCGGGTGGAAGAACTGCGTCGGGAAGCCGTTGAGCAGGCCAACCGCTATGCAGATACCGATACGGTGAAACGTGCCGTCGGCACCACGCGCCTGCATAAAATAGTTGTGGTATATAAAGGTATGGAGATGAGGGTGTGCGAAGAGGTATGATCCGGTGTGTGGTCTTAAGCTCTTCCGGAAGCGATAAATAAGAGTAGAAGAGGTAAATAGTCCTTCAACTCATTGCGAAGCAATTCTATAGTTCTTTGTTTATAGCGGTTGACGGATTTCACGCTGAGATTCAACTCTTCTGCAATTTCTGTATGGGTTTTCCCTTTGAAGAAACTTTCGATAAAGACGGTACGGTAATTATCAGGAAGTTTGTTCAGAGTCTCATACAGCATCCGGTAAAGCTCATCCAATGTATATACGCTGTCCGATTCGGTTTCGTAGACAGGAGTCTTTTTGCGGATTATTTCCGCATAATTCCATTCGTACTCCTGATGTTTTAGGAAATTCAGACAACTATTTTTTACACACATCTTAATATAGCCTAATGTGGTATCAGAGTCTATCTCAAAAGTTTCTATTTTATCCCATAGTGAAGTAAATACATCTGAAACAATATCTTCTCGTGTTTCTTTATCTTCTATAAATCTCTTTGCATACAGACAGAAAGGTGCGTAATATTCCTCGTAAAGTAGCTTGAAAGCCTGTTCCTTATCATGTCTTAGGAAAGATATTTTCATACTAATTAGATTTGTTGAAGCGTTTTTGTCGGGCAAATATATAATAAGAAAGTAACATAATGCTCTTTTTCTTCTTTTTTTTGCCGGAATGAAAAAAAACTCAGTTTGCCTGTCCCTTTTTAAAATCTCAGTTGTATTATATATGTAATTGCAATTATAAATACATTTTTTTGAACAGGAGTTATGGAAAATTTGAATCCCGAATCATTGCTACAAAAAGCGCAGGCATTGGGAGATGATATTAAAGAAATAGAATCTATTGATGTGGAGCATGCTTATCGGCGGATGCAACAAAAGATAAAAAGCAGCCGGCGGAAGATGATTTACAATCAATGTATGCGTTACGCGGCATTTTTGACGTTGCCATTGTTGCTGGCTTCGTTGACTTTGGGATATCTGTATTTCCATAAACCGGTAGTAGACGAGAAATATGCCGAAGTAACGGCAGCCATGGGATCAGTGATCCGATATGAACTTCCCGATCACTCTGTTGTATGGTTGAATGCCGGCAGTACTCTGCGTTATCCGACGGTGTTCCGGAAAGACAATCGGAATGTAGATCTGAAAGGTGAGGCGTATTTTGAAGTTCAGGCCGACAGGGAACGTCCTTTTTATGTAAACACATCGAATGGGTTGAGCGTATATGTATATGGTACGAAATTCAATGTAACTGCTTATGAGGAGGATGACTGTATAGAAACTGTGCTGGAAAAAGGTAAGGTAAATGTGATAACCCCCAATCAGGAAACAATGGTATTGTCGCCCGGTGAACAGTTGATTTACGAGAAACAGAGTCAGAAATGGACAAAACATAAAGTGGATGTTTACGAGAAGGTAGCCTGGAAAGATGGAAAATTAATATTCAGAAATGCATCGCTGGAAGAAATCTTCAAGCGTCTGTCACGGCATTTCAATGTAGAAATTCAGTTTAACAATAGGTCTGGAAAAGAATATAAGTACCGGGCTACTTTCCGGACTGAAACTCTGTCGCAGATATTGGATTATCTGGCAAAATCGGCAGCACTGAAGTGGAAGGTGGAAGATGCGGCGCAACAGGCGGACGCTACCTTTACGAAGACAAAAATTACAGTCAATTTATATTAGTAACCTTTTAAAAACCTGAAGAGCCTATGATATAGCATAAAGAAATGAAAAACAAAAAAGGAAGAAAGCTGTCCCCACAGCCTCCTTCCAGGAGATTTTAAAGATTCGCGGAAAAGAGTCTCGCAAACGCTAACCGGGAATCAAACCTTAGTTCATTTAGTAATAAACTTTAGTTAACCGCAAATGTATGAAAAATAATCATTCATTTAATGCATTATGCCTTAAATATACCTTAAATATAAAACTTCCTTTACCTATGAGGATAAGTCTGATACTACTTTTTGCTGTTGTATTGCAGCTTCCCGCCGAGAATGGGTATGCCCAGCGCACCCGAATGCCTTTTTCTATGGAGAATGTTTCTGTAGAGCAAGTGTTGAATAAAATAGAGGAAAACTCCGATTATGTATTCCTTTATAATGATAAGACGATTCAGACGGATCGTATAGTTTCGGTAAAAAATAAATCCGGGAAAATTATAGATGTGCTGAATGATGTCTTCCGTGGAACCAATGTTACGTATACGGTCATGGACAAACAAATCATTCTGTCTACCAAACAGGTTGCCCAACAGGAACCTCAGATAAAAGTGACCGGTGTGGTGAAAGATGCAACCGGAGAACCGTTGATCGGTGTGAATGTCAAAGTGAAAAATGCTCCTACCGGTGCCATTACGGATTTGGATGGTCAGTTCAGTCTGATAGTAAATAAAGGTGATGTACTGGAAATTTCTTATGTGGGATATACTACACAGAATGTAACCATAGTTAATGATCAGACCTTGAATGTTTTGCTGCAAGAAGATGCACAGAAGCTGAATGAAGTGGTTGTTACAGCTCTTGGTATTAAACGTGCAGAGAAAGCATTGAGCTATAATGTACAAAAGGTTGATCAGGATGAACTTGTAAAAGTGAAAGATGCCAACTTTGTTAATTCCCTGAATGGTAAAATTGCCGGTGTAAGCATCAATAAAAGTGCCAGTGGTGTAGGTGGTGCTACCCGCGTGGTGATGCGTGGCGCAAAGTCAATCGAAGGTGATAATAATGCTTTGTATGTGGTGGACGGTATTCCTTTGTTCAACACCAATATGGGGAATACGGATAGCGGCATTATGGGTGAAGGCAAAGCCGGCACTGAAGGTATTGCGGATTTTAACCCTGAAGATATTGAAAGTCTTTCTGTACTGAGTGGCCCTTCGGCTGCGGCCCTATATGGTAGTAGTGCCGCCAATGGTGTGATTCTGATTACTACAAAGAAAGGTAAGGAAGGTAAACTGCAGATTTCTGTCTCTTCTTCTACCGAATTCAGCAAGGCATATATGACTCCGGAATTTCAGAATACGTATGGAAACAAGAAGGATGCGTATGATAGCTGGGGAGAAAAACTGGCAACTCCGTCAAACTACGACCCGAAGAATGATTTCTTCAATACAGGTACCAACTTCATCAATTCATTGACATTGACTACGGGTACAAAACAGAACCAGACATTCGCTTCTATTTCGTCTACCAATTCTAAAGGTATCGTGCCTAATAACGCTTATGACCGTCTGAACTTTACCATTCGCAACACCGCTACCTTCTTGAATGATAAGTTGCAGCTTGATCTTGGAGCATCTTATGTGAAGCAGAAAGATAGAAATATGGTTTCGCAAGGCCAGTATTGGAATCCGGTGATGGCTGCTTATCTATTCCCGCGTGGTGAGAGTTTTGAAGCGATTAAAACATTTGAAACCTACAATGACGGGCGTAAGATTCCTCAGCAGAATTGGCCTGTAGCAGATCCGGTTTATGCTTCTCAAAACCCTTATTGGACGGCCTATCGTAATGTGGCTACCAATGAAAAGAGCCGTTATATGTTCAATGTAGGATTGACTTATAATATAACCGATTGGTTGAATGCCGCTGCCCGTTTTAGAATGGATGATACTCAGGTGCTGTTTGAACGTAAGATTTTCGCCACTTCCGATCAGAAATTTGCAGAAGGTAAGAAAGGACATTACGGATACAGCAATTATAACGATCGTCAGGAATATGCTGACTTTATGGTGAATATCAACAAACGTATCAAGGACTTCAGTCTTTCTGCCAACTTGGGTTGGAGTTATTCCAATTATTGGTTGTTAGAGAGAGGGTATAAGGGTACTTTGCTTGGTGTAACCAACGATTTTAATGCTGTCAATATAGATCCCGCCAACGGTCGTATTTCTGAAAAGGGAGGTGATAGCCGTGTGCGTAATCATGCTGTTTTTGCCAATGTGGAATTAGGCTGGAAGAGTATGCTCTATCTGACGCTGACCGGACGTAATGACTGGAATTCTCGCCTCGTAAACACGAATGAAGAATCTTTCTTTTATCCTTCTGTCGGTTTGTCAGCTATCGTTTCCGAGATGGTGAAATTGCCTGAATTTATCTCTTACCTGAAGTTGCGTGGTTCGTTCACCGAAGTCGGCGCACCGATTTCCCGTTCGGGTTTGACTCCGGGTACGGTGACAACCCCTATTTCAGGCGGTACTATGAAAGAGACCTTTATTTATCCGTTCACTGACTTCAAGGCAGAACGTACTAAATCATATGAATTCGGTTTGAGTCTGCGCTTGTGGAATAAACTGAGTGCGGAGATCACTTACTATCATTCTAATACAAAGAACCAGACCTTCTTGGGAAATCTTCCGGAATTTACCGGTTATAAACAGATTTATCTGCAGGCGGGTGATGTAGAGAATCGTGGTTGGGAAGCTTCATTAGGCTACAATGATAAGTTAAGTAATGGACTGGCTTTCTCTTCTACACTCACTTTCTCACGCAATATCAATGAAATTAAAGAGATGGTGAATGGTTATCATACCGATTTGTTGGATGACCCGATTCGAATTTCCGAAGTGAAGAAAGATAAAGGGCGCATTATTTTGAAAGAGGGTGGCAGTATTCATGACATTTATGCCAATACGTTCCTGAAGAAAGATCACCAAGGGTATGTGGAAATAAAGGCCGATGGTACGTATGGTGTAGAAGCTGGTGATCCCGTTTATTTAGGAAAGGTAGCTCCGGACTTTAATATGGGATGGAACAACGCCTTGTCATATAAGGGATTTGGAGTAAGTTTCTTAATTAATGGACGCTTTGGTGGTATAGTAACGTCTTCTACCGAGGCATTGCTTGATCGTTTTGGTGTCTCAAAACGTTCGGCTGAAGCACGCGATGCGGGAGGTGCCTTATTGCCGGGACAAGGTAGAGTAGATGCAAAGACTTATTATCAGATGATTGGTACGGGAGGTTATGAAACTTCCGGATATTATGTCTACAGTGCTACTAATATCCGTTTACAAGAGTTGACATTCAGTTATACATTGCCTAACAAATGGTTTAAAAATGTCCTGAAGGACGTTACACTTTCATTTATCGCAAACAATCCATGGATGTTGTATTGTGAAGCTCCGTTTGATCCCGAATTGACTCCTTCTACCGCTACTTACGGGCAAGGTAATGATTATTTTATGCAGCCAAGCGTGCGTAGCTTTGGTTTTGGTATTAAATTTAAATTGTAATAGACCGCTTTATTATGAAAAAGATAAATAAATATAAACTCTTAGCAAGTATATGCGCCATGTCGCTATTAGTGTCATGTGATTACGAGAATATCAATACAGATCGTCAGGGAATGACTGACGAAGAAGGTATACGAGATGGCTTTGCTGTAGGTGGATCGGTGACAAGTATGCAAAAAACAGTTTTTCCTGTGGGGACACAAGCCGATGATACGGATATTATTAATCTTTATCAGACTGCTTATCATCTTTCAGGAGATTGTTGGAGTGGCTTTTTCGGACAAAATAATGATTGGGGAGGCAATTCGCACCCGACTTATTATTTGTTGGATGCTATGATTTCGTCTACCTATACAAGTGCGTACACGAATGTGCTTGTTCCTTGGAAAAAATTGAAAGCTTCTGCTGAAAAGAACAATACCCCTGAAGTTTTTGCATTGGCGCAAATACTGAAAATTTCAGCATGGCACAAAGCGCTGGAGTCGTTCGGACCAATACCTTATTCTCATGCGGCGGATGCAACAATGAATATTCCTTTTGATTCAGAGAAGGATGTGTATACAGCCATGTTTCAGGATTTGACTGAAGCCATTGATGTATTGACGTTAAAAGCTGAAGGTGGGGTCGTTCTGATGGAAGATTTCGATGCCGTTTATGCAGGTGATACAAGGAAATGGGTGAAGTATGCCAATTCATTGATGCTTCGTTTGGCTATACGTATTCGTTTTGCCGATGAGGGAATGGCTAAAAAATATGCACTTCAGGCAGTTACACACTCTATTGGTGTAATGACTAATAAGGATGAAGAAGCGCAAATGAGTGTGGGGGCAGGCATTACTTTCCGCAACAACATTAACTGGTTGTCTGAACAGTATAATGAAACACGTATGGGATCGTCTATATTTTCTTATTTGATGGGCTATAAAGATCCTCGTTTAAGTGCTTATTTCAAGCCGGTAGATGCAACTAGCGAGTTTGGACAATTAGCTGACGATGGTAAAAAATATCAAGCTGTACCAGCCGGACATCGTTATGGTCAGAATGATGTTTATAAGTTATTCTCTAAACCTAAAATAGAAGATAGTACTCCTACTTACTGGATGCGTGCTTCTGAAGTTTATTTCTTACGTGCTGAAGCTGCTTTGGTATGGGGAGGCGAGTTTGGAAGTGCCGATGAACTCTATAAACAAGGTATTGCAATGTCATTTCAGGAAAATGGTATTTCCGCTTCTGTTGATAACTATATGAACTCTGATGAGATCCCCGTAAAACATGAATTTGGAGGGCGTTACTCTTGCAGTTTTGCTGCACCTCATGCTGTTACTGCTAAGTTTGAGGGTGATCAGGAAGAGAAACTGGAGAAAATTATCATTCAGAAATGGATTGCACTCTTTCCGAATGGTCAGGAGGCTTGGACAGAATGGAGAAGAACCGGTTATCCGGATTTGAATCCTGTAATGGTGAACGAAGGTTCATTCCAAGGGGCTACTGTCGAAGGAGGCGTTCGCCGTATGATTTATCCCGCAAGTTTCAAAGATACAGAAGAGTTAAAAGCCGCTTTGCAGTTGTTTAATAATGGTCAGGGCGGTGAGGATAAGTCTTCTACCCGTTTATGGTGGGATTGTAAGCGATAATCTATAGAAACAGTTTTAATACAATAATGAAGAATATGAAAGCATTAAAAAAAATATTATATATCATTCCGTTACTGAGCATGATGGCAACATCTTGTACGGATGTAGAAAATATAGAAATTGATCACATCGGTGGATACAACACCTTGGATAATGCGAAGAGTGAAGCTTATTATGCCAACTTGCGTGAATATAAAGCAACCGCCAATAACTATGGTCGTCCCGTAGCGTTTGGATGGTTTTCTAACTGGACTCCATCGGGAGCGATGCGAAAGGGATATTTGTCTTCTGTACCCGATAGCATGGATATTATATCTATGTGGAGTGGTGCTCCCGGAAGATTCGAGATAACGGAAGCACAAAAGAAGGACAAGGAATTTGTGCAGAAAGTAAAAGGTATAAAATTGTTGGAAGTTAGTTTACTTTCGCATTTAGGAAAGGGAAGAACCCCTAATTCTGTTTATGCGGAAGTGGAAAAGAAGGCTGAGGAGGAAGGATGGTCTGATGATAAACTTGCAACGGAAAGAAAATATGCACGTTGGGATTTCTGGGGATTTACTTCTCATGATTTGAACAATACTGAAAATTTGGAGGGAGCATTGGCTAACTTTGCCAAAGCGCTTTGTGACTCATTGGTTGTAGGTGACTGGGATGGCTTTGACATTGACTGG
>ERZ837910.3627-NODE-3627-length-16449-cov-4.276687_pt1 | contig 16449 bp, 9 predicted proteins | sample MGYA00519940_ERZ837910 | MGnify/ENA primary metagenome ERZ837910 (study PRJEB31850, sample SAMEA3708825) | human gut metagenome | biome: human gut; feature: human-associated habitat; material: faeces | place: China | collected 2014 ... | reverse complement strand
AGCCGCAGCCCTTCGGGGCTGCGGCTTTTCGTTTAACGGCATGCGGACCCGCGGCTCGGAAGGCAGGAGCGCTTACGCCCTCTCACCGCGCGGTGCGCACCGATTAATCAAAGATGATACTATTTTAATCTAAAGGCAATTTTAAATACTTAATATTTTCACTTTCCCACCAAATCGGTCTAAATTTGTAAACATCCGTACCCGAAAGGCATCCGGACTGTAGTCCGGTCTCCAGCAGGTACGCACAACCCGAACTTAAACCGAACCGGATATGAAACGAATCATCTGCACCCTTATGGGCTTCGCCGCACTGACGGCAGGCTTCGACGCCGCTGCGGCCGGACGCAAGACCTCCGTCCCCGAACAAAAAGAACAACCGACGCCCCGGCTGCGCTTTACGGGCGATCCGTTCGCCCAGCAGGCGACTGCCGTCTTCGCCGAAACGCTGCATGACATGCGCAGCAAAATCGAGTACGGCTCGAACGAACGCTTCCCCGCAGGATTTTTCCACACCTCGACCGAACCCGAAGGCGTTCCACAATACTACAACGACATGTGGACCCGCGACTGCGGCCGCGGCGTGATCGAGCTTTCGCGCTTGGGGTTCGCCGACGATGCCCGCCTGATCTCGCGCTACTTCCTCGCCCACATCACCGACGGCGACCACTGGGGCCGCGAACTGCACCACTCCGCCCCGCACGTCGAACTCGACGGCAACGTCCTGATCCTGTCCGGCATCTGTTCGGCATGGCGAGCCAACGGCATGGAGCGCGAACTCGGCCGGGAATTCTGCGACGGCATCGCGCCCGTAGTCGCATGGGTCGATTCGCTGACGCGGGTTTCGCCCTACGGCGGACTGCTCCCCTCGACCTCCGAACTTTCGGGCAACCCCAGCACCGACTACCCCGTTTACAGCATCTTCGGCAACTACGGCATCTATACCGTCATGGCGCAGATCGCCGACATGGCCGCAGCCAGCGGCCGCCCGGAGCTAGCCGCGCAGGCCGCACGGCTCCGCACGACGATGGAGCAGGCCCTCGGACGGCTCGTCTCCGACGGCCATTACAGCTATGCGCCCAAAGGATGCTGGTTCAACGGCATCGACAGCCGCAACGGCCGCGCATACGACATCTCCGACTGGGACGGCACTTCATGGCCCACTTGGCACTGGACGCGGCAGCTGCCCTACATACTCCACTACGACTACCTTTCGCCCAATGCCGACGGCAAGTTCGCCGAGGTCCATGCGGCGAGCTACCGACTGCTCCGCCACTGGATGGCCAAGGGCGAATATTTCCGCAAATACGGCTTCGTAAGCAACACCGGATGGACCGGAATGGGCGGACGGCACGACGAAACGATGTGCGGCTACGGGCAGGGCTTCTTCACGCAGGCCGCGCTGATCGCCGACGACGTGAACGTCTACACCAAATGTCTGGAAGGAATCGCCCGGCTGGGATACGACGGCGGAGTCATCGAACAGATGTCCTATGAAAAGAATCCGTTCGTCATGCACGAATGTTTCAACTACGACAACTACGAAAAGGGCCTCGACCACACCTTCGGAGTCCACTCCGAAGGCCGGCGCGAGATCATGGAAAATCCCGGCGACGAGGGCAATCTCGTGCAGGAAGCCGAGATTCTCAAAGCATTCTCGATCGTCGCGGGCGTCCGCTGCGAAGGCCGCAGGCTGACGCTCATGCCCCGCCTGCCGTGGTTGTGGGACACGATGGAGTGCGTGGACTGGCCTGTCACCGACGCCGACGGGCGGACGCACCGCATCCGCTTCACCGTCCGCCACGAACGCTGGCTGCGCCGCTGCACGGTCGAACTGGAAGGCATCGGCAGGTTCGAAGGCACGGACATCCGCTTCGGCCCCTTCCCGCGTCTGCTGAACAACCCGAAGGGTTACGAAACCGAACTGATCGGAAACGCCTCGTGGATCTGGGTCCGCGGCATCAAAGGCGACAAACGCACGATCACCGTCGAACTCTAACCGCAACAGGCCATGAAACACCTTTTCATCGCGGCATGCTGCTGTCTGGCGTCCGCCGGATTCGCGGCCGAGCCGTTCGAAATCCGCGGCGTGCTGCCGTGGCACAACTTCCTCTGCGGCCCGACGGCTTGGAACAAAGCCGATTACGAGGTTTACCTCGACAACTGCAAAGCCGAAGGCATCAACTTCATCGGTTTTCACAACTACACGGGCGGCGGCGAACGCTACGCCACCTACGTCGAACCGATGGTGCGCATCTCCTACCGAGGCATCGTGCCGCAGGCCATGCTCGACAATTCGCTCAGCTGCCGCTGGGGCGCACTGCCGCTCCGGCTCAAGGAGTTTGCGTTCGGCTCGCAGCGGGCGCTCGACGTACCGCACGGCGCCGAAGCCTTCGGCAGCGACTGCTCCCTGCTTTCGAAAACGCCCGACGAACACTACCGCAACACGCAGCGGCTGATGCGCGACGTACTGCGCATGGCCCACGACCGGGATATCGAAATGGCCATGGGCTTCGAATTCGGCGTCGTGCCGCCCGAATATTTCTCGCTCTACGCCGCAGGCAGCTGTTTCTTCTGGCTCGGCGCAGGCAACATGGTCCCCAATCCGTGCCATCCGACCTCGGTCGAACTGCACCGGGCGGCGCTCGACGACCTGCTGGAAAACTATCCTGACATCGACTACGTGTGGCTCTGGCTCAACGAACATTCGTTTCTGGGCGTGGTCGTCGAACAGGCGCTGGGCGACCCCGCCTTCGCGGAGGTGTTCCGCCGGGAATCGGGCCATTTTGAAGAGGCGCAGAGCGACAGCGAACGTTTCGTGGGCGTGTGGTCGCTCGAATACATCCGCCGCACGCTCGACCATCTCCGGCAGAAAGGCTCCCGCGCCAAGCTGATCATCGGCGGCTGGGGCGGCGGGGGCCAACTGCCGGGCATCCTGCGCGGACTGGACCGGGCGCTGCCCGAAGAGGTTGTCTTCAGCTGTCTGAACCCCGATCTGGGACGCACCCGACAGCCCGGATTCCTCGCCGACATCGCCCGCCACCGCAAAGTCTGGGCCGTGCCGTGGCTCGAAGGCGACAACCAGATGTGGCACCAGCAGCCGCGCGTGGGCAAGATGCGAGACCACGTACAGCTGGCCCGCGAGCAGGGGCTTCAGGGCGTGGCGGCCATTCATTGGCGCACGGCGGAGACCCGCTATAACTTCCGCACGTTCGCCCGCTACGCCCGCACGTCGGACGACGCGACCGTCGAAGCGCTCTACAAGGAGTATTTCGAAGAGGATTTCGGCGCGCAGGCCGCCGCCGCACTCGCACCCCTGATGGCCGCCGTCGATACGGCCAACGCATGGGAGGGACCGCAGTCCCCGGAGTACTTCGCATTCCGCTCCGACTGGGGAGTGCTCGACGAAGCGAACGCCGCTTCGCGGCAGGGGATCATCGACGCCATCGACGCCGTGCAGGACAAAGAGCAGACGCCGCAGCAGCGCCGCAACCTGAAAAACTTCCGGGCCATGCTCTCGTTCGAGCTGCTGCTGGACAAGGTCGTGCGGGCGATGGCTCCGGGCTGGGAGCTGCGCGACAAAGCCCTTGCGGAGAACCGTCCCGCATCGCGCGAAGCCTGCGCCGCGGCGCTCCGCGAGCTGGAATCCGCCCCCGTCGAAGAGCTGATCCGCACCTATGTTTCGCGCACCGGGTCACGCGGCGAAATGGGCATTCTGACCTCGATCAATCAACGTCTCTGGAACAATTACCTGCTGCTGAAAAACTACCTGCAAGAAAACACGCATTAAAATAACCAACCGATCAACAATTATCCGCCATGACTAAAAAACTGCTACCGCTACTGTTGCTGCTGGGCGGTCTGTACGACACGGAAAATTCCGCGCAGTCGCAGACCCGGTTCGACCGGCCGTTTGCGCCCCAAGAGGGTTTCGTTGCGACTCCCGAACGTCCCTGCCGGGACGAAATCTGCCTGAACGGCCGCTGGAAGTTCATGCCCGTCGAGACCGAAGGCATGACGCCCGAACAACTCAAGACGCAAACCTACCCGACGACCCCCGTATGGGACGCCGTGGAGTGCAAGGTTCCCTCGCCGTGGAACGTCAACGGCTTCTCCCGCGGCGGAGGCGGCGACTTCGTCGCCTATCCCAGTTACCCGGAGGCTTGGGAGCACGTGCAGGCCGCATGGCTGCAAAAGAAGGTGCAGATACCCGCCGGCTGGGACCGCCGCCGCATAATCCTGCACTTCGAGGCGGTCGCCGGATATGCGCGCGTATTCGCCAACGGCAACTTCGTATGCGAGAATTTCGACCTCTTTCTGCCCTTCTCCGCCGACGTCACGGACTACGCACGTCCCGGACAGGAGATCGAAGTCACGGTGTGGGTCGCCCGCGCATCGCTGTTCGACGAACCCGGAAAATACGGGAAAAGACCCTACATCGGCGGCTCGTTCTGGGGCAACCACATTGCGGGCATCTGGCAGGACGTCTTCCTGCTGAGCTATCCGGAGGTCTACATCGCCGACACCTACATCGACCCGGACGTGGCCGGCGACAGGCTCTCCGCCCAGCTGACGATCCTCAACACGACCGGCAAGCCGCAGCGTGTCGCGCTCAGCGCCGACGTACGCCGCTGGCACAACGACGCCGACACCTCGGCACTGTCATTTCCCGTCCCGGCATGGCACCTCGACGACGCTCCGGCCTTGGATTATCCCGTGCAGCACGTAACGCTCGCACCGGGCGAAAACAAGGTGACGCTGCAAGGCGTTCCGGACGGACGGCTGGAGAAATGGTCGCCCGCCAATCCCGCACTGTACGGCATGACCGTCTCCATGCAGGGCAGGAAGGGAATCGCCGACAGGGATTACACGCGCTTCGGCTGGCGGCAGTTCCGACTCAAAGGCACCCGGTTCTACCTCAACGACGAAGTGATCGAGCTGAAGGGCGATTCGTGGCACTTCATGGGCATTCCGCAGATGACGCGGCGGTACGCCTACTCGTGGTACCGCATGCTCAGGGACGCCAATGCCAACGCCGTACGCCTGCATGCGCAGGTTTTCCCGCGTTTCTATCTGGATATGGCCGACGAAATGGGCATCTGCGTGCTGGACGAAACCGCCATGTGGTCGAGCGACGGCGGTCCCAAGGTCGATGCCGAAGCCTTCTGGCAGGCATGCCGCGACCATGTCAGAGGCATGGTCCTGCGCGACCGCAACCACCCCTCGGTATTCGGCTGGAGCGTCTGCAACGAGATGCTGGCCGTCACCAAGCACGTTGTCCACGCCCCCGAACCGATCGTCGAACGCAACATCGCCGAGATCAACGAATGGGTGCGCATCACCCGTGAATGCGACCATACGCGCAACTGGATTTCGGGCGACGGCGAGACCCAGACCGACACCGACCTGCCGACCGTCATCGGCCATTACTGCAACACGCCGCTGATGCTCGAATGGAAGAGCAAGGGCAAACCGTGGGGCGTCGGCGAGATGGGCATGTGCTACGCCGGAACCCCGGCCCACGTCTCGGTGGTCAACGGCGACCGCGCCTTCGAATCGCAGGAAGGCCGCATGGAGGGACTCGCGGGCGAAGCGTTCGAAACGATCTCCATGCAGCGCGGTCTGGATGCCTGCTACGCCTCGATTTTCAACCTCGCGTGGTACGGCGTGCAGCCGCTCGAAATCGGACTCGACGACATCACCCGTCCCGTGGAAGCGGAGGACGGCATCTGGTTCGGTCCCTACCGGGAAGGAGTTCCGGGCGTCCAGCCCGAACGGCTCGGCCCCTACACCACCACATTCAACCCCGGTTACGATCCCCGGCTTCCGCTGTACCGCCCGTGGGCGTTGTTCGAGGGCGTGAAAGCCGCATTCAGCGACACCTATGCCGCCCTGCCCAACAAATGGGCCGTACGCAAACACACCGAGATCAGCGAACCGGTTCCGGCCGCCCGCGACGTCGTGTGGATCTCCGCCGATCCGGAGTCGAAGGCCGAAAGGCAGTTCGAAGAGCTGTCCGTGGCATTCCGACCGCTCGACACGCGCCGCAGTCAGCTCATCCTGCTCGACGGCATCCGCCCGGCGGAAGATCCGGCCCTCGTCGAACGGCTCCGCGCCGCACTCGGCGCCGGAAGCACCCTGCTGGTATGGAACATCTCGCCCGCGGCGCTTCCGCTGGTCGAAAAGCTCGGCGGCCACGCCGTGACGCTCACTCCGCGCAATGCCGCCAGCTACATCATACGCGGCAGACACTCGCTGCTCAACGGTCAGGACCTTTCGACGCTCTATTTCAACGAGCGGACCAAAGAGCCGGTTTCCAGCTTCGTGATGACCTCCGGCGACGCCTACGCCACCCTGCTCGACCCCTGCAACACGGATTGGAGCAAATGGAACTATCAGGAAGAGAACATCAAAACCGGGCAGGTGCTCCGCAGCGAGCGGGAGAGCAAGCCGCTCGGCAGCGTACTGCTCCGCGGCGAGGCCGGCCGGGGCGAGCTGCTGCTCTCGGCGATCGACCCCTTCGTGCTGGGCAACAAGGGCAGTGCGCTGATCCATGAAATGCTGCACAATCTGGGCGCACGGTTCAACGGCCGCCCGCGCCATATCCCGGCGGCGCTCGACCGGAACGGCACGGTCGTACACGCCCTGCTGAGCGGCACCTATGCCGGCGGAAGCATGGACGAGGTCATGGCCCGCGACTACCTCGAAGGCACTCCGGCGGCCGACCTGCGGCAGGGCGCGGTAACCTCCGGAAGATATTGGGGCGCCATGGACAGCAACGAAGAGGGATTCTGGAACTTCGAAACGATGAACCTCAAGGGCGAGCAGAAAGACTGCGCCGTTTACCTGAGTTTCTGGCTGTTCAGCCCCCGGTCGCTGGTCAACCTGCTGCTGGAGCCCAACATGCCCCGTCTCGATCTGGAATTCGCGGCGGACGACAAACTGGCCGTATACGTCAACGGCAACCTTCTCGACAAGGCGGTCAAACGGCAGGACAACCCCGCCCTGCCGCAGCGCATCGAAGGCATTCCGCTCGAAAAGGGCTGGAACCATGTTCTGCTCAAGGTAGGCCAGTTATGGGGAGGCTGGAACGGCCGCTTCCGCTTCACCGCCACCGATCCCGCCTACATGCGGCAGCTCGAATCGGTCATCATGCAGTAAAACCCCGGAAGCCATGCGAATCAAACTCCTGAACACGGCGCTCTGCCTGCTCTTCACGGTCGCCAGTCTGCACGCACAGGAAACCGACTACGGCGCCGGCGCAGCCAACGTACGTTTCATCCCCTCGCAGGGACTTCTGGGCGGACGCACCGATTTCGACTGTCTCCGGCTGAAAAACCATCCCGCCGCCAGCGGCGTGCCGCTGGGCGGCATCGGGGCGGGCAACGTGCAATTCGCGCCCGACGGACGCTTCGTCCGGATCGGAATGAACAACATACACCTGCCCATCCGCAAAAGCACCGGATCGTTCTTCACGCTCTGGCACCGCAGCGGCAGCACGGCGGACGCACGCAGGCTCGTGCGCGACACGCTGGTGCAATACGGCATGGAGGGCGTTTCCACGACCTATTACACCGGATTGTTCCCCCGCGCCGAACTCGACCCCGGAGAGGTGTTTCCGGGCGTAAAGGTCCGCATCCGCGCCTGCTCCCCGCTCATTGCGCACAACGTCAAGGATTCGAGCCTTCCGCTGGCGTTCTTCGACGTCGAGCTGGAATCCGCCGAAGGAGGCGAGACAGCCGTGGCCTTCTCGTGGGAAGATTTCATCGGACGGGGCATCCGCGAACCCGAAAGCATCGAAGGCATGGACGGCCAGCTTTTCGGACAAGGCCGCAACAAGCTGTGCAACGGCGAAGAGTGGCCCGAACGTCCTTTGGAGCAGACCTTCGCCCGCACATGGGAGTGCGGCGCGATGGCCGGAGTGCGGCAGTTCGCGGCAGGCCCGCTGCGACCCAAACGAGCCAATTTCCAGAATTACGTCGATGAAGTGGCCGTTCTGGCGCAGCCGGACTCTACGACCCGGCTCTCGGCACTCACGGCCTACGACCTCGCCGCTGGCGACAAGGCGTGGGAGGCGTTCCGCCGCAACGGCGAATTCGACAAGGCGGACAACGGCGTCGCACTGCTCTCGACGCCGGGCGAGAAGCGGTGCGGAAGCGCCGTGGCCCTGAAAACCACACTGCGACCGGGCGAGAAGAAAACGCTCCGCTTCATGCTGGCGTGGTACTACCCCGAACTCAAAGTGGACCGCCGCAGCGATCCGCCCGAATTCTACTGGGCCGGAGGCAGCGATTACGGCCGCTATTTCCACAATTTCTTTTCGGGACTGTCGTCTTTGGTGCGTTACGGGGCCTGCGAACGCGAGAGGCTCTGCGCACAAACCGTCGAATGGCAGCGGCCCGTGTTGGAAAGCACGCTGCCCGACTGGTATAAGTTCAAACTCATCAACAGCGGGTACGTCATCTACACCAACATGATCCTCAACAAGAAAGGAGACGTAACCGTCAACGAAGGCGGCATGGGCGGACTGGCCGGAACCATGGACCAGCGCATCTCGTCGCACCCCTTTTACCAGAAATTCTTCACCCGGCTGGACCGTTCGGAGATGATGATATTCGCCGACGCCCAGCAGACCCGCGGCAACATCACCCACTTCATCGGCCACTATTACTTCGGCATGGGAACCGTCGGCGGACGCATCCCGACCGAAGAGGGCTGGATGATCGACAACACGGGCGGCTGGATCATCCAGCTCGCAAAGGATTACGAGCAGACGGGCGACATGGAGTACCTGCGGCGTTACGCCGGACGGGTGTACAACGGCATGGAGTTCCTGCGTTCGCTGATGCCCGAAGGGCTGGAGATTCCCATCGGCGGCACCACCTACGACGACTTCCACCATCCGCCCGTCTACAGTTACGGCGCGACGATCTACCTCGCCACGCTCAAGGCCGCCCGCGTGGTCGCCGCGGCCATGGGCGACGAAGTACGCGTCAAGACTTACGAGGAGCAGTACGCACGGACGCAGAAAGAGCTGATCCGGATGTTGTGGAACGGCCGCTTCTTCGCCTACGGCTGCGAGAAGGACGGCTCCGGCCGCCGCGACGACCTGCTTTTCACCGGACAGCTCGGCGGACAGTTCGTAAGCCGTTACTGCGGCTGGGGCGACGTCGTGCCGATGCCGATGACCCGCGCGTCGGTCGTATCGCAGTTCAAGATATCGCTCTCCAAGACCCCCGACTACTACGCCAACAAAGTATGGGACATCGGCCGGGGACACGGCATCGACAACCGGGGGTCGCAGTGCTGGCCCTTCTATCTGGAGAGCTACACGGCCTATGCCGCCATGCAGGCCGGGTATTACGACGACGCGCTGGAGATCATGCGCCACATACAGCTCGTCAATCTGCGCCGGGGCTGGAGCTGGTGCCAGAATTTGTGGAATCCCGCCGAACTGACCTACATGACGGCTCCGGTGGTATGGTTCTCGACCGACGTGCTCGCAGGCGCGGGCCTGAACGTCCCGGCGCAGGAGCTCCGGCTGGCGCCGGTCGTAAAAGGCCGCGAGAAGGTCGTCATGCCGCTCTACTACCCCGGATTCTGGGCCAGACTGACGGTCGACCCCGCCCGCCGGAAGATAAAACTGCAGATCACCAAAACCTTCGGCGAGCGGCAAACGATCCTCTCGCGCATCGTGTCGGAACATTACGGAGTCCCCGCGGAAGAACGCAAAATCATACCGATCGCCCCATTCACGATCCGCGAAGGGGCCGAACTGGATCTCTCGGCCCACTATAAGGAGATCGTGCAGACCCCAACCGAACGCGCCGTGCTTCCCGACGCGGAGAGCGTTCCGTTCCTGACCGTCGATACCGCAGCAGCGACCGGCCGATAGCGAAACCGCGGCAGGCAGGCGAGGACCGCAGACAGGAAACCGCAAAGCGAAGTGCGAACCGCAGCCCGGAATAAGCGCAAACGCCAATCGACAAAAACGCAAACCGCAGCCCGAAAAAAAGGGTTGCAGCGAGAGCGAAAAAAAATACCGCGCCCCGAAAAGCGCGGTATTTTCTATTCTACAATATCCGAACCCCCTATTTGGTTTCGGGCCGCCCGGCAGGGCGTTCTGCCGGAGTTCCGGTCTCCTTCTTCTTGCTGTAGAGGAAACGCTTGATTTTGTGCGTCGGGGTTTTGACGAAGTCGTCCTTCTCCTCAACGACCTCCGAGATACGCGAGAAACGGTTGACCTTGGCATTCACGAAATCCAGAATCTCTTTTTTGAGCTGTTCGGTCTTGGCCTCCAACGCCTCTTTCTTGGAGGTCCACTCCTCGCGCCAGTCGTCAATCATGCTTTCGATCTCGTCGCGGTTGAAGTGCACGAGGGCCACCAGACGGCCCTGCTGTTCGGTGACGATCGAATCGGCGATGTAGACATGCGAATTGAGGACGGTTTCGATGTCCTCCGGATAGATATTTTCGCCGCCCGGCCCCACGATCATGTTTTTCAGACGGCCCTTGATATAGAGCCATCCGTCCTTGTCGAATTCGCCGAGGTCGCCCGTCCGGAACCAGCCGTCGGCCGTAAATACCTCCTTCGTGGCTTCGGGATTCTTGAAATAGCCGAGCATGACGCTGGGCGAATGCGCCACGATTTCGCCCTGACGGGTATCGGGATTGATATTCTCCAGCCGCAGTTCGACGCCCGGAGCCTGCGGACCGGTCGAACCGAGCCGCACCTGCGAGGGCGCGGCACCGGCCAGCAGCGGCGCAGTCTCGGTAAGTCCGTAACCGATGGCGTAAGGCACCTTGGCCTCCAGCAGGAATTTCTCGGCGTCTCCGTCGAGCTTCGCGCCGCCGATTCCGAGGAAACGCAGACGGCCGCCGAAGAGCTTGAGCAGTTTCTTGCCCGCGACGCGGTGCAGGTAACGGCGCATGAAGCCGATCTTATAGAGCGTGCGCCAGAATCCGGTGGACTTGAATTTGGCGAGCACCTGCAAGCGGTAGATTTTTTCGATGATCAGCGGCACGATCAGCATCACCGAGGGACGCACCGCGCGCAACGCCGGCATCAGGGCCGAGGCCGTGGGCGGACGGTCCAGATATACGACCTGCGCGCCCATCGAGAAGGGATAGATCATGCCGATCGAACATTCGTAGGTATGGGAGAGCGGCAACACCGAAAGGAATACGTCGTCGGGCTGCACGGGGAAGATGCTCGACGAAATGCCCACCTGCGCGCAAAGGGCCGAATGGGTCAGCATCACGCCCTTGGGCTTGGACGTGGTTCCCGAAGTATAGATGATGACCGCCAGATCGTCGGGTTTGGGCACCGCCGTCGAACCTTGGGCATGAACCTGCTGGGCGATGACTCCGAGGTTCTTGGTGCGGACCACGACGTTGAGCCGTCCGATGGTCTCTTTCGAGAGTTTGGTGAAAAGTTTGTCGGAGACGAGCAGCGCACGGGCCTCCGAATGCTCGATGATCATGTCCAGCTCTTCGCCCGAAAAGTCCGGAAGAATCGGCACGGCGATCATGCCGGCCGAAGTGACTGCGAAGTAGCAGACGCCCCAGTTGGGCATGTTGCTGCTCAGCAGGGCCACCTTGTCGCCGGCCTGCAGGCCGGCTCCCGTAAGGATTTCCTGTACCTTGGCAATACGACGGCCCACCTCGGCGTAAGTCACGTCGTCGCCTTCGAACATCGAAAATGCGACTTTCGACGCGAACTTTTCCACGCTGTTGCGAGCCAGTTCGTAAAGTGTATTGATGGTCATAATTTTTCGTTTTTAACTACGTCCGAATAACGTGAAAGTTTGGGGCGAAATTACTAATTTCCGGTTAAAAAACACTATTTTTGGGACAAATTTATCACTATGCTCGACTATCAGCACATCAAAAAACTTGCCGCCGACGCAGGATTCGATCTCTGCGGCCTTACGCCCTGCGGCCACATGGCTCAGAACGAGGCGTGGCTCCGGGCGTGGCTGGGCAAGGGTTATCAGTCGTCGCTGACCTACATGGAACGCAATGTCGAGAAACGCGCCGATCCGCGCAAACTCGTCGAAGGGGCGCGTACGGCGGTGGTCTGCGCCGTAAGTTACAAAAGCCGCATCGGCGAAGGGTATCCCCCCGGACACCGCACCAAAATCGCCTCCTATGCCTGCACGGCGGACTATCACACGACGATAAAAGGAATGCTGAACGGCATGCTGGAACATCTGAAAGCCGCCGTTCCCGGACTCGGCGGCCGGGCGTTCGTCGATACGGCCCCGCTGCTCGAAAAACAGCTCGCCGTCGAGGCCGGACTGGGCTGGATAGGCCGCCAGTCGCTGCTCGTCACGCCCCGCCACGGCACCTATGTCCTGCTGGGCGAGCTGCTCCTGACCGACGAAGCCGACACCTACGACGCCCCGTTCGAGGGTTCCCGCTGCGGCCGCTGCCGCAACTGCATCGAGAGCTGTCCCACGGGTGCCATCGTCGCCCCGAAGGTGATCGACACGGGCCGGTGCATCTCGTGCCACACCATCGAACGGGAGCCGTCCGGAGGGATCGACCTCGACGGCTGGATTTTCGGCTGCGACCGCTGCCAGAGCTGCTGTCCCCACAACCAGAAGGCGCCGATGCACGCCAATCGGGCGTTCGATCCCGTCTTCGACCCGCTGACGATGGATGCCGCTGCGTGGACGGCGATGGACGAAACGGAGTTCGAAGCCCGCATGGGCGCAACGCCCCTGACCCGCAGCGGTCTGGCGCGCATCCGCGGCAATATCAAAACCGAATAAGCGCTTTCGCCCCGGCACCAAAAGACGTCGCTCCAACGGTACGAAAAGGCACTCCGACAGTGCGATGATTCGGCCCAGCGATCACCCCGACTGCGCAAGAAGCTCCCGGCGGTACGAAAAATCACTCCGACAATGCGATGATTCGCCCCCCAACTGCGCAAGAAGCCCCAGCAGTCCGAGAAATCGCCCCGACTGCACAAGAAGCCCCCTCGGCGAGACGAAAAAAGCGGATCCCCGCAAAGGGACCCGCTTCGTATCGCATGGATGAATTTCTCTTATTTCGAAAGTTCAGCAAGGGCGGTCTTGGCATTCTCGGCGGCGGGACCGTCGGTCACCTGCTTGAATGCGGCGATAGCCTGCGGCTTCATCTCCTTGGCGTTGTAGGCGGCGCCCAGCAGGTAGTACATCAGGCTCTTGTCGGCAGCATCGGTCTGCGCGTCGGCAGCGGCCTGTCCCAACTCGATCACCTTCGCATAGTCCTTCTTGTTGGCATAAGCCTGCAGGCGGACATTCTGGGCGAGTGCACTTTCGGGATTCTTGGCCAGCAGGTCGTCGGCCATCTTGATAATGCCGTCGAAATCGTTGGCAGCCTGCATCTTGGCAACCATATTATTGGTATAGAGCGCCATGTCTTCCTTGGCCTTGGCTACATCCTCGGCGTATTTGGGATGGGTCTTGGCGGCGATGGCCTCGTAAACCTCCATACCCTTCTCGTACTGCGCCATATCGCCGCTGCTCATCGCCATTTCACAGTAGCTCATCGCCAGATTGAGCGCCATGCCCGTATTGTCGGGGTCGGCTGCGTAACCCTTGGCGAAAATCTCCGAAGCGGTCGCGTAATCCTTGTTGTTGAAAGCGTCGCCGCCCTGTATCTGGTAAATCTTGGCAACCCAGCCGTTCGATTTGGCCATCTGGTTCATATCGCCGTAAAGCTCCGACAGCTCGGCCGACTTGGTGAAGTTCTTCAGAGCCTCGTCGTAATTCTTGGTTTTCAGCGCATTGCCGCCCAGCATGAAGTAGCATTTGGGAAGCGTGGTCTTGGCGGTGGCCACCAGCGATGCGGCGGTCTCGTCGTCCATGCCCTTGTCGATCACCTCTTCGAATTTTGCGGCAGCTCCCGCGAAGTCCTTGTTTCCGAAAGCGGCGGCCGCTTCGTTATACACTGCCGTAAGATCCTGCGCCGAAAGCGACACCGTCGCCAGCAGCGCGATTACCGATACCAATAATTTTTTCATTTCCTATTCCGTTTTTTAAAGTTTTTCAGTTCGTGCACCCGTTTTCGGATACGTTGATCGCAAAAGTATATTTTTTTTCTTTTTTTTCAAAATCTAATTGCGCAAACCTGCGAAAAAAGAGGTCATCAACTCCTCGCATTCTTCGCCGAGCACGCCCCGCACCACCGTCGTTTTAGGATGGAACACCGTCTCCGAATAGCGTCTGTAACCCTTCTTCGGGTCGTCGGCGCCCCACACCACGCGGCTCACCTGCGCCCAGCCTGCGGCTCCGGCGCACATGATGCACGGTTCGACGGTGACGTACAGCGTGCAGCCCTGCAGGTATTTGCCGCCGAGGGTGGATGCGGCGGCGGTCAGCGCCTGCATCTCGGCATGGGCCGTAGGATCGGAGAGCGTCTCGACCAGATTATGGCCGCGTCCCACGACCGCGCCGTCGGCCACGACCACCGCGCCGATGGGCACTTCCTGCAACTGTAACGCTTTGCGCGCCTCGTTTAGTGCGAGACGCATGAATTTTTCATCGGTTTTTTTCAGGTCTTCCACGAGCGGGATTTTTTGCAAAAGTAAGCAAAAAACTCTTTGCGACTGCTCCGCAACGCAAATAATATCTTCCGGGATTCCTTATTTCGCATCTTTTGTTTAACTTTGCGGGTTGCAAGGACAAATTGAACAAAAAACCATATTTCCTATGTACAGAACCCATACGTGCGGCTGTCTGAGAGCCGACGACGTAAACCGAACCGTCACCTTAGCCGGGTGGGTGCAGAAAGTCCGCAACCTCGGCGCCATGACCTTCATCGACCTCAGGGACCGTTACGGAATCACGCAGATCGTGGTCGAGGAGCACTCGCCCGCCGAAGCCCGCGAAACGGCCTGCAAGCTGGGCCGCGAATGGGTCGTTCAGGTGACCGGCAAGGTCGTCGAGCGTTCGTCGAAGAACCCCAAGATGGCCACGGGCGACATCGAGGTGGCAGCCGAGAAGGTCGTCGTGCTCCATGAGGCCGAAGTTCCTCCCTTCACCATCGAGGAGACGTCGGACGGCGGCGACGACCTGCGCATGAAATACCGCTATCTCGACCTGCGGCGTCCGCCCCTGCAGCGCAACATGATCCTGCGGCACAAGATGGCGCAGGAGATCCGCCGCTTCCTCGACTCGGAGGGCTTCCTCGAAATCGAAACCCCCTATCTGGTCAATTCGACGCCCGAAGGCGCCCGCGACTTCGTGGTTCCCAGCCGCATGAGTCCCAACCAGTTCTATGCCCTGCCCCAGTCGCCGCAGACCCTCAAGCAGCTGCTGATGGTGGCCGGATACGACAAATATTTCCAGATCGTGCGCTGCTTCCGCGACGAGGACCTGCGCGCCGACCGTCAGCCCGAATTCACGCAGATCGACATGGAAATGTCGTTTGTTACAGAAGACGATGTGATGGCCATGAACGAAGGCCTTGTAAAGCGCGTGTTCCGGGAAGTGCTGGGCGTGGACGTGGAAACGCCTTTTCGGCGCATGCCGTACAGCGAGGCAATGGCCCGCTACGGCTCCGACAAGCCGGACACCCGCTTCGGGTTGGAGCTGCAGGATGTGACGGATGTGCTGCGGGAAAGCGGGTTTGCAGTGTTTAAATCCGCCGTTGAGGCGGGCGGCAGCGTGCGCCTCATCAACGCAAAGGGCCTTGCCGGCGCGCTCACCCGCAAGGAGATCGATAAGCTGGTGGACGTGGCCAAAACCTATGGTGCCAAAGGCCTTGCCTACACGCGCCTGACGGCGGACGGCGTGACCTCCAGCTTTGAAAAGTTCCTCTCCGAGGAGGAAAAGGCCGCGCTGCACAAGGCGGCGGGCGCAGAGACCGGCGACGTGCTGCTGGTGGTGGCCGATGCGAAAAACAGCACCGTATTTGCGGCGCTGGGCGCGCTGCGCCTTGCCGTGGCAAATAAGTGCGGCCTCATCGACCCGGACAAATTCAACTTCCTGTGGGTGACGGATTTCCCGTTCTTTGAATATTCTGAAGAAGAGGGCCGCTGGATGGCCATGCACCATCCGTTCACAATGCCCCGGGCCGAGGACCTGGACAAAGTAGAGAGCGACCCGGGCAGCGTGCGCGCGCTGGCCTACGACATGGTGCTCAACGGCTGTGAGCTGGGCGGCGGTTCCATCCGCATCAATGATCCGGCCGTTCAGGACCGCATGCTCAAGGCGCTGGGCTTCAGCGAGGAGCTTCGGATTTTTGATGGACGCCTACCAGTACGGCGCGCCGCCCCATGGCGGTATGGCCTTCGGCTTCGACCGCATGGTGATGCTGATGCTGAAGCGGGATTCCATCCGCGACGTTATCGCCTTCCCAAAGGTGCAGAACGCGGGCGAGCCTATGAGCGGCTGCCCCGAGACCGTGGAGGAAAAGCAGCTGCGTGAGCTTTCCATCGCTTATGCGCCCATCGAAACGGAA
>ERZ837910.3626-NODE-3626-length-16454-cov-4.231599_pt1 | contig 16454 bp, 10 predicted proteins | sample MGYA00519940_ERZ837910 | MGnify/ENA primary metagenome ERZ837910 (study PRJEB31850, sample SAMEA3708825) | human gut metagenome | biome: human gut; feature: human-associated habitat; material: faeces | place: China | collected 2014 ... | reverse complement strand
GCGAAGATACAAGTCTGACAGGAAAGATCATAAGGTATCTGTGAAGCTGTCGGAGAAAGATATGGATCTTCTAAAAGCGGCACTTAACCGGACGGGAATGACAGCAAGTGCCTATATAAGAGAATTGATCCGGACGGGCGGCAACATAGATACAAGTTATCCTGAGGACAGGGCAAAAACAATCCGTATCATAGCAGGTATTGCAAATAATATTAATCAGACGGTAAAGCTTGGCAATTCACAGGGGAGATTGTATTACAGCGATATTGATAAATTGCAGAACAGTCTGGATGATGTAAAGAAAACATTCGGGGAGGTGCTGGAAGTATGGCGATTACAAAGATCTTAAATATACAGGAGTCAGATGGCAGAAATCCGGCATCACACCTGAAGAATGCTTTGGAATATATACAGAATCCGGATAAGACAGAAGAATGTGTACTGGTGGGCTGTATTAACTGCCTGCCGGATACGGCATTTGAGCAGATGGAGGAGACGAAGAATATATTTCATAAGACAGGTAAAAGGCAGGGCTATCATGTGATCATATCATTTTCACCGGAAGAAAAAGTGACGGCAGAGCAAGCAATGTATGTGCTGGAGTACTTTGCAAAGGATGTGCTTGGTAATGATTATGAGGCGGTGTATGCAGTTCATACTGACAGGGAACATATGCATGGGCATCTGATCTGGAATAGTGTGAGTATGACAACCGGCAAGAAGTATAATTCACCTAAAGGCAATTGGAAGAATCATCTGCAGCCGATTACAAATAAATATTGTGATGAGCTTGGACTTTCCATAATGCCGGCAGAGTATAGCAGAAATCCAAAGAATATCAGCAGGGACAAGTGGGAAAAGGAAATGTCCATGAAGGATATTATACTTCGTGATGCTAAGATGTGTGCGTATGCAGCCGGAAATGTGGAGCATTTTAAATATCTGATGAAAAGACTTGGATATGTATTCAAGAAAGATGCGTGGATGGAGGTGCAGGCACCGGGATTTCGGTATTATCATAAACTGGCAAAGCTGGACGAGATGTTTTCAGAAGATATGTTACGGCATTATGTGGATATGCCTTGGATGGCAAAGCCTTACTTTTATTCGTCGGATATCAGGAGACTACACAGGGCGAAGCTGTCACCATTCCAGAAGAAGTTTTATGCAAAGCTATACAGATTAAGGGTTGTAGAACAGAAGCGTTTTGTAGTTGGTGGAGCAAAGTATGCAGAGGATTTGAAGAGGTTTCATCAGTTACAGGATGAATATCTGCTGCTTGTGAATAATGACATCAAAAGTGTTGTGGAGCTTGTGGATTTCATAAGTGAGAAAGAAGATAGGATTCAGCAGATTGAGGACAGACAGAAGGAGATATACAGAGAAAGCTCTAGCCGGAAACGCAGTATAAAGAATGAAGAGCAGTACCGGGAATATCAGATATGGCATATGGAAGTGCAGGAAGAACTGGATGAGCTTAAGCAGGAGAAAAGGGGAATTAAGAGGCAGATACAGCTTGCTGATGACATTATAAAAGAAGATTTGTATACGGCTTATTATGCGGTGTCGGGGAATGAGGAGATTGTTGCTGACAGGGATGTTGAGATACCGGGGATGGAAGAGCAGGTGGCTGTATCAGAAGTTGAGATAAAGGAAGTTACTGATTTTGAGGACGTTGATACGGAAATATGTCGAGAGAAAGATTTTTTTGCTATAGACGAACGGAGTAATATCAAAAAAGAACAGACAGATGTTCATGATGCAGAACCTTGGAAGATGGATAATGGTAATTCAAAACAGATTTGTGGAGGTGAGAGTAGAGCTGAGGATGATGAGGCAGCGATTATTTCGGGGGCTGATGATAAGGTTGAATGGATTGCGGACAGGTTATCTGGGCGTGGGGCATATGAAAATATTGATGTTGCTGATAAGGCGGCTATATTTGGATTTGATATTGCGGATATAAGTGGAAGTATAAGCGTGTTCACAGATGTTATGAAGAGGTTGGGGATAAAACTGGTTGGTGATGAGCTTTATGAAGAGTTTCAGAGAATTTATGATGAGAGCGTTGGCAGGGTTGCAGAGAAGGGAAAGGCAGAAGATAAGATGTGGAATAGGGGCAGAGGGAGGTGATTCCTCTGTCTGAGTCAAATTAAAACTAAAAAAATCATCACGTGAAGAAGGAGCCGAAGAATGGCACATTGGAGTTGCTTTCGAGTGAAAACAAGAATTATCGTGCGTTCGCAAGAAAGAAACTTGAAAAAAGACGAGTTTACTGCTATATTAAAATAAATGTAGTCTAGATAAATTTTATTGTTGTCATGATGGAGGTTAAGTGCATGGCTATCAGTTATAAAAACTTATGGAAATTGTTAATTGACAGAGATATGAAGAAAAAAGATTTACAGGAATTGGCAGGTATTAGTGCAGCTTCAATAACCAAACTTGGAAAAAACGAAAATGTTAATACAGAGATAATTGCCAAAATCTGTGTTGCTTTGAAATGTGATGTTAGCGATATCATGGAAATAATATTAGATAATTGTGAAATGGGTGATGGTACTAACGAGGATTATACAAAATGAGTTCGTTTTTGGGGACACATTGAAATATATAATAATAAATAAGGATGGTATTAATTGATGAATGACATAATAAAAATTTTTGAAAAACCATTGCCTTCAACGAGATCAGGAGCCTTTTTTAATGCGTTTTCATATCCAACGAAGATTTCTCCAGAATCTATAGCTGTGTATATTGCCAGTATAACTAAGCCAGGAGATATTGTTTTAGACACCTTTAGTGGAAGTGGAAGTACCGGTATTGCAGCATTATTGTGTGAAAAACCTACGGATAGAATGTTAAGTATAGCAGAAGAACTTGGCGTTAGTCCTGTATGGGGAGTCAGGAATGCTATAGGTTATGAAATAGGAACTTATGGTGGATTTGCGGCAAAGACAATAACAAATCGATTGAAAGAAAAAGATTTTAAGAAGTCAGTAAATAATTTTGTCAAGAAAGCGGAAGAAAAGCTGGGCAAGTATTACAAAGCAATTGATCCAGACGGAAAAGAAGGATATATTCGTCATGTGATTTGGACTGAAGTTCTGATCTGCAGTTGTTGTAAAAAAGAAATATCTTATTTTGGAGTTGGAGTAGAAAGAAATCCAGTAAAGTTCAACAAGTCGGTGAAATGTCCTTATTGTGGGAAAATGTCTAATGTCAATGAGATGGATTTTGCAGTAGAAGAATATAGTGATTTTGTCTTGAGACAGACTCGTAAGAGAAAAAAGCGTATCCCAGCTTGGATATATGGATGTACGGATGGGAAAAACTGGGATAGAGCAGTACAACAAGATGATATAAAATTGATTAAAGATATGGATGTTGATGCATCGTCAATAACTCCTAAAAAGATAAAGTGGGGAGAATTGCATCGAAAAGGATATCATTATGGAATTGATTATCTTCATCAATTTTATACAGAGAGAAATTTTATTGTTATGAATCAGCTTTGGGAAATGACAAATGATTATGACGATAAGGTAAGAGATGCACTTAGATTGATGTTGTTAAGCTATAATGCTTCACATTGTACATTGATGACAAGAGTTGTTGCAAAAAAAGCATCGAAGGATTTTGTGCTTACAGGAGCACAAAGCGGAGTCCTTTATATTAGTAAGTTGCCGGTTGAGAAAAATATTTTGCTGGGGTTAAGGAGAAAGGCTAAACCTATAGCAGAAGCATATAAATTACTTCAAGATTGCAAGGGGCACTTTGAGGTGAGAAATCAATCTTCTCAGCATTTGATAGAAGAGAATGAAAGTATTGATATGGTCTTTACAGATCCGCCTTTTGGCGATTTTATTCCTTATGCTGAGGTGAATCAGATAAATGAACTGTGGTTAGATAACGTGACAAATCGTGTGGATGAAATAATTATAAGTGAATCCCAGAATAAGTCTTTGGATGATTATAAAGAAATGTTGACAGAGGTATTCTCTGAGATTCGAAGAGTTATGAAACATACCGCATCTGCGGTTGTGGTTTTTCATGCTGCAAAAGCAGAAATATGGCAAGCATTTGAGAATGTTATTAGTGATTCATCATTAGAAGTTTGGCAGACTAATATTTTAGACAAAGAGCAGGCGAGCTTCAAGCAAGTTGTCTCAAATGATTCAGTGCAGGGTGATCCGATGTTGTTATTAAAGAAGGCATCATTCAATAGAAAGGAACTTGATGAAAATAATGATGTAATATTTAAGATCATTGAAGAACATATGTCTGACACAGAATTTGATGAGAGAAGGATTTACTCATTATATGTAAATGAGTGCCTGAAGAATAGCATTAAAGTTTCATATGATGCAAAAGATGCCTATATAGTTATTAGAAACTTTAGGAAGGATATTATTGTTAATGGAGCAATTAACGGATGATGCAAGGAAAAAAAGATATGGGCAATATTTTTCTGGAAAAAATGTGGCAAATACTTTGGTTAGTTTTTTGCCAGAAAGTGCAACTATAAAAAACGTAATAGACCCAATGGTTGGTAGCGGGGATATGTTGGTTGCAGTTTCTGGGAAAATAACTTCAATTCAAAAGGTATGTGGGGTCGATATAGACAGCCAAGCAATAGCAACTTGTAGGAAAAGAATCCCAAATGCTGAGGTGGTTGAAGGAAGTGCTTTTATTACAGATGAAGTTTTAAATGGTTCAGGTTGGGATTTAGTGATTACGAATCCACCTTATGTGAGATATCAGCTTTTTAATACAAATGATGAGTATGGATTACCTACAGGTGATGAGGTAAGACGGAATCTAAAAGACATTATATTAAGAGCTTCGTATGTTAGTGAAGATGAACGCCAATTATTTTTGAAGGTAGCTGAGAACTATTCAGGTTTAGCTGATTTGGCAGTTCCATCATGGGTTTTATGTGCTTTGATAACAAAAAAACAAGGATATTTAGCGATGGTAGTTCCAGAGACATGGTTAAACAGGGATTATGCATTACCAATTCATTATTTGTTGCTAAAAACATTTGAGATATTAACTGTTGCAAAAGACATTGATTCAGTATGGTTTGATAATGCATCGGTGAGGACCTGTTTAGTTATCGCAAAAAAGAGGAATAGCGTACTGCCATTAAAAGAATGTAATGGAAAGACCTATTTGTTGGAAATTGGGAAACAGCTGCTTGGACATAATTCAGTTGTTGAGAGGCTTAAGTATAAAGATAAGACGGGGGATGACGCTGTTAAATGTATTCTTCAGGAAAATAAGAATATTAAAGGGGAGGGTTTTGCAGGATATTCTTTGGAAACGAAGCAACTTTTTTATAATTTAGGAATGCATCTAAACGAGATGAAATGGGTTTTAGAAGAGGATAAAGGTATTATAGAGGATACGCATATTCTTCCAGAAGAGCTATCATCAATAATAGGAGAGGGCTGTGAACTTTTAACCCTTGAAGAAATGGGGTGGAAATCAGGGCAGGGATTAAGAACAGGTGCCAATGAGTTTTTTTATGCTAATGTATTAAAAAAAGATAATCAAAGTGGTATGGTAAAAATACGAACACGTACATGGAATGATAAGGAAATCGTAACATCTGTGGAAAATATTAGGATGGCCATTCAAAACAGAAATGAAGTTCCTGGACTTTGCGTAAGAAGTAGTAGCTTGAGAAAATGTATTTTATATCTTACAGATGCGGTGGCACCTGGAGATAATGTAAAGCTTTCTCCGGAAGCAATTGGCCTGTATAGAGTGTTAGATTCAGAACTAGAATCCTATATTCGATGTGGAGAAGAATATTTAATTCCTAAAAAAGGAAAAAGATTTGGGGAACTATCAGCGGTAAAGCCAAACGAGAAAAGAAATAAAAGAGGATATTTGAGATTCTGGTATATGTTACCTAAATTGCAGAAAAGACATGAACCGGAGCTTTGTATATCTAGGCTCTGCGGTAAAGCAGTAGAATGTCTTTATGTACATAATGAGAATCAAAATCACATTGTTGTTGATGCGAATTTTATAACATTATGGAATCAAAAGAAAGAAAACAATATGTGCATGTTTGCACTGCTTAATTCCACTTGGTTTAAGTGCTATATGGAGCTAATAGGTGCAAGAATGGGTGGCGGAGCATTGAAAATAGAGGCAAGCCATATAAAACAGGTTTTGTTCCCTAAATTAACTACAGATATAATGGATGAGTTATCTATGCTTGGCAGTCAGTTATTGAATGACGATTGTGATTTTAATAAAATTAGGCGTTCTATAGATATTTTACTATTTAGACGGTATGGGAAAGGGGAAGATGAGATAATTAATAAACTAACATCTTTACTTGAAAAAAAATTGACGGAAAGAGGTGCTATATGAATAAAGCAGCATTGAAAGATTTTGTGCAATTAGCACAAAGTGAAATAAATAATGGTTCAGTAGAAGATAAGCTTCGTCATATTTTATCTGCACATTTGTCATTAATTTTTCCAGATAATCCTTGGTGGGTTCAAGAACATGTGATGGGTACAGAAACTTTTTTGCATTTTTCAAGTTCAACGGGAAAAGAACGTTATGGATTTGCAGATTCAGTTGTTGGAAAAACAGCTATTGAATACGAAAAAAATTTAACCACTAAAGCGATTTTTGATGAAGGATATTATCAGGTTCGAGAATATTGTGCAGCATTATGTAATTTAGGGGTTAAACAAAATGAGATTTTAGGCGTCTTATCTGACACTGTAAGGTGGTATGGATACAAAATAGAAATTATTGGAAATATAGATAAAAGCAGATTATATGGAGCCGGAGATATTAAACTTATCGAAGAAGAAAGTATTGATCTCTCTATTAATAGTGACTTGGAATTTACAAGATTTGAAAACTTTACTCAGAATTATTTTAATAGAACAGCTTCTAGGATACTTAATGCTAAAACTCTATCTTTGGAATTTGGTACAGAAAGTATTTTCTATAGGAAACATATTAATGAATTTAAAGCTGTAGTTGACAGAGCTATGTCAGAAAGAGCCATATATGCAGAACTAATAAAAAGTGTTTGGCAGAATTTTGTGGCATATTTAGGAGCGTCAAACTATGGTGAATTCTCTGAGGAAACGTATGTTAATGAATATTATCTTGTTACAGTTGCTAAAGTGATTTGTGCGAATATTTTGAGTGGTAGCTCACTGACATCAAGTAATGATGAGATTAATGAGATACTAAACGGAAAATATTTTGAGCAAAGAAATATTATAAATCTGGTTGATTATGATTATTTTGGATGGTTGAATAACAGTCCATATTCTGATCTTATTGTTCAGACTGTTCGACAGGTGCAGGAGCAGTTGACTTGTTTTGATTTTAAGCTGATACCAGAGGAAGATATTTTTGGTGAGCTTCTTGCACAATTATCAAAACGTGAACACAGACTAATGCTCGGACAGGATTTTACACCTCATTGGGTTGCGAGCCAAATGGCAGAAAAAGTGGTGGGAGAGATTAACGAATCACCAAGAATGTTAGATATGTGTTGTGGTTCAGGAGTTTTTCTCATAGAAACGATTAAAGCAGTACGAAAAAAATATGAAATTAATACTGAAACTTATTCAAAGGAAAAGGATGATATAGTTTTTTCCTGTACAATGGGATTTGATATTGATCCACTTGCCGTAATGTTGGCAAAGGTAAACTGGGTGATGTCAATGAGAGACTTATTCCCATTCCACAAAGGTGCCATCACAATTCCAGTTTATCATGCAGATTCATTATTCGTTGCTACACCTGTCTCTCATGATTTGTCAGATGAAAAACAAGACGTTTTTAGACTGCATTTTGATGGGCATCGCGTAGACATTCCATCATATATGTTAACAGCCAAACATAGAGTTACCTTTGATTCGTTCATGGCAAAATGCTATAAATTGGCGATGATAAGAGCGACAAATAAAGAAACTGAATTGACAGATACTCAGCTGGACCGACTAGTTTATTCAGTTGAAATTGAATCGGGTGTTATTCAGTCAAGAGAAGAGGAAAAAGCTCAAAGAATGTCGGCATATGCGCTTATTTTGCAGTTAGAAAGACTTCAGCGAGAAGGAAGAAATGGCATTTGGTATTTTATTTTAAATAACAGCTATCGGCCAGGATTGGTTGAACATCAGTTTAATTGTATTATTTCAAATCCGCCTTGGTTGGCGATGAGCAAATTAGCTGACAATCCATATAAGAAATCATTGCTAGAGAAAAATGATAAATTTGGGATAAAGCCACCTGGAGCTTCTCACCTGCATATGGAATTGGCTTCAACCTTCTTATTAGCAGCAGTGGATAAATATTTAAAGGACGATGGAAAATGGCTATGTGTTATGCCAGGTAGTCTTATGAGTGGATATAATCATGAACCTTTGAGAAGAGGAAAATATATATCTTCACGCCAACAAATTAACACAAATATAGATACTATCTGGGAACTGCCAATTACGACTTTTAAGAATAAAGCAATAGTATTGGGTGGAAGAAAGACTCAAGAAGCTACATTTTATCCGTTGTCGGGAAGAAACTATGTTGAAATTAATCAGTATGAGGAATGTGAATACACATTAAATGTACAAGGAAAACGTTCAGCATGGACAAATCGTGGTTGTGATGCTGATGTAGTTGACCTTATTAATGAGGAACCATGGATGTTTAATCAAGGAGCAGATATATTTCCGAGAACTGCACTTTTTCATAAGTTTTGTAAACAAAGTAACGGTTCTTGGAAAATTGAAAAGATAGATAAATCATCAGATTTATTTTATTTGATTAGTGAGAGCAAGAAAAATACTGCTCATGATATTGAGGTTGATGGATTTGATGATAAGTACATGTATGATTGTTTTATTTCAAAACATTTATCTCCATTTATTGTAGCAGAACCAGCAAAAGTTCTTATTCCAGGAACAAAAGATAAGGGCTTGTGGAAGCCAGTTATGGCAGAAGATATTGCTCTGATGAATCCTTCTACTGCAAAGGTTTTTGAAGAGATTCAAGATGAAACAGGAATGTCCGTATATGAGTTGCTTAATGATAAGGTGAATATTTATGGAAAATTGTACAAGCAGAATTTTTCATTAGGACGTTGGCTTGTGTTATCAAATGCAGGAGGATCAAATCCTTGCGCTGCATACATTGATTTAGAAAAGTATGATACATCAAGATTAATAATTGATCAGACTTTATACTGGTATATGGCATCAAGTGAAGAGGACGCATTATTTATCACAGGTATGATTAACAGCACGGCTTTGAATGATGCAATTAAGGATTTTCAGCCGGATGGAGGATTTGGAAAAAGACATATTCACAAATTACCATACAAGGTGATTCCAAGATATGATTCTGAGAATTCCGCACATGAGCTTGTAGTAGAAAAAACAAAAATGTTAATTGATAGGTGGATTGATTATTGTAAAAGCGATGAAAAAGGTGCATATATAGCACCGAATAGTGGAACTCTTAATTGCAGACGAAAAAAGTTGCAAGCCGCTTTGAAAGAATTGCCAGAATATATTAATTATGAGTGTGCATGTAATTCTGTGCTGGGACTTGAAAACTAATAGCTACAGTGGTCTCTTGCATATGATGGAAATCGGTATGTGGTAAACGGTTTTAGTGCATATGATAAGACATATTGCTCAATTTGATTTTTGCATGTGATTGCATATTCAAGAAGATGATAGATGCAATAGAAGCGAAAGGCTTCTCCTAAACCGGAATTTGAGACGGATGAGGAATATAGTTAGTTTATATCAAGGTTGTTTGTGCACAAGGAATTTTTGAAAGAAGAGTCGGAAGAGAGCCGAAAGAAAAAAGATAATTTTAGAAATTTTGAAAGAGAATTCTACAATAACACAGATTCAGCTTATGAAGAAAATCAGTTTAACAAGAAAACAAGTACAAAAAGACATGAAAGAATTGCAGGAGGAAGGTTTGCTTGTAAGAGAGGGCACTAATAGGAACGGATGCTGGGTGGTAAAAGGAGATGGTAAGTGATAAATATAGATGGCTTGTTTTTTAACTATCAGAAGATAGGATTAAAATGATTCATGTTAATACTTTAGATGATAAGCTGAAGTAAAAAATGTCAAAACCTTGTATTGTATTTACAAAAGCAAGGAAGTGTGTGGGTATCAATTGTTTTATCGGATTAAGTGAAGTAGGTGGTGTAAGAGGAAAGGTGGATAAGTATGAGTAGAGAAACTACAATGGCATATATTAACGACATTGCTACAAGAGTGAATGATCCGGCAATCTATGGAGGCGCTTCTTTGATGGTAGGAGCAGGATTTTCTAAAAATGCTGAGGGAATAGGAAACAGAAAAACACCACCCGATTGGAGTGAACTGGCTACAGCTATGTATGATGAACTTTATCCAAAACCATCAGACACAGCTGAAGTGAAAAATTGGAAAAAGCAAAGAATCATAAAGACGTCAGGAAAAAATACACTTCGTTTAGCAGAGGAATATATTGCTTTTTTTGATAGAAATAAGATGAATGCTCTTATTGAAAAAAATGTAGCTGATGAGATGTTTATTCCGGGTGAAATTCATAAACGTCTTTTGCGATTGAATTGGACGGATATTTTTACAACAAACTACGATACATTGCTTGAAAGAGCTAGAGAAGATATATTTCCTGATAAGGATTATAGAGTAATATTATCTCAAGATAATTTGCCGGGGAGTAGCGGTGGCATAGCTCGAATAATTAAACTTCACGGTAGTATACCAGGAGTGCGACCGTATATTATAAGCGAAGAAGATTTTCGCTGTTATCCAAGAAAATCAGCAGCATTTGTGAATACGGTTCAGCAATCATTGATTGAAACAACGCTATGTATGGTTGGATTTTCAGGAGACGATCCCAATTTTTTGAGCTGGCATGGTTGGCTTCATGATAATCTCGGAGAAAATTGTCCGCAAGTATATCTGATCGGTTTGTTTAGCGATATGAATGAATCTGAAAAGGATATATTGAGGAATAGAAAAATTGCATTAGTTGATTTGACAGATTTATTAGATGGGTCTGAAAAGGATAAATACAGTGAAGCTTATAACAAATTTATCGACTTTCTTGAGGTTAAAGCAAAGAAAGAAAGTTTTAAAGATAGGGCTCCGTTTTATGGGTATGAAGATATTCCTTATAAAAAATTGGAGAATGAAGATGATTATATTAAACAAATTCTTGAGTTTTCAGAAAAAATTCTAGAAGAAGTTGGTGAGGTTGTCTTGCTTCCGAAAGAGGAAAGGGATGAATATAGAAATTATTTTCAAGATAAATTTAATAGCGTTCTTTCGATAACAGAAATGATAAATAATGATTATTTACATTTGATTGCAAATCTAATTAGAATACAGCGCCTTTGCTTGATACCTTTGTATGATTATCAGGCGAACAAACTAATAAAAATATGTGATGCAGTTAAAGAGAATAATATTAGTTTTTCTGCAGAGTGGATGATGCAAATATACTTATATTTATTGGAGATGTATAGAGTTGATTCTGATGAAGCAATGTATCAAGATATTATCTTAAGAAGTGAACAAATACAAGCGGATTTATCAGATGTTAGTCAAGGATTGTATCATATAGAACTTGCAAAGCATGCAGCATCTTTCTTTGATGGGGAAGAAGTAAAAAAACAGTTAGCGAATATCGGTAAGTCAAATTTGAAAATTGAAATTGCCAAAGCTGGATTATTTGTTAAATTAGGTGACATAGAACTTGCTGAAGAACTTTTGAAAGAATGTTTAAGTGAGTTAAGAAAAATGAAAATGGAATCTGCATTTAATGCATCATATAAGAGCTATCTAAGTCTTTGTTATAATACTCTAAATAAATGGTGGAATAGGAACGATGATTATTCGGATATTGAATATAAGGGGAATAGATTTCAAACAAGAAGAATTATTATAGAACTTGAACAAGATCTTCGTGAAGAAATATTAAAGGAGAGAGTAAAAGATGACACGAGAGAAAATGTTTTTGATGTAAATTATAGTAGTGGAAAAACAATATTAATCGGAGAAAATCGGCTTCAAAGATTGAGTTTTGAATTTATCTTAATGTTAGACGCATTATGTTTGCCGTTATTTTCGGATCAGAGTTTTTTAGTTCCTAGCGCTATCCGAAATATTATGTCGACAAGTGCAAATACATATTGGAAATCGTCGTTTATGGTCAGAGCAAATAATAAGGATGTAATTGAGAGAGCATTTTCGAGGCGGAGCATAGCTATGTCGGATATAAAAATGATGACAGAGTTATACAATAACATTTGGAATTGTGTACAAAAGACAGTATATAAGGGATTTGACGAGCGTAATACTTTTTTGAGCCATAATAATGCCTTAAATGTTTTGTCCAGAATAGTGGTATTTTTAGATGATGACAGTATTATTGAGTTAATGAAACATATAGCCAAGATTGATATTAAAGATGAAGAACATATTATAGGCGAATTAAGAGGTATAATTTCACGATTATCAACTAGATTCAATGGAAAGATTGCAGAGGCGATACTTGAGGTAATGTTTATTGAAGCTGATAGTAGGTTATGCATGGCATCATTCTTTTCACAGTTGGATATAAAATTTGATGATTCAAGTATGTATTACACAAATGCAATTGAATTAATTAAAAAAGAAAGGTCTGAACGTGATAATGGTATTGCCCAACTATTGTGTCTTTGGAGAAACTGTCCTGATGATAAATATAAATTTCAGATTGCAGATATTTTGTGGAATAATAATACAGATAGTTTTCCTGATTCAAAGATGTTTTATGAGATAATATGGGAAGAATTACCTCATCCAGATATAGTTGATTTTGCAGAGTTATATAAAAATTATATTTATGATGGGTTGGTCTATCATGTCTCAGATAGGGCTATATTTAGATATATTAATTTATTTTATTTAACATCATCAATTAGTGATGGAGAATATACTAAAATAGACTTTGAAAATACGCAATTAATAGAAATTTTGTGCTCAATTGAACATGTTGTAAAAGAAAAAAAGGAAAAGAGACATGGTATAGACTTCTTCGGCGAAGAAAATGAGGCGCAACAGATTCGATATGTTAGTGAGTTTATAGCAATGGTTTATGTGCTAAAAGTGGATGATGCAGAGGCGGATGATATTCTAGAAATTATTGAGCGTATCTTGTTGTTAATAAAAGATAATGGTGCAAATGGAATAGCAATGGATGCGATAAAATGCGCAATAGAAGGCAATTATTCTGAGGCGTTGGGTATGATAAAATCTGCGTTCTGGTCTAATGACGAAAAAGCTATAGGGGAAGCATCATTGGGACTTCAGTTAATATTATTTGTGGCAAGAAAAAAGAAACAAGGTATTATGCCTATTAAAGAAGCTACTCTTGAGATTATGGATAAGTTGCAGTATTCAGATATTAAATATGTTAAAAGTTTATGGAACTTGCTGAGGCAACCAATATTGAAAATTTTATCAGATGATGAGTGTCTGCAAGATAGAATTGCCGAAGTTTATAAGAATTGTATTCGGAGTTATTCTTATAATGGTTTGAAAGGTGATAAATATTATTTTGAAGCAATGTATAATTGCAATAAGACATTGAAAGGCTATATAGATGAGCTTAAATCTCATAGAATTGTTGTAGGAGAGGCATTAAATGATGTAATTGAGTTTGTAAAGTCCTTGAATGTTCCGGAGTTATCTTCAGTTTGGATATAAGAAAAGTAGATGTTATAGAAAGTTTTTAAATATGCGATATCGATAGTCTGTAATTGAGAAGAGATTTATCTCATAGATATGAGTAATACTACAAAATTGATAGTTGTCAAAACCAATTACTTATTCTATAATATTTGTAGGTGGACGAGCAAGCCACCAGAACTACACACAATAATGACAATATAGCAATGGTACTGGATTGGTACTAAAAATATGTGAAACGAAAAATAATGTGTGGAAAAGGTACGAGATATCAATACAAGATAGTATAGATAACCATATTGAAATAACAAAAATCAAACCAAACTTTGCGAGTTTGAATAGACACCATTGTTACTTCGTAACATATATTGTTCACATATATAGTAAAAAATATTATCCACAAAATTGGTTACAGAAACAGGGTGTGTGCCCTGAATCTGTGACCTTTTTTTGCTTAAATAAAGGTAGTTTACAGAATTTCGTAACGAAAATAGGGTGGTGTTGGTAAGAGGTATGTAGTGGATAGAAATTGTTACTACAAATATGGATAGTGATGGTTGCTAAGGAACATAGTGTTAAAAAATAACCGTTAGAAAGTTATTTGGAAGTATGGTATGCTTGAAACAACAAAGAATTTGGGAAGTGGGAATTATGCAAGTAATTGAAACACGATTATTATATTATTTTCTTACGGTTGCCAGAGAACGCAATATTACAAGTGCTGCAAAGACACTTCATATCACGCAGCCAACATTAAGCCGTCAGATGGCACTTCTGGAAGAGGAAGTTGGTGCAAAATTATTTATCAGGGACAGCCGTCCGCTTTCGCTGACTGATGAAGGGCTTTTATTTCGTCGCAGAGCAGAAGAAATTCTGGAATTACTGGAAAAAGCACAGGCAGAGATTCGTATTCATGAAGAACAGATAGAAGGAATAATATCGGTTGGATGTGGGGAAATTGCATCTGTAAAACTGTTGACAGAGATGATGGCAGAATTTTCAAGAAAGTATCCCAGGGTGAAATTTGATGTCTATACAGCAACTGCAGATCAAATCAAGCACCGGATGGATAATGGTTTAACGGATATCGGTTTATTGTGAGAGCCGGTGGATATGGAACGCTATGAATATATTCGTCTGCCGATAAAAGAACGCTGGGCGGCAGTCATGCCTTCCGGAGTACCACTTGCAAGACATGAGTATGTAACGGCAAAGGAGCTGGCTGATATTCCGGTTATCATGCCCAGCAGACAAAAGGTTCATGATGAGGTGGCAAGCTGGTTTGGAAACTATTATGAAAAACTGAGCATTATAGGTGCAACAAATTTCAGTACGAATTCGGCACTTATGGTTCAGGCAGGTATGGGATATGCATTATTATCGAAGGAGGTCTTCCATTTTTGGAAGACAGTAATGTTTGCATGAGGCCACTGTATCCTGAACTTGCAGCAACATCTGTATTAGCCTGGAAACGGGAACAGCCTTTTGGAGCAGCAGTCAGACGTTTCTTAGAATATACAAAATGCTTTTTAGGCATGCAAAAAGCATAGAAAGCAAGTATTGGACATGATTATATAGCGAACATATAATAAGCGTATCGGTAGAACACTTCCGGTATGCTTATTTTTTTGTATAGGCAATGAGCTAAAGTCCATGTATACGAGAAGTTGGTGACTACCGTAATAGGCATAAGAAACCTGTAAAGTGTATTTCTTATGGATGGAAAGTGAGAACAATGATTTGAAGCGTATATTTAGTGGAAAGGATCTTGCAAAACTGATTTTTCCGTTGGTTATTGAACTGATGCTGACTTTACTGGTTGGAATGATTGATTCTGTTATGGTATCAAGCGCAGGAGAAGCGGCTGTTTCGGGAGTATCTCTCGTAGATACGGTTTTCCAGCTGTTGATTTATATCTTTTCAGCTGTTGATTTATATCTTTTCAGCATTTGGTACCGGAGGTGCAGTGGTAGCCGGACAATATCTTGGAGCCGGACAGAAAAATAATGCGAAAGAGACTGCACAACAGCTTGTATGGTTTTCTGCCTTTAGTTCTATTGTGATAATGATTCTGATTTATCTGATAAGAGGATTCCTTCTTGGACATGTGTATGGTGCAATTACGCAGGAGGTACACTGGAATGCTAACAGATATTTGATGATCGTAGGGTTATCCATTCCAGCACTTTCTGTTTATGAATCCGGCGCAGCAATTTTCAGAACAATGGGAAATTCAAAGATTACGATGATGCTATCTGCGATTATGAATGTTGTAAATATTTGTGGAAATGCGCTCTTGATTTATGTATTCAAAATGGGAACTGCAGGTGCAGCAACAGCAACAGTAGTGGCACGTTATACAGCGGCTGTGATCATGATTTTATTGCTGTTTAGAACGAATCATCCTCTTTATCTGCAAAGGACATTAAAGTATATTCCGGACGGTAATAAGATTAAGCGGATTTTGCAGATTGGAGTCCCCAACGGCATAGAAAACGGTTTGTTCCAGGTAGGAAAGATTATTCTTGCAGGATTATTTACGCACTTTGGAACTTCTGCAATTACTGCAAATGCAGTATGCCTGACAATATCAGGAATACAGGTGATTCCAGGGTCTGCTATTTCTCTTGCGGCAACAACAGTCATTGCACGTTGCGTTGGTGCAGGGGACGAAAAACAGGTTCGATTTTATAATCG
>ERZ837910.3625-NODE-3625-length-16457-cov-3.793867_pt1 | contig 16457 bp, 16 predicted proteins | sample MGYA00519940_ERZ837910 | MGnify/ENA primary metagenome ERZ837910 (study PRJEB31850, sample SAMEA3708825) | human gut metagenome | biome: human gut; feature: human-associated habitat; material: faeces | place: China | collected 2014 ... | reverse complement strand
CCAGACATTGCGCGCGCAGCGTCAGCAGGTCCGTGTATGTCTCCGGGCGGCGCGCCGGGTCCCGCAGCAGAGCGGAGGGATGATACATGGCAAGATAGCGCACGCCGTTCCGCTCGAACCACTGGCCATGCTCCCGCGTGATGCGGAAATCCGGCCGGATGAGCCGCATGGCCGCAATGCGCCCGAGGCAGACGATGATGCTCGGCTGCAGCAGCCGGAGCTGCCGCTCGAGCCAGCCGAAGCAGGCATCCTGTTCCTGCGGCTGCGGGTCGCGGTTTCCGGGCGGGCGGCATTTGACGATATTGCAGATATAGCAGTTGTGCCGCCCGAGGTCGATGATGGACAGCATGTCGTCGAGCAGCTGCCCGGCCGGGCCGACGAATGGCTCGCCGCGCAGGTCCTCCTGCTGGCCGGGGCCTTCCCCGATGAAGACGACGGGCGAGGGGCATGGTCCGACGCCGAACACGACGCTGTGGCGCGTGGCGGCTAGGCCGCAGCCCGTGCAGCCCGCGCAGGCCGCGCGCAGGGCATTGAGCTCATCCACGGCGGTCCTCCCTGCCCTGACGGGCTCCCGGACGGCGCGCGCGCATGGCGCGCTTCTTCGCGCGGCGGCGGTTGACGGAGCGCAGGATGGCAACGATGAGCCAGAACACCAGCGCCAGCAGCACCGGCACGGTCACGAACCACAGCCGCCACATGCCCTTCCAGATCTTCGCCAGCACACTTTCCGTCTGCTTGGCAACATACTTCGGCGTGGAGCGCATCACGGCCGTCAGCGTCACGAGGTCGCAGGTCGCAAGCACCTTGCCGTCCAGCACGGCACTGACGGTGCCGACCTTCGTCTCGGCCTCAAGCGGGGCCTCGAGCGGAGCCTCGGAGTCATACTGCACGGTCAGCGTAATGCCGGAGGTGTCGCAGCTGTCCGGCAGCAGGACGGAGATATTGTCCTTTGCGCGCACGACGACGCTGTCGCGGCCGTCGGCATACAGCACCTGCGGCATGTCCACAAGGGCCGTGTCCGCCAGCACCTGCACACTGTTCAAATGATTGAAGCCGTATTCGAACAGCCGCTTCGTCTCCGTGAAGCGCTGGTCCGTCTCCGTGCCGTCGTCGTTCTGCAGCGTCTCGCAGCCGCAGACGACGCTGAGGAAATGCAGCGAACCACTCTCCGCCGTGGAGATGAGGCAGCCGCCCGCAGGGGTCGTGAAGCCGGTCTTGATGCCGCGCGCCTTGTCGTAGTAATACTTTCCGACGGTCTGACCGCTCGTCAGATAGTTTGTCGTGTGGAGCACGCGCTCCTCGGACTTGTTCGTCGCAGGCACCGTGTGGGATGTCTGCGTGGAGAATTCCTGAAACTGCTCACTCTGCCAGGCCCAGCGCGCCAGCGTAACGAGGTCGCGCACAGTGGTATAGTGATTCTCGTCATGCAGGCCGTGGGCATTGGCAAAATGCGTGCCTGTCATGCCGAGGGCCGCCGCCTGCGCATTCATGAGCGCCACGAACGAAGGGATATCCCCCGCGATGTACTCCGCCACGACGTTGCACGCCTCGTTGGCGGACGAGATCATCACGCAGTACAGCAGCTCGCGCAGAGACAGCTGCTCGCCCTCGAGCAGGCCGGCGGAGCTGCCCGCTGCGTTCAGGTCCTGCAGCGCTTCGTGGCTGACCGTCACGATATCGTCGAGATTGCCGTGCTCCAGCGCCAGCATGCACGTCATGATCTTCGTCAGGCTGGCGGGATAGACCTTTTCGTCCAGATTCATGCCATAGACGAGCGTATCGCTGTTCAGCTCCACAAGCGCCGCCGCCTTGGCCTGCACCGTGGTATCGAGATACTGTCCAAAATCGTTCAGCGCGGGCGGCATCTCATCCGTCACGGCGGCGGGTGCCTTGTCGTTTTCAGCAGGAGCCGCGGTCTCCGCCGTCGGCTCTGCGGCGTCGGTCGCACCCGGCTCCGAGGCATCCGGCTCCGTAGCATCAGCCACAGTCTCCGAGGCGGACGGCTCCGTAGGATCGGCCGGTGCGTCTGTCGGCTCCGCAAAGGCCGGAAGCAGCAGGCACTGCAGCAGCAGGGCCAGCAGGGTCAGCCCGGACAAAAGTCTTTTTTTCATATTCTCCTCCAAAAACGCCGCGGCGGCATTGCCGCAGGGCGGAACTGTGTGATATAATGAGGATGGACAGGCCGCGCGGAATACCGCGTGCCGGTCCGACAGACACATTATAACAAAAATCCGGATTATGTCAACGGAGCAGAGCGAAAATGGAGCAGAAACCGCGTTGGAACTGGGTCATCACCCTGGCGGCCGTCTTTCTTGCCTTCTGTCTGGGCTTTGGCGTGGCGCGCTGGACACAGCATACGGACGGCGTTACGGTGCGCACGGCGCGCACCGTCCCCGCACAGACGGAGTCTGCCCTGCCGTCCGTCCCGGCGGCTTCCGCTCCGACAGAGAAATCGACGGCAGCGCCGACGGAGGCCGCAACGCAGCCGCCCACGGAGCCGGGTCCGCTCGATCTCAACCGCGCCACGGCGCAGGAGCTGACAACGCTCCCCGGCATCGGCGAGGTGCTGGCGCAGCGCATCGTGGACTACCGCGAGGCGCACGGTTCCTTTCAGAGCGTAGAAGAGCTCATTGCGGTCGAGGGCATCGGCGAAGGCAAGCTGGAAAAACTCCGCGAACTGGTCACGGTGGAGGTAGAACCATGAAAATTCTGGTCGTAGATGATGAAGAGCTGCTGGTCAAGGGCATTCGCTTCAACCTGCAGAACGACGGCTATCAGGTCGTCACCGGCAGCAACGGCCGTGAGGCCATCGAGCTGGCGCGCGATCCGGACATCCGGCTCATCGTGCTGGACGTCATGATGCCGGAGGTCGACGGGCTGACCGCCTGCCGCACCATCCGGGAATTTTCGGACGTCCCCATTATCATGCTCACTGCCCGCACGGAGGACATGGACAAGCTGCTTGGCTTTGAGCACGGCGCGGACGACTATCTGACAAAGCCCTTCAACATTCTGGAGCTGAAGGCGCGCATCCGCGCCCTGCTGCGCCGCAGCGGCGGACTGGAGAACCAGAACAACCGCATCACGGCGGGCAGCCTGACTGTCGACACGCAGGAGCGCAACGTCTATAAGGACGGCAAGCCCGTCGAGCTGACGGCGCGCGAGTTTGACCTTGTCGAGCTGCTCATCCGCAACCCGAACCGCGTCTACTCCCGTGAAAATCTGCTTGACCTCATCTGGAGCTATGAGTACCGCAGCGATATCCGCACGGTGGACGTCCACATCCGCCGCATCCGTGAAAAACTGGAGACCGTTCCGGCCGAACCGGAATACATCATGACAAAGTGGGGAGTTGGGTACTATTTCAAAGCGTAAACACCGCAGCTTTCTGCCTGCCAGCTCACAGCTTCGCTATGCCGCCGCCTACATCCTCATCACGGCGGCCGCCCTGTTCCTGCTGAATCTCTATGCCTCGACGACCATCCGCAGCATGACGTTCCACGCGCAGGCCGATTCGCTCGAGAGCAAGGCACAGCTCCTGAGCAATGCCCTGCTGCAGCTCGACGAGCTTTCCGCAGGCCGGGCCGCGCAGGCCGTAAATTCCATGGAGGAGCTGCACACCACCCGCACCGTCGTGACCGACGCTGCGGGCGTTGCCGTATACGATTCTCTGACCACCGGCAATGCCGAGGGAAAGACGCTGCTGTTTCCGGAGCTTATCACGGCGCTGGAGGGCAGCGACGTCTTTTTCGCCCGCTATGCCGACGGCGCCGTAGAAAGCCACGCCGCCGTTCCGCTCATACGCGGCGGCAAAACGCTGGGGGCCGTGTATCTCATGTCGTACGACACGGATCAGGGCGAGCTGATCGCCGCGCTGGAGCGCAACATTCTGCGCATTTCGTTTGCGCTGGAGGGCGGCGTCGTGCTGTTCTCCCTGTTCTTCTCGGCCGCATTCTCGCGGCGCATGCGCGCCATTCTGAATCAGGTCGGCCGCATGCGCGAGGGCGACTATTCCCAGCAGCCGCCCGTCCGCGGGCACGACGAGGTCGAGCGCCTGAGCCGGGCCTTCAACGAGCTGGCCGCAAGGCTGGAAAGCTCCGAGGCGCGGCGGCGGCAGTTCGTCTCCGACGCGTCCCACGAGCTGAAAACGCCGCTGGCCTCCATCAAGCTGCTGTCTGACTCCATCCTGCAAAACGAGATGGACCCCGAAACACAGCGTGAGTTCATCGGCGACATCGGCCGCGAGGCAGACCGTCTCGGCCGCCTAACGCAGAAGCTTCTGACGCTCACGAAGCTCGACAGCAGCGTGGAGGAGGAGCGTGAAATTCTCGACGCCGCGCCCGTCGTGCGGAAGGTTGTGCGCATGCTGCTGCCGCTGGCGCGGCTGCGCGGCATCGGCATCGACACAACGTTCGAGCCGGACTGCACCGTCATGACTGTGGAGGACGATCTGTATCAGATCGTATTCAATCTAACGGAAAATGCTATCAAATACAACCGGCAGGACGGCTGGGTCGGCGTGTCCGTCCGCCGGGCGGGCGATCAGGTGGAGCTGCGCGTCGAGGACAGCGGTGCAGGCATCCCGCCGGAGTCCATGGAGCATATTTTCGAGCGTTTTTACCGCGTGGACAAGGCACGCTCCCGCGCCGCGGGCGGCGCCGGCTGGGCCTTTCCATCGTGCACGACATGGTCGAGCGCAGCTACGGCACCATCACTGTGCAGGCCCGGCCGGGCGGGGGCACGATCTTCACCGTGCGGTTCCCGCATTTTGATCTGGAGGAGGACGAAACATGAGACGCCTGCTGCTTCTGCTGCTCCCGCTTGTGCTGCTGTGCGCCTGCACCACCGCGCCCGCAGAGCAGGCGGACGCCCCGTTTTCCTTCTACTACCGCTGCGCCGAGATCGCCTATGGCAGCGAGGACGGCGTGATCCGCGCCGAGGCCGCGCCGCTCGAGCCAGACGCCGATCTGCGCACCGTCGTGCTGCAATACCTGAAGGGGCCCGCCTCGCCGGAGCTGCGCACTCCCCTGCCCGCAGACTGGGCGCTGGAGTCCATTGGACTGACCGAGGGCACGGCGGAGCTGGTCTTTTCCGGCATGCCGTGCCGGAGCCTCGACCGCACCATCCTCAACGCCTGCCTTGCCCGGACGCTCCTGCAGCTGCCCGGTGTGCAGCGCGTGAGCATTCTGCGCAGCGGCGACGGCGCGGCCGATGTGCTGGCCGCCAAGGATATCCTGCTGCGTGACAACGGCATGGAGGAGCAGGAGGAGGAGCTCGTGCTCTATGTGCCGGACGAGGCGCAGCGCTACCTCGTGCGCGAAACGCAGACCGTCGCCGCCATGAATGCGGCCGACCGGCCCGCGGAGATCGTGCGCCGCCTGCTGGCCCTGCCGGAAAGCGAGAGCGCCATTCCCGAGGGCACGGCACTGCGCAGCGTCAGTGTAGAAAACGGCGTTTGCACCGTCGATCTCTCCTCGCAGTTCCTGACGGGGATGCCGCGCAGCTGGAACACGGAGCGGCTGGCCGTCTATGCCATTGTGAATTCCCTGACAGAGCTGCCGCAGATCCAGACCGTGGATCTCTGGATCGCGGGCGCACCCTTGGAGCGGCTGTATGTGCTGGAGCTGGAGAACGGCCTTGCACGCGACGAGCGCATGATCTATGTGCCTGCACTGGACGGAACGCTGGACGTCACGCTCAGCCTGACCTGCGACACGATGCCGCTGCTGGCGCAGGTGCCGATGCAGCTCACGCTCGCTGAGGGCGTCAGCAGCGTGCAGTGTGTGCTGGAGGCCCTGCTGGCGCTCGAGGGCGAAAACGGACTGGAAAACTCCATCCCGCAGGGCACGAAAATTCTGTCCCTCAAGCTGGCAGGCGGCGTGTGCACGCTCGACCTGACGGCCGAATTTCTCGAAGGCTGCCGCACGGCCGAGCAGGAGCGCATGGCCGTGCGCGAGATCGTCGCTTCGCTGAGCGCCCTGCCGGAGGTCGAGACCGTTGACCTGCTGGTCGAGGGTCTCGAGCCAAATTACCGTGACGACTCCCTGCAGGCCGTACACACGGCACGCAACTACTGGTTTGTTTCCTGATAAAATTACCGCCCGCACATCCGCTTCGACAAACGGCGCGCGGGCAGTGCTTTATACTAAACGCACACGGGTTCCGTGTGCGTTATTTTTTTTGCTGGAGGCGAACCATACCAATGAATCTGACGAGCTATGTGCAGGACAGGCAGCTGACGATCGCTCTGCGGGGCGAGATCGACCACCATGCCGCCCGGGAAATCATGCAGGCGCTGTCAGCCAAGATCGATCTCTACCTTCCCCTTCGCTGCATTCTGGACTTCCGCGATGTGACATTCATGGATTCCAGCGGGATCGCCGTGGTCATCCATACACTGCGCCGCATGAACACGCTGCAGGGCCGCCTGCTGCTGCAGAACATCCCGCCCCAGCCCTATAAGGTGCTGCGCGCGGCGGGCATCGAAAAAATCACGGAGATCAGGGAGGAATGCAACCGATGAAGAGCGAAAACTACATGAATCTGGAATTTCCCAGCCGCTCGGCCAATGAGGCCTTTGCGCGCTCTGCCATTGCCTGCTTTGCCGCGCAGCTCGACCCGACGCTCGACGAGCTGGGCGACATCAAGACGGCCGTGTCCGAGGCCGTGACGAACTGCATCGTCCACGCCTACCCCGAGACGATCGGGCCGGTCATCCTGCGGGCACGGCTGCTGCCGGACAATGTGCTGGACATTATGGTCAAGGACCGCGGCTGCGGCATCGCGGACCTTGAGCAGGCCTGCCGTCCCATGTTCACGACCGGTGGAGAGGAGCGCTCCGGCATGGGCATTACCATCATGGAGAGCTTTATGACCGAGTTCCGCATCAGCTCCGTGCCCGGCAAGGGTACGACCGTCCATATGAAGCGCCGGATTGTACGCCGGGGTGGAAAAAAATGAATCAGGAGGAGCTGCTCATCCGCGCCCGCGACGGAGACCGCGAGGCGGGAGAGGCGCTGATTCAGGCGAATTCCGGCCTCGTTTGGTCCGTCGCGCGGCGATTTTTCGGGCGCGGCGTCGACCCGGACGACCTGTATCAGCTCGGCTGCCTCGGCTTTCTCAAGGCCGTGGCCGGGTTCGACCTGAGCTACGGCACGCAGTTTTCCACCTATGCCGTGCCGAAGATTGCGGGCGAGATCCGCCGCTTTCTGCGGGACGACGGCACCATCAAGGTCAGCCGCAGCCTGAAGGAACGCGCCGCCCTCATCCGCACCGCGCGTCAGCGGCTGACCGGCACGCTCGGCCGCGAGCCAACGCTGGCAGAGCTGAGCGAGGCCACGGCCCTGCAGCCGGAGGACATCGCCGTAGCCGAGACAGCCACCTGCGCGACGGAGTCCCTGCAGCGGCGCTCCGGCGAGGACGGCTTTGCGCTGGAGGACGTCCTGACCGAGGGAGAAATGGAGGAGAAAATATTGGAACGCATTGCGCTGCGCGAGGCGATCGCCCAGCTCACCGACCGCGAGCAGATGGTCATCCGCCTGCGCTATTTTCACGGCCTGACGCAGGACAAAACGGCCAAAATTCTCGGCGTTTCGCAGGTGCAGATCTCCCGCATCGAGAAAAAGGCTCTTGCGGCACTGCGTCAACACATCTAACGTTCATAAAATCTTAATCCGGGCGGCATTTCCTTTTTCGGCCTTCTGTGCTATAATCAGGCGTGCATTTTGAGTTCGAAAGAGGAAGTGCCGCCTATGCTGCATCTGCTGCCCAAAATTTTTGCCGCCATCGGCGCCCTGCTCGGCGCGATGAGCTGCTATTATACCGTCTACGCCATCGTCGGTCTGTTCGCCACACGGCGCTTTGCACCCGCACGGCGGCAGCACCGCTATGCCATCGTCATTGCGGCGCGCAACGAGGAGGCCGTCATCGGCCGTCTGCTCGAGAGCATCCGCCTGCAGGACTACCCGTCGGAGCTGCTCACGGTCTTTGTCGTGGCCGACAACTGCACGGACGGGACGGCGCAGGCGGCGCGCAGCGGCGGTGCGGTCTGCTATGAGCGCTGCGACCCGGACCACCGCACAAAGGGCTACGCGCTGGAATATCTGTTCTCCTGCATCGCGCGGGACTACGGAACGGATGCCTTTGAGGGCTATTTTGTATTTGACGCAGACAATCTGCTCAACCGTGACTATGTCTCGCGCATGAACGAGGCCTTTGACGCAGGCGAGCGCATCGTAACGTCCTGCCGTGCCAGCAAGAATTTCGGCGACAACTGGATCTCTGCATCCTATGCCCTGCACTGGCTGCGAACCGTACGCATGGAACACCGCGCCCGCTCTGTGTTCGGGCTGGCCACGCGCATTCAGGGCACGGGCTTCCTGTTCGCCTCTGAGCTGGTCAAAAACGGCTGGCACTACACCTCGCTGACGGAGGACCGCGCCTTTACGGCCGACGCTGTCGCTGCAGGCTATCCCATCTCCTACTGCGATGCAGCCGTGTTCTATGACGAGCAGCCCGTCTCCCTGCGCATCGCGCTGCGCCAGCGCATCCGCTGGGCAAAGGGTCACCTGCAGGCCTTTGCCGAGACGGGCTGGCCGCTGTGGAAGCATGTGTTCACGTCGCACGACGCCCCGACGGCCTTCATGTCCTACGACATGTTCCTGCTCGTCTGCCCCCGCGCGCTGTGGAGCATCTTCACCTACGCCGCCCGGCTGCTGTGCGCCCTTGCACTGTGGCTGTTCACAAAGGAGAGCTTCGGCGTGGTCGGCGCGGCGCTGCTGGCATGGGCCGCCGGCTTCGGGAAGCGCTGGCTGCGGAACGCGGTCATCGCACTCTATGTCTTCCTGACGGAGCGGCGGCACATGCCCGCCCTGCCATGGTACCGGAAGCTCTGGTTTGCCGTGACGTTCCCGCTGTTCGACGTCATCGGCCGCATCAGCACGGTCATCGCGCTGTTCTCCCATGTGGACTGGAAGCCGATCCCGCACGACTGTGCCGCCGGGATCGACGAGATGCAGGCAGCAAAAACAGCCATCTCGTAATGAGACGGCTGTTTTGTTATTCCGATTCCTGACCGGACATTACTGTTTCTTCACGCTGCAGACGAAGTTCCAGCTGTCGCGGCACATATCGGCCACGGTCTTCTCGGCCTTCCATCCAAGGATGGTCTCCGCCTTGTGCGTGTCCGCCCACATCTGGGGCAGGTCGCCCTCACGGCGCGGGCCGATGACATAGGGCACGTTCACGCCGGTGGCCTCCATAAACGTGTTCACCAGCTCCAGCACGCTCACGGCGTGGCCGGTGCCCAGATTGAAGGCCTCCGCGCCCGTGTGCTCCATGGCATAGTCGATGGCCTTGAGATGGCCCTTGGCCAGATCGACGACATGCAGATAGTCGCGGCGGCAGGTGCCGTCCGGCGTGGGATAGTCGTCGCCGAAGATCGTCAGCTTGTCCAGCTGACCGGCCGCCACGCGGGCGATATAGGGCATGAGATTGTTCGGGATGCCGTTCGGATCGTCGCCGAGCAGGCCCGAGGGATGGCCGCCGATGGGGTTGAAGTAGCGCAGCAGCACGGCCGTGAAGCCCGGCGTTGCGGTGCAGTAGTCGCGCAGGATCTGCTCGATCATGACCTTCGTCCAGCCGTAGGGGTTCGTTGCGACATAGGTGGGCATCGTCTCGACATAGGGGATGGCGTTGTCCGGGCCATAGACCGTCGCGGAGGACGAGAACACGAAGCGCGTGCAGCCCGCCTGCGCCATTTCCTCGAGCAGGGCCAGCGTGGAATCCAGATTGTTGCGGTAATAGGCCAGCGGGATATGGCAGCTCTCGCCGACCGCCTTGAAGCCCGCAAAATGCACGACGGCATCGATGCGGTGCGCCGTGAAGATCTCATGCAGGACGGCGCGGTCCTTCGCATCCGCCTGATAGAACGCAGGGCGCTTGCCCGTGATGGTCTCGATCTTGTCGATGACCGTACCGGACGCATTGGACAGGTCGTCCAGAATGACGACGTCGTGGCCCGCCTCAAGCAGCTCGACGCAGGTGTGGCTGCCGATGAAGCCCGCGCCGCCGGTTACCAGAATTTTCATAACGATCCCTCCTGATCTGCAGTGCCAAGGAAGCGGCGGAATGCCGCCCGCCCGGTTTCATTTCGTTTGAAGACGCCCGCGTCTTCCAGCACCTGCGCAAACACCGCGCCGACCTCCCGGCGCAGGATGTCCGCCGTGTTTTCCGGCGTGAACGTATAACGTGTTTTCAGTTCGTCGACCCAGTCGGCATGCTTGCCGAGGGTCTCGCCTGCGCGGATGTCCGCGCCGGACAGGATGGCCTGCTCCAGTGCGGCCAGCTCGCCCTTCAGGCGGGCGGGCAGAACGGCAAGGCCCATGACCTCGATGAGGCCGATGTTCTCTTTTTTGATATGGTGCAGGGCCGCATGCGGGTGGAACACGCCGAGCGGATGCTCCGGCGTTGTGATGTTATTGCGCAGGACGAGGTCCAGCTCATAGTCTATGCCGCGGCGGCGGGCAATGGGTGTGATGGTGTTGTGCGGCTCGCCGTCCGTCTCGGCAAAGACGAAGGCACTTTCGTCCGTGTAGCCGCGCCATGCGCGCAGGATACGGTCGGCCAGCTCCACAAGGCGGTCGCTGTCCGGGCCGGTCAGGCGCAGAACGGACATCGGCCACTTGACGATGCCTGCGCGGATATCGTCAAAGCCGCGGAAGCGGACAGGCTCCTCGACAGGCGCACGTTCCATGGCGAACGTGTAGTGCCCGCCCTGGAAATGGTCGTGGCTCAGGATGGAGCCGCCGACGATGGGCAGGTCGGCGTTCGAGCCGACAAAGTAGTGCGGGAACTGGCCGACGAAGTCCAGCAGCTTGCGGAAGGCCGCGCGGTCGATCTTCATCGGCGTATGCGTGCCGTTGAAGACGATGCAGTGCTCGTTATAATAGACATACGGCGAATACTGCAGATACCAGCCGCTGCCGTTGATCGTCACGGGAATGACACGGTGATTCTGGCGGGCCGGGTGGTTCATCCGTCCGGCATAGCCCTCGTTTTCGGCGCAGAGAGCGCACTTGGGATAGCCGGACTGCGGCGCGAGCTTGGCCGCCGCAATGGCGCGCGGGTCCTTCTCCGGCTTGGAGAGGTTGATCGTGATGTCCAGCGGACCGTAGGCGCTCTCGTAGACCCACTTCTGATCGCGCGCGATGCGGTCGCGGCGGATATAATTCGTGTTCTGGCTGAAGGCGTAGAACCAGTCCGTCGCCTGCTCCGGCGAAACGGCATACAGGCTGCGGAATTTGGCCCGCACCTCATGCGGAGCAGGTGTCAGCACGCCCATCAGCTTCGTGTCGAACAGGTCGCGCGCCACGGAATTGTCCTGTGCAACGCCACGGGAGACGGCGTCCTCCGTCAGTTCGCGGAGCAGGTCTGCCAGCGGCAGCTCTGCCGGGGCACAGTCAGGGTCGCAGCCGTCGAGCTGCAGGGCCTCAAGCAGACGGTTGCGCGCCCAGAGACGGTCGTCCGCCTCGATGAGGCCGGTATCCTCCGCATAGCGGAGCAGGCCGGCGATGCAGGCGTCAATCATGGCTGCACACCTCCGCCAGAATGCCACCCTCCGGGCGGATGGACAGCACATGGCAGCTGCCCTCGCCCAGAACAGCCTCGATGCCGCCGCGGAATTCCTCGAGCTGCTCATTCGGCACGAAGGCCTGAATGGTGCCCGCAAAGCCGCCGCCGTGCACGCGGCATGCGCCATGGCCGCCCAGCAGGTGCTTGGCCAGCGCCAGCGCGAACGCGACCTCCTGACGGGCCGTGCGGCCCTCGGGGATCACATTCTGCAGATACATCCACGACGAATCGCCGGATTCCTTGACGTACTCAAGGAAGGCGGGGAAATTGTCGTTTTCGAGTGCACGCAGCTGCAGACGAACGCGCTTGTTGTCCTCATAGACATGGATCGCGCGCAGCACGGCGCGGTCCCCTGCCGCCTGCCGCACCTCGCCGAGGCGGGCGTAGAACTCGTCCTCCGGCACATCGCGCAGGGCCTCCTTGCCGAACACACGGCACACGGCCTTCAGCTCGTTCGTGATGGCGGCATAGCAGTCCGTCAGGTCGCTGTGGCTCGCGCCGGAATCGATGATGCACAGGCTGTAGCCGCAGGAGGCGAAGTCAAAGGCGACGGGCTGGATCTTCGGATGGGCCGGATCGGCAAAATCGATGCCGATGATGTTGCCGACGGCGGAGGCCGTCTGATCCATCAAGCCGCAGGGTTTTCCGAAGTAGACGTTTTCGGCATACTGGCCGACCTGCGCGATCTCCGGAGCCGTCAGTCCGCAGCTGCCGAGATGGTTCAGGATCACGCCGATGAGGACCTCGAACGCCGCCGAGGACGACAGGCCGCTGCCCGGCAGCACCGTGGAGGTCACATAGGCGTCAAAGGCCATGGGCGCATGGCCCAGCGCGGCGAACCGCGCGGCAATGCCGCGGACGAGGGCCTTCGTCGTACCCGCCTCGGCGGGGACGGCCTCCAGCTCTGACAGGGAGACCTCGCAGAGGGGATAGCCCTCGGACAGCACGCGGATCGCGCCGCGCTCGCTGCGGGCGACGGCCGCCACGGTGTCGAGGTTCACGGCGCCCGCCAGCACGCAGCCGTGCTGATGGTCGGTGTGGTTGCCGCCGATCTCCGTGCGGCCGGGCGCAGAGAACACGAAGCCCGGCTTCGCGCCGAACTGCTCTGTAAAGCGCTTCTTAAGAGATTCGTACATCGGAATGACGCACCTTTCTGTGATTTCTTTTTGTTCGCTTTTTATTACCGATATCTTTATTTTAAGGAAATATGTTGCGGATGCAATGGAATTTTCAAGCGCTGATATGGAAATTTGTTGTCTTTTGTGGTATTCTGGTACGGGAGGCGGGTATCATGGCAGTTTACTTCAAGAATTCCTATAAATCCGACGGCGCCGTTCTGCCGCTGTCGGTAAAAAATGTCGGGTTTCAGCAATGCACACCCGGCTACCGCTGGGGCGCGGGCGTGCGGGATCACTATCTCATCCACTACGTTGTCTCCGGCCGCGGGACGTTTACGGCGGCCGGGCGGGCCTTTCCCGTGCGCGCCGGGGAAATATTTCTCGTCTGGCCGAACGTTGTGGTGAGCTACGAGGCAGACGCGGAATCGCCGTGGGAATACTACTGGCTCGGCTTCAGCGGGCCGGATGCCGCCGCCCTGCTGGCGCGCACGGACCTGCGCCCGGACGCGCCCGTGCTGCACATCGACTTCGGGCGGACGTTCCAGCGCTACATCACCGCGATCTACGAGGCGCGCGGCCAGTCCGCGTGGAGCCGGACGCAGATGCTGGGCTATGCCTACCTGCTGCTCGGCAAGCTCATCGAGGGACGGGAGGGACCGGAGGACCGCGGAGACGTCATCGACCGCGCGGCGGCCTATATCGAGAACAACTACGCCGAGCCCATCACCGTCGACGACATCGCCACCTTTGCCGGGGTGAGCCGCAGCTGGCTCTACCGCGGCTTCATGCAGCGCTTCGGCCGCTCCCCCACCGCCCTGCTGCGGGAGACCCGGCTGAAAACGGCGCGCACCCTGCTGCGCGGCACGACAATGCATATCTCCGAGATCGCGTGGTCCGTCGGCTACCCTGACGCGCTCTATTTCTCGCGCGTGTTTGCCGCCAGCGAGGGCTGCTCCCCGAGCGTCTACCGCGCCGGGCAGGAGCATACCTGATACAGCAAACGGGACCGCCGACGAGGCGATCCCGTTTTTTGAAACTCAAAGCACTTTTGCAAGGAAATCCTGCAGGCGCGGGTTTTTCGGCGCGCCGAAGATCTGCTCCGGCGTGCCCTCCTCGACGAGCTTGCCCTGATCGAGGAAGAGTACGCGGTTTCCGACCTCACGGGCGAAGCCCATCTCGTGCGTGACGACGACCATGGTCATGCCGGTGTGCGCCAGCTCCTTCATGACGTCGAGCACCTCGCCGACCATCTCGGGGTCGAGCGCGGATGTCGGCTCGTCGAACAGCATGACCTCCGGCTCCATCATGAGCGCGCGCACGATGGCCACACGCTGCTTCTGGCCGCCGGAGAGCTGGATGGGATAGGCGTCAGCACGGTCCTCAAGGCCGACACGGCGCAGCAGCTGCAGGGCCTTTTCCGTGGCCATTTCACGCGGCATACGGAGCACCTTTTCCGGCGCCAGCGTCATATTCTGCAGGATGGTCCGGTGCGGGAAGAGGTTGAAATGCTGGAAGACCATGCCCATCTTCTGGCGCAGCTGGTCGATGTTGACCTTTTTCTGCGTGATATCGACGCCGTGGAACAGGATAGATCCGCTCGTCGGCGTCTCCAGCAGGTTCAGGCTGCGCAGGAACGTGCTCTTGCCGGAGCCGGAGGGGCCGATGGCCGCGATGACATCGCCCTGCCGGATATCGACGGAGATGCCGTCCAGCGCGCGGATGGCGTCCTTTTTGAAATACTTGCAGAGATTCTGCACGGAGATGATGACATTATCTGCGGTCGCCACGGCTCATTCTCCTTTCAAAATACTGGATGATCTTCGACGTCGGGAACGTCAGGCAGAAATACACGCAGGCAGCGATGATCAGCGGCTCGCCAATGGAGAACGTCGCGGACTTCACGGAGTTCACGGCGGACATGATCTCCTGCACGCCGATGGTATAGCAGATGGACGACTCCTTGATGATCGTCACGAACTCATTGGCGATGGCCGGGAGGATGTTCTTGATGGCCTGCGGCAGCACGATGGACTGCAGCGTCTGGCGGCGCGTCAGGCCGAGGCTGCGGGCGGCCTCCGACTGGCCGGGGTCGATGCTCTGGATACCGGCGCGGATGATCTCGCTGAGGTAGGCAGCGGAGTTCAGCGCCAGCGAAATGACGCCCGGCAGAAAGCGCTCAAAGCGAATGAAGCCGAACAGCTTGAACGACGGCAGCGATACGCCGCCGAACACAATGTAGTAGATGATAAACAGCTGCACGAGCATCGGCGTCGCACGGAACACCTCCACATAGATGGAAGCGAAAATGCTCAGAGGCTTAACGCGGCTCATGCGCATCAGCGCCAGCACGAGGGCCAGCAGGAAGCCGAACACGACCGTCAGGAACGACAGCGAGACGGTGCAGATCATGCCCTCCTTGAACATGGTCAGATATTTTAGGGCGGCGCGGAAGCCATTGACAGAAAGCAACGGGGGTCCCTCCTTTTTTATTTTGACAGACAGGCAGACTTCTCTCGCCTATCGGCGGGAGAAGTCTGCGATTTCCTTACTCTTTCAGATGCGTGCTTACCCCTGATTATCCAGCAGACCTTCGTAGGTATTGCCCTCGGCGAGCGTGTTGGCCTCGGCAACGAACTCGTCCATGGAGCCGTCCTCCTTGGCAGCGGCAATGGCGAGGTTCACGGCAGCCAGCAGCGCGACGTTGCCCTTGCTCACACCGACGACGGAGCCCTCCTGCTCATAGGGGACGTCGAACTTGACACACAGCTCCGGATAGTTCTTGGCATAGGCCTCGGCAACGACCGTTTCGATGAACGCGCCGTCCAGCTTGCCGCTCAGCAGCTCGGCAATGATGTCCGTGACCTTCGAGAGCTCCACGATATCGGCGTCCGGCGTGTTCTCCTTGGCGAGGTCGGCCTGAATGGAGCCGAGCTGCGCGCCGATCTGGTACTCCGCCTTGTTGGCGTCGGCCAGCGTGGAGAAGGAATCCGCCTTGTCCTGCACGGTCACAAACGACTGGCCGCCAACATAGTAGATATCCGAGAAGTCCATCTTGTCCTCACGGGCGGGATCAGGTGAATAGCCGGAAAGTGCAAGATCGACCTTCTTCGCACTGAGCTCGCTGAGCGTACCGTCGAAGTCCATGGGGATGATCTCAAGCTCCAGACCGAGGTAATCAGCGATGTACTGCGCAAGCGCGATGTCGAAGCCCACAAGCGTCGGATTCTCGTTCTCATCGATGGAATAGAATTCATACGGCGCGAAGTCCGGACTGGTCGCGACGGTCAGCTTGCCGTCCGTGACAGTCTTCAGCAGAGGCTTCAGCTCCTCGATGGACATGGATGCATAATCGGTTTCATCTGCGTCTGCGCCCTTGCCGCAGCCCGCAAACAGAGACAGCGCCAGCGCAAGGGCCAGCGTCAGGACGATCCATTTTTTCATGCTTTCATTCTCCTTCATGTTCCGGCGGAGCGTGTCCGCTTTATCGTTTGAATTTATATACATTCTATATCAATTTTTATTCAAAGTCAATCTCAAAAACCGACGAAGAATCCGTCATGCAGAGACACAATGCTGTGCAGCTTTCACAAGAACGGCCCAGAAATTGAATTTTCTGAAATAGCAAAAATATGGCTTGACAAATTCCGCAAAATGAAGTACAATAATTCACGCAAATCGCGCCATGCTACTGTGGCTCAGTTGGTAGAG
>ERZ837910.3614-NODE-3614-length-16518-cov-8.857195_pt1 | contig 16518 bp, 21 predicted proteins | sample MGYA00519940_ERZ837910 | MGnify/ENA primary metagenome ERZ837910 (study PRJEB31850, sample SAMEA3708825) | human gut metagenome | biome: human gut; feature: human-associated habitat; material: faeces | place: China | collected 2014 ... | reverse complement strand
TCAGTCACCTTCGGTGACAGCTCTCCCAGAGGGAGAGCCAAGGGGCTGTACCCCGGCACGAGAAATGGAGCGTATCTGTACCGATACGCTCCATTAACTATTTTACGATTCTTCCATCTGCCCCGCGATTCTGTTCAGCAGCAGCGCTTTTGCAAAGTACATCGTCTCATAGCGGATGTACTGGTTGGCGTTCTCATCCCACAAAAAGCGCAGATTCGGCGGGAACTCGTCGTCCCCCAGCCACAGCTGGACGGCGACGCCCAGACCGTCGAAAATCTCAAAGGCATAGGCCGCGTCCCCCACGGGAAGGGGCTTGCCGCCCAGTGCCAGACACGCCCGGCGGAAGGCGGGAAGATCGTTCTGGAACCGCTCCGCCCAAGGGTCGTGATCGTCTTCCAGCAGCTTCTGGTGAAATTGCAGGCCGAAGTCCTGCATGGCCTTCCACCGTCCGCTGACATGCCGGTCTTCCCGGCTGTCGCAGATCAGGTCAAGCAGGGTCATGACCTCCTCATAGCTGTTTCCGTCCTGCCACGCGCCGTTTTCCAGCCGCTGGATATCCCCGGTTTTCCGGGAGACCCGGTAGCTTTGACCGAAAAATGTGGTGTACAGGAAGTCCGCGTCCAGCTTTGCGTTCAGCTTTTTCGCCAGCGCTTCCGCGTCGTAGGTCAGAAAGCAGCTCTTTGCCTGCTGCGCCTGAATGAGATAATTGTCCGTTCGTGCCATGGGCGTACCTCCCTCTCGGATTACGGAAATTATACCATCTTTCGTTTCATAAAGCAAGGAAACCTTAATGACTTTGCGTGTTTACTTTCCTGACTTTCTATGGTAAGATAAAGGGTACTTATCCATATGCTGGCAGGAAATCACAAAATTCCGCCGCTTATGCGCGAAAGGAACCTGATGGATTATGTCCCACGACTGCACCCGGGCGATCATTGACCTGGACGCTGTTTCTTCCAATTTTGACGCGGTCTGCCGCAAGGCCAAAGTGCCGGTGATGGCCGTCATCAAGGCCGACGCCTACGGCCACGGCGCCGTGCCGATCGCCCGGCTGCTGGAAAATCGGTGCGCTTTTTTCGGCGTCAGCTCCATGTCCGAAGCGCTGGAGCTGCGGGACGCCGGAATTGCCCGGCCGATATTGATTCTGGGTTACACGCCGCCGCAGGCTTTCCCCGACGCCGTTCGTCTGGGTATCCGCCCCGCCATTTTCCGCCGGGAGGACGGGGAAGCCCTGTCCCGGGCTGCCGTGGAAGCGGGGGTATCCGCAGCCTTTCACTTTGCCGTGGACACGGGCATGAGCCGCATTGGCTTTCAGGTGACGGAGACCGACGCCGACATCTGCGCCGAAATTGCCGTCCTGCCGGGGCTGACCGCAGAGGGGCTGTTCAGCCATTTTGCCACCGCCGACAGCTATGACCTCAGCCGCGCCCGCGCACAGGCGGAACGCTTCGACGCTTTCGACGCCATGCTGAAACGCCGGGGTGTCCGCATTCTCATCCGCCACCTGAACAATTCCGCCGGACTGATGAACTTCGACCACCACTACGAGATGGTTCGTTCCGGCATCGTCACCTACGGCCTGTACCCCAGCGACGAGGTGGACACCGGCCTTCTCCCCCTGACCCCCGCCATGCGTCTGCTCAGCCGGGTCTCCTACGTGAAAGCCCTGCCCCCCGGGCGGGAGATCAGCTACGGCGGCACGTTTGTCACCACCCGCCCCACTGTCGTGGCCACCGTCCCCATCGGCTACGCCGACGGCTACCGCCGCAGTCTGTCCGGACGGTTTTACGTCCTGATTCACGGGAAGCGTGCCCCCATTCTGGGGCGGGTCTGCATGGATCAGATGATGGTGGATGTTACCGATATCCCCGGCGTTCAGGCTGGTGACACCGTCACCCTGATCGGGACGGACGGCGATGAGACCATCTCCATGGAGGAGATTGCCGCCGCGGCCGGAAGCTTCAACTACGAATTTGCCTGCGGTATCAGCCGCCGGGTGCCCCGTGTGTATCTCCGCGGGGGCAAAGCCGTCCATACCGTACATTACCTGACCGATGTCTATCATACTATTTCTCGATAAAATGGTTAACACCATTTTATCCTGCGAATCCTTCGCAGGCCGCCGGTAGCGGCGAGAAATGTATGGACTTATGTTTTTTGCGACTACGCTGCTGGCTGCTGAAACAGCAGCCAGATAAAACGATTTTTAACCGTTTTATTAAAAACTAGTATCAATTGCTGCCCTATTCATTGCCAAAAAAGAGGCAGCTGACATTAGAGCTGACCGATGAACGCAATACCTTAGAACGGGCAATGCTGCGCTTTTCTCATTTTGAAAAGCAAGCGGTTCGGCTGGACGATGACACCTATCAAATCACTTTATGGTACGCACCCCGGGATGAGCGGGAGATCCTGATCCGGGTGCTGTCCTTTGGCCCGACAGTCCGGGTGATTTCTCCGGATTCCGTTATCCAGCAGCTCCAATGCAGAATTCGTGCACAAATGGAAGCACAGTCTATACAGGTATAGACAAATAACTGGCAGTATGCAAACGCACACTGCCAGTTATTCTTTACGATTGGGCATTCATCAGAGCGAGCGTCCGCTCGGTGTCGTGGCTGTGAATGATTTCCGCGCCTTCCTTTGCGGAGACATTCTCATCACTGACAACCACATCTGCTTCCTCGGGATTCGATACCACTTCCGTTGCCAGCATGCTCCTTGGTTCCGGCAATGATGGCCCGAAGATCATCCGGGGTATAGCCTGCGCCCAGCGTGTCCATGCGGATGAAGCGCTTCTGTCCTTCCCCCAGCAAGGCGGGAACCTTGCCGCCCTTGACCTGATACCCAGAGTGTTCCAGCAGCTCCTCAAAACTGCGGGGCTTTTGCGCAAGGGCTTCATCGATGGCATAGCAGATGCGCTCCCGATGGGAGGGCTGCTTCTGATTGCCCAGCCACTTGTCGTAGGTCTTGCCTTTGACCTTTGGATTCTCCACGATGGAGTAACCGTTCTCAATACAGATTGTATCGCTGAGGCGGCGAATCGCTTTGGTGCTGCCCCAGAAGTTTCGGAACTTGCTGTGCTCATCGAGAGCGGTGGAGTTCCAGATCACATGATTGTGAATATGGGCTTTGTCAATGTGCGTACAGACGATATAGGCATGATTGCCTTTTGTGAACCGACGTGCCAGCTCGCAGCCCAAACGATTTGCCTCCTCCGGCGTGATCTCACCGGGACGGAAGGACTGGCGAAGGTGGTAAGCAATCACATCATCCGCACCACGCACCCGCCCGGTGTTTCTGATGTACTGCTGCTTGGAAAGCAGGAACTCCCTGTCAGCAACACGGCTGTCGCATTGCCAGCTTGTAATGAGCCTTCCGCTATCTGTCTTTTCCGGGTTTGCTACATAGTCAATGATGGCTTCGATTGCGGTGCCAACTGTCCGACCCTTGCCGGTGTGCAGCGGCATCAGCCGCGTGGTCGCCAAATGGTATCACCTCCAGATATGATTATGAAATGCGGGCTATTATAAAGATCACCCGTAAGCGCTCAACAACCACCCGCCTACCCAACCTCTCTCCAATATGAGATAATACTCCCAAATCTCGAATAGCTGACCCTCAGCTATTTGAGAAATTGGAGCAAAGGGTGATTTGAATGGGTGACGTACTAAAGATCCGGGACGAATACCGGCAGGTCCAATGGGCGGCGGCGATTCAGGAATGCAAGGCCAGCGGGCTGACCAACAAGGAACTCTTGTACTATTTCAACAAAATCCAAATGGAAGCGAGATGGACAAACGCAAGAAAGGACACGGCGAGCTTGTCATAGCGAGTAGCGACCCTGCGAAAAACCTTGAGTTTGTTGAAGAAGCACTCAATCAGGTGGCGTTCCTTATAAGTGTGGAAATCACAAAACCATGGCTCGACTACATTGCTTTTGGGTGGGATCGTATATGATGCTCCCTGCTCTGCGATATAGGCGCGAATGGACTTTGCTCCATATGCTTTATCTCCCAGAATGTTGCTGCCAGAAATGTTCACTCCCGAAAGCAGATCGACGGCGACACTGGCATCAAAGATGTTTCCGCCGGTAAGCAGAAAGTGGACGGGATTTCCCAACGCATCCACAACAGCATGGATTTTTGTAGTCTTTCCACCATGACTTACACCGATAAACTGGTTGTTTTCCGAATTTACAGCCCCCTTTTTGCACCCGCACTCTGCGGATGTGCTTTGATGCTCGTGCTGTCGATACACAGGTTCTCATAGTCTGCATCCGCATTCAATTCCTGAAAAATGCGCAAAAGGGTTCCGTCGTCACGCCACTTGCAGAATCGGCTGTAAACGGTCTGATGTGGCCCAAACCGTGCGGGGATATCCGCCCAGGCCGCGCCGCTTCTGGCCAGCCAGAGCATTGCGTTGAGCATCATCCTGTCATCCTTTGGTGGCCTGCCAGTCTTAGCTCGTGGAATCAGATCCTTGATCCTGTCCCACTGGGTATCGGTCAGCTCGTATCGCTTTGCTGCCATAAGATCACCCCTATGCTTTTTCTTTTATTCTACTGCATTTTGGGATTTTGTGCAATTTATATATGAGGTTTGAGTTTTCAGATAGGCCCTAAGTAACCAGTATAACAAAATGATGGGTTCAAAACGGCTGGAGTAATATCCAACAATTTCCACGGTTCGGGAGATGCACTTTCGTTCAATAATCTTTTCGAGGTTAAGCAGGCTCTCGTCAAAGGGACTCCTGCATCCTGCGGAAGCCCCTATTTGCCTGAAAAATGGAAGAACCATAAAATAACCGGACGTGAGTCCGGTCAATCCGTTAAAAAGTCCCTGCTTTTATAACTGAAAGCAGGGGCTATTGTAATCTGAGGCAGCCGAAAGGCTGCCTGCTTTTTATTGCGCGCTGGCACGTTGGCCGTATCCGGAAAGACTGCGGAAGGATTTGGAATTTTGCACAAATATTTATTCATATTTTTTACATCGATGAATGAATAAAATGGTTGAAATATCGGAGACGTGATGCTACAATGTTGGCAAAGGCGGTGATACCCAATGATCAGGGGCGTGGTTTTCGATCTGGATGGCGTGCTGGCCGATACTGAGCCGGTTTATCAGGCAATGCGCACAGAATATCTGAGCCGCTTCGGTGTAACGCTGACCCCGGAGCAATCCCGCGCATTTACCGGACTTCGGTTCCTGACAGGTCTGGAGATGCTGCGCGCGGAGTTGCCGGAGACCGTCTTCCGGAAAATCCAGGAAGGGTTTCACCCCTGGGAAATCGATCATGCCGGCTATTTGCGGGCCGCAGTTCCGGAAGTTTTGGATCAGCTCCGGCTGGTCGGGCTGAAAACCGCGATCGCGTCCAACAGCACACCGGAACGGATCGCGCGTTTCCTTGAGACCGGACATTTGCAGGGAAGGTTCGACGCGGTGTGCAGCGGCGCGGACTTCGGACGGGGAAAACCGGAGCCGGATGTCTATTTAGCGGCCTGCCGTCAGCTGGGGCTTCCCGGCGCGGCCTGCGCGGCAGTGGAAGATTCCGATTACGGGCTGCTGGCCGCCCGACGCGCCGGATGCCAGGTGATCTGCCTGATCGATCGACGATTTGGATTTCATCAGACGACAGCGGATATCTGGGTTCAGAATTTGAGCGAGGTTCCCAAGGCCGTTCGCGCCTTGGATAAAATGGAAGGGAGTCATCATTATGAATAAGCTGATTATTGCAACCCATGGCTATATGGCAAAGGGAATTAAAAGCGCCTTGGCCATTATTGCGGGGGATGTATCGAATGTAATAGACATCAACGCATTCACGGAGGAATGTCCAAACCTGGATCAGCGGGTTGCAGAGCTTCTGTCACAATATCAGGATGATGAAATCCTGGTTCTGACGGATGTATATTTCGGCGGTGTGAATCAGGCGTTTATGCGGGCACAGCGGGATCGTGCTTTTCCATTGGCTACCGGTGTAAACCTGCCACTGGCAATGGAACTGTATCACAGTATAGGAGAGAAACTCTCTCTGGAGGAGATTGCGGAAATCGCTGCGTTAAGCGGCAGTGCATGCCAGCTTGTGCGGCAAGCGCATCCGTCGGCGCAGGCCGAGGATGCGGAGGAAGAGCTGTAAGGAGGGGTAGACAGAAAATTTTCTTTTTCCAGGCGAATCTGTTAAGAAAGGAGGATAATTCATGATTGCTTATTACCGTGTGGATGAGCGCGTCATTCATGGACAGACGCTGAATGTTGTGACCCGGCAGATGGCCTGCGACGGAATTCTTGTGGTCGACGATGAGATCGCGGCCGATCCGTACTTCTGCACCATTTTCAAGGGAATGACCAACTACAAGGTCCTGATTTTCAGCGTGGATGCGGCTATGAGAAAACTTCAGGAAGCGGAACGGTCTGCAAAGAACTATTTTGTAATTTTCAAGCGGCCCACGACCCTGGCCGAAATGCTTCGCCGGGGCTATACCATCAAGCAGCCCAGCATTATGATTGGCCCCCAGGCATCCCGTCCGGACACCACCACGTTCTTTCCGACCATGTGCTTGACCGAGGCGGAAATTCAGGCACTGGATGAGATCGCGGCCAGTGGAACGACCATTCTGATGCAGTCAATTTTGAATCAGGTTCCTATTAACTGGCTGGACGCGAAAAACGGAAAGAAACCGAAGTACAAAGCAAGCCTAGATTAAAAAAAGGAGAGGTAAAACATGAACGTTATCATTTGCTGCGTTATCAGCCTATGCTGTATGGCGGCGCACTACTTTTTCCCGCTTTACGGCTACACGGGAGGAAACTACATTCTGGCTAAGCCCCTGGTGGGCGGCCTGATCTGCGGTGTCCTGCTGGGAGATGTCAAGACCGGTCTGGAGATCGGCTGCGCAATCCAGCTGACCTATCTGTCTTATATGACCATTGGCGGCGCGGCAACCGTCGATCAGGGCTTCCTGGCCTATCCGATCACCGCAATCGCAATCATGACGAAGATGGATGCCGGCTCTGCCATTGCTCTGGGTACTGCGGTGGCCATCATCGCGGCCTACGGCAACTCCCTGCTGCGGACTGTGAACCTGTTTGCGAACAACCGTTACCAGGCTGCGATCGCCGCCGGCGACAAGAAAAAGCAGAATTTCTATTACTTCGCGGTTCCTCTGTTTGCTCTGTTTATCGTGCGGTTCGTCCCTGCCTTTATCATGATGTATTTTGGAGCGGATCAGATTTCCAACCTGCTGGCGATCATGCCTGAAAAGCTGCTGGCCGGTATGTCCAAGTTCGGCAGCTTTATGCCCGCCATCGGAGTTTCTCTGCTCATGAAGTTCCTGATCCGTGAGAAGTGGTATCTGGCCTTCTTTGTATTTGGCTTTGCCCTGTATGCCTATCTTGGCCTGAGCGTTCTCGGCGCCTGCGTATTTGCACTGGTAATTGCCATCCTCTATTACTTGATCGTGGCGAGGAAGGTCGAAACCGCTGCCCCCGCCGTCCAGGCTGCAACAAACGATGAAGAGGAGGTCCTGTAAATGGCTACGGAAAAAATGACCAATGAGCGCTTGACCAAAAAAGAACGCAACAAGCTGTGGAACCGCTATATGTGGTTCAATAATGGATGCACCAACTTCCAGAATTTCTACGGCAACGGCTGGGCCTGGGTTCTGCGTCCTCTGTTTGAAAAATATTACAACAAGGACGGCGTGATCGAGGGAATGCAGAATCACCTGGACTGGTACAACTGCGAAGCGCAGACCGCCTCTGTGATCGCCGGCGTTGTCGTGGGCATGGAGGAAGAACGGGCTGTGACAGGCAAGGTCAGTGCAGACGTGATCCGTGCTACCAAAGCATCCCTGCAGGGCCCCGTGGCCGGCATTGGTGACTCTGTAGTGCAGGGTACCCTCATCCCGCTGCTACTGGGCATTGGCGTCAGCCTGACACAGAGCACGGGAGTCCTCGGACCGCTGTTCTACATCTTCTCCTATCTTGCCATCATTGTGTTCGGCTCCCATATCCTGTTCAATCAGGGCTATCGTCTGGGCCGTAACGCCATGGCTACCCTGACCGGCGGCGCGCTGAATCGCGTGATCGAAGCATTTATGCTCTTCGGTACCATCGTAGTCGGCGCGCTGGGCGCGAACTACGTCAAGGCGACAACTGCAATCCAGTGGTCGTCCGGTGAGAGCGTTACGATGCTGCAAAACGTAATCGATGGGATTTTTCCCAAGCTGTTGTCTCTCGGCGTTATTATGCTGTGCTACTGGCTTGGAAAGAAGAAAAACGTCGGCATGGTAAAAATGATCCTCGGTATGCTGGTCGTTACGGTGCTGGGTACCTATCTTGGCATTTTCTAAAGGAGATATGATATGACACGCAATGAATTTGCCGCCATGGTGGATATGGTGGAGCTGTCTCCCTCTACGCCCCTCAGTACAGTGGATGCCCTTATCGCAGATGCCTGCGAAAATCATTTTCACTCCCTTGGCTGCCCTTATTGCTATCACCCCTATGTGATGGAAAAGCTCAGGGCTGCGGGGATGGAAGGGAAAATCGTTTTGCTTGGCGGCGGCGGTTTCCCGGACGGCAACTGGCCGACGGAGGCCAAGCTTGCCAGCATCGCAGTCTGCCTGAGTAACGGCTGTGGAGAGATCGATCTGACGACCAACCTCGGCTGGATGAAATCCGGAATGTGGGAGGCCTTCCATCAGGAGGTAGCAAAGGTTCGCCGCCTGACACGGGGGGTACCGATGAAGGCAATTCTGCATACGCCCATGCTGACCCAGGAGGAGACCCGCCGCGCCTGCGAAATTCTCCTGGCAGAAGGGGTCGATTATGTGAAAACCGATACGGGAAGAAGCCCTGCCCCTACGACGGTGGATCAGGTGCGCCTGCTGCGGGAGATCGTAGGAGACGCAATGAAGATCAAGGCATCCGGCGGAATCCGCACGGTCGATACGGTCTTGGAAATGGCGGAAGCCGGGGCAGATCGATTCGGAATGAGTCGTTCCTCCGCTATGCGCATCTACGCGGCGCTGCCGGAACGGTAAAAGTCCGGTCAAAGCAATCAGAACAAAGGAGCAAAAAAATGGAACAGAAAATCTATCGAATCAAGCCGGTGTTTGAAGAGCGGATGTGGGGCGGTCAGCATCTGATCGAGAAGTATCACTACCAGACCGAATTGAAGAATATTGCAGAATCTTACTGCTGCATCGCCATCCCCAACCATCTGGACTGCGACGTAATTGACACCGGAGACAAGCTGTCTGATTTCTATCATCACAATCGGGAGCTGTTTGGCAGTGATACTGACGATATTCCCATCCGCCTGACAGTTGAGAGCGTTCTGGACAATATGTCCGTACAGATTCACCCGGAGGACGGTTATGCACTGGAGCACTTCCACCAGTACGGAAAGCCCGGCGGCATTCTGTATCTGGAAGGAACTCCTACAGATCTTCTGTTAGGTCATCATGCCAGGACCAAGGAAGAGTTTATTCAGTGGAACGAGACACGTCAGTTTGATAAACTTTTCCGGTTTGTAGACTATGTTCCCGGGGACTTTATCCACATTCCTGCCAATACGCTGCATTCCTTCCGGATTCGCGGCATTATGATCGCGTTCGCCCGGAACAGTGACGTGACACTCCGGCTGTATGATTACGACCGCATGGATCCCAAGACCGGAAAACCCCGGAAAATGCACGTGAAGGAAGTCTATGAAAATGTGACGATCCCGGACGACCAGATCCTTCCTACACGGGGCCGCATCGTTGAACAGGGTGCGCTGACCCACACCGTGTATTACGATGCTCCCGGTGAGTATACCGCCGGTCGGGTTCAGGTAAAGGAAAAGGCGAGCTTTGGGCTGGATGAATTCTATTTCCTGTTCTGCGTAAACGGTGGCGGTACGGTCAACGGGCAGCGTTTCCAAATGGGCGATGTGCTGTTTGTTCCCCAGAAGTTCGGGCCGATCGACCTGGCCGGAGATATGGACTTCGTGTACTGCTCCTATAAAAACAAACCGTAGCACCTCAGGGGATACCGCTGCCGCCTGGCTCGGTATCCCCACAATCTCCAAACAAACCAGCCGTCTCTTTTCGTTTTTGGTTGATTTTGTATGAATTGTGTTTTAAAATGTAGAAATGAGGTAAAGCATGAAAAAAATTGAGCTTCAGCTCGCAATGGACGGTGCCGCTACCAGAACGCTGGATCAGGCTATGGAGATCATTGACCGGGTCGCACCATACCTGGATATTATTGAGATCGGCACTTCCTTTGTGCTGCGCTATGGCATGGAGCCGGTTTCCAGGGTGAAGGCCGCCCATCCGGATAAGAAGATTCTGGCGGACATGAAGGTCATGGACGGCGGTTATCATAACTGTGGCCTGGGCTGCAAAGCGGGCGGCGATATCGTGACTGTTCTGGGCGTGTCCGACCATGGCACCATTCAAAACGCAACGAAGGCCGCCCACGATTATGGGAAGCAGATTATGGTTGATCTGATCTGTGTGAAGGATGTGGCTGAGACCATTGCTTTCTGCGAGGAAATTGGTACTGACTATATTTGCGTTCACACTGGCGTGGACATGCAGGCGCAGGGGAAGGACCCTCTGGATGCATTGAAGGAAGCGCTCGCGCTGGTAAAGAATTGCAAGGTTTCTGTAGCCGGCGGAATTAACGAGGATACCATTGAAGGAATCTGCCGTTTGGGGCCAGATGCGGTAATTGTAGGCGGCGGCATTTATAAAAAAGAGAACTATGTGCAGGCCGCACAGAATATCCGCCGGTGCATCGATCGGATCAGTGAGGTGCTGTAATATGGAAGGCGTACTTTCCAGAACCCTCGCCGTCACAGATACATTGAAGGAGATCCTGAGCGGCGTGTCAGAACAGGAGATCGAGGCAGTCCTTCAGGAGCTGCTTCGAGTGAAGCGGGAAAACAAAAAGGTGTATACAATCGCCGCAGGCCGTGCCAATTTGATTATGCGCACTTTTGCCATGCGGCTTATGCAGATCGGATTCCGCTCTTATGTGGTTTTTGATACCAATACCCCCGCTATTGAAGCCGGAGATCTGCTCATTGCGGGTTCCGGCTCCGGTACCACGGAGACCGTGTGTGTCATTGCGCGACAGGCGAAGGAGCGGGGCGCAAGGCTGGTTCTGATCAGTAAGAACAACACCGCGCCGCTCGCCCGGGAGGCAGATGCCGTTTTGCAAATCCCCACTCAGCTGTGTACGCAAAAGCTGCAGACCAAGGGAAGCGAATTTGAGCAGAGCCTGTTCATCCTGTGTGATAACATTGGGGTCGAGCTGATGCTTCGCCTGGGCTGTATTCGGCAGATCCGGGATATTGACCCCTTTATCCGGGTTCTCCACGCAAATCTGCAGTAATTGGCGATCCCTTTGCCCAGATTCCGGCTTCGGCTGTGGGAAATATACTGATTGACGAGGTAATCCTATGTTTTATGAAAAGTTGAGGGCAATCTATGCCAAGCTTACTTACTCCGAGACAAAAATCGCGGACTACATTTTGGCAAATCGGGAAAATGTCTTCAATATGACTTCCCAGCAAATGGCGGATAATCTCGGTGTCGGGCAGTCTACCGTGATTCGATTTTCCCAAAAGCTGGGCTATAAGAATTACCGCAATATGCTCCTGGATCTGGAGCGGGCCGATGAGGGCACGGACAATATGGAGGAGATCCAACTTGCCGACTCCATTCAGGCGACCAATGAGAAGGTAAAGCTCCATACGCAGAAGTTGCTGGATCTGACGCTGGACATAAACTCCGCAGCAGAGTTTCAGAAGGCGGTGGAGATGATCCGCGCGGCAAAGATCATTTTCTGCTTCGGCTTTCTGTCCACAAACTCTGTGGCAGACCATATGAACGAGCTTTTGCAGCTGTTTGGCCTGAACTCCTTTTGCCTGGACAGCTTCGCAACCATGACCGCGGCCCGGAATCAGGGGAAAGACGGTCTGCTGATCGTCTTCTCAAAGTCCGGTGAAACGGCAGTGACAAACCGCGTGGCGCGTTACGCCAAGGAGCGGGGGCTGAAGATCATTGGCGTCACCAATATGGCGCCGAATACCATGGCGCCGTATCTGGATGTCTGGATTAAGTCGATACATTCCGAGGTTCGGACACGGTTCATGCACTATACGGAGACGCTACCGTTGTTCTTCATTGTGGACTGCATTATTCTGAATCTTTATAAGCAGGATTTTTCCGGTTATTCCGACTGCGTAAGGGAACATGTTGCCATAACCAAAAGCATGCAGGAGCCCCTGCGGAAGCAGCTTGCGCGGGATGAGCCAGAAGAGGAAGAAAAGGAATAAAGGCGGGACTGCCAATGGGTAGGTCAATGACTTTCCCACGTGCCGGCTATCCGTTTGCGGTATACATGCTGGTCCTGTTGCCTCCCTTGACGGCTCAAATTCAAGAAAAACCTGTCCCAGCCCCATTTCGGTGGAGGAGGGAAGCAGAATCACAGCTGTATTGAAACATACTATGCCTTGCTCTCCGGAACAAGTCCTTCCAATTCCGCGGGAGCAGTTTCTTTGGAGGAAAATTCATGATTCGGAAAAAATATTGTGTAGACGGGGCTTGGCTGGAATCCAAAACAGAAAAGTGGATACCAGTAACAGACAGCTCTACGGGAGCGGTCATTGCGGAAGTCCCCTCCTGCACGCAGAATGAGGTGCTTGCGGCAATCGATGCCGCAGACCGCGCATTCCCCGCGTGGTCACAAATGTCCCTGTCCAAGCGAACGCAGCTGCTGTTCCATTGGCGAAATGTGCTGATGGAACACCTCGAGGAGTTGACGCTGCTGTGCGCTAGAGAACTGGGCAAGACGCTCAATGAGGCAAGGGGCGATGTGCTGAAAGCGATTGAGCCTACAGAACTTGCCTGCGCGACTCCCTACCTGACACAGGGCGCTGCCTCCCTACAGGTGACCACCGGATTTGACACCGCCACCTATCGCATGCCTCTCGGCGTTGTCGCAGGAATCGTTCCCTTTAATTTTCCGGCAATGATTCCATGGGGCTGGATGGTCCCGCTGGCCATTGCGACCGGAAATACCGTCGTACTAAAGGCGGCCTCCCAGACCCCGCTGACCTCCATGCGTATCATGGAGCTGTTTTATGAAGAGGGCGGTTTTCCCAAAGGGGTTGTTAATCTGGTCACCTGCAGCCGCAGCGAATCCGAGGCTTTGCTGACAGATCCCAGAGTAAAAGCGGTTACCTTCGTGGGGACCACTGAGGTCGGCAAGCACATTTATTCCATTGCTGCCGCCCATGGGAAGCGCGTACAGGCTCAGTGCGAGGCCAAAAACCATGCGCTGGTTCTGGAGGACTGCGATTTGGACAGTGCCACCAACGCCATCATCAATTCCACATATGGCTGCGCCGGCATGCGCTGCATGGCGCTTCCTGTGGCCGTAGTGCAGGAGAGTATTGCCGACCAATTTGTTGTGATGCTGAAGAAGAAAGCAATGGCGATGAAGGTCGGCTGTGCCTATGACCCCGAAACAAAGCTCGGCCCCGTGGTCAGTGAAAAGCACCGCCGATCCATTTGCGACTGGATTCAGCGGGGAATTGACGAGGGAGCCAAGTTGGTTTTGGATGGCCGCGGCGTTACCGTCCCCGGCTATGAAGGCGGCTACTTTATCGGACCGACCATTTTGGATCATGTAACCCCGGAGATGGTCGTCGGTCAGCGGGAGATTTTTGGCCCGGTCACTCTGGTGAAACGGGTGAAAAGCTTTGAGGAGGGGCTGGCCGTTATGAATGCGAATCCCTTTGCCAACGGCTCGGTGATCTTTACACAGAGTGGCTATTACGCCCGCCAGTTTTCGCTCCTGACCGATGGCGGTATGGTCGGCATCAACGTGGGGATCCCTGTTCCCTCTGCTTATTTCCCATTCTCCGGAAATAAGGATTCCTTCTTTGGCGACCAGCACGTGCTGGGACTGGATGGTGTCCGGTTCTATACCCGTGCCAAAACCGTAACCACCCATTGGTACGATGAGCACTCCCGGAAGAAGGTTATGGATACCTGGGAGGGCACTGTTGAACGAATCTAAAATACGCGAAGCCTGACCTTCGCGGAATTAGGAGGAATAATGTCATGACTTCAAAGGAACTGACTGTAATCAATGAGACCGGACTGCACGCTCGTCCAGCTTCTGATTTTGTTGCCCTTGCCAAACGATTTGCCAGCACGGTGAAGGTTCGCAATGTTGACAGCGGGCGCCCCGCGGTCAATGCCAAGTCCGTTCTGCGTGTCCTTGGTGAGGGGATGGGGAAGGGCACCCGAATTGAGATCTCCGCTGAGGGGGCAGATGAAGCCGATGCCGTAGAGACACTGATAGAATTGGTGGCTTCCGGCTTCGGAGAGTAACCCCAATTTTGCAAGGAGGAATGAGAAGTGGAGATTCTAAAGGGCGTTCCGGCCTCGGAGGGAATTGCCATTGGCCGGATTTACTGCTATGAACCGCAGACATATACAGGTGCCGAGGCATATTTCGAGGGAGACCCGGCGGCGCAGATTGCTGCCTTTTGTCGAGCGAAGGAGCATGCTTTGGCGGAGTTGTCCGCGCTTGCCGAAGAACTGAGCGCGCAATACCCGGAGCAGGCAAGAATATTCCTTGCGCATCAGGAAATGCTCCAGGATGAGGAACTGACAGAAGAAGTCCTGATGCGAATTACCTCTCAGCACGCTGCCCCTGAATATGCCGTGGAACTGGCCATTTCTGCCTTTGCAGCAATCCTTTCAGGGGTGAACGATCCCCTGATTGCAGCTCGGGTTGCGGATTTAATGGACATAAAAAAGCGGCTGCTGCGCAATCTGCGTGGAAATGCAGAGCAGACGCTCTCACACTTTACGGAACCGGTCATTGTGGTTACCCATGATCTGCTGCCTTCAGACACGGCAAAGATGGACCTGCATCATGTTCTGGGTATCGTGACGGAAATTGGAAGCGAGACTTCTCATTGCGCAATATTGGCGCGAAGCTTCCGCATCCCGGCTCTGCTGGGGGTTCCAAACGCACTTTCCAAGGGGAAATGCGCAGAAAACGGCATTTTGGACGGCATCGGGGGGGAACTGGTGCTGGACCCCGATTCTCAGAAGATCGAACATGCACAGAAGCGGCTGCAGGCATTCTTATCCGCACGCGCTCGGCAGGATAAATTCCTGAATGTCGAGGCGCGAACCCAGGACGGAGTCCGCATTGAAGTGGGGATCAATATTGGCTCACCCGAAGAGCAGGATGCTTTTTCCCAGTGCGATTTTGTGGGGCTGTTTCGCACGGAGTTTCTCTATATGGAACAGGATCATATGCCAACGGAGGAGGAACAGTACCGCGCTTATTCGGAGGTTCTTCGCCGGGCTGCCGGAAAACCTGTGACTCTGCGTACGCTGGACATTGGCGGGGACAAGACCCTGCCGTATTGGGATCTGCCAAAGGAAGAGAATCCCTTCCTGGGGAAGCGGGCGCTGCGCCTGTGCCTGGAAAACGCCGACCTGTTCCAGACCCAGCTCCGCGCTGCTCTGCGGGCCTCCGCCGAAGGGCCGCTTTGGATCATGTTCCCAATGGTCGGCAGTCTGGACGATATTCGCCGGGCGAAAGAGTCTCTGGAGCAGGCCAAGGCATCTCTGCGTCTGGAGGGAATTCCTTTCGATGAGCAGATCAAGACAGGTATTATGATTGAAATTCCCTCCATTGCCCTGGTCGCGGATTTGGCTGTGCAAGAGGTTGATTTTGCCAGTATCGGGACGAACGATTTGTGCCAGTATACCATGGCGGTGGATCGTATGTCGCCGGGGCTGCGGACGTACTATCAAAGTCTCTCACCGGCAATGCTTCGCCTGTTGCACGGGGTGATTTCAGCGTTCCGCGCTGCAGGAAAGCCCATCTCCGTCTGTGGAGAAATGGGCGGCGACCCTCTCGCTGCGGCTGCCCTGGTGGGAATGGGCATTCAGAAGCTGAGCATGGGCAGCGCGTCCATCGCGAAGGTTAAGGCTGCGCTCTTCCAAATCCAGCTTCATCAGGCGGAACATGCAGTTGAACAGGCGGAAGCTGTCCGGACAGAGGCTGAAGCCCGGGAAATTTTGTCTGCGCTTCTGGCACAGGACGCTTGAATCAGGACAGTACGGATTCATTTTCCCGGTGCAGGGCAATGATTCAGCTATCCAAAATAGTTCCTGCAATAGTCGAAAAAATGTGCAGGAAATATCGGATTTTCCCCAGAGCGGTGCGTCAAAACCAGCGCATCGCCATTGGGCTGATAAGAATTTTCCCCCGGCTCTGCAGGGGGAAAATTCTTATAGTGCGGAAGCAAGGATGTCAAGAGTGTACGGTACAAACTGAATGTATCCTTCCGTTCTGACATGAACCAGTTTTACTATGGAGCATAAAACAAAAAAGACAGGCCACTTCTTGAAATGCAATATATCTTTTAATGCTTATCGACTTAACTCAGCACGCTACAAGATGTAGCGACAGCTCTGGTCAA
>ERZ837910.3609-NODE-3609-length-16533-cov-3.326192_pt1 | contig 16533 bp, 16 predicted proteins | sample MGYA00519940_ERZ837910 | MGnify/ENA primary metagenome ERZ837910 (study PRJEB31850, sample SAMEA3708825) | human gut metagenome | biome: human gut; feature: human-associated habitat; material: faeces | place: China | collected 2014 ... | reverse complement strand
CGGATCGACCGCCACTTCGTAATAGGTGGTCTGGCTCGTCCCTCCGCCGGAGGAGCCGCCTCCGCCAGAAGACCCGCCGCCTGTGGAGGGCGTTTCCGGCTTGACGGCTGGATCTCCGGCCTCGGGGTCGATGCTGACCCGCTCGGACGGCACGCCGGGTTCCTGATACCAGGTCTCCACCGTTTCGTCTGTCCGCATACACAGTGTGGCCGCCTGGGCGCGGCTGGCATTGCCCGCCGGATTAAAATTTACTCCGTCGCCGTTCAGAAGGCCGGTTTTCCACAGCTTCAAGACCGCGTCCCGCGCATAGGGGGAAACCGTGTCGATGTCCGCAGACGTGGTGGTGATCACCGCGTCAGTCGTATAGTCCACATCAAATTTCTCAAAATAGCGCACAAAGAATACTGCCATCTGCTCCCGGTTGATGAACGCATCGGGAGAGAATTTTCGGTCATCTGTACCTACTGTGATGCCGTACCTTGCCGCCCACTGCACATAGGGGGCGTAATACATCGTCTGCGGCACATCAGGAAACGGCGTCTCTCCACTGTGATCATCTGGATTTACACCAGCCATACGCCCAAGCACCGTCACAAACATCCCGCGCGTCATGGTGCCGTTTGGTGTAAAAGTCGTGGCGGACGTGCCGCTGAACAGGTTGTGGGAATAGACATATTCCACAGCCTTGGCACACCAGTCCGAGGACTTTACATCCTGAAACGGCATTGTCTGGCTGGGCTGCTCCGCCCTGCCGCCGTTGCCTGCGGCAAGTACCTCCATGGGCAGCATCGTTACCAGCAGGACGATACTCAGCAGTCCGGCCACAAACCGGTTCCATTTTCTCCTCATCCGATACCCCTCCTCATTTTCTAATTGGATGCGCGGAAAGTACGGCAACCCTCTCAGGCACGCGCCTGAGAGGGTTTTGCACACAAGCCCCTCCACAGCACGATGTTGCACTTTTATTTTACCATTCCCATACCGTGCTGTGTTGTGTTGTTTAGGGGCAAATCCGTGTCGTTTAGGAAAAAGGGGCCTTTGCCGCTTGTGCAGAGGAACACACTTTGTTACAATGGCAAACAGGAAAGGAGGCGGTATCATGGAGCCTCAGCACAGAAAGATCTGGCCCGCAGCCACTCTGTTGATCCTTGCTGCCGCTGCAGCGGTCTTCTGCATGTTCCGCCTGTCTCAGCCGGACAGGATGCAGACATCGCTTCTTTTGAACTGCACACAGACGAACCGGAACGGTTGGACCTTTGAGACAGAAAGCGGTCCGGCGGAACCTGTATTTGGCTTCGGCGGCTATCTGGATATCGGCCTGTATGACACCATGGGCGACCTGATCGTCAACCTCATCGGCGCGGTCGTGTTCAGTGTCATCGGCTATTTCCATCAGAAGCACCGCAAAAAGTCCGTTGTGACGCAGCTGTTCGTCCCGCAGGTGGACGAAAAAGAGGAGGATGTGCAGCATGAATGACAAGGAGCACCGCAATCTGGAGCGCGCGGGAAAGGCGGATACGGACCGGATCCTGACGATCCCCAATGTGCTGAGCTTTTTCCGGCTGGCGCTCATTCCCGTGATCATCGTACTGTATGCAAAGAATGAGGTCTGGTGGGCGTTCGGCATGCTCGTGCTGTCCGGCGTGACGGATGTCGTGGACGGCTGGGTTGCGCGGACGTATCACATGGTCTCGAATTTTGGTAAGGCCATCGATCCCGTCGCCGACAAGCTGACGCAGATCGCCGTGCTGCTGTGCCTTATGCCCATGAAGTGCTGGTGGGTCGTCGGCATTCTGGTTTTGAAAGAGATCTCCATCGGCATCATGACGCTCCTGACCCTGCACCACACCGGCATGGTCTACGGCGCGGGCTGGTACGGCAAGCTGTGCACGGCCGTGATCTACCTCTCCATGTTCGTCCTGATGCTCTGGCGGACGGCGCCGGACTGGTTCCTGTATGCGGATGCCGCGCTCTGCGCCTGCCTGATCCTGCTGGCGTTTGTGAAGTATGCCATCCGCTACGGCGGCATTCTGCGGGAGGCGCGCGCAGACGGCGCGCGGAAGCAGGCATGAATGCGCCGATCCTCTCGTTTTTTGCGGCGCATGCCCCGCGGCAGGCGCTGCACCGCGGCCGCAGGAGGCGCTTCTTCCGCTGCCCGGCCTGCAGAGCCGTGCAGATCGTCCCGGCAGGCTGCGGCCAGACGAAGATCGTCTGCCGCAAGTGCGGGGAGATATTCTTACGGAGAACCTGAATAATGACGGACCGCCTCGGAACATCCTTCGAAAGGAAGGTGCTCCGGGGCGGTTTTTCTGTAAGAGAGCTTTCAGACAGTTTAGCAAGCAGACGATTCAGTTTCCTGCACTGCGCTGATAGCCCGTTATCAGAATGTACGGGTTTTCCTGCGGGTCTAGCCACAAGAGTGTGTTTACCATATCGGCTTCGGGAAGCCCGATGCAGCCTCCCGTTGCACCCTTGCTGCAATGAAAGAATATTGCACAGCCGCGTTCCGGAATGGTATAGGGAGCAGTGTTAAAACGGATGACACAAGCATATGCATAGGCGCTCTGATAGTCTTCCAGATGCTCAACATCATCGCTCCACAGATCGAGGATGGACGGGTCGTCGCGTTCCTGCCACGAATTAAAGTAAATGGAATCTTCGTCACATACCCAATCTGAGCTTGGCGTAACGTCTCGCCATGGCATCTTCAGTCCATCTGGCTTTGGAGAATTTCCGAAAGCCAAACCCAGCGACCAGAGTCCCGCAGGAGATGTGTTGCTCCCGCGTTTGCGTCCGTGCATAATGCCGTTACCTCCAACCCAGCCATGCATCCTGCTCAGACCGGATACAGGCTGCCAGGCTCCGCCCGCCTCCCGCTGATAACACACGGTTTCCGTCTGAATGCCATCCGTCTCCTGTGCTACGACCAGCACCAGTTGGTTACACTCGCGAGAGTCAAGGCCTTCCGGCGTAAGCCCCTCAACTGCCATCCATTTTTCCAACAGCTCCATCTCATTGCAATTCTGATCAGCGGGAAATGTTTCTGCCAGTTCAGGCTGCCATGTAGCCTGCGTGTCTCCCGGCTGCGGCGAAATTGGTACACCGTTTTGATAGAAGGATTCGTCCCAAACGGCGTATGTGCGCTCAGGCTCCGTGGCAATGACCGATGGCGCCTCCGGCATATGGGTGCTGTTCTCGGTATTCTGTGGCTGGGAGGGAACGTTTCCTGCCTCTGTGGCCTCCGTGGGTGCGGTACGGGGTGGAATGCTCTCCTGTTCGATGGTTGGTATATTTCCCTCAATGTCGTGAAGTATATCTGAACAGCAGGCGGAGAGATATATTGACAAAATAGTACAGCATGCACATGGGAAAAGCAGTGCAATAATGCGTTTGCGAAATCCTGCCTTCATCAAATGTAGTAGTAGCCGCCAGTAATATGAGCAGCTGCAAAGCAACTTGCAGAATAGCTGCAATACTGCGCAAGAGGCATATAGGCAGATGTCGTCGAACTCGAATTTGCTGCTATGCAAAAATTACTCACGCCGCGTGAACCAACTGTTCCTGTTGTTCGTGTAACTACCATTGCGTGATCATAGGTTCCACTGTCTACACTTCGCGTGCCAGCTGTGTCCCAGATAATTACATCGCCAACACACGCTTTGGCTAAGCCCAGCCAATAATAGCCTTGTGGACCGGATATAGTATGATCACTGAGCCAGATGATTTTGAGGAAGCCGTTTACATTATCCCATCCCCAATTTAACCAATATTTATCACCATAGTAGGTAGTGTATTGATTTCTGCACCAGACATTTGTAGAATTAGTGCCTGTCCAAGCTGTAGAAACAGCGGGGAATGCAGTTGTCGAAGTACCTGAAGCGCCACATCCAGATAGAAGTCCGGCCCAAACACATTGCGACGCGAAATTTTGGCAATTAGAACTGCTTGCACCAAATAAACTATTAGTTTTATTGTAATATTGCTTGGCGTAATTTACTGCCGCCGTCGAGCTATATGATGTTGTTTGGTATGTTGCTGTGGTTGTAGCTGTGTTATTCGTGTTGGCGGGCTTTTCCATTGTCGAAAAATCATGGTCACCGACAACGGCCAAAGCGGCTGCGTGGGCATCGAATGAGTCATAAACAAACCCGTCTGCTTGTTCATTCGGCATACTTGTCTTTGCTGTGACGATGCCCCAGTTTCCGTTGATTTTTTCCAGTGTCAGATAATAAACACAGTTTAGATAAAATGTATCCTCGAAAGCACCTTCCATTTCATAACAATAATGAACGCCTATTTCCGCGGTGCAAGTATTCCCAGTTAATACGCCCGAGAAATTTTCAAATTCAATACTATCAGAAATGATCTTAAAATCGCAAATATCAGCAATTTCACGCTGGTATTGATTCTGGCTTTCGATATATGCGATCGTGCTGTCAACCTGCTCATTCCGAATAGACTGAACAGTAAACGTAGTGCAGTTGTAATCACTATCTCGTCTGCTGGCATAGATTGAAGAAATAAAAAGCTCACAGGTCGCCTGTATTTCGGCAGCTGTTCCCGCGTTATCAGTCAGACTTGCCCAAGTGCGTTTGTACTCATCTTGTGAGAGTTGTGTCGTGCCTGCAACAGGTATAACTTGATTTTCGTTATGAAGCACAGTCGCATGGTTTGTCTCCGGGTCATAAGAGGCATTTGCTTCAACAGCGGAAGCAGAAAATGCTGTTGCAATGAGCAGAGAAACAATGGACAAGATGGCAACCACTTTTTTGATTTTTTTCATGACACTTTCTCCTTTCAGAATCTTATCGTTATGAGCAAATGTGCTCAAATTAATGTATGTACGTCTTTATGATGGTAAATTAAATCAATCAGCACTGAACCAAGCAATGGCTATGCGTTAGCACTTTTAGAACCTCAGTAAACGTACTGGATATTTCGATGAATCAGTTATAAAAATCAACTTTTGTATGTTGCATAGCTGGTGTCGGTTATGTATTCAACCGTAGCTGCGGTTAATACAAATTGCGACGTTGCCCGATATTGCCCCACACTATCAAGCGCGACAATGTATTCTTGACTAAAAGATTGGCTCGTAGTAGAATATGTCCAAGTATTATTTGGTGCTGGAATATTCACCCGAATCCACGTACCGCTGACCTTTTTTTCAAGATACGTTGTCACATACGCTGATTTTAATCCGTTTGTCCCGTAACACTTAACAACAACAACTGCTTTTCCGGAGCTACTGATAGAAAGAAGAACCTCCGCCTGTCGAGCATTTGCGTATTGTGGCCGAATGCTATCTGCCCGAAGTGCTTGCACATTATATGATATTGAAATAGTAACAATAATTGCAATTAGAAAACTGAATACACGTTTCATTATTTCACCTCCTATTTCTGTATGGTGTATGCTACGCTTACCATTGCCTCTATTTTCTAAGACAGCTGCTGGGGCAAAAATGATACAACTTTTTCGCTTTTTACATACATTTTGGACAGATGGGTTGCTTGACAGTGTGCGGCGTGCGGGGTATCATGATGAATAGTTGGGAGGTGCGTTTCCTTGCTGATGCTGTATTTTGCCCTGATTGACAGCGAAGCCGACCAGCTTCGCTTTTCCGATATTTACAGCAACTATCAGAAGCAGATGCTGCTTGTGGCGAAACGTATTCTGCACAGTGATGAAGATGCGGAAGATGCTGTTCAGATCGCATTTCTGGGCATCGCACAAAGGATAAAATCCCTGCCGGTTGATGATAGGCGTTTACGGGCTTATGTACTTACCGCAGCCAAAAACGCTGCACTATCGTTGCTTCCGCAGAAGAAACGGCAGGACAATATGCTTGACATTGATGAGCTTCCAATAGCCTCTGACGAGGATTTGTTTGTGAAGGTTATGCAATCTCAGGACTATGACACATTACTGCGTGCTGCGAGAATGCTGCCCGCTCCATATCGTGAGGTATTGCTGATAATCTGCGTAGAGGGGCAGACTGTAGCTGCATCAGCGGCCATACTGCATCGCAAGCCGGGGACAGTGCGCCAGCAGCTCAATCGCGGGAAAAAACTCCTGATTGATTTTTGTCGGAAGGAGGGAATGTGCTTTGAAGAGCAGGGCTGAAACGCCGTTTGAGCGGGCGCTGATCGATGCGACGCTGGAGGAGTACTCGGATGTACCAGATTGTGAGGATAAAATTGCAATTCAATTGTCGGATCACTTTATCCGAAAGACAGAAAAGCTGAACAGGAAGACAGTATCCAAAGGTTGGAAGTATCAGAATACAGTGTGGAAGCGAGTGGCCCTTATTGCAATCCTTGCGGCAGTATTGGCGGCAAGCGCAATGGCGATTCCGGCAGTCCGTGAAGCAATTATCAAGTTCTTCCTCCATGATGAGGGCACCCATTATGAGGTTTCATTCGACCCAATACAGGCGGCTTCTGCCCCGGATTCTATCGAGACAGTGTATCTCCCAACATATATACCGGATGGATATCAGCAGGAATTCAAAACAGTCAGCATTGCAGCTGTGTCAATCGGCTGGCACAATGCGAACAATTGGTGGATTTGCTTTGATCAAGTCCCCATGCCGGAGGACTACGAGAATGCAACAAGGGGAGGCATTAATTCGGAGGGAGCAACAGCGGAATCAACCGGCATAAATGGATTTGAAGTGATCAAAATTACCGATAATGAGGTCATAACCTACATCTGGACAAATCATGAGTATATGTTTACGCTGATGTGCGAAAAAGAAATCCCGGAATCGGAGATGTTGAAGATATTCTCCAGCGTGCAGGCGGATGATCATGCGATCATTGACGGCATGCAATAGGTGCTTTATTAGAGAATGATTGTTGGAGAGCGACTGCCTCCTTTTTGCGGGAACTTCCGGTGCGCTGCTGCGTCTAACCAGCAGAACATCTGCAAAGGAGGAATCACGCATGAAGCTGAAACAACTTATCTGCCTGCTGCTGGCAGCGGTGGTGCTCGGCGCCTGCGGCAGTCCTGCCGGACCGACGGAAGCAACGGAGGAAACAAAGCCGACTGATGCCTGGCTGGACCCGGTTGTTCCGACGGATGCTGCCGAATCGTTGGGAAAGCCGGAGCCGGTCGAGGATCTGACCGTGCCGGATCAGACCGCCGCTGTGGGTGGGGCGAATTTTGCACTCGATCTGCTGCGCGGCGCAGCAAAGCCGGATGCCACAACGATCCTCTCACCGTATTCCGCCCTGCTGGCCCTCGGCATGGCCGCAAACGGTGCAGGCGGCCGAACGCTGGAGGAGATGGAATACGCGCTTGGCGCAAGGCTGGAGGATCTGAATGCCTGGCTTGCTTCCTGCCGCGCGGCGGAGGACGGCGAGGTCGTCTCGGCAAATTCGATCTGGACACGGAATGGAACCGTGCAGCTCCTGCCGGAGTTCCGGCAGACCATGGAGCAGAAATACGGCGCGGAGGTCCATGCAGGAGAAATCAGCGCGGCGGCAATCAACGAATGGGTCAGTGAGAATACGAAGGGGCGCATCAAAAAGCTCCTGGAGCAGGACGACCCGAGCATCGTGACCTATCTCATCAACGCCATGACGTTCGACGCAGAGTGGGCCAGCCCCTATGAGCCGCAGAACTGCAGCGAGGGCACGTTCCACGCGAGCGACGGCGCGGAGCAGACCGTGACCTACCTGTCCGGCGAAGAGCGCGGCTATCTCGAGGTCGCGGGCGCAACTGGCTTCGTAAAGCACTATTCCGGCGGCCGCTATTCCTTTGCGGGCCTGCTCCCGGCCGAGGGCAGTACCCCGGAGGCTCTGCTGGAGGCACTTGACGGCGAGACGCTGCTGCAGGCAATCTGTAATCCGCAATCGAAAACGGTCTACACGCGTATGCCGAAATTTACCGCTGCGACCACGGCAGAGCTCAAGCCGGTGCTGGAGCGTATGGGCATGCAGGCGGCCTTTACGGACGCTGCGGATTTCTCGCTGCTGTCTGACACGCCTCTGAAGATCGACGCCGTCCAGCAGAAGACCTATCTGCAGGTCGATGAGAGCGGCACGATCGGCGCGGCCGTGACGAGCATACCGATGATGGAGGCAACGGCGGTCCAGACCGAGGAGCCCAAGACGGTCTATCTCACGCGCCCGTATCTCTGCGTGATCTTCGACCATGAGACGCAGAGCATCGTCTTCCTCGGGATTGTAAACCGGGTGGACGGCTGAGTCGGAGGGAAATGGAATGAAGCGAAGCTTACTGGCAGGAGCCCTGCTTACAGTCCTCCTGCTCGGGGCCTGCGGCACGCGCGAACCGGTGACGCTGACGGAAACGGACTGCCGGACTGCCGCCGTAGCGGCGGATTTCTCCATCACGCTGCTGCGGAATGCTGCAAAGCCGGATAAAACGACTCTTCTGTCGCCATATTCCGTGCTGCTGGCCCTCGGCATGACCGCAAACGGCGCGAACAGCGCTACGCTGCAGGAGATGGAGCAGGCCCTCGGCGCAAAGACGGACGACCTGAACCACTGGCTTGCCGCCTGCCGCTTGGCGGAGGACGGCAAGGTCGTCTCGGCCAATTCCCTCTGGACGCGGCAGGAGCTGGAGGTCCGGAAGGAGTTCCGGAAGACGATCCGGAAACAGTATGATGCGGAGCTTCACGAGGGCGAGTTCAGCATGGAAGCTGTGAATGACTGGGTCCGGAAGAACACGAAGGGCCGGATCGAAAAGATTCTGGAGCAGGACGACCCGATGAGTCAGGCATGTCTGGTCAACGCCCTGACATTCGATGCCGAATGGCCCGTGGCCTATACGCCGGAATCCGTCTATGACGGTACGTTTTTCACAAGCGACGGCAGCAGGCAGGTCGTGCCGTTCCTGCACAGCGTGGAGGAGAGCTATTTCGAGCTTGCGGGCGCGGAGGGCTTTGTGCGGCCGTATGCGGGCGGGCGCTATGTGTTTGCGGGCCTTCTGCCTGCCGAGGGCACCACACCGGAGGAGCTGCTGCAGGCGCTGGACGGCGAGGCTCTGCTAAACGCCCTCGGCGAGCCGCAGACAGAGGAGGTCCATGTCGCGATCCCAAAGCTCATCGCTGCCACGGACAGGATGCAGCTGAAGGAGCCGCTGCGCGCCATGGGCATGGAGCTGGCCTTTACCGACGCTGCGGATTTCTCCCGACTTGCAGAGAAGCCGCTGAAGATCGATTCCGTGCAGCACAAGGTTTGGCTGCAGCTCGACGAGCAGGGGACGCAGGCAGCCGCCGTGACGAGCACGCTCATGGCGCCCACTGCAGCGGCAGATATGGAGGAGCCGAAGACCATTGCCCTCACGCGGCCGTTCCTCTTTGTGATCTTCGACCATGAGACGCAGAGCATCGTCTTCCTCGGGATTGTGAATCAGATCTCATAACCTGCAGCCCGTGCGCGGAAAATTCCGCGCACGGGTTGATTTTTTCTCCCATTGGTGGTATAACTGGTGATACAAGTTATACAAATCGGAAATGGAGGAACGACCATGGGAAACAACGGCTTCCCGGAGGGAAAATACATGACGACCGTGAAGGTCGGGCCGAAGGGGCAGATCGTCATCCCGGCCGAGGTGCGCGAAATGTTCGGCATCGAGCCGGGCGACCAGCTTTTGCTGCTGGCCGACACGGAGCAGGGCATCGCCCTGCCGCCCAAGGCGCAGGCCGGGCAGATCTTTGCAGCCATTACGGCGGCAATGCCGAAGAGAAAGGATGACAAAGCATGAATGCCATTGAGACCCATGCCCTGACGCGCCGCTTCGGTGCGCACACGGCCGTGGACGGGCTGGACCTGACCGTCCGGCAGGGCGAGCTGTTTGCCCTGCTGGGCGTGAACGGAGCGGGCAAGACGACGACGCTGCGCATGCTCTCGGGCCTGCTGCAGCCGACGGGCGGCGAGGCGGACATCCTCGGCTTTCGCCTGACGCAGCAGCCGCAGGAGATCAAGCGGCGCATCAATCTCTCCCCGCAGGAGACGGCCGTTGCGCCGAACCTGACGGTGCGGGAGAATCTCGAGCTTATCGCCGGGATCTACGGCGCATCGCGCCGGGAGGCCGCGCAGCGCGCGGCGGAGACGATCGCGGAGTTCCATCTGGGCGAGGTAGAGCGCAGCCGGGCCAAAACGCTCTCCGGCGGCTGGCAGCGGCGGCTTTCCATCGCCATGGCGCTGATCTCGCAGCCACAGCTCGTGTTTCTGGACGAGCCGACGCTCGGGCTGGATGTGCTGGCGCGGCGGGAGCTGTGGCAGGTCATCCGAAACCTGCGAGGCAGAGTGACTGTCATCCTCACCACGCATTATCTCGAGGAGGCGGAGGCGCTTTCCGACCGCATCGGCATCCTGTCGCACGGCAGGCTGCGTATCTGCGGCACGGCGCAGGAGCTGTGCGCCGCGGCGGGCGAGACGCGCTTTGAGGAGGCCTTTATCAAGCTGGCAGGGGAGGGAGTCCAATGAGAAGAATGCGCTTTTTTGCCTCGCGCAACGCGCGCGAAATTCTCCGCGATCCGATCAGCGTCGGCTTCGGCGTCGCGTTTCCCATCCTGCTGCTCCTGCTGCTGAGCTTCCTGAACCGACATATCCCGGCGGAGGCCCACATGACGCTCTTTGAGCCGGAGCAGCTTGCGCCGGGCGTCAGCGTGTTCAGCCTGAGCTTTCTGGCGCTGTTTTCCGCGCTGCTGCTCTCACGCGACCGCTCGTCGGCCCTCATCCTGCGGCTGTATGCCTCGCCGCTGACGGGGCGGGATTTCATCCTCGGCTATCTGCTGCCCATGCTCCCCATGGCGCTGGCGCAGACGCTTGTGTGCCTGCTGGCGGCCATCCCGCTCGGCCTGCCGGTGTCGTGGCGCATTCTGGCCTGCACGGCGGTCAATGTGCCCATCGCGCTTGTGAATCTGGCGCTCGGGATGCTGTGCGGCACGCTGCTGCCGGAAAAGGCCGTCGGTGGGATGTGCGGAGCCCTGCTGACCAATGTCTCGGCGTGGCTCTCCGGCATCTGGTTCTCGCTCGACCTTGGCGGAAAGGTTTTCCGCCGCATCGCCTACGCGCTCCCGTTCGCCAACGCCGTCGACGCGGCGCGGGCCGCTCTGGCAGCGGACTGGGGCGGCATGTTCCCACAGCTCTGGATCGTTCTGGCATGGGCCTTTGGCCTGCTGACGGCGGCCATTGTGATCTTCCGCAGAAAAATGACCGCAAGATAAATTTCCGGTGCACCGATTTTCGGTGCACCGTTTTTTTCCTTGACAGGGAAAGCCGAGTATGCTACTATGAAAAAATGTTAAGACTGTCTAACTTTGGAGGGAGAAGCCATGACCTTAAAGGAGCTTCCTGTCGGAAAGAGCGGGCTCATTACGGCGGTCGGCGGCGAGGGAATCCTGCGCTGCAGACTGCTGGATATGGGCCTGATCCCCAATACGCGCGTGACGGTGCAGAAGATCGCCCCGATGGGTGACCCCATGGAGATCCGCCTGCGCAGCTATGAGCTGACGCTTCGCATGGACGACGCGGCGCAGATCGAGATCCTGCCGGAGGTGGGCGCATGATCTTTGCACTGGTCGGAAATCAGAATTGCGGCAAAACGACGCTGTTCAATCAGCTTACAGGGTCCAACCAGCATGTCGGCAATTTTCCCGGCGTGACGGTCGACAGCAAGGAGGGCGTGATGCGCGGCGCAAAGGGCTGCAGCGTCGTCGATCTGCCGGGCATCTATTCTCTGCGACCCTATACGGCCGAGGAGATCGTGACCCGCGATTTTATCCTGAATCAGAAGCCGGACGGCATCATCAATATCGTCGACGCCACGAATATCGAGCGCAACCTCTATCTGACGCTGCAGCTTCTTGAAATGCAGATCCCGATGGTGCTGGCGCTCAACATGATGGACGAAGTGCGCGGCAACGGCGGCACCATCGATGTGCAGAAAATGTCCGATGAACTCGGCATTCCGGTCGTTCCCATCGCCGCGGCGAAGAACGAGGGCATCGAGGAGCTGGTCGACAGTGCCGTGCGTGCTGCACGCACGCGCACGCTGCCGAAGCGCGTGGATTTCTGTGATGACGGTCCGGTGCACCGCTGCATCCACGCCGTCTCGCACCTGATCGAGGATCACGCGCAGGCTGCCGGGATGGCCCGGCGCTTTGCGGCGACGAAGCTCATCGAGGGCGACGAGGACATCATCAGCCGCCTCCTGCTCAATCAGAACGAGCTGGAGATGGTCGAGCACAGCATCGTCGAGATGGAGGACGAGGGCAAGCTGGACCGCAATGCCGCCATTGCCTCCATGCGCTATGACTACATCGAGCGCCTGTGCTCCAAAACCGTGGTCAAGTGCCGCGAGAGCCGCGAGCATCTGCGCAGCGTGCGCATTGACCGCGTACTGACGAACAAATATGCAGCCCTGCCGATCTTTGTCGGCATCATGCTGCTGATCTTCTGGCTGACGTTCGACGTGGTCGGCGCGGGCCTGCAGGACCTGCTGGCGCTGGGCATCAGCCGCCTGAGCGCGGTGGTCGACCATGGCCTCACGGCCTATGGCATGAACCCGGTGGTACATAGCCTTATCATCGACGGCATTTTTGCGGGCGTCGGCAGTGTGGTGAGCTTCCTGCCCATTATCGTGGTCATGTTCTTCTTCCTGTCCATTCTGGAGGATACGGGCTATATGGCGCGCGTTGCCTTTGTGATGGACAAGCTCCTGCGCAAGATCGGCCTGTCCGGCCGCAGCTTCGTGCCGATGCTCATCGGCTTCGGCTGCACGGTCCCCGCCGTGATGGCAACGCGGACGCTGCCGTCCGCACGCGACCGCCGCCTGACGATCCTGCTGACGCCGTTCATGAGCTGCTCGGCCAAGATCCCGATCTATGCCGTGTTCACGGCGGCATTCTTCCCGCAGCATGCTGTGCTCGCTATGGCGCTGCTCTACTTTGGCGGCATGGTTGTCGGCGTGCTCATCTCCCTGCTGCTGAATCACACGGTGTTCCGCGGAAATCCCGTCCCGTTCGTCATGGAGCTGCCGAATTATCGCCTGCCGACGCTCAAGAGCGTGGCCATGCTCCTGTGGGACAAGGCGCGCGACTTCCTGCAGCGCGCGTTTACGGTCATTTTCGTGGCGACGCTTGCCATCTGGTTCCTGGAGTCGTTTGACCTGCACCTGAATTTCGTGACGGACAGCAGCAGGAGCCTGCTTGCCTCTGTCGGGCGCATCCTCGCGCCGGTGTTCCGCCCGCTGGGCTTTGAGGACTGGCGTGTGACGACGGCTCTCATTACCGGCTTTACGGCCAAGGAGGCTGTGGTCAGCACGCTCGGCATCCTGACCGGCGCGGGAACGGAGCACCTGAGCGCAGCGCTCTCCGGCCTGTTCACGCCGCTGTCGGCCGTGAGCTTCCTGACGTTCACCCTGCTCTACACGCCGTGCGTCGCGGCCATTGCGGCCATCGGGCGCGAGCTGGGCGGCAAGCTGCGCGGCGCAGTCGTTGCGGTGTTCCAGTGCGTTGTAGCCTGGTGCGTTGCGGCGGGGCTGTATCAGCTCCTGCTGCTGATCGCCTGACGCATGGGCTGGCTGGAATGGGCCGTGCTGGCGCTGCTGGCGGCATGGCTGGCCGTGTCGCTTTGGCGCATGCTGCACCACCGCGGCTGCTGCGGCTGCTGCGGAGACTGCACGCACTGCCGGACGTCCTGCAGAAAAGACAGATAAAGGGGGATGCGGCCGCATCCCCTTTTGCTTTGACATCCGGCGGAAGATGTGCTATACTTTCCCGGTGTTGGCATAGAATCGAACAGATAACCGGAAAGAAGGTTTTTCATGAATTTTATCGAATGGCTGAAGGTCATCTTGCTCGGCATCGTGGAGGGCATCACGGAATGGCTCCCCATCAGCAGCACGGGCCATCTGATCCTGACGGACGCCATCTGGCCGCTGCAGCAGTCGGATGCGTTCAAGGAGATGTTCAACGTCGTCATCCAGCTCGGCGCGATCCTTGCTGTTGTGGTGCTCTACTGGAGCAAGCTCTGGCCCTTCCACCGCAAGCACATCCCGCAGCGCTCGTGGTTCGCCCAGCAGAGCACGAACGGCTTCGTGGGCAGCCTGCAGCGCTTCGGCGACCGTTATTGCTGTATGGACAAGATCGTCATGTGGCTGAAGATCGCGGTTTCCTGCCTGCCTGCCATGCTCATCGGCCTGCCTCTGAACGATTGGCTCGACAAGCACTTTTATAACCCGACCGTCGTGGCCCTGATGCTGCTGCTCTATGGCGCCGGCTTCCTGCTTGTCGAGCGGTATAACCGCAGCCGCAAGCCGCGCGTGAATTCCATCGCGGCGCTGCGCTGGTCGGATGCGCTGCTCATCGGCGTGTTCCAGGTGCTCGCGCTCATCCCCGGCACGTCGCGCTCCGGTGCGACCATTCTCGGCGGCATCCTCATCGGCACGTCGCGCGAGGTCGCCGCGGAATACACGTTCTTCCTCGCCGTGCCCGTGATGTTCGGCGCGTCGCTGCTGAAGATCGTGAAATTCGGCGCGATCAGCGGCACGGAGCTTGGCGTGCTGCTCGTCGGCATGGCGGTCGCCTTCGGCGTGTCCATCCTGGCTATCCGCTTCCTCATGGGCTATATCCGCAAGCACGACTTCACGGCCTTCGGCTGGTACCGCATCGGCCTCGGCCTGCTCGTGCTGCTGTACTTTTATGTGATCCGCTGATATCAAGCGGGACCGCCTCACAAAGAGAGGCGGTCCCGGTATTTATATGTACTTGATCTCGAGGCTGCCGAAGCTGAGATCGGCATCCAGCAGGATCTGTGCTTCAGGATGCTCACAGGGCGTCCCGCGCTGGTTGAGGCTGGCCGCCGTCGTATCCTTCCCGGAGACCGTGACGGCGAAGCGGTCCGGCACGAGCAGCGTCAGGCTGCCGAAATTCGTCTCAACGGTCAGCGGGCAGTTGTCCTGCACGGCCTCGCAGCCGGACAGATCGACGGTGAAGTCTCCGAAGCTCGTCTCGATCCTGCCGCTGCGCAGGAGCGGTGTCACGACCGGCACACGGCAGGAGCCAAAGCTCAGCTCGCAGCTCAGGTGGCCGTTATCGCAGCGCGTGTCCTGCGTGAATTTCCCGCCGTAGGAGGCGCGCACATGGTGCTGCTTCCGCCTGCGGCCGCAGAAATAATCGACCAGCAGGCTCACGCCCCACAGCAGCAGAAAGACCGGGATCAGGACGCTCCAGCGGAAGCCGATGGACAGAAAGCCGAATGCGGTCAGCAGCGAATAGCCGCCCACGAGCATCAGGCCGATGCTGAAGCAGGAGAAGCGGTGCGTCAGCATGCTCAGACCGCCCAGCAGCAGGGCGGATGTCCAGAGGATCGTCCAGACGGATACATCGAATTTTCCCAGCGCATTGACAAGAAACAGCGCACCGATGGCGAGGATGTAGATCGCGAACCACAGCCCACTGCGTGCGGCGCTGCCGATGGTGTAATCCAGAATGTGTTCCTTCTCCTCCGGCTTGATGACCTCTGCCTCGTGTACGCGCTCCTCCTTCGGTGGTGTGCGGCCGAGCAGCTCATCCACGCTGATGCCGAAGATGGAGGCAAGCTCCGGCAGAATGGTGATATCGGGGCAGGAGAGGTTGTTCTCCCATTTGCTCACCGCCTGCGCGCTCACGCCGACGCGCTGCGCCAGCTGCTCCTGCGTCATGCCCAGCCGCTTGCGGTGATAGGCAATGCGCTTTCCAAGCGTTCCCTGTTCCATTGTGGTTTCCCTCCTTCATGTTCTGGCATTACCATATCATGAATTGGCCGAAAAAGCTATCATCCGGTCGTTCATTTTGCAAAAAACCGCCGCTCAACTCCCGGTTGAGCGGCGGTTGCGTCTCTCAAAACGACAATGCCCGGCGCTTTCGCGCCGGACATTGGAGAAATCAGGTTTACTTCTTCTCGGACTCAGCGATCTCCTTCAGGGCATCCTTGCGGCTGAAGTTCGCGCGGCCCTTCTCATCGAAGCCCATGAACTTGACCCACGTCATGTCGCCGACATTCAGAACGTCCTCGACCTTTTCGACGCGGCGGTTTTCAAGCTTGGAGATGTGGACCATGCCGTCGTGGCCCGGAGCGATCTCGACGAACGCGCCGATCGGCAGGATGCGGACGACCTTGCCGTAGTACAGGGCGCCGACCTCGGGGACGAAGCAGATGTCGTCGATCATCTTCTTGGCGGCGTAGCCCGCAGCGGGATCGACCGCAGCGATGAAGACGTTGCCGTCGTCGTCGATGTCGACCTTGGCGCCGGTGTCGGCACAGATCTTCTGGATGGTCTTGCCGCCGGAGCCGATGACCTCACGGATCTTCTCGACGGGGATCTTCATGGAGATCATCTTCGGAGCGTACTCGGAGACGTCCGCGCGCGGCTCGGAGATGCAGGGGAGCATGACCTTGTCCAGAATTTCAAGACGGGCCTTGCGGCAGCGCTCGAGTGCGTCGGCAATGATCTCCATCGTCAGGCCCTTATTCTTCAGGTCCATCTGAATGGCGGTGACGCCTTCCGTCGTAC
>ERZ837910.3608-NODE-3608-length-16533-cov-4.589938_pt1 | contig 16533 bp, 13 predicted proteins | sample MGYA00519940_ERZ837910 | MGnify/ENA primary metagenome ERZ837910 (study PRJEB31850, sample SAMEA3708825) | human gut metagenome | biome: human gut; feature: human-associated habitat; material: faeces | place: China | collected 2014 ... | reverse complement strand
CCCGTTGCAGACATCATTGACACGGTGGGAAATGTACTGCTTTTCTATGTTGGATTTGGCCAAGAGGCGGGGGTGGTAGGGGTACATAGGGACAACGAATGGGAGCCGTGGGGATTTGTGAGAAAGAAACAGTGCCGCCCGGTGGGTACGCGAGAGCGACCACCGGGCGGTGTGGGTTTTCATAAAAGAAATCATTATGCAAAAACTCCGCCCAATTTCAACCTTGAGCGGAGTAATGCGATTATTCGATATGCCTTTGCAGCCAGTTCAAAAGCCCTGTAATGGCGAATTGATCGCGGAGTCCAGCAGTCCTTCATCGCGGATGCCATCACAGCCGCCCGATTCGGCAATCAAGGACGCATGGAGCATCAAGACCTGACGCTTGGTTAATATCCTCACTTGGCGAGCTCCTCATAAACGTGCTTGTTGCGCTGCATTAATTTCTCCGATGCAGCGACGACATCATCATCCGACGCAGCCTGCACGGAATCGGCTTGGCTGAATTCGTAGATGATATAGCGCGGTGCGTTGTTTTTCATAATAACTGCAGAACCGTATTGGTCAACAAGTCGTGCAACTTTGGAAAAATTCTGGTTAGCCAGGGAAATAGAAACAATTGTGTTTGTGTCGATATTCATATATCAAAACCTCCTTTGCTTATAGTATACTCAAATATTAGGACAAAATCAACCTAATATTTGAGCATTGCGCCAATCATCGTGTCTCCGTTCTAAAGTATATTCGCTATAAAACAATATTACCAGGTATGTTTGGCAACTGCTAGAAGATGGTGCCTTGGTGCTGCACAGAAAAGGTCGTGGTTCACGCCATGAAAAGGCATAGGCTCTCTGCGTTTGTTAGAGTTTATTTGAGTTTATATGAGTTTGTTTGAATTTGTCAGGGATTATTCAAAAAACCACGGCTATTACCAAATTGACAAATTAAAGCAGATGAGCATTTAGAAGTGGGCTTTTAGCAGGGGCAATGTAAACACATATCTTGAGTAACAGCAGGCCCTAGATGCGGAGCCTGCTGTTTTTTTAGGGAAGCAGGGGATTATTGAGCGCTTGCGGTATATTTTTTCTTTAGATTTTTTCACCCTTCTCACATATTTGCAAACACAGCTTCTCAAGCGCAATAAGAGGATCAGAATGGCGTATTTGGCATTCCCATATAATTAGAACCTTCCAGCCCATTTCTTCAAGCTTAGAGTAATTTCTTTTATCGCGTTCGGTATTATATTGAAATTTAGCGTTCCAAAACTCAGTATTAGTTTTGGGAGGAACAAACCACTTGCACCCCTCATGTCCATGCCAAAAGCAACCGTTCACAAAAACGACTGTTCTATATTTAGGAAGCACAATATCAGGTTTTCCAGGAAGAGAAGAGACATTCTTCCGGTATCGAAATCCCTGACTGAAAAGGTATTTACGTACAATTTCTTCCGGTTTAGTATTCTTACTCGGAATGTGTGACATATTTCTGCTTCTGGCTTCTTTAGATCGGTTGTCCATATCAGGTCACCTTAACAAAATTCGTTTATAAGAATCTTTATCATTTTCCCCGTGAATCACTCTATTCCGTTTTCCTTGAGCTTCTCTATGACAGTAGTAATTGCTTTTACTTGCTTTTTTGTTAGCTGCGTATATTGCAATTGACAGTACTTGATAGCATCGTTCAAAGCTACAATATCGGCATTGTTCAATATAAGCTGTGCTTTTCCTCGTTCGATCATAGACGTCCAATAATCGGAGCCTTTATTGAATATCGCAATCTCATCAAAGAGGCCATTATCAAACTTCTGCCCTTTTTGGGCGGCAGTTTCCTCAATAGCCTTTTCGTGCGGGGATATAAGGATTTCCCGTAGTTCGTCAGAAATCCGGTACGGAACCTTGGATATGATATCCCAACATTCCGGTTTCTTGCAATAAGTTTCAACGTTTGCTGTAGAGCGGTTGGAATCATTGATCCGGTCGAAAACAATTCTACCAATTCTCGCAATGTCGCATTCAAACGGTTCAGGTGCCTTTTGCAGATCCCAAATTTGGCGGTAGTTGACCTCTTTATGTATTTCTTTTGCAGAAAGTACAAGTTTAGAGAATGTATAAGCAACTATTTGCGGACGGTATGCTCTGTTTTCCTGATACCATTGCTGATCGGAGATTACATTTTCGATTTTTGCAAACAGAATCTTTTTTCCAATGAGTTCCTTATAAAAAAACTCATTATATACAGCATCGTTTTTGTTCCACTGTTTCTCCATATCGTTATGGAAATGCGCTGCGTTTACTTCTCCACCCCAAGAAACATAGTGTGGCAACATGTTTGCCGCGTTCATATATTTTGCCAAATCTGTAAGAGTATATTTCATGCTTTTGGGACGGACAAGTTTATAATTGTTAGCCTGCGCTTTTGTCATTTGCATCAGCGGCTGCTCATACTGACCTCGCACACGTTCAAAGAACCAGAGCTGTTGGGTTGTACTGCCGCTGGCAAGTGGCGCATATACTTTTCGTGAAAAATCTTCCATTCTAATATAGAACGGGTGACTCGAATTCAAGTCTGCAGTTTTGACTTTGTTCTGACTGTTTGCGTACTTTGCAATATTCCGGATTAAATCAGGATCAGAATCCTTCAGTACAGTTAATTTCATTTGAACGAATATTCCACTCAAATCAGCATTGTTTTTTATATTTGTAGCAGCAAGCGTTGCAGTAGTTTGACCGCCGTTGATAATCTGCAAGTCTTCAAATTCGGTAATTATGTTGCCGGCATGCGGATCAGAAACAACAGTAACTGATTTTGCAGTAGTAGAAATGCCGTTATTGTACGTGAAGAATCTCGATTTTTCATTCAGTATCGTTCCGCGAATCCCCTTATTGACAGCTCCGTTAAACTTCAAGAAAGAGCGGACATTCGACTCCAGAAGTGCGGAACCGTACTTTTTATAAATCTCTGCTAAGAACGTTCCGGGTACTATTGCGAGGTACGATTCATACTGATCTGTTTCAATATCCGCTTTAATACACGGGATACCTGCAATGCCAAAATCTGGACATTTGATTGCGACCTGCTCTTTTTTAAATCCTGCGAGTTTTGAGCGGTAAATGCCTTCAATATCGAGGACATCCAATGTCACTTTGAACGTATGTTCCTGGTAAGAATAATCAGGAAGATTAAGTTTTTTAACAGCCTTGCTTAGTCTGTTGGTACTAACGATAAGTAGGTGAATAGTATGAATATCTCGGAAATTCAGCCGAATGTCTCTTGCAAGTTGGACAGCAGGGTCAGCCTGCTCTGCATTTGCAAAGAATCCTTTCAGCGAGTTCTCGAAAAAGTTTAGCAAAAGCTTAGATTCCTTGTTTACGACTTCGTTCGTGATATTTTTAATATCGCCTTCGTTATAATCAGCACAAAGCAAATCGAGCTTATTTGATGTAAGATCCAAGTAAGCGGCATCAATATGCATATTTTTATAAGCCCGGGTTCCTTTTGTAAACGAATAGAAACACTGGCTCATATCTGTGATGAGAGAGTAGTCGTTTTTGAGAATATCAGCTGCATTATCAATGAAAACTTCAACCGGATAACGGGAGGTGTTTACCGCCTCCGCATTGATGTCTTCGTTTATGTAACTTTCCCGAAACTCAAGAATATCCATACTTTACTCCTCCGCAAAACGGCTGATTGCCGCGACACTGATTTCATACTGAGCACCGATAATTTCTGAATATGGAACATTTTGCAAAGTAATTTTAGGAAAATCTTCATTTACCGAATATGACGTAATTGATTTAATATCAAACCTATCGGTAATTTCACTTCCAAATATATCAATACCGACCCCGTGTATTTTGCGAATCAGCATATTTTCAATATTTTCGTCGGAAATGGTTAGCAACAGTTCTTTCACCAAATCAATTATTGCAGAACATTTTCCTTTGAATTCCGCGGAAACTGCTTCAGCCCGCACGACAACCAAATGCCCACTGTAATCAGATGCCAGTTGAGTTAATGACGGAATATGAATGCTGTCTGCGTTGGCTCCAATAGTCTTAACCTCATACCAAGTGTTATTTACCGTGAAGTCTTTGCTCTGCAAATCGGGGCCACCCCAAGCTTGTACTGCGGTGTTTATACCGTATCTGGGGGCTACGATATCCTTTAACACTGTTAATTCACCGAATATTCCGAGTAGCTTTTCTCTGGAGGAATCATGTGAAGCAGCTTTCTGAAATAGGGTTTTCCACGTGGCAAAACGCCTTTTCAGTAGATTTAACGCTGTGCTTTCGTCAGCTATTCCGAAAATAGAGTCAATCATATTTTCACAAAAGCTAAAATACGCTTCACAAAAATCAGTAGCCAAAAGGTCAAACGATGTCCAATATGTATTTTTGTTCTCACGTCCCTGAACAACATGAAGAATTTTGGTTGACTCTATTTTGGGAGGCGTACTTTTTGACATAAAAGACAGTCTCAAATTGCCGTCGAAACTGTAACCGAAGAAAACCTCAAGGCAGGAATCGACTGAGATTTTTTTCTGATTTCCAAAAGTCTGGCTAGATAGAGCTTTGTATATTTCATGAAAATCAATCATCTGTATCGTCAACCCCCTCATCTTCGTCAGCTATTTCAATTCCGGCAGTAAGCTGATCAATCATAACTTTATTAGCTCGATACTTAACCATTACTTTTGAATTGCTACCGGGAAATCCGTAGGCAAAAGCGAGTAGTACATCGCCGCCCAATCCGCTTTTTGCAGTCTGCTTCCACCGTGTCTCTTCCGCAGTATCCTTTTCGTTTTTGCAATTCAAATCGATGGGGAAGATAACTAAAATCGGTGTAGTTCTGAGCTTTAAGTATTCTTTTGCCGAAAGTGCTTCCCCCTCACGGTACCACAGTCCGGCATTTAGCAAGCCTGGGTCAAGTACGCGGTTGTTCGCTCCGCCTATGCGAATCAAATCGTTTTCACTTCTCATATGAAAACTACGTTCAACCGGATAAACGCCCATAAAGGGTTCGCAATCTCTAGGGCTTCCATTTGCAATAACAACATCCCAAAACGGGAACTTATCGCTGTCCTCAATATATTCTGCCAATCCGTTAGTATTAAACTTCTTATTTTCGATTGGCACGTTTATTTCACGGAACAATTGGGCAATATAATGTTGTGAAACATTATGCGCCATATAGTACCTATGATCCTGTGAGAAGCTTACGTTATTGCAGAAGCGCTTAAATGCTTCAATATTATGCCTATTTATCCCAGCACTTTTTGACATTTTCGATGTATCCGCATAGGCTCCGCTATAGTTTAAGCTACGCTCAAACACTTGCGTCCCATACATTTTATTCCGACTTGTTATTAGAAGTGTGGTATCAAGCGTATCTGGGCATTCTTTTATCATTAATCCAAAATCAGTAGGCTTTTTATCCCTGAGTTGCATTTCGCTAAACTGCTCTTTTAAATCTTCTGTAGCAGTAAGGACAGCATCAAATTGATCAATGCTCGACTGAGTTAGATAAATCCTGCACAAGTCCTTATATTTAGGCCTATATCCAAACCAACGGCACATCTGGAGGAGCGTATCGTATGCGCCAGCATTTCTACTATAATAGCTTGTCATCAGTCCTTCCAAAGTTAAACCGCGAGAGAGAACCATGCCGCCAATAGCAATTACACGGGCACCTTCACCCTTTTTATCGTCATAATCAAACCGTTTTTTGCTACCGGAGGGATCTACATTATTCATTTGGCCGTTTCTGGAGTTAATTACGACAACGATGAACTTTTTTATTTCATTATACAATCCGCTTTGAATCTGAGCCCAGGAAATGGGCTCTGTTTCGCCGTCATCAGACCCTTCACGAATTTCCTTAAAGAAAACATCGTCGCGGTACAGTTCATACAGCGCACGGCAGTACTGATTTTTGCAAAAGTCATCGGTAGGCATATCGCTGAGTTGTTCAATCGCATTTGTAAGCTTTTCAAGATATTCAGTTATTCTTTCCCAGACAAGCGACTGCGTATCGTTGAAGCGTGTGATGTTTATCATCATACTGCGATGCTTTAGATCATCTCCACGAATCGTTCGAATCACATTGCAAATTACGAACGAATGAATCGCCTCTTTTAAGCTTTCCGCCATCGCGGGATACTGAACATATTTATCATGCACAACAGGCAGGAAATTAGCCTCGCTTTCAGATATCAAACGCACATATTTTGAATATACGTCGCCACTGGGGAATACTGTTCTTCCGCCGAAATAAGTGCTTGGGGCATGAAGCTGAGCAATGAAATCACTCGGGAAAAGATCCATATAGTCTTCGTTGTCATAGGGATTAATAAAAATATTAGCAAACGGAGTGGCTGTATAGCCAACATATGAAGCAACAGGGAACTCATTAAAGATATCTCGGATACATCTATTGATAGCGGTCGGCTTGGTAGGATCCTTCGCCGTCGAAATCGAAGCGTTATCAGCCTCATCGTCGATAATTAGAATGCTTCTGCAATCGAGGCCCTTTTCAGACAACTCTGACTGCAGCCTTTCAGCAACACTTTCAAGAACACTCTTAATCTTCTTAACCACAAGGACAACAGGCTTGTTAATATCGGCAATAGCAACATTCAGATTTTTTTGCATGAATTTTTTGAAGTCGTTTACTTGATTCGTAAACGGAACTGCAAAATGCTCGTTTGTATTAAGCCCGACTCCGAGAAATTCGATTGAATTACCTATCGTATCACTTTTTGCGCCTATTACGCCGCTGTCCGTACGCTTTTGAGTCTGTTCACGCAAAGAATTTGTTGTGCCAGCAAGAAGTATAACAATACGGTATCCATAGTCATAGGCCATGTTTATCAGTCCAAGATAGTTTGCGGTTTTTCCAGACTGAACATCGCCAACAACAAGTCCCTTTTTCCGTTCGCTCAGAGCTGTGGTTTTTGGATTTGCACATCTTGCCAAAATACGTTCGCAAGATAATTCTATATTATCAATTACTTTCTGCTCGAAATTATCATTTGCAAGATAAAGCTTATAACGGTCAAAGAACGGGTGCGGAATCCGATCTTTTTCCTTATAAAGCCAATATTTTACCTCTCTGTCAAAATCGATAAATTCCGGGTCAAATGTTTGGATACCCACTTCACTTACATATCGGTCGACAACTTCCTTAACGATGGCGTTATGATCCGGAGAAGCAATTAAATCCGGCAAAATAATTGGGTATAACTGCTTTGCTTTTTGCACCACATCGTTATGTGGCACCTTTTTGCCCTGAAGAGATGCATATAAAACACTGAATAAGGTATTTACCGATGGTCCGTAATGATCGTATATATTATTCATCATCCAACACCCTTCTCCTGATTTCCTCTTTTTTGCTCAACAGCTTTTGGTAGTTCTCTGCGATAAAGATACTGTCGAACACTTTTAGCCTTATATCATCGTCACAAAGAGAAACAATGGTTTTTATTTCCTGAATGAGATGTTCCTCTTCTGCATCATCACCCGAATTGATAATGGTAAGCGCATCCATATTGTCGTTTGAGATGGAATATTTCGGTAGATAGCATTCTATCTGAGATAGAACAGTTTCAAGCAATGCCTTCTCATTTTCGCCCAGAGCACTTTCCAGTGCTACTATTGCCGGACTTTTTCTATTTATCTGATACCGTATTTTACCTTCATGCTCGTTGATTCTGTCCCACACTCGCAGCTCCGAAGCCTGTTCCTTTGTCCCGGGAAAACGGGTCGTTCTTTTGCTCCGGGCGATAGAGTCTGCAACGGATGCTTTAATCTGACTCTTTATCATATCAGGGATTTTTGCCGACGATTTTTTGACATCAAGAGTCCAAACCTCGTCTAATGATGACGGAATATCAACCTGTATTCTTGCTAATTTATTAAGTTCGCTCCGCACACCCATACGCATCCAGTTTCCCCAAGAAATAAGGCGCTTGTTTCTGTATATGTAAAAGCCTTGTTCGTCGTAAATACTTTTGGGATTGCCGAGTAACGCTTTTTCTTCGGAGGTCAGTGAGTTGGCAAATGGCAATGTATACGGGGTGATAGTAATAATAGAGCCGTCAATTGAAACTGATGTAGTTCGACCCGTTTGCTGCCGGCCAAAAGAACTAAGCAGGAATGGGTCTCGCCGTTCTATACGCTTGTTGTTAAAGTATATTTCAATGCCGTCATAGAACCTATGAAAAACAAATTCAACATGTTTTTTTGCTTCAGCAACAACATTTCTAAAGCTGTCCTCAAAGCTCTTTGCAGAAGACTCGATTTTATCGAACTTATTCCATACGACTAAAGTTCCGTTTTCATAGGTCTTAAGCAAATCAATATAGGGTAATCTGCCAACGTCATATTCATCAAGGACTTTTAGCATGAGTTTATTACAGTCTTCTATCACATCCAGATCAAACGACATGGCATTGATTTTTTCACACTTTTTGCTTGCCACAATAAACTCACGGCACTGAGACAAGGATGCCGATTTCAGACCAAGTCCGAACCGTCCGAGTTCAATCTCGCTGTCTTCTTTGCCGGTTCTGTCTGATCCCGGCAACATGGCATTATTGAGTTCAGAAAAACTCATACCATTTCCGTTATCCAAAACGCAAAAATACGGAATGGAGGCAAGCGGATCAAAAAAGATATTGACAGTAGTTGCTTCCGCAGAAATACTGTTATCAATTATGTCTGCGACCGCAGTGGAAAAGCTATACCCGATTGCCCTAAGACCTGTCAGTAATGTTTTTGCAGGAAACTGCTTTTCCACCAGTTCGCTCATACTGTCACTTCCTATCCTCAAATCTAATAGCCGCAATGCTTTTGCCTAACGAGTTTATGTCTAATGCGGAATATGAAAATATTTTTTTGTTATCGCAAATATCGGTAACAAGAAATAAAAACGTATCTTCAGGAAAATCGTTAATAAACTGTATTTTTTCTGTTGAAAGAGTAAATGTTTTCTCTTTCGTAGCGGTTTGCTGTACAATTGCATATTTCTTGTTGCCAGAAATGCGGTACTCAATGTCATAGATCGAATACGGATACACGTTTTTCAGGAGCCGGATGTTTTCTGCCTGCATATCAGAGAGGTAATTCGCAACAGTATCACGTGCTAAAACGCAATTATCAGATACAATACCGACGTAGTTATCAGGGGTTACATTGTCATACCCCAGATATTTTCGTAATGCTATTATCTCTGTGTCATAATTGTCGGTATCACCCGCAATCATCATTGAGAACTTATTCCCGACACCCCTTCGGTTAATAAACACTTTTGAATATGGAACCTGACTGTTTCCAACTATTGTGGCATCAAAATTGAGTATATTGCTATTTGTGTCGTACTCAAATGCTTCTACAATAAATGCGTAGTTGTTTAAGTATTTTGAAACAGCATATATAATAGCTCTATTATCAATGCAGGTATTAATATCTTCAAATGCCAACGACAGGGGATAGTGCAATTTCTGTCTTCCGAAATGCACACTGTTTTTGTCAGTTTCTTCCCGAACATACATACAGTATGACGGTGTATTATTAAGTAAATGCCCATTTACCGCGACTCTATTAAAAACATAAACGCCATTAATCTTTGCTTTTGCACGCGAACTTGACAGAATCTGTGAAATGAGGCTCTCACGGCTTGTCGGACCAATAGATTCGGGAATCTGAGAAAGCATCTGCCATTCAGGCCGAATGGCGGCACCTTGCTTAAGTGGGGTTGCTACTGTTGCCGTGTGCCCCGTTTGGTTATCGTTTTTTATGTTGTAGTAGAGTGACTTGGTGTCTATGGACAATCTTAAAATACACATGGTTAGTTAGTCCTTATCGAATTTTCCGTCAAACATTGATTCGAATATGGCTTGCAACACATTTACTACGATGGAATTCCCGATCAGTTTGTTTAATTTTCTATAACTGAAGTTCAATGCTGCTGCCTTTTGGTATTCCTCTTGTGTAAATCCCATCAGTAAAAACGCTTCTCTCAGCGTAAGTCGCCGATAGGTATCTCCCTTAATTCCGTTATATTTGAATAGGGCTGCTGTGTGTGTGCGATCCATATTGCAAGTAATTGTTCTGACCGTTGTATCTTTTGTAATTGGATCAATACCATTTATTTCCCACATTACATCGCGTGAAGGAGTTTTGTTTAACTGAGCCATGTCTGCTTCCGTGCGATGCTGCGGGTTTTCTTCATAATCAGTCATAATAAAATCATTGATATCGTAGGAGCGAGCCTTTTTTTTCTGCTGAATTTTGCTCGGAATATCTAATTTTGAGCCGAGATGACTGACGATGAAAGCACGCTCTCTGTCTTGAGGTATGCCAAAATCTAATGAGTTTAGGATCATGCAATCGTCATTGCAGTAACCGATTGATGTCAAAAAGCTTAGCCACTGATTAAGATCCTTAATGTTAGTGTGCGCCTTGATTGTTTTGACATTTTCGAGTAGAAGATATTCAGGAAGTTTTTCAAGTTCTTTTAATTCCAGAAGGATGCGCTCTATCTCCCAAAGGAGGCCAGACCTTGTTCCGGAACCCTTAGCCATACCCTTTCCAAGGCCACCAGTAGAAAGATCTTGGCAAGGAAAACTGTACACGAGTAAATCTGTTTCTGGCATATCCTTTCCTTTTAACTCTGTAATTGAGCCATAATTCTTTGCCTGAATGTTTGCTCGGTACAAATCTCGCCGTTGATCTTCAGTAAGAAATTTCAACTTGGTTTCTTTCACTGATGTCGCACTGAACGTGTATTTTGAAAGGTATTCATCAATTTCCTTAATATCAGTTGGCATATCAACTTTAACGTTGCTGCAATGAATTGCTGCATAGCATTCAATAGCATCCATGAACCAGTCACTAATGCCAACTATCTCGTAATCAATATTCATCCGAGAAAGTGCAGAGGCCTGTGCTCCAATACCGGCAAATGCCTCAAACACCCGTAGCTTTCTTTTACTCATAACAACGTCTCTTTCTTACTTAAAGGCCAGTTTACTAAACTGCCATTTATAATGTTACTGTTTTTGGTGTCCGCAGTTTTTCTGGAAGGAAATCCGTAATGTCGTTTGGTTCGACCCCAAGGGCAACACAAATCGCACCGATCACGTCAGCGGTGATATCTTTACCGTTGACAAGCTTGTACATCTAATAATGCGTGATGCCGACAGCTTCTTCCAAGCCCTTTTTCTTCATATTTCCGTCCACAAGGATGTGCAACAGTTGTTATTACTAACAGCTATTTTTAATCTCCTTCATGAGCGTTTGGCGCAAGATATAATAACACAAATACAGTATATCACGATTCGACCGAAAAACAAGAATATGATTAAAATTTCAAGCTTTCGATAGCTCCATTCAAAAGAATCAGAATATGACTTGCCGCTATCAGCAAAAGCCCATATATTCTTATTGATTTTCCAATTTTTTCCGAAAGAGCAGAACACAATCAGAATTTCATCCGCTTTTCCAACTGGCAAGCAGTGTCCGTGTGCTACCCGGACGCAAAATTGCTTGTTGGGGAAATCCCCAAGCCCCTAAGATCAGAACTTCGTTCTGGCTGCGCATTTCAAGAAATGCTTTCTGAGAAAACTGGGAAGACGCGGATTTTCATGGGGCACTTACTTCCGCTTCTTCCGATTTCCCTTTCCGTGCACCGTATACGGCACGGATTTTCCCCGCAGGTTATTGACGCTTTTCAAGTGTGCGGACTTCTTCAGGATGTTGATCTGCGTCACAAATTCCTCCTGGGTCAGCTTGTCATAGTCAATTCCCAGAGAGGCCAGGAAGATGCGTGCCTTTCGCTCTTCCTCTGTCCCCTCGTAGTGCATAGCGGTTTCCAGCTGCTGTTGGATGTCCATGGCGGGTGAGGCGGTATCGGCGGTGGTGACATCTGCCCGGTGGGCTTCCCGGATGTCGTAGATTATGCCGTCAATGTCCTGATGGACAACATGAGCAAAGTAATCCTCCTCTTTTACCTGGGCAAGCTCCAGAGTACGCAGGTACAAATCATTTTCACCGGGATTGTATTTCTCCATAATCTGCTGCCGGTTGGCTTCCAAGAGGGCGTTCATATCGTGAATCCGCATATCGGCAATGCGGTCAACAAAAATTTCGATATCCACCAGGAACCGCTGAAAATCCCTGTGCAACACCAGCTCGGACAGCAGCCGATTGTTGATGCTCCCGCTTTTCAGCAGCGCAATCATTTCATCACTCAAATGCAGATCCCGTAAATCTGCGTTTGGGTGATTTTTTGTTTCCGTCAAACCCAGCAGGTAGTCTGTGGAGACACCGTAATATTTTGCAAGGGTCGTGATACTGAATGGGCTGATATCCTTGAAGTCGTCCGATTCATATTTGCCCAATGCAGATTTGGAGATGCCGGTTTCTGCGGCAAGCTGCTCTAAGGTCAGGTGCCGTTCAATACGCAAATCTTTCAGTTTTTCCTGGATTGTCAGCTTTACATTCACAATGGCGGCCTCCCGAATCGTTTTCTTTCATTATAACATATCTGTCTATAAGCGTGGAAATTTTGTACTTCAAACGTCTTTTCCGTCCTCTGGGATATATGGGAAGGGCGTTTTCTTTTTTATAAAATAGCTTCACTGAATGAAATGCAGCTTGACAAGTGAATGACCGTCCGAAAGGGATATGTCCTCCGGGAAAAGCAGCGCCGAGACCCATCAGGCAGCGCGCCAACGGAGACGATACGCCGGGGAAAAGCCCAGGCAGGAACCGGTTTGGGCAGAGCGGCACACCTACATATCAACTATGGAGGAAATCAAATGAACAAATTTGAAATCATCAGACAAGCCGTTCCCCTTCGGGATGCGGCAATGCGTTACGGACTGCGGGTCTCACACAACAGCATGGCCTGTTGCCCATTCCACCGGGATCGGCACCCCAGCCTGAAGCTGAACGAAACCTATTTTTATTGCTTTGGCTGCGGAGCCAACGGAGATGTGATTGACCTTACAGCAAAGCTTCTGGGAGTTTCCAACAGTGAAGCTGCCAGGACGCTGGAGACAGATTTCGGGCTTCATTCTGAATGGGTGCCTGCTTCTCTTCCTGCCCGGACTTCCAAAGTGCCGGATAATGTGCAGCGCTGTATCTCTGCTTTGCAAAAGCGGCGCAGGCTGCTTCAGCACTGGCAGCAGGAATATTGTCCGCAGAAGGTAACAGACCCTATCCATCCTCGCTTTGAGGAAGCACTGAAAGCGATCCCGGAAATCAATTATTTTCTGGACTGCCTGCTGCACAGCGACCGGCAAACAGCCCGAGTGACAGCGGATATGCTTTGCTCTACGAAGTATCTTTCCGCCAAAGCCGCAGAGAATGGCAGGGACATTCCGTGAGTGAAACACCTGTATGGCTCAACGGAAAAGGCCATGTGATTGAACACGCATTCTGTCAAACATTCTTGGAAAAGCATCCCATGGTCAGCCACGGCAGAGATTATTTCACAACAGACGGAATCGTTTCGGACAAAGATCGGCTGCTACGGGATGTTTTCGACGAAATAAAGGAGCATCTCACCGGTGGACTGGTGAACAAATCCAAGAATCTGCTGGAGGCCATCCGTATGGAATGCTATGACCGGGGGCAACTGGAAAAGCAGCTGGACCGGATTTATGTTTCCAACGGTGTCCTGTTCCTGGACGGACAGTTTCGGGAGGAAAAGGATTTCTGCCTGAATCGCCTGCCGGTGGCCTATAATCCCGATGCACCGAAGCCGGAAGTATGGCTGCGATTTTTGTCCGAGCTTCTGGAACCGGAAGATATTCTGACGCTCCAGGAATTCATGGGCTATTGCCTGATTCCGTCCACCAAAGGGCAGGCCATGCTTCTGCTCAAGGGCAATGGCGGCGAGGGAAAGTCCCGCATCGGCATTGTGCTCCACACGCTTTTCGGAGCCAACGCCAAAAACGGAAGCATTGCAAAACTGGAAAGCAGCGCCTTTGCCCGGGCGGATTTGGAGCACGTCCTGGTCATGGTGGATGACGATGTGAAAATGGAAGCTCTATCCTCTACACATTACGTCAAAGCAATCATCACCGCAGAAACGCCCATGGATTTGGAAAGAAAAGACGAGCAAAGCTACCAGGGGGATATTTATGTCCGCTTCATCGCCTTTTCAAATGGAGATTTGGAGGCACTGTACGACCATTCCGAAGGCTTCTTCCGCCGACAGCTGATTTTGCAGACCAAGCGGAAACCGCCTGACCGGGTAAATGACCCCTATCTTTCTGACAAGCTGAAACAGGAGACCGAGGGAATTTTTCTCTGGTGTCTGGAGGGCCTGAAGCGACTGCAAGCCCACAGCTACCGTTTTACGGTCAGTCAAAAAGCAGCGGACAATAAAGAACACGCCAAGCGAAACGCCAATAATGTTGTGGAGTTTTTGCAATCCGAAGGATACATTCGGCTGAAAGCGGACAGCACCGTTACTTCCCGGGATCTGTACGCCATTTACCGAATGTGGTGCGAGGATAACGGCTATCGCAGCAGCTCCCAGCGGACAGTCAGCAGCTTCCTGAAAAATCATTTGGAAGACTTCAATTTGGAAGCCAGTAACAAAATAGCGAACCAGGCCGGCAAACAAGTCAACGGTTTCTGGGGCATTGAAGCTCTGGTATCCCCGTTATCCCTGCTAACCTGAAAACGTCTATCCCCATCCATCCCAAGCATCCCAAAGGATAGATGGGATGGAACGGGATAGAGAAAATCAACATCGTAAAAATCTCAATAACATCACATTGCCATCATCGGCAGGAGGAAACCAACCCGCATGAAAAATACAAATTCTGGAAACAATACCCGCAAGAGGGGGCACTGATATGGAAATTATTCGCGACGATGCCAAGAAGTTGGTTCAGGTTTGGCTGACCCGGCAGGAAGGGGAGGACAGCGTCGTGCAGGCGCGGCTACAGCCCATGTATGCCCAGTGGAAGCAGCAGAAATATATGGTGGCGGTATTTCACTCCGGGCAGGAGGATTTGAAGGAGAACACCATGGCACTGCTGGCGTATAACAAACGGCGCAGTGCGGAACTGGCGGTGCAGCGGGAGAAAAAGCAGCGGGCGGCGGGGCTGGAACGCTGAATGTCAAACTGAAACGGAGGGGAGAAATTTCCTCCGTTTCTTTTTGGTTTGCCCTTGCAAAGTTCAAATCGTTCGTGTACAATATTATCTAATAAAAGCACAAGCAAAAAAGATATAAATGATATAAGAAAGGAACGGAGGTAACAACGTGAAGGAGCTTGAGAAAAATTCGATTCAGCTTTTTGAGAATCAGAAAATCCGCGTGGCGTGGGACGCGGAGCGGGAGGAATGGTATTTCTCCATTGTGGATGTGGTCGGCGTTCTGACGGACAGTCCTGATTACAACACTGGCCGAAAATACTGGAATAAGCTCAAGCAGCGTCTGAAAGAAGAAGGAAATGAACTGGTGACGGATTGTCACCAGTTGAAAATGCAGGCGGCAGACGGCAAAAACCGTCTCACCGATGTTGCCAACACTGAGCAGCTTCTGCGTATCATCCAGTCCATCCCTTCCAAGAAAGCCGAGCCGTTCAAGACGTGGCTGGCCATGGTGGGCCGGGAGCGAATTGAGGAGACCATCGACCCGGAGCAGGCCATTGACCGGGCACTGGAAACCTATCTCAAAAAGGGCTATTCCGAGGAATGGGTACATCAGCGGCTGCTGGCTATCCGCATCCGCAACGAGTTGACGGACGAGTGGAAAAAGCGCGGTGTGCAGAAGGGCAAAGAATACGCTATTCTCACAGACGAGATCACCCGTGCGTGGTCCGGCATGAGCACCCGGCAGTATAAGCAGTTCAAGGGGCTGAAAAAGGAAAATCTTCGGGACAATATGAGCGATTTGGAACTGGTTTTGACCATGCTGGCAGAAGCCTCTACCACCGATATCGCAAAAATAGAACAGCCTCAGGGCCTGAACGAAAATCAGAAGGTTGCCCGCCGGGGCGGCAATGTGGCCGGGATTGCCCGGAAAGCGCTGGAAGCCGAAACCGGACGGCCGGTGGTGACTTCGCAGAATGCAGAGAGCTTTCGTCAGCTTGTCACCGACATCGTGACCGACGCGGCACAACTGCCGGAGCAGACAGAGGGGGATACAAATGGAAAATGAAATTGCCAACCGTGGCGAGATTCTGCTTTACGGCGATGACAATGGGAAGGAATTTATCAATGTTGTTTTCAAGGATGAAACCTTTTGGCTGACCCAAAAAGGCATGGCAGAACTGTTTGATTGCTCAACGGATAATATTTCCCTTCACTTGAAAAATATATACGCTGACGGCGAATTGGAACAGCCGGCAACTACCGAGAAAATCTCGGTAGTTCGCACAGAAGGGACTCGGGAGGTCAGCCGTACCATCGAACACTACAACCTCGATGCCATCATCGCCGTAGGCTACCGCGTCAACTCCAAAAAGGCCACCCGGTTTCGCCAGTGGGCGACGAAAACGCTGAAA
>ERZ837910.3604-NODE-3604-length-16541-cov-5.969429_pt1 | contig 16541 bp, 25 predicted proteins | sample MGYA00519940_ERZ837910 | MGnify/ENA primary metagenome ERZ837910 (study PRJEB31850, sample SAMEA3708825) | human gut metagenome | biome: human gut; feature: human-associated habitat; material: faeces | place: China | collected 2014 ... | reverse complement strand
TTTTCTTTTTGAATAATCCCATACTTCATCCTCCGAATAATTACAGTAACAAGATCAACTATTTAATTTCTGGAACATTTTTCTGCATCGATTGCCAGTACAAACATCAGCGCATCCAACGCATTTCCTGGATCCTGCACATCAATAACATATGTATCAGTCATATGAAACAGTTCTTTACTAACCCGTGCAATTGAATAACCGCTTCGATCAAGAATGCTATAGTCCCATTCCATAAAGGTTCCATCAATATGCCATCCATTGTAATCAATATTATAATGTGGCGTCAGAAATGAGAATTCTTTGCTCAGGCATCCAATATAACTGCCATTTTTATAAATCTCAAATTTAGGAAGAAAAGTAAGTACTTTCTGAACAACCATTCCTACTTCGTTTCCATAGGCATCATAAATTACAAGTTTATGTCCCCAGGACAACTGACCTTTTACTACATAAACAGTGTTGCCTGCTTCATCATAGATATCATAGCTGTCAAACCATGAAAATAGCCTTTGTTTAAATAATAACTTCATAACTTTTCACCGCTCTCTCCAACAGATATAATTGGTTCTTTACACTTCTTCGATATTGGCTACGTGGATTTTTCCATCAGGTTGTGTATGGCTTTTCCATTGTTCTTTTGTTATGACATTTGTATGGCCAACTCTTACCTCATTAAGCAATGGTACTGGAACCTCATCGCAAGTATGATGATAAATAAATCCAAGTTTCTCCTGTACTCTTTTGGACTTTTTATTTCCGTCATAATAGCCACACCATATTGTAGTCATTTCAAGCGTTTCAAATCCTCGTTTCATAAGCGCATATGCCGCTTCTGGCATATACCCTCTGCCCCAGAATGGTTCTCCCAACCAGTAACCAAGTTCACATTCATCATCTCTATCTGTCATATCTGTATGTCCGTTTAGTTTTAGTTCAACAGCTCCTATTGCAACATTATTCTCTTTTTCACAGATTGCATAGCATTCTGCTCCGGTGAAAACATTGTCAATAACATATTTACTTTTTTGCTGTTTTATGCTATAATATATGTGAAAGGAGTGGTAATGTGACCAAAGAAGAAATTTATGGTATTTTGGCTATGGAAGATGAGAACGAAAGAGAATCAGCTATTGATACTATGAGCGCCCGTGATGGTGAAGCATTAACAAGTATTGAAACTTTAACGGCTGATAACGAGAATTTGCGTGCTGATGTAGCCGAAAGAGATGAGCAGATTTCCAAACTGTCTAAAGACATTGATGTGTGGAAGAAACGTGTTGACAGATTGTCGGATGTGAACCGCGCTGGATATGTCGAAGATAAGATGGAAAAAGATTTTAAATCATTACAGGATTATTTTTATAAAGAGTGAAAGGAGTTTTTATGTCAAGATTATCAAAAATGCCAGATATTAACGAGGTTGGAAAAATGTCTGGCGCTGAGCTTTTAAACTTAGCAGTAAGAGAGGTTAACAATCCAGAGCTTAATAAAGCTATCGGTGACACAACTATTGATTCTTCAACATTTGGTCAGATTGGTCAGATTATCAATTCAAATGACGATTGGAGAAATCAGGTTTACTACACACTTATTAACAAAGTAGGATTATATGAAATGGGATACGCTGTAGCTACTGACAAATACGGTGCTCTTATGAGAGATTACCTGTCAATCGGTGGAGCTGTTGATGAAATTGAAATGGATAAGATTAAGCCTGTGAAATACAATCCAGAAATCCAGTGGCAGGACGCATTAAAACAGTATATTCCAAAATACTTAGAAATGTTCCATACTCCAAACAGAAAAGAGCGTTATTCTTTAACTATTAACCCAGAAATGGCTAAACGTGCGTTTAGTAGCGAACAAGCTTTTAGAAGATTTTTGGACATGCAGTTTGCAGTAGCGGCAGAATCAAACAAAATTGACCGTAACTATTGGTTCTGGAATTTGTTTAAATATGTCGCTGAAAACATTGCATATTATGTTGAAATTCCAGGCTTTGATACAAAAGAACATGCCGAGGATACAACGGTTCTCGTTCGTCAGTGGGGGTTAGATTTATTATTCCCGAGTGATAAATTTAATGTGGCAGGTTTCACAAGAGAGGTATCACCAGAAAATATTTTTATCATTATGAAGAACAGTGCAAAAGCATTCCAGAGTGTTAAGGTATTAGCAACATCTTACCATATGCAGGAAACTGAGTTTATTGCTAATCATACGTTAACTGTTCCAACATGGGTTGACCTTGGAGAAAACGTGGAAATCTTAATGGGGGATATCAACGCATTTAGATGTTACGTTAATTTATACGCAAGTGACTTCAACCATAACGGCGCTGTTATGGGTGACACTCATTTCTTGCATGTTCATGAAACGTATTCATCTTCTATTGTTTATCCAGTAATTGCTTTTAAATCATCACCCGTCACTGCTTCAGTCTTAGGAGATTTTAAACCAGCTTCTAATACTATTCTTAACAAAGGCGATACGGAAATGATTTCTATTCCCGTTACTGCTGGAGATAATAAGCAGGTGCATTATACGCTTACAGGTAATACAGCACCAGAAACCCAGATTCAGCCTTGGGGGTTATTATATGTAGGTCAGAACGAACAGGCAAGTGTTATTACTGTAACAGCAACAATCGAGGATGGAAACAGCGGTTCTCCTGTTACTAAATCTGTAACTTATCAGATTAGGGGTAATGCCCCAAAATTTGGATTCGTTCAGCCACAAGACCACTCCACTATTAAAAAAGGCGGAGTAGTGCAGTTAATGGCTTCTTTAGTAGAGGGACATGCACCTATCACTTACAGCATTACCACTACTGGGGTGCATTCTGGAACAACTATTACTCCAAGCGGTCTATTGACTATTGGCGCCGCTGAAACGAAACCAAAAATCACAATTAAATTACAGGCAGGTAATACTTCTACAACTGTTGAATATACGATTGCTGACGCTTAAAATGTGGTTTGCTAATTTATATAGGAATGTGGATTGTCAACCATCTAACGATAATGTTAGGTGGTTTCAATCACGCTCCGCACAAAAAGCGTATTTTGAATCTAGGAAAATAAGTTCAGCGGTTGTAACGCCTATTAAGGACATGAATGTGATTGCGTTAGATGTGGATATAAATACTATGCGAGATGTACCGTATTTGTCTTTTGGTGAAGATGGTGGAAAAGAAATTTATGCATTTGTTGATGATTGCCAGTACACAAATGAAAGAAGAACATTAGTATATTATACTATTGACGAGTGGCAGACATACATGTTTAATATCGAATGGAATCCCATGATGGTAGAACGTGAAAATGTAACAGATGATGAAATAGGAAATCATCTAGAGGATGAAAACTTATCTATAAAAGATATGTTGACTGTTAGTGAGGTTGGAAGTGGTTTCTTTAACCCAGCTGATTATCATATTATTATAGGGTACGCCGAAAAACCAGACGGAGGAAATGTAAATCAAAGAATAACGTGCAATATTTTTAACGGTGTCGAATATGAGGATTGTGGAAAAGGTAATGCAGGCGCACAACGCGCAAGGGAGATTTTAGAACAAATGCACGGTAAAGAAGACGCTATCGTCGGTTTATATATGTGCCCAGAGAAATTATTTAACGATTCTGCAATACCTAAACAGCTTAAATTTAATTTACCAGCGCGGCCATCTTCATTCGGTGGTTATGTCCCTAAAAACAATAAGTTATTTACTTATCCGTATGTTGATTGTTTAGTTGCTAACGGAAACGGTCAAACGCTCGAATTAAAGTATGAATTTTTAGAAAATCTGGAAATGACTGTAGAGTTCTCTTTTGGTTTAAACATGGAAGCCGAAGCATTTCCTAACAATTACATGGGGGAAACTAATAACGATTTATATAAACTAACGATAAATAACTTTCCTATGTGTGCGTATATTGTCGATTCATATAAAGCATGGGTCGCTCAGAATCAAGGACAGTTTAGGTACAATATTGCTTCTTCTTTGGTTTCTGGTTTTGGCACTGGTGCGTTAGCAACTGGTTCATTGTTAGGCGGAGCGGCGGCGGCACTTGTTTCTGGCGCAAGTACAGTTAACGGAATATTGTCACAGAATGCAAGAATGACACGTGTACCAGATACTGCAAGGGGAACTACTTCTGGTGACGCAGGATTCGCTAACGGTAGGGCAGACTTTAGGGCACGTTCTAGAACGATAACCAAACAGGAAGCAATGATATTTGATGATTATTTAACCCGTTATGGGTACAGAGTTATGAGGTACAAAGTTCCAAACTTAACTACTCATTCGTTATTTAATTTTGTTAAGGCTATTGACCCAAACATAACGGGGAATATACCGTCAAAATATCTTAACAAAATCATTGATAGAGTAAGTGCAGGTGTAACCCTAATGCATACCGATTTGCAAAAAGTAAAAACAAACTATATGAAAAATGAGGTGATAAGCAATGAAAACACTTGACGAATTAATGACACGAAGTAATATATCAAAGTGTACTACATTTTATTTAAGTGACAAGCAAGCGAGTAAGATACAAATTGACTTGGACAATGATAGAATATGGGCGTATTATATTGATAAATTTATTGAAGATTTAATGTCATTGTTTGTTTGGAAAGGTTTACCAGACGGTATCACTTCTTTTATTTTAGAATATATGCTTATGGCAAACGGAAGTTTTGTATTATATGATGATGACGGGATATTAAAAGCGTCTCGTTATGTGATGGTAACCTGGGATGATTACTTTAAGCCAGTGACAGTACGAACAGTTAATATCGCAACCGATAAAGGCTTAACTGGTAAGTTATTGTATGATGATGAGTTTATTTATTGTTGGAATAGCAATACAGGACTTCCAGTGTTTAATGTAGCAACAACTATTGCTGAAAGGTTGGCTAAAATCGAAAGAACTATTGATTATATTCACAGGCAGATGAGAAGACCAACATTGTTTAGCGGTACTCAAGCATTGAAAAGTACAGTGGATAACATTATGAACGAAAACAACCCAAAAACATGGTATATAGTTGACAAAGACCTAAACGGAATAAACGGGGTACCAGTAATTAGCGGTGACGTTGGAAAGGGTTTAGATGTACTTATGAATATGCGCAAAATGTATTTGCAGGAATGGGATACAAGAGTAGGGTTACACACTATTATGAATGACAAGTCTGAACGCCTTACAGAGTTTGAGGGATTAAGTTTTTCAGAAGCTGGAAATATAAACATTAGCGGAATGTATCAGCAAAGGATTGCTTTTCGTGATTGGGCACGGGAAAGATTTCCCGAAAAATGCTCAGAATTAGATGTTTCATATAGCCCGTTTATTCGTGTGCGCGGTGAAGAAGTACCAGACGGTTATGAAGAAAAAGAGGTGCATGACTTTGTTGGTGAGTGATATCATAAGAAGTGGGTATAAAAACACTGATTACTTTAACACAAATTTTATGGAATTGATAAGGAATCAGCGTTCTAGGATTTTTGGTTTCGATTATCCGATAGACCCAAAATTTAAAGAAGACTTTGAGGTTAATTTTATCTTGCATTTCTTCAACTATCGTATTTCTGACACAGTAGAATCACACACATACTTATCGTGGCAGACAATGTTAGCAGATAGAATGTATCAGTTATTCCCGTTGTATAATCAATTTTTTGATAAGATTACTACGGAAGATATAAGCGGAACAGAAAAGTATGTTTCACGTGAAACGTTTGACGAAGATACCACTAATGAAAGTAGTTCAAATAGTTCGTACAATGATAAAACTGATGTAACAGGAGCAAGCGAACAGCAAACAGATAATATAAATAGAGATTTTCCGTTAAGCGCCGTCACTAATACTAATGCTTATATGACAGATACACAGGACAATAACGTTAGTATAAATTCTACAAATAACACTGTTTCAAGCGGAAATAATAATGCTACGGGCAATGATATTGGTAGTAGAAATTTTAATAGAAATAAAACTGATGAAAAAATGATGATTGATTTTGATTATTATAAACGTTTTAGAGATGAACTAAACGGAATTTATAGTGAAATTTATAAGTTTTGCTGTGATTTATTTATTTGTGCATGGTAAGGAGGAATAACAATGGAGATATACAAACCTAAAACAATGCCATACGATATGAAAATAGATGACGCTTTAAAATTTGCAAGAAAGGAGCTTTATTTAGTTAATCGTTCGTTACGTTCTCTTGACAAATGTTCTGATTCAGTTACTTATGGAATGGTGTTGTCTTATAAAGTTTGTATCGTAGAAAAATTAAGTGAACTTAAAAAATTAAAAATTGACGGAATAGAAAGGGTTAACGTGCTACAATGAAAGCAGGACAAAAGATGAATACTGATGATGGGAAATATCAAGTTTGTTTATTTCCGTGTGATATAATGGATATCACCCAGTTATCTGGTTCGGATTCATTTTCACATTGTTGCGGACATCCTATGGATATTATAGGCAACAGCGCCCGTTATCCATTATATGCTCCGTGTGATTGTCACTTAATATATCAAGATAGCGTCGGAAATACTAGAGGTTATCAATCAGATAATGAGGTTGCAACACCAAGCGGAATAGGTTATGTATGCTTTAGTTTTACGCATGATGAAAATCCGCCGTCGGCAACAAAATTTAAACAGGGTGATTTGATATCCCATACAGGTATAGCAGGGCAAGCATACGGGGACCATTGCCACCTAGACCAAGCGAAAGGTCAGAATAAGGGCCTTGTATCCTATGGTATTACTTGCGCAATGGGAAATCCATGTTATGCTTTGCAAGACAGTGCAGAACCAGTTGACATATGGTATATAAATGATACTACTGTAGTTAACACTATGGAGCTTATATTTAAAAAGTATGATGGAGGTGTTACACCGCCGACACCAACACCCACAAAAAGAAATAAAATGAAACTTATGTATTATATGAAAGGATGGAACATGAGATATGGCAGATTTTAGACCGACATTTCCGTTTGACCCAAATATCAGACCAGTAACAAACAACCTTAATTGCGCGGTTAATACAATAACTCGTTATGATATGGAGTTTATAAAAGCGTATAGCGACAAAGAATTATTACACGCCTTGTGTTATCAGATTGCAAACGTTATTGATATGCTTAACTTAACGCAAGAACAGTTTGAAAAGTTGGTAGCGTGGATAAATGATAATTTATGGGAGTATGCTGGTAACTTACTACAGCAGTGGCTTGAACAAGGGTTAATTAAAATAGGTGTTAACTATAACGCTGAAACGGAAACGTTAAGCTTTGTTTTCAAACGTTATAAGGAGGTAGAGTAATATGCCAGAGGTAGCTAATCTAGAATTTGAAGATGGAACATACTCTATTAAGGATAAAACAGCAAGACAGCAGGTTCAAAACATTATTAACAATAATCTACCAAATAAAGCAAGCGCTAGGATTTGGAACGTTGTTACTGATGGAGGCGCAGACCCAACAGCTGGCTCATCTTCACAAGCCGCTTTTGATAAAATAGCTAGTATTATTGACAAGTATGATTACGTTTACATACCTAAAGGTGGATATTTACTAAACAAGCTATTTATATGCAGTAGCAAAGTGATATGTGATGGACAGACGATTGATGAAAACCCAGATAGTAAGATATTAGCTGTTAAAGAAATACCAACAGCATATCCAAGTTTTAAATTATTAAAACAAGTTGAAAAGCCAAGTGACGGCAATAGTTTTCAAGGCTGGTGTTATTTAACGGATGGGGACGATTATACGGGCAATGTCTTAGCCATTAACAGAAATGCTAGTACAAGTAAGACGGTTTTAAATCGTTATAATAACTTGCTACAATTGCAAAACGCAGAAGAAAAACCATGGGGGCACGGAAATTCATTAACATATATGCCGTCTTTAACTGCAAATGGTAGAAACTATGTATATATGGTATGCCCAATTAATGCTAACAATTTAATTATGTATGACGCTTCAACAGGAATCAATAATACAGTACCTGTAAATGGCGTGTCATCACAAATAAACATTGCTAATAAAATTGGTAATTCACCACACATTATCGTGCAAACAGAAGATGATAAAATACATGTTTGTCAATGTTCTGGTGACGGAATAAATGTTTCTTTTACTTCTGTATATTCTATTTCAATTTCAAGACCAGCAATTCAAGCGAGAAGATTAGGTGGTCTTAACGGTTTAGCATATTTTAAAGGTAATATATTTACTTTATGGAGTGATAATACTTCAAATGGGTATGACTTTGTGCGGAATGCGATTCGAGTTGATAAGGTTTCTGGCGGTTTATTGTATCAATATTTGTGCAATCCTACTTACGAAGCTAAAGAATTTGAGGGTCTTAATGTTACTGGAGATACAATAAAAATGTTAGAATATGGTAATAATTCCGTTTTTACTGATTATAATTCATGGTCAATATGGGAAATAAACCCATATGATAGTGGGTTAAGTGATAAAAGTAGTGAGTTAGAATTTAATGGGGTGATAGGGGAGCAACGTATACGTGTAAATTCTAGTAACGCTAACTGGGGGAGAGGAACAATTGATTCACCATTTAGGTTTATTCAGTTTGCTATTAGTTATGCCTCATCATTCCAGCCTGTTCATATTCAAGGGGCGTCAACATCGACAGCGGTAGCGAGTGAAGAAATTCACATTAAAAATAGAGCGCACTATTTAAAAATTAGTAATGTTAGATTTAACGGTAAAGTTACCGTGGAGAACTGTGCAAACGTGCAATTTGAAAAATGTGAGTTTAACTTTACAGGGGATTATCAAATTACAATCGATGCAAGTAACGTTGACTTTAGCGGTTGTACTGCTACTATGACTGGTGGTCAAAATGGAAATGGATGGATAAGAGCAGTAGGTAATTCGAATGTTGAGCTTCACAATTCATGCAATATTACAGCTAGAAATGTTGCTTCACTTAGTAGAGGTGCAAAGTTCAGTTTCGGAACTGACACAAAAGGAACGGTATATAATTGTATATATAACGAATCAAGTGTTTCACTAGGAAGTGTAAAAGGCATAGCTTATACGTATAAGTCAACTTTGAGTAAAGGTGGACTAGACGGTACAGTAAATGAATAAGAGGATAAAAATATGAATATTAATTATAAAGATATAGCTAACATTTTGTGGGCAGGAATAAGTACATTCTTTGTATATGTTTTTGGGGGTATAGATGTGGCTTTTAAGTGCCTTATTATTATTATGATTCTTGACTATAGTACTGGAGTTATTGCAAATAGGGTTAATCTCGATAGTAAAATAGGGTTCAAAGGAATCGCAAAAAAGGTAATGATACTTGCGCTTGTGGCAGTAGGTGCACAGGTTGATAAAGCCACGGGAACAGATGGTTATATTTGCAGAACACTTGTAACAATGTTTTATATTGCGAATGAAAGCCTTTCAATCGTTGAAAATTCTGCAAAGATGGGGTTACCTGTGCCGCAAAAACTTATTGATTGCTTAGAACAATTAAAAGGAAACGAAGAAAGCGAGGAACAAAATGAAAGCAAATGATTTCTTAAAAGATACGTATGGAAAGTATTATGATGTTGACGGTTATTATGGCGCTCAGTGTTGGGATTACTTTGCTTATCTATGTACTGTAATCGGTAGTAAAATAATTAACTGTACCTCAACAGGATACGTTATTGACATTTGGAATAACCGTAAAAATAACGGTGTTCTTGATAAGTTTAAAGAGGTACCCGTATCTAGTTTACAAAATGGTGATGTAGTTGTATTTAAAAACGGAGGAAGCCTTACACCTCTTTCCCATATTGGAGTATTTGCAGGATGGCTAAACAAAGGTAGCACATTTACTTTGCAAGCGCAAAATCAGTATGGCAGTGCAAGCGTTAACAAGGGTCTTATGTATGTTAGCGATATTGCAGGGTGCTTGCGTCCTAAAGTATGGGATAATAAATCCCCAGATTTACCTATTAAATCAAAAGGTAAAGCTTCAGCAAAGTATGATTACATTCGTGTACGCAACAAACCTAGTCTTGATAATTCCGCATTAACGGGAGATTGGTACAATACAGGAATGAAATTAAACTATCAAAACGTTGTAAAAGCTGATGGGTGGTATTGGTTAGAGTATGTAAGTAGTAAAACTAACAAAAAACATTATGTCGCTTACGGAACTACAGATGGAAAAACGGTTTACTGGAAGATTGATTAATCTTGTGGTATAACCCAAACTTAACGCTGTCACACGGTTGTCTACTTAATTATGTTCTGGGCAACCGTGGCGGCGGTAAAACATACGGTAGTTTTGTAAAAGGCATAAAAAATAAAATATATAAAAATAAGCAATTTATATATTTGCGTAGGTACAAAAGTGAATTAGAAGATTTTGCTACACAATTTGACGAGGTTTCACGAGAATTTCCGGACTACATTATAAGCGTAAAAGGAAGAACAGGTTACATCATAAAACGCACAGGAGATGAAAAAGAAGATTCTAAAAACATATATAAAAAGAAAAATATATTTTGCAAAGCGGTTGCCCTGTCTAATGCTGTAACAAAAAAGTCAACAAATTATGATAAAGTAAATCTCATTATATTTGACGAATTTATTATTGAAAAATCGTCAAAATTGTTTTATCTCCCAAACGAAGTTGACGCGCTTATTGGATTTATGGAAACGGTTTTCCGAAGTCGGGAAAAATGTCAGTGTCTGTGCTTAGCTAACTCGGTTACCATGAATAACCCACATTGTGTTTACTGGGGATATACAAAAAGAATAGGTAATAAAGACATTGTAAAGGACAAAGACGGTCTATTGCTTTTTCACCATTTTGCCGACCAAGAATATATAAACTTTAAATCACAAACAAAGTTAGGAATGCTACAAAGAAAATCTAAAATAGGGGGTTATCTGATAGATAACGAATTTATAAACGATGATTCCCCATTTATCAAAAATAAAACGCCAGAAGCGATACACATTGCAAGCGTTGATATTTACGGAAAGCACTTAGGTTTGTGGATGGACTATAAAGACAGTAAGTTATATATAAGTACCAAAGTAGGTAAAAATGACAGTATAACATATGCACTTACTACAGATGATATGCAACCAAATGTAGTAATGCTTCAATTTTTCAAAAACAACCATCATATGAGATTACTACGTACAATGTTTCAAAATGCATGCGTATATTATGATGATACGGAAGCATATTTTAGCGCAAAAGATTTAAACAAATTACTTTAAAAGTATTGACATTAAATAAAGCTTCTGATATAATTAAGATGTAGTTAAGGAAAGGAGAGATAAAATGAAAAAGAGCATTATCACTGGCACAGCTTCAGTTAATGTACTTCTAAATGACGGAAATTCAATTTTAAAAGAAGTTGATTTCGTAGGAAAATTCAGCGAAAGAAAAATTGTTAAAAAAGCGATTGCTGACATTGAAGAAGTATGCAAAGCTAAAGTAGTAAGTGGAAGTGTTAAAGAAGAAATAAACTCTTATGAAATGAGCGAAGAAACTTTTATTGCAAATGCCGCTATTGTATTGGATGACGAACAGTACGAATTAGAATTAGACTAGTAAAGGAGAAATTAGAAAATGAAAACATTAAAGGAATTAGCAAAGGAACAGAACGGAACAAAAGAATGTTTTATCGGTAGAAAGCTTGAAAAAATCGAAAATATTCTAGGCGATAAGGTTACTTTAAGAGATTATGAACACAGAACGAAAAAGGTTGGAAATGGTTATAACCATTATATCGCCTTTATTGTTGATGAAGATAAAGAACATTATTATCACGGCGGTTCAAAATTAAGCAAATTTATTGAAGAAGTTGAAAAAGAAGAACTGGTTAATGACTTATGCGTGGAGGGAGTTCCAATGATTATGACAAAAACCAAAACAAGAGATGGAAATACATTCACTGATATCACATTCTATCCGCCAGAAAGTGAATTGCCGTTCTAGAGTTAAAGGGTGTGAAAACACTCTTTTTATTTTATGAAAAAGAAAAAAGGGTATTACAGAAATAAACAAGGCGCTTGGCTTAACAGAAAGCTTATAAAAAGAGCTGAAAAACTGGCGGAACAAATAAATGAGCAAAGAGCCGAAAAACGTTCACAAATATTGAGCAAGCCTTTTATACGTGAGGAAGGTAGCCAAGCAGTTAAAGAAACAGTAGGTCAATATCATGGACAGAGGGCAACAAAATATCTAGGGGAAACAGCTTTTCCAGAGTTAAATAGTGTTAGATTTGACCCAGAAACATTACAATCTAACAGCATGTTAGAACGTAAAGTAAAAGCTTGGCAACGCATGAAAACTAAAAAATATACTGAAAAAATGAATGCGTTATATAAAAATAATTTGATTAAATCAATAGAAACAAAGTTTCGAAATGTTGGTGACGAAAAAGAAATAAAAGAAATAATAAAAAAGATAAAAAGAATGAGCACAAAAGAATTATCTGAATTTGCGTATACAACAGAGGTATTAAACATAGATTTTGTTTATGGAAACCCAGAATCAGAAGATAATTTCAATCTATTTAAGGATACTGTAACAGATTTTTACAATAAAAAATACAGAAAAAAGAAGTAAGAAATGAAAACAAATATTAAAAATTCATACGCTTGTGATTTTGAAACATTAGTTTTAACGAAAGAACAAATAGAAGCAGGTATGAGAACGTATGTATGGGCATGGGGGTGTTGCAAAGTATACGATAATGAAAATTATGACATGGTAAGCGGTACCTCTATTGATTCATTTATGGAATATGTTAAAACACTTCATAAACCTGTGTTATTTTTTCACAACTTAAAGTTTGACGGTTCATTTATTGTGTGGTGGCTACTTAAAAACGGTTATAAATGGTCCAAAGAAAAAGAGCCTAAAACATTCGATACAATGATAAATAAGCAAGGTGTTTGGTATCAAATAAGCATTGTGTGGGATGTCAAAGGTAGAAATAAACATGAAACAATTATACAAGATAGTTTGAAAAAAATGCCATATAGCATTTCCGCTATTGCCAAAAATTTTGGATTTGATTCAGACATGCAAAAGTTGGAAATAGATTATAACGAATACCGCGAAGAAAACGGAGTATTAAGCAAAACAGACAAAGAATATTTACGACATGATGTTGTTATACTTGCTAGGGCATTAAAAATGTTATTTGAAGAAGGATTTAAGAAGATGACAACAGGAAGTGATACATTAGCAAATTTTAAAGAAAATATAGGAGGAGAAAAACAATTTACAAAATACTTTCCTGTTTTAGACCATGAAACCGATAAAATGCTACGGAAGTCATATGCTGGAGGTTTTGTATATGTTAATAAAAAATATGCCAAAATTTCAGAAAACGGACAAATTGGAATATGCTGTAATATAGATAAAAATAGTATGCACCCGTCTATGATGTGCACGAGGGAAATGCCATACGGACTTCCCAATTATTTTGAGGGGGAATATACTGGTGATAGTAAATGTTATATCCAACACTTCTTATGTAGATTTGATGTAAAAGATAGATATATACCAACAATACAGATAAAGAAAACTGTACGTTACTGTGATACGGAATACCTAGAGCACAGTAGAATAGATGATTATATAGACGAGCAAGTTGAATTGTGGTTACCATCACCAGACCTAGAAATATTCTTTAAACACTACAACGTATATGATATTGAGTACTTGGATGGTTTTTATTTTAAAACAGCAAAAGGACAATTTTTTAACGATTATATAAATTCTCTGATGAAAACAAAGGAAACAAGTGAGGGTGTGAAAAGGCTTATGGCTAAACTACGAATGAATGCATTATATGGGAAGTTTGGGACGAATCCAGAAGTAAAAGAAAAAGAACCTTATTTGCTTAATGATGTGCTAAAATTCCGCGTTCCAACTCATCCAGAATTTAAAGAAGACGGAGAAGTTATTGAAGTTGAGGATGTAACTATAAAAGACCCTATATATTTGCCGCTAGCAATATTTATTACTGCATGGTCTAGATATGACATAATCAGTACAATAGACAAAGTTAACGATTCATATATAAATTATAAATCTGACAAAGACCGTTTCATTTATGTCGACACTGACAGCGTACATATGATTGGGTGGCATATACCTAAAAGCATAAAAATTCATGATACGCACCTAGATTGTTGGAAAGTCGAAACATACAATATAGGGGCAAAATATTTACGTCAAAAAACTTATATTGATAAAGTTATATGCAAAACAAACAAAGAAAAAAAGAAATGGTTATCTAAAGTAAAAGAATATGAAAAAGAGCATAAAGAAAGCGGTATGCCGTGGAAAGATTTTGTAGAACAAAAACCACCGCACTTTGGATATGAAAGGGGGTGTATGTATCTTTTAGAAGTCAAGTGTGCAGGAATGCCAGACAAAATAAAAGATATATTAACTTATGACGCTTTCAAAGTTGGCTTTAAATCTGACCAAAAGTTAATCGGTCACCAAGTAAAAGGAGGGGTGGTTTTAATGAATGATAAATTTGAAATTAAGGCTAAAAAGTAGTTGACTTTTTAGTCTTCTTTTGTTATAATATAAGTGTAATAAAGGTAACCCCTTAAAGGAGAAAAGAAAATGAAAACAACACTTGTAGAACTGGCTTATAAACTAATGGAGAATAATAAAGCAGATAAACTTCAGATTATATACAATGGTGTCACAATCGCGTACATGTCACCGAAAGAAGTGTACTGGGGTCTTTCACGTTTGTTTATAATAAAACACGTTGAATACCTGTGGGACTGGGAATATAGAGTAATTGTTGAAATTGATGAAAGCGAGGAAATATAATGGAAACTGTAGGAAACATATTAATCGAACTACCAAATAAACCAGAAAAATACGTAGTTATTATGTACCGTGGTAATAAAATTATGTCTGGATTTATAGATATAGTTACATGGGCGACAACAAGATTTATTAGAGAATGTAAGGCTACTAAGGAAGAAGGAATAGAGCTTGGTAGAAAAACATATTATATCATAATTGAAGAAGGAGAAATATAATGGAAACGGTAGAAACTATACTAAATAAGCTAATCGAAAACGGAAGTTATGAAATGGTTGGAATAGAATATCATGACCACATTATATACTTTGGCAGTTTAGAAACCTTGAGAAGAACATTGGGTTATTATTTATTGGAATGTAAATCTGATTCAACTCCTATAATGAAAAATGACCCAACTTATTTGTGTGTTATAACTATTAAGGATGGTGAACTTGATAAATGAAAAAACAGCTTATTAAAATAAAACCTAACTCTTTATACGGTATTCATGCGTACAAAGGTGATGTAAAAAATAAAGTTTATTTGCCAACACCAGCATTATTTATAAACTATTTGCTAAAACATATACTTCTATACGCTGATACCGACAGCATTATAACTATTAAGGAGGGGTAAATGATGAAATTATTAAAATACGCATTATGGTTTATCGCTGAAACAACATTGATACTTATGTTTCTAGCTTTATGGTGGAGGTAATGAAAAATGAAAATTAACAGAAACTATTGTATTAGCGGAGAAATTGTAACAAGAAAAACATTTTTTGAATTTTTAAAAATTTGCGCAAAGAATGAATGGGTAAAAAGTGACGCTTGTTATTATATACAATTCGAGGATTATTATGACAAAATAAAGAAAACAATAAGAAATGGTGGTTATGGTTGCTTTAAAATTACATTCGCTAGCATACCAACAAAAGAAGAAACTTTATGCGAACAGGTATGTAAAGATTATCTGTGGGGTGAAAAATAATGGATATTATGTGTTTGACAATAGTGTGTTGTGTTGCTATTATGGCAATTACAACAATATATTGTGTAGAAATAAATGTAGAAAGGAAAAATAATAATGAAGATTAATGAAAAACATATAAAAATGCTAAGCGTTAGCAAAAAACTATTGAGTGAGCACGGAATAGATTTTTCATGGTATATAAACGAGTATAACGGAGTTAATGGATTTATGCTTAATGAAAAACTTCCTAACTTGATTGTTAGCGTGCGTTTGACAGATAAAGTGATAGAAATGTGCAGTATTAAAATGCTAACAAATGACTTACAATATGAATACGCATGTGAATTATTAAAAGAATTTAAAATAAACTTGAAGGTAGATTAAAATGGAAAGCAGACACTTTATAAAAACAGAAATAAATAAGGGTTATCTAATAACCGTTAATGAAACAACGTTAAACAGATATACATGCAAAGTATATGGAGTAAAGTTAATAGCGAACACATTTGAAGAAATGTATAAAATTTTAGATATGTTAGACTTTATGGAAATTGAGATATGCGGAAATGAACAAATATAACAACTTTTATTGACAAAAATATAAATTCATGCTATAATTGTTATATAAAGGAGGAGCAATAAATGAAACTAATTGACATCTTAACATCACTTGAAGACAATGACTATGTAGAAATAATG
>ERZ837910.3599-NODE-3599-length-16545-cov-4.095694_pt1 | contig 16545 bp, 11 predicted proteins | sample MGYA00519940_ERZ837910 | MGnify/ENA primary metagenome ERZ837910 (study PRJEB31850, sample SAMEA3708825) | human gut metagenome | biome: human gut; feature: human-associated habitat; material: faeces | place: China | collected 2014 ... | reverse complement strand
CGGTCGATGTAGTCCTGTAATTTTTCGGCCAGCGCCACGTCGGCGTCGTGCTGCTGCCGCAGTACCTCGTGCTGCGGATTATCGGCCGCCTCACCTATCCCATCTTCGCGTACATGATCGCAGAGGGATGCTTCTACACGCACAGCAAGAGACGCTATCTCGGCGGCATCTTCGCGCTCGGCCTTGCCTGCCAGCTCGGCTTCTTCATCGCGATGGGGAGCCTCGAGCAGAGCATTCTGACGACCTTCGTCTTCGCCATCATCACGATCTACGCCCTGCAGCTTGCCGACGCGCGGCGTGATGCCGTGGGTGCACTGGCCGTTTTCGGCGCGCTCGCCCTCGACGCCTTCGTCTCCCTCGTGCTGCCCGTTTTTCTGGCGGGGACGGATTTCTCGGTCGATTACGGGTTTGCGGGAATCCTGCTCCCCGTGTTCTGCTACATGCCGCGCATTTTCTTCAAAAACGCACTTGACAACACGCGCCTGAGGCTCATGCTCGCGTGTGCCGTGGTGGGAATGGTCTTCGTCTGCATTCAGATGAACGGCTGGATGGGTGGCATACAGTGGTTCTCCCTCTGCGCCGCCATTCCCCTGGCCTGCTATAACGGTAAACGGGGAACCTGGCATCTCAAGTACCTCTTCTACATCTACTATCCCGCGCACCTCGTGGCCATCTGGGGCATCGCCCTGCTGCTCGACTAGCCTTCTTGATGTAGTAATATCAAAAGGCTAGGCTGATGAGAGGGGAGTTGGCATGCAAGAGACCATGTCCGAAAACGCGTCCGAGAAAATCGAGGCAATCGACGAGGTTATCACCCCGGAGGAAGCGGTAATCGATACGGACGATCGGGTTGGCGAAATCCAAGACGACGGGAATCCGACCGACGTCATTCCCGAGGACGGGCATGCGGAGACTCCCAGGAAACCCAAGAAACTCGATTACTCGTACACGCAGAACCGCGAGCTTTCCTGGCTCCAGTTTGACCGGCGCGTCCTCGAGGAGGCCCTCGATCCGAGTGTCCCGCTGTTCGAGCGGCTCAAGTTCATCAGCATCTTCTGCACGAACCTCGACGAATTCTTCATGGTGCGCGTCGGCAGTCTGATGGACCTCTCCATCATCGCGCCCGACATCCGCGAGAACAAGACCAACATGACGCCACGCGAGCAGCTCGAGGCCGTTTTCGCAGCGGTCAGGCCGCTTGTCGAGGAGCGCGACGAGATCTACGCGAAAGTCGTCGCCGACCTCGAGGAGCATGGCTTCAAGGAGCTCGAGCTCGACAAGCTCTCCAAGAAGGAGCGCAAGTTCGCCCGCGATTACTATCGCGAGTGCATTCGTCCCGTCCTCTCCCCGCAGGTCGTCGACGAACGCCATCCCTTCCCGCACCTTCGCAACAAGGAACTCTACATCGCGACGCTTCTGAGCGAGGAGGATGGCAGTCAGCATCTCGGCATCGTTCCCGTCCCCGACAACATCGCGCCCATCATCTGCGATCCGGACGAGCCGCTGCATTTCGTGCGTGCCGAGAAGCTCATCGCCCATCACATCAAGAAGATCTTCGATATCTACGAGACTTCCGAACCGTGCATCGTCTCGGTCACGCGCAATGCCGACATCAGCTTCGACGAGGAAAAGTTCTCGGATGACGAGGGCGACTACCGTCTGCACGTCTCGCGGCTACTCAAGAAGCGCAATCGTCTCAATCCCGTGCGCCTCGAGGTCGAGGGAAAGCCGGAGAAGCTCCTCATCGCCGGCCTGCTCAAGCGCCTCAAGCTCACCAAGGAGCAGATGTATAGCTACGATGCGCCCATCAACCTCGACTGGGCCTTCGGTCTGGAGCGCCGCGTGGGCGTCAAGGAGCGTGGTGCGCTCAGCTACGCCCCCTTCGTTCCGCGCGCATCCAAGGAGTTCGACCTCGGTCGCTCCATCATCGAGCAGGTCGAGGAACGAGACCGCCTGCTCTTTTTCCCCTACGATTCGATCGATCCCTTCCTGCGTATGCTGCAGGAGGCGGCGACCGATCCGGACGTGCTTTCCATCAAGATCACGGTGTACCGACTGGCGAGCGAATCGCGCGTTGCGCAACATCTGGCGGAGGCAGCCGAAAACGGCAAGGAGGTCACCGTCCTCATGGAGCTGCGCGCGCGTTTCGACGAGGCGAACAACATCGACTGGTCGGGCAGGCTCGAGGAGGCAGGTTGCAACATCATCTACGGCATGGAGAACTACAAGTGCCATTCCAAGGTGTGCCTCATCACCAAGCGCTCCGGTGACGGCGTGACCTACATCACGCAGATTGGCACCGGCAACTACAACGAGAAGACGGCCCGCCTCTATACGGACCTGAGCCTGCTCACCGCGGATGCCGAAATCGGGCGCGACGCCGTCACCTTCTTCCAGAACATGCTCATCGGCAACCTGAACGGCTACTATCGCAGGCTGCTCGTCGCTCCGGTGGCCATCAAACGCACCATCCTCAAGCTCATCGACCGTGAGATCGCCAAGGGCCCTGCCGGACGCATCACGCTCAAGTGCAATTCGCTCACCGAACGCGACATCATCGATCGCCTTGCCAGGGCATCGCAGGCCGGCGTGCAGGTGCGCATGAACATCCGCGGCATCTGCTGCATGCTTCCTGGCGTCGAGGGCAAGACGGACAACATCCACGTGCGCAGCATTGTGGGCCAGTTCCTCGAGCACAGTCGCATCTTCGTCTTCGGCGAGGGTGACGACATGCGCATGTACGTCGGTTCGGCCGACCTCATGACGCGCAATCTCGTGCATCGCGTCGAGGTGGCGGTTCCCATCACCACGCGTCGCGCGCGCGAGGCGATCATGCTGTTCCTCGACAAGATCTTCGAGGACAACGTCAAGGCACGAACGCTCGAGCCGAGCGGCGAGTACGTGATGGTCGCCAAAAGCCGCGACAAGGGCATGTGCCCCTGCGACACGAGCTTCAGCATGCAGGAGTGGTGCATCGAGCACCCGCTGCAGGGCGTGAAGCGTGACGCGTCTGCCTCATGGGCGGTCAGGCCCGAGGCGGTTGCCGAGGTCGCGGATGAGTCCGAGGACATGTCCATGGCAGGACGGCCCGGTGCCGATGAGGCGATTGAGCAGCCCAAGGCCCTGATGGACGCTGACATCAAGCTGCTCGCCGAAGGTGACGACATCGCCGACGTTTCTGCCGCCGACACAGATGCCGAAATCGGGTCAGGGTCAGGGGCAAAGGCCGATGACATTCTCGTCGAGATCGAGCTCGCGGAAGAGGCGGACAAGACGTCGGGCGAGTCCAAGGACAAGAAGCCGGGCAAGAAGGGCAAGGAGAAGTCCGAGAAGAAGGACAAGTCCGACAAGAAGAAATCCGAGAAGAAGGCGGACGGGAAGGACGGAGAAGAGCTCCCGTCGGTCCCGGCGAAGCCGGCGCATAGCGCCCATCCCGATGCCGACATCACCTTGGACTCGGATGCGAGTCTGGATGACCAACCCGTTGGCAAGCATTTCAAGCCCTCGAAGAAGGCCGAGGAAGCGACGCCGGTTCCCGTCGACGTGCCTGTGAGCAGCGAGAGCACCGCGGACCGCCTTGCGCGCGAGCGCTCGTACATGAGCGATTTCCCGCATACGACGCCCAGGGCCGACGCCGCCGCCGACGAGCGCAAATCCGGTGACGCGACTCGCGATTCCAAGACTTCCAAGCAGGAAAAGCCCAAGAAGAAGGGCTGGCTCAAGAGGCTGTTCGGCTAGCCGGACGCCTCTGCAGAACTGCATGACATGACTGCCAACGAGCCCATATACCTGGACTACGCGGCGGCCACGCCCGTCGACGAGCGCGTGCTCGAGGCGATGGCCCCGTATCACGCGCGATGCTTCGCCAATCCGTCGGCATCGTACGCACCCGCCCGTAAGGTTCGTGCGGATGTCGAGGACGCGCGTGCGCGCATCGCGCACCTCATGGGGGCCAAGCCCGCCAACGTCATCTTTACCGCTGGCGCGACCGAGGCCAACAACCTCGCGCTGATCGCGGCTGCGCCCGACGCGCACGTCATCGCCAGCGCAATCGAGCACGCGAGCGTTCGCGCCTGCGTGGAGGCGCGTGCCCTGGGCACGCTTCTGCCCGTGGACGGCGAGGGGCTTGTCGACCCCGAGGTGTTGCGCGCCTCGATTCGCCCCGACACCGAGTTGGTCAGCATTGCCTACGCCAACGGCGAGATCGGGACCATCCAACCGCTGCGCGAGATAGCGGGCGTCATCATCGACGAGCGTGCCCGTCGTCTGGCGGCGGGGGAGGGGCGCCCCATCTTCCTGCATACGGACGCCTCGCAGGCAGCCGCGCTCAAGTCGCTCAACGTCTCCTCGCTCGGCGCCGACCTCGTCACCGTGTCCGCGGCCAAGCTATACGGTCCCAAACAGGTCGGCATGCTCTGGGCGCGCAGCGGCATCGAGCTCCATCCGCTCGTGTGCGGTGGCGGCCAGGAGGGTGGGCTGCGAAGCGGCACGGAAAACGTACCGGGCATCATGGGGTTCGTGCGCGCGTTCGAGATCGCCTGCGAGCTGCGCGATGCCGAGGCGAGACGTCTGCGCGAGCTGCGCGATTGGCTACAGGGACAGCTGACGACTGCCTTCGAGGACGTGGTCGTCGCGGGACCGGCACGGAATGCCGCGCGTCTGGACAACCTGCTCCACGTCTCCTTTCCCGGCCTGCTCGCCCGTCGTCTGGTCATCCTGCTCGACCAGCGCGGCGTCTACGTTGGTACGGGGTCGGCATGCGCCGCAAGCAAGATGACGGTGTCACCCGTGCTCGAGGCCATTGGCGTCAGTCCGGAGGTCGCCGAGGGCAGCCTGCGCATCACGCTCGGACGTGACACGACGCGCGAACAGGCCGAGCGCGCGGCGCGGGTCATCATCGAGGTCGTTCGTGCCGAGCGCCAGCGCGTGGGCATGGTGTAGCCTGACCAGGCAAACCAGACAAGAGTCGCTGGGGCGGTTTTGCCTCATTCGTTTCGTTTCGCTCGAAATGGCATACGTGGTATCTTCGTTCCCGTTGAAAGTCGCAAGCTGAGGAGGCGTGCATGGCAGCAAAGGTCATCGTCGGCATGAGCGGGGGAGTGGATTCCTCGCTTGCCGCGGCGTTGCTCATCGAACGTGGCTTTGACGTCACGGGCGTGTACATGCGCAACTGGTCGGTCGATCTGCCGGGGTTCAAGTGCCCCTGGGCCGAGGATCTTGCCGATGCCGAGCGTGTGGCCGTGCAGCTGGGCATCGACCTCAAGGTCTGGGATTACGAGGAGGAGTACAAGCGTGACGTGGTCGACTACCTGGTCGATTGCTACGCGCGCGGTCTCACGCCCAACCCGGACGTCATGTGCAACGAGAAGGTGAAGTTCGGAGTCTTCGCGCGCGAGGCCTTCGAGCGAGGCGCCGATTACATCGCAACGGGGCACTATGCCCGCGTGCTCCTCGACGCTCCGGGTGCGAGGTGCGCCCATCTGCTGCGTGCGCTCGACGAACACAAGGACCAAACCTACTTCCTGTGGCGCGTGCCCGGGAGCGTGCTCGCACGCACGTTGTTTCCCATCGGCGAGATCGAGAGCAAGGCGGTCGTGCGCGAGATGGCCGCCGAGCGCGGGCTCGAGGTCGCGACCAAGCACGATTCCGATGGCATCTGCTTCATCGGACCGGTCTCGATCCAACAGTTCCTGCTCTCGCAGCTCGAGCGCAAGGCGGGTGACATCGTCGAATACGAGACGGGTGCGGTGCTCGGCCAGCACGAGGGCGCCTTTCTCTACACGCTCGGTCAGCGCAAGGGTCTCGACTTGGGAGGCGGCCCTGCCCGCTACGTGGTCAAGACGGATACGGCCGACAACGTCGTCTACGTCTCCGCCGACAAGGAGTGCGAGGCGCTCTGGACGCGCGAGCTCGTACTCGACGACCTATGCTGGATTTCGGGTTGCATGCCCGCACCCGGGCGCTATCTGGTGCGCACGCGACATACCCGTCCGCTCGTCGAGGCGAGCGTCGCGGCGCCAGACGATGCGGAACAGGCCGAGACGAGGGACGGCTTGGCGCGTATTGTCTTCGACGAGCGCGTGCCGGCCGTGGCTCCCGGCCAGTCGGTCACCATCTACCGCGACGAGGAGTGCCTCGGCGGCGGCATCGTCGTATAGGACATGCGTTTGTCGCTTTTTTGCGTAAGTGTGAGATCTGCACTCGTTTCATGCAGTTTTTTTCGAAAGTGTGAGAGCGAGCAGCGAAAATCCACACACTCTCGTGATTTTCTTACATGACGCCGTCGAGAGTTTCGCACTTTCGACAAAAATCTACACAGTGTTGCTGAACGCCTCATACTTACGCAAATTCCTTGCAGACAAGTTGCGTATCAGCGTACGCGCTTTCTACTTCGTTGCCTTGTGTTCGGTGAGGATGCCGTTGAATGTGCGCCGCCAAAAGCAAGCGGGTGGGCTTATTTCAATTTCACGACGAATCTGACACCTTCGCCGTATATGTCAAAGTAGGCATTGGTCTGGAGGAGCGGGAGGTCGGCACTCGTGAAATCTCCCTCGAACGCCACTCCGGTATTGGGCAGGCCGTAATAGAACTGAAGGCCGGTCACGCCCCAAGCCCAATTCCCCCCGAACGTTTCGCTCATGAGACGCTGCAGCACCGGATTATCGTGAATGGTGTATTCGGCTGAGGGCGCATTGCCGATCTCTCCTTCAAGGCGAACGACCTTTCCCACATCGGGATTGAACTCTTCTAAGGAGGCAAGCGAGTTCGCGACGGCGCTCGTGCGGAAATCGGTCCACTGGCTTTGAGCGTAGAGCACGTTTCCGAAGGTGAATGAGAAGACGACGAAGCACCAGCACAGCGCGACGACGAACAACTTTCCCAGATACGCCTTTTTCACGGTAGCTATCCCTATGCACAGAAAGCCCAACAGAAGCCCTATGCCGTACATCGCACGGGGCAAGAACAGCGGATTCGAGAGCGCTGGGTAAATTCCGAACGCAAGGAGGAGCATAAGCACGACGCATATTACCGCGCAGAGGAACCCGCATGCCTTCCCGCGCTTCGAGTCTCGTGTCGTGACATAGACGAAGGCGATGACAACAAACGCACACAAAAGAAGCCAGCTGCGCTTGAAATCAGCTACGAAATCGCCGAAGTATTGGACGTAGTTCGCGACAATCGTTGGAAAGAGATCGGATAGCCCTGGAACGGCAGCCGAAACGTAGACCTCTTCCGAAGGGGTGTACACGAACAATCTGAAGAATAGGAGCCCGACAACATAGCCGACGATCGAAAGACCGACGAAAGTGGCGACTTCTCTACCGTTCTTGCCCTCGAGAAAGCGTTTGCAGGCGAGGAACACGACGAGCATGGGCAGAATGCCGCTCGCCGCTTGATACGTCGTGCAAACGATGAGCTCACCCACCGCAATCGCGGCGACGTAGGATGCCTTTCCACGTTTGGCAAAGAGTAGCGGGGCAACGGACGCAAGCACCGACAGCGCCATATAGGGCGAATCGAATTTGTATACGATGCATGCGAGAAAATACGGGGAGATGCCAATGGGCAATGCCGCGATGAGCATCATGACCGTGTATTTCTTTTTTCCGGTTATGACGAACAGGACGATGACGCTGGCCAGAGCGATCTCGATAGTCGCGATGATCTGCGGCAGTGGGGATATATCAGCCAGATAGGTATCGGCGTGAATGAAGTATGCGAGAAAGACCGATGTGTATCGGCTGAAGTTCTCCCACCCGGCATAGCCGAGGGCAACGCGCCCCATGTCGTCGATGTAATTGAAATTGGTCAGTAAAATGGAAGAGTACGCAAGAAGATACAAGACGGTAAGGATGAGCAGGGGGCGCCATATGAACCGTATCGAGGCCACTACGTCCGCAGTCTTCTCCTTAATTTGATTGCAAGGTCGTCTTGGCTTTCTGGTGACAGTTTGATCTACGCAAGATGAAGAAGCAGACATAAACGTCCTTCCTAGAATGAGACGAAAGCGCCTCGGCACTTACGGTTCACGATGCAGATGACGATGAGGGCGACAAGACCCAGTAGCGAGATGATGGCGCCGAGGCGCAGAAACGGCGTCTCGTAACTCAACTCGATGACATGGTCGCCTTCGTCAACCTGTACGGCCATGAACGCAACGTCCGCGCGAAGTGGTTCGACCTTCTCGCCATCGAGCGTTGCCGTCCACCCCGTCGACCAAGGAATAGTCGCCAGAACGTAGCCGGCCTCATCGACCGTTCCCTCGATGCGATAGGCATTGGTCGTGGCAGTCGTCCGCAACGCGGGCTCGCGTCGCTCGTCCACGAGCGTGGTGAGCGCGTCAACGGGCTCGGCCACGATGTCCATCGAGTCCATGGTGTAGATGCCGAGATAGGGGAAGGTGATCGTGACCTCGCCCTTGCCCTCTGCCGAGTACCCAAGGTTCACGAGCCAATTGTTTTTGCCGCCGTACAGATGGCTATTGGGCGTGTAGCCGTAGATCCAGTCGGCAAAACCATCTGGAGTCGTGAACGTCACGATGTAATCCGTACCCTGGTCATAGCGCCAACGCCTCAGCTGCTCCTTCAGGTAGCCCAAGATGCCGTCAGAGTCGCCATCGTCGGCAAGGTAGGAACTAAACGCAAGACCCTGTATCTCGACGAAGGTATCGCTTTGGGGTTGCGCAGGAAATCCCAACGTCATCGTCGCATTCTCTTCGGTAACGACAACACGTAACGTGCCGTCCTCGTCATTGCGCTCGACGCTCAGGCCGTTTTGCGCAAGCACGGAGGATTCGAGAATCTCCGCCGATGCCGTTGGTGACACGCCTGTTGACCTAACGTCCTGGTCGGATGTGTCCTCCTCGTTCAGGATGACGTTCGAGAGCAAGGTACGCTGGCGCTCGACAAGCGACATGTCCTCGAAATCCGAAAGCGACACGACCTCGTCGGGATACAGATTCGCAAGGGACAGCGCCAGTTCGTTCTCGTAGACCGCATATTCGATACCGCCGAACGTTCCGCGTGCAACGGGCTCCGGATTGACGCCATAGGGGAGCAAGGCGGAGCTCTCTACCGGAGCCAGGAAGTAACGCATTCCCAGGAACGACTCCAGCCAGCTACGGCTACGAAGCTCCTGGACCCTGTGATTGAGGTCATCGGCCGTTATGCCGAGGTCGCTATCGAGCGCATCGACGTGTCTGTTGTAGAGGCTCGAGTAGAAATCCGACGAGCGAAGTCCCGCCGACGTGCTCTGGTTCTGCGTATACGGCACGTTGATCGCCCGGTCATATCGCCATGTGCCGTCATCGGGAATGTCGGCGAGCAGGATCGAGGGCACCTCGCCGTAGTGGTTGAGATAGACCTGCCCCGCGACGCTTTGCTCGGACTGGCGCCCCTCGCCATTGCTCCAGCCAAGGTACCAGTATCCCCAGTTCATGACGATGACGCAGGCGACGGCGATGGCGAAGAGCACGGCCTTTCTCGCAATGGACACGGACGGGACACCGGGCATGGCAACCTCGCGGCCCAAACCCCTGGAATGGGTGCCGTGACCCCTTCCCGCAAGCCAGAATCCCAATGCGACCGCGGTCACGAGCGCTATGGTGATGACGCCGGTCGGGAAGATGGTGCTCCCCGTCGTCTTCAAGGCGAACACGAAACATGCGGCGAAGAAGAGCAGGAATAGCCCCGAGATGATGACGCACTTCCCGTTGGGTCGCAAGAGCTTGTCCGTCTGTCGCACCTGCAAAAATGCCAGGTAGAAGCACAGGGCCCATACCCAACGCTCGGCATAGTAGGCAAATCCGTTCATCATCTTGCCAAATGCTGGGATGAACAGCATCGCCAGAATCAGCACGGTGAAGACCTTGATGGCACGGTCGCCCTTTTTGGAGAATAGCGACGCGATGGCGAGCACGCAGACCGCGGACACACCGAAGCACGCGTCCTTGCCCAGGAAGGTGATGCCGCCAAACGAGCAGAGGATGGGCTTGATAGTCCACAGGGGGTAGAGCAGAGGCAACGAACTATCCAGACCAAGCCTATCGCTTCCGACGAGCACCGAGAGCACCGGCAGGAGCATCACTGCCGATATGGCCATCCCCACGAGCAAGCACGCGAGGAACTTCACGATCCAGACGCACAACCGCTTGAGCTTCCAGCCATCCTCGTGCTGGTAGACGCGGTACAGGCAATAGGGAACGAGGAACAGGCAGGCCATGTAGCCAAAGTAGAAGTACGTGAGAAAGAGCAGCGCGACGCTGACGATGAAAAGCGCTGGCCTGCGCTTCTCGATAATCCGATCGGCTCCCCATAACAGCAGCGGGAAGAGGATGAGCGGGTATGCGAAGAAGGGATGGTTGAAGGTGATTGACGTCCATCCGCAAAAGACGTAGGAAATGCATCCGAGTAGTACCGCGTACGCACCGTAGCCGCGGGAGCGCACGTATCCGATGAAAGCCAGACCCGATAGGTAGATGCGCACGATGCACAACACGCATAGAAGCACCTCGGCATGCTCGGCATCGACGAAAGCCGAGAGGAGATTGAGCGGATCGCCGATGTATGCCGCCATCGTGATGATAATGTCCGCTCCATAGCCCATCGCCGGATTCCACATGGGTATCTGGGGATTGCCGGCCGCAATCGAGGCGAAAATCGACCGGAGCCATTCGCCTTCGTATGCGAAGAAGGGATAGTGCTGCATGTCGCCGTCGACATACCAGATCATGGTCTTGCCGGACAGGAACATGGGACCCCATATGATGGCGAACAATGCGATGAAGACCAGCGTGTAGATGCCAATCAGCTTCGCGGTGCCCATTGGCCTGCCGCTGACATGCATGGTATTGGATGTGGACATGAGATGCGCTTTCCCTGCGATTACCTGATGTGCCGGTATCGGAATATAGCACAACGCAAAACGCGGTAGATGCCCCGTGCGCATCTTCGTTGTTGCGCCAGGGACATGCGGTTGTTGTTTTTTTGCGTAAGTGTGAGATCCGCTCTCACTTCACGTAGGTTTTTGCCGTAAGTGTGAGATTTTCGCTCGTGTAATGCAGGTTTTTTGCGTAAGTGTGAGAGCAAACAGCATAAATCCTCATACTCTCGTATATTTTTTACATGACGCCGTCGATAGTCTCACACTCTCGGCAAAAAACTACATAGTGCTGCTGAACGCCTCATACTTTCGCAAATTACCTGCAAGCGAGTCGCGGATTAGCACATGCGTCCCTTACTTCGCTGCCTCGCGCTCGGTGAGGATGCCGTTGAGGGTACGCCAGGCGAGCTCGGCGCACTTGACGCGTGCGGGCATGCGCGAGATCGACTGGAGCTCGGCGGCCTCGTCGAGGTCCTCGATGTCGTCTTCGGAAAGCTCGTTGCCCTGGATCATGCCGATGAAGAGGCCGAGCAGGCGCTTGGCCTCGTCGATGGACTCGCCTTCGATGAGGCCGGCCATCATGTCGGCGGATGCCTGGCTGATGGCACAGCCGTGCCCCGTGAACGAGGCTTCCTCGATGATGTCGTTGACATCGTCGATTTTCAGGTACAAGGTGAGCTCGTCGCCGCAGCTCGCGTTGATGCCGTCGTGACTGTGCGTCGCGTCCTCGAGCTCGTAGCGGTAATCGGGATGGGCGTTGTGATCCATCAACGCAGCGGAGTAGATGCTGCTGGTAGAACCGTTAGACATTGAACATCCTTCCCACGAGCTCGAGCCCGTCGATGAGCCTGTCGATATCGTGCGCGTCGTTGTAGAACGCCACGCTCGCGCGACAGCACGTGTGCATGCCCAGATACAAAAGGAGCGGCTGAGCGCAGTGATGGCCTGCGCGGATGGCGACGTTTTCGCCGCTCAGGATACCCGAGACGTCGTGCGGGTGCACGCCGGCGACGTTGAAGCTGAAGGCGCCGCAACGCGCGTCGGGATCCGTGGGTCCCACGACTTCGATGAACTTGAGCGCCTCCATGCGGTCGGCGAGATAGTGCATGAGCGCGCGCTCGCGGTCTTCCATGGCCGAAAGGCCGATGCGCTCGACGTATTCGAGTGCGACGCCGGTCGCGTAGATGCCCGCGGCATCCTGCGTTCCCGCCTCGAACTTCTCGGGCGTGGGAGACCAGACGGCATCCTGCTCGCTCACGGCGTCGATCATCTCGCCGCCCGTGAGGAACGGGGGCATCATCTCGAGCAGTTCGTGCCTGCCCCACAGCACGCCCACGCCAAAGGGCCCGAAGACCTTGTGGCCCGAGAAGGCGAAGAAGTCGCAGCCGAGCTCAGTGACGTCGACGGGGATGTGCGGTACGGATTGCGCACCGTCAACCACCAGGTACGCCCCGTTCTCGTGCGCGAGCTGCGCCATACGGGCGATGGGATTGGTGACGCCCAGGACGTTGGAGACGTGGGCGGCGGCGACGATCTTGGTCTTGGGACCGATCTTCGCCTGCATCTCCTCGTCGGAGATGAAGCCGCTCTTGTCGCAGTACATGTAGACGAGCTTTGCACCAACCTTCTTGCAGACCTGCTGCCAGGGGATGAGGTTGCTGTGATGCTCCATGATGGTGATGCAGACCTCGTCGCCTTTCTCGAGCACGCACGGCGCGAAGGACTGCGCCACGATGTTGAGGGCCTCGGAGGCGTTACGGTTGAAGATCACGTCGCAGGCGTTTTCCTCGCCGGCGCCGATGAAGCGCGCCACGCGCTTGCGCGTGGCGTCGATGGCCTCGGTCGCCTCGATGGAAAGCTCGTACAGGCCGCGCAGCGGGTTGGCGTTCATGGTCTGATAGAAGCGGTCCTGCGCCTCGATGACGCAGGCGGGGCGCTGCGCGGTTGCCGCGCTGTCGAGGAACGCGAGGTCGGGCATGGACGTGAGCAACGGGAAGTCTTTCTTATACGGGTTTGCCACGATGTCGATCGAACTCATAGGTAGACCTCCTCGAAGTCGTTCACGAGCGTGTTGCCCAAGCGCGCAACGGCCTGCTTGGTGACCTCGTTGGCGGCGTTGAGCCAGGCGTCCTCGAGCGATGCCGTGACGAACATCTGCTCGGCCTGCTCGGGCGACAGTCCGCGGCTCTCGAGGTAGAAGAGCTGGTTGGCCTTGATGTGGCCGATGGTCGCGCCGTGGTTGCCCATGACGTCATCCTCGTTGCACAGGATGTTGGGAACCGTCTTGTTGCTCACGCCCTCGTCGACGAGCAGGACGTTGTCGACCTCGTGGCCCACGGCGCCCTTGCCGCCGCGGATGAGGTCGATGGTGCCGCGCAGCGTCTTCTTGCTCGAGCCGGCGAGCACGCCGTTGGCGTAGAGGTTGCAGGTCGACTTGGCGCCGTGGTGGCGCAGGATGTAGTTGAAGTCGAGTTCCTGGTTGCCGTGGCCCAGGTAATGGGTGTAGACGTTGATGGCCGAGTTGTAACCGCGCAGGTCGCCGGCAAGCCCCGTGTAGGTTTTGCCCGCGCCGAGCACGGTCTGGTGTACGTCGATTGTCGCGTTGTCCGCGACGAAGAGCCCCATGTCGTCGAGGTCCGTCCAGCTGTCGTCGAGCGTCTGGACGCGACGTACCGTGACGTGTGCGCCTTCGGCCGCGAAGATGCGGATGGAGCTGCCCGTGAGCCCGGCGCCCGCGATTGGCGAGTCGACGACGATGGCGACGTCGAGCGTGGCGCCCTCGTGGGCGACCAGGTCGAGCGCGGCGACGTTCGCGCCCGCGTCGATGCCGGCGATCTGCACGGTCGCCGTGGACGTCGAGCGTGCGGGGGCGATGATGGCCCGCGTGGTGCCCGCGCACTCGCGCAGCCAATCGCTCACCTCCTCGCCCATGCCCTGCTCGAAGGCGGCGGCCAGGCTCTTGGCCTGCTCCATCGCGTCGGCCTTCTTCTGATACGTGGACAGCGCCAGGCCGCCGAGCTCCTCGGCCTGCTCGTCGACGGCGTTGGTCAGCACGGGCTTGTCGCCGTATGCCGCATCCCAGGTGCTTTGCGCCGCCTGCATCGCCTCGACGAAGGCCGAGGCATCACCGAGCGTGGCATCGGTCTCGACGATGATGTCGCGCGCAGGGGCCAGATCTCCTGCGACCTCGATGGTCGCGTCGTTCATGTGCAGGAAATACCAGGTCGGAGCTGGCATCGCACTCGCATGTTCGAAAACTCGCGCTTCCATTAGCCAATCGCCCCTTCCATCTCGAGTTTGATGAGGTTGTTCATCTCGACGGCGTACTCGAGCGGGAGCTCCTTGCTCACCGGCTCGGCAAAGCCGTTGACGATCATCGTGCGCGCCTCTTCTTCGGAAAGACCGCGGCTCATCAGGTAGAAGACCTTGTCGTCGCCGATGCGGCCGATGGTCGCCTCGTGGCCGATGTCGACGTTCTTGCACTTGACGTCCATCGCCGGAATCGTGTCGCTACGGCTGCGGTCGTCGAGCATGAGCGACTGGCAACTCACCGTCGCGGCGGAATCCTCGGCGTTCTTGGTCGCGACCACGCTCGAGCGGAAGGTCGAGACGCCGCCGTCCTTCGAGATCGACTTGGTCTCGACGCTCGCCTTGGTATGCGGCGCGTTGAGCACGACCTTGCAGCCCGTGTCGAGGTTCTGGCCCGCACCCGCGAAGGTGATGCCGGTGAAGCTCGACTTGGCGCCACGCCCGTTGAGGATGGACATGGGGTAGAGGTAGCCCACGTGGCTGCCGAACGAACCCGAGATCCATTCGATGTCGCCACCCTCCTTGCAGATGGCGCGCTTGGTGTTGAGGTTGTACATGTTCTTCGACCAGTTCTCGATGGTCGAGTAGCGCAGGTGCGCGCGCTCGCCCACGAAAAGCTCGACGGCGCCCGCGTGCAGGTTGGCGACGTTGTACTTGGGAGCCGAGCAACCTTCGATGAAGTGCAGGCTCGCATCGTCTTCGACGATGATGAGCGTGTGCTCGAACTGACCTGCGCCGCGTGCGTTGAGGCGGAAGTAGCTCTGCAGCGGATAGTCGAGCTGCACGCCGGCCGGCACGTAGACGAACGAGCCGCCCGACCACACGGCGCCGTGCAGGGCCGCGAACTTGTGGTCGGTGGGCGGGATGAGCTTCATGAAATGGTCGTGGATGATGCCCTCCCACTTGGGGTCCTGCAGCGCCTCCTCGATGCCCGAGTAGACGATGCCCATCTTGGAGGCGGACTCCTGCATGGAGTGGTACACGAGCTCCGAGTCGTACTGCGCGCCCACGCCGGCGAGGTAGCTGCGCTCGGCCTCCGGGATGCCCAGGCGGTCGAAGGTGTCCTTGATGTCCTCGGGGACGTCGTCCCAGCTCGCCTGCTGGTCGGTCTCGGGCTTCACGTAGGTGACGATGTGGTCCATGTCGAGGCCGTCGATCGACGGGCCCCAGGTGGGGAGGGGAAAGCCGTTGTAGATGTCGAGTGACTTGAGACGCAGCTCGAGCATCCAGTCGGGCTCGTCCTTCTTCTCGGAGATCTCGCGCACGATCTCGGGCGTGAGGCCGGCTTCCAGGTGCTCCTGGTTGCTCTCGTCCTTCACGAAGTCGTACATGCTGCGGTCGACGTCGTCGACCTGCGTGCGCTTCTTTTCGCTTGGTCCAGTCATGGTGGCCCCTTATCGTGCCTGCGCGAGGGACTCGAACTGCTCGAATCCGTTGCTGTCGATGTCGGCGATCATGGACGCATCGCCTTCGGCGACCATGCGGCCACGCACCATGACGTGCACCTTGTCGACGTCGAGGTGCTCGAGGATGCGCGTGTTGTGCGTGATGACGAGCAAGGTGCCGTTGCATTCGCGGCGGTAGAGCTCCATGCCGCGGCTGACGACGGAGAGCGCGTCGACGTCAAGGCCGGAGTCGGCCTCGTCGAGGATGGCCAGACGCGGCTTGAGCAGTAGCAGCTGCAGCATCTCGACCTTCTTCTTCTCGCCGCCCGAGAAGCCAACGCCGAGTTCGCGGTCGAGGTAGGCGCGGTCCATGTCGAGCTCGTCGGCGAGCTGGCGCACGCGCTTGCGGAACTCCTTGCGCTTCATGTCGAGTTCGGGGCGCGCGGAGCTGATGGCGCGCAAGAAGCTCGATAGCGGCACGCCGGGAATCTCGACGGGTGCCTGGAACGAGAGGAACATGCCGGCGAGACTGCGCTTGTCGGGGGAGAGGTCGGTGACGTCCTCGCCACCGAACATGATGGTGCCGCCCGTGACGTCATAAGTCGGCTCGCCCATGATGACGTGCCCCAACGTGGACTTGCCCGCGCCGTTGGGGCCCATGAGGACGTGGACGCCGCCCTCCTCGACGTCGAGGTCGACCGAATGGAGTATCTCCTTGCCATCGACGCCGGCCGTGAGGCCGCGGACGGATAAAAGTGCATCGCTCATAGGTGTTCCCATCTCTCCCACGGGGGCGTCGTGCGTCCCTCGTCACGGTTCCGCATGGATGCGAGCCAACCGGAACTATTTCCTGCTCAATGTAAATGATGCGGGGGGAGTGTCAAGGAAAGCCGACTCTTCGACATGCAAAGGTAACTTTTGGCGCCAGGCGCGGTGAGACAGATGTACCTGTCCAATCTGTCTCACCCCG
>ERZ837910.3596-NODE-3596-length-16558-cov-14.934860_pt1 | contig 16558 bp, 20 predicted proteins | sample MGYA00519940_ERZ837910 | MGnify/ENA primary metagenome ERZ837910 (study PRJEB31850, sample SAMEA3708825) | human gut metagenome | biome: human gut; feature: human-associated habitat; material: faeces | place: China | collected 2014 ... | reverse complement strand
TTACTGCATTTTAGGAGGTGACTTTACATTATTTTCTACTATACATTAGCTCAATTATGTTCAGCCGAACATAATTGAGCGTCGAGGCACCGCCACGCCAGGGAGAAATCATCTCCCAATAGGATTCGCCCAGCAGATTGCCATGACCAGGGGTAAGGTCCAGGGACATGAACGGAATCGCGCTTAACTCTGACAATTTCTTCGAGGACGATCCGGAAATCTTCGCCCTTGGGCGTTCCGCTGGAAAAGGCTCCGGGGACGTTCTCCCACAATAAGTATCGAGGTCGTACATGGATATCTGCTCTGCCTCGTAATTGGTCTGCATATCTCATCTCCTTTACCAGCCTGACCTGCTCCATAAAAAGGCCGGAGCGTGCGCCGGCTAATCCGGCTCTCGCTCCGGCCACGGACAGGTCCTGGCACGGGCTGCCGCCGCAGATGATATCCACAGGCGACAGTTCCGCGCCGTTCAGTTTCGTAATGTCGCCCACATGGATCATGTAGGGAAATCGCAACTTTGTGACCTCGATAGGGAAGGCTTCGATTTCCGATGCCCACACCGGCGTAATGCCGCTGCGGATGGCAGCCAAAGGAAACCCGCCGATGCCATCAAATAGGCTCCCCATCGTCAGCACACACTCACTATTCATTTTACCGCCGCCACCACCGTGCGGGTCATATTCACCGCACTTTGGGCGGTATACACGGCAGACATGATGTTGGCTTTTGTGGTGGTGTCCAAGCCAAATGCCCCTGCGATACGGGGGATCTCTCCGGCCGAGAGCATCAAGCCAAGCCCCAGCAGGGCATGATCCTTGAATACCATCAACCCTGCCACAAGGATGGTCGCCTGCAAAAATGCCGTCAGGCATAGGCCGATGACCTGCTTGCACCACTGGATGAAGCCGTCCCCATAGCCTCGCGGTACGCTGAACATATACAGGCTCCCCACGGCGATTTGGATGAGCAGGATGCCGCCGCGCTTGAGATTAGCGAAGAACACCTTGATGACCGCGTAGGCCATAAGTGCAAGGCAGAAGATAACCATCAGTCCGCTGGTCACCGGCCCGAAGCCCCGCAGTGCGATAGACGCGCCTGTCGTCAGGCTCTCCACGGCATCAAAGTCCGCCAGCGCTTCCTTTGCTACATCTCCGATGCTGCGTGCGCCATAGCCGGTGATGCCTGCGGTCAGATCCGCCTGCAGCGACACCGCCAGCGCGTACAGCTTCACCGGCACCTGGGTAAAAAGGGAGACGGCCAGAAAGCCTTTCATGGCGTTCAAAGCCGTCTCTTTTACGTTGCCCCGCCCTGCGGAGTATTCCACGCCGGTCTCAAAACAGGACACCACCAGTCCTACGGCGTACAGCGCCCAGCCCAAATAGGAGAAGAACAGCACCACGCTCTGCACCCAGCTCATGTCAAAAAGCTCTGCGCCCATGCTGCCCATCTCCGCGAAAAAGTTGCCGAGAAAGCCCACGATCTGACCGTAGAACCAGTCCACGATCTGGCCCAGAACCGTTTCGGCTACAAAATCCCAGATAAATATTTTACTTCACCTCCCGCAACTAAAAAAGCACCCTGCCGCAGCAGAGTGCTTTCCAGTGGATATTTAATTGTTATGTTCTCCCTTGATGCCGAAAATATGGTACATATAGTTGGTTCTGGCATCGGCAATATGGTAAATCAATACAGATTCCTCCACAATGCGGTAGATACAGACATACTTCCCAATGAATAATGCCCGAAAGCCATACCGTCCCAGCAGTTGGGTCTCTTTTAAAACGCCTAACTGGGGAAAGGTTTCCAGCTTTCTTACCGAAGACAATATCATTTTGGCAAATTTTTCCGCAGATTGCGTACCGACTGTGTTTTTATGATACAGCAGCAAATCCCTGTATTCCAGTTTCGCTTCATACAGCCATTCAATCCGCATCCAAGACCTCCTGCGTCAGGCGCTCCATATCGTCCATAGAGGAGGTTTTTGCTCCCGCCAATCGGGATTGTTCCCGCTGCAGCAGCATATACAGAAGGTCAAGCTCTTTCTCCCGCTTCTCCCAGAGATCCATCGGGACAAAAACCATCTCGCCGTCGCCGTTCCGTGTCAAATAGATAGGCTCCTGTTTTTCCTTCGCCAGCCGAACCATTTCGTCATACCCGTTGCGCAGGGAAGTTGCCGAACGAATCATCATTTTACTCAGCTCCTCTCATTGCTTAATTATGCCTTTATTATAAACGAATTATTCCTGCACGTCAAGAAGGACTGCTAAACTTGGGGTATCACGCTTTCTTCTTCACATCGTCTGTTCCCACGCTTGGTCGGCCATATCCTGAAACACCTCCAGATAGTCAGACACCGCAGTGGACAGCACCTCATAGTCCTGCCGGGTAGGATGATACACATACCAGTCTACTTTCCCGGAGTCATCCCAGATGTGCGGCTCCACGCCGTTTCGAAAGTTGTGATTGGCGGTCATCTTCAGCCCCAGCAGGTCTGAGAAGCGAAGGCGCAGGGTGTCCACCTGTCCCTCGCTGCGGTTGAGGATCGTGATCTGCAGGGCATTGTACTGACTGCCGATCATGCCTGTGACGAATTGGATCTTTGCCCGGTTCATCTCACCCAGACGCACATAGTAGGCTCTGTCCACATAGGTGGCATCGGAATAGCAGCTCCCAACGATTTTCCGAAGCTCCTGTTCGTAGAAGGTTATCACCTCACACCCCTACAATGTCCCACACATACAGCGGCGCGGTGAGGGTGAATACCAGACAGGCGAACAGGATGGCGGGAGCCGTCCATTCAAACTGTCCTGTTTTCCGATAGTCAAAATAGCTTGTACCCACCTTCACAAAGAAAAACACCGCCAGGATCAGGTCGATGGCAGGGAATACCACGTTGTTCACCACCGTCTTGATCTGCCCGGATGCCGTCTGCCATGTACCCTCCACCGCGCTGGCCACATCGCCGGTGCCGGTGGCATAGGCCGCCACGGAGAACAGCCAGCACAGCAGCGCTGTTACACCCAGCAGCACTGCGGCGCGTTTTACCGTTTTCATCGTCATTCCTCCTTCACATCGTCATTTCCTGTGTCATCTCCGTCTGCTCCTGCCGCAGCTGCGCCAGCTTCTCTGCCGCCCAATCCGGAATGCACTCGTCCCGGATAACGCCTACGAACTCACTGCGATTCCAGCGGGTCGTTTCGCCATCCACGAGACAGGTGCAGAGCACCGACCTCCCACGGGCGTGAGGCAGACACCCAAAGCCGCTATGAGCCAGCCAAAGCTGGTTTTCCGGCTGCCAGCAGTCCTCCCGCAGTGTGTCCGGTGACAGCACCAGCACCTTGCCGGTGAAGTCCTGCTCTCCGGTATCTGGCAGGCAATGCTCCGCACCAAACAGGTGCAGTCGCGCCAGCTCTCCACGATAGTCGCTGACAAAGCCGTCCAGCACGGCGGGATGGCTGTTCACCACGAAGGTCAGGCGGTGTCCGCCGTCGGAGGGGATGAATATCCTCCGGCTCCACTGCTTGTTGACCTCGTGATACCGCCCGTCATAGGCATGCTCCTGCAGGGTATTGGCCAGCACGAAGCCCACCCGTTTGTAGCCGTATTGGTCGATAACGCTTTTGGCGCAGCCGTCCTTCAGGTGCATCCCATCAAAATCCCGTCGAATCGCCAGCTCTATGGCCCCAGCGCAGGCGCAGTTGGCGCGGAAATTGGCGCGCCACAGCTCCAGCTCGCCCCGTTCCCGCGCTTCCTTGGCCGTGTAGGGATACATCTCCTCATTCAACGGCATAGATCACATCTCCCTCCGCCAGATGGTGCGCCAGCTGTGCCGGACAGCAGCCGCAGTTCAGCAGCAGGATCAGCACATCGTCCGGCACCGCGTCCAAGTCAAAATCCTCGTCATCCCTGTCGCATTCCGCGATGCACGGCGCATGGCACACAGCCGTCAGCACCTCCACAAGCTGTGAAGCCGCTTCGCACAGTCCCGCCAGCGCGTCCACCATCTGCTCCGCCGTCATCTTCTGGGGCATCAGCAGGATCAGGCTTCGCGTCATCTGCGCGGACAGGTCTGCGCCGTCCAAGCCGTGCTCTGCCAGTTCTTCCGCGGGGATGGTCAGCCCGCGCTGATCCAGTGTCATTTCGTTTTTCATGTTCATTGTCCTCCTATTTCATGTAAAGGCCGGTGGGGGATATGCACCAACCGGCAGGCTTTTCCGTTGCTGTCATAATCGTCAAAGAGCGTCATCTGCGGCGCGAAGATCCGGGGATCGTAGTTGGTCATGATGTATTCCGCGTAGGTATCGTTTTTCTTCTTGGACTGGCTGTTGGGGCGCTCCACCTCGTAGATAAAGAAGTCATCGTACAGCTCGCGGATATATGCGCAGTTGTTATAGGACACCATGGCGAATCCCCTGTGCGCCGCCAGCGCGTCATGGAGCCGCTGGTGGTCGCTGCGGGGAAATTCCACCGTGTAGCACTCCGCCTCATAGTAGGGCGGGTCGCAGTAGATCACAGTCTGGGGATCGTTGCGGGAGGCGATGATGCTCTCAAAATCGCGGTTTTCCAGCGCCACATCCTTCAATCGGCGGGAACACTCCCAGATCTCGTGGAAAAAGCGCCGGATGTCGCAGGATGCCGTGCCATAGCTGCCGCCGCTGCCGTTATAACTGTAACGCTGCAATTTATAGAACGCCGCCGCGCGGCGCACATCTCCCAGCGCCGCGCGCTTCAGCAGCAGCCCCTTGACCTCCGCCGCCTGCGATGCCGGGAGCATGACCTCCGCCAGCTCCAGCTGCTTCTGCATATACTCCGCGGTGAAGTCCTCACCCTGGAGGAACCGCAGCAGCACATCAAACTCATCATGGGCATTGACGGGGAGAAATTCCAATTCCCGCACCAGCTCCAGCGGGCGGTACTTCACGCAGAAAAACAGGTTATACAGGTCGTGGTTCAGGTCGTTGTAGATCTGCAGGCAGCCCTTCGGCACGGCGGTGTTTAGCGTGATGATGCCGCTGCCGCCGAACACATCCACCAGCGTTTGATAGCGGGTGGGCAGCAGCATCTGAATGGCCCACATGAGCTGCGCCTTGCCGCCCACCCATGGGATGAGCTTTTTCGTGCGCTCCTTCATTCCCCGAATTTCTCCAGCGCACGCTCCAAGCCGCTGATGGCGGCGTCCAGTCCCTTGCGCATCTTCTCCAAGGTGCGGATGGTGTCATAGACTTCGGCGGCGGTCTCCGCGTAATAGTAGCCCCGCTGGTCTGCCGCGATGGGAACGGTATCCCGGCGCAGGCGATTTACCCGCTTCCGCAGCTCGTTGCCGCTGATGGCCAGCGTCCGTTCCAGCTCCCGGCTGCTAACGGCGTTTTTTCGCCCCTTATATCCGTTCTCCAGATATCTGGCGATGGTTTCGTTTGTCACTGTCATGCTCCTTTCCGGCGGCCGCTCACCGAAAAGGGCGCAAAAAGAGGGATCGCTGTCCCTTTTCGGTAAGCGGTCCCTTTGTTATCGTTGTTTGTCTGTCAGCGGCGGCACTCTCTGCGGCCGCAAGGTCGGGTACGCCTTGCCGCAAAAAATACAGCGGCGGCAATTACTGCCGCGATAATGCAAATCGCTTTTTTCATAGTGTTTTTCTCCTTAATCTTGTAGTCTTTCACACACCACCACATACCGCTGTCGCCCACCCGAAGCATAGGGGTGGCAGGTCAGCAGGGTCAGCAGGTCGCGGTTTGGCTGGATCTTGATCTTCTCCGCCTCGTGGGGCTGGATGACCTGAATGTCCGTTACGGTGTAGGTCAGCGTCTCCCAAAGATTTGTGAGCTGCACTGTGTCGCCCGCCTGCAAGCGGTCGATATGCCGGAAGTAGTCCGCGCCTTTCCAGCCCCTATGACCGGCGATAACGCAGTTGGTGTTGTCCCCGCCGATGGGCGCGGAGGTGTTGCCCAGCACCGTCGCGCCTGCGGCAAGGTGAGCGTCGGACGCGCCCAGATAGACAGGCATGGTCAGCTCCATGGTAGGTATCTCCAGCACGCCGATGATCTCATCCTCGATGCCGTAGGCAGTCAAGTCGGCGGCAGGCTCTTCGCAGGCTTCGAGGTCGGTGAGATTACACTGCTTTTCTGCGTAAAGTTGACGGTTGTACTCCTGTAGAGCCGCCAGCAGTTCGGGATATTGCTGCTCCGGCTTTCGTTCTTCGAGGAAGCCCTGCACGGCAGCGTCTGTATCGGCTTGCAGCCTATGTCCTGTGAACACCGGCCACAGCATGACGCAGATACCCGCCACCGCCAGCAGCGCCGCCAGTAAAAGGGATGTCTTACGCATGGTGCACCCTCCTTACCAAAAAGTAACCGCCGCCGGTCACTGCTACCACGCCAAGGCCGACACCCAGGCCGGTGAGGTAATGCTGCGTCCAGGAGGATGCCACAGTTTTTTCTGCGGCGGCAGGTGCTTCCTGCTCCGGCACATAAGGCACCCGCTGGCCTCGCACCAGCAATCGGTGGGTATTGACCCCGAACGGTGTGCAGGTCACCAGCGTGACTAAATCCTTGCCATCCGCAATTTGCAGCAGACTCGTGTCCGTGGGTAATACCGTGTGGATGGCGTCTACCTTGTATGCCAGCACCTCACCCAGCACATGGATATAAAACATATCGCCCACTGCAAGCTGGTCTATGTCTGAAAACAGCTTGGAACTTGCCATGCCGCTGTGTGCCGACAGCACCGCGTGGATGCTGCTGCCGCCTACCGGCAGAGATGTGCCGACCACATGGCCGACTGACTTTTCAAGCGTTTCCGCGCCCGTTCCGTGCTGCACGGGCAGATAAACATTGATTTTAGGAATATCAACATAGCACATGACACCACCCACTGTGAGCTGCTGGGCATAGGCCAAGGGAGGGGCGGATACCCCTCCCTCGGTAATGGTCGCCGCGCCGGACAGCATAGCATTGTACCGCTCTGCGGCTTCACGCTGGGCAGTCAACTCGATGTCATCGGTGTCCGCAATAGCGGCGGTGTAGGCGGTTTCTATGTCCGAATGATACCTTTCGCTCAGAAGTTCTCCCGCCAGCGGATAAAGCATCAGTCCCAGCGCCGCAACGCCGCAGACCGCCGCCAGTAGCCAGCGCTTCACTGCTCGTTCTTGTGCTTGCGACTGCGGATCACGATGAAGGCCGCCGCACCCAGCAGAACCACGCCACCGATGGTGAACATCCATGTGCCATAGCCACCAGTCTTGGGCAGATCAAAGCCGGGGTTATTGACCACAGTCAGCGGCACAATGGCGTTGCCATCGGTCATGGTGACATCCTTGCCGTTGACGGTGGCGGAGGCGGTCAGCAGCTTGGCGCCGCACTTCTCGCACTGACCGTTCTCGGCGGTCTTGATAACGATCTTGACCGCGTCCTTCAGCAGCACATAGCTCTTGTCGGTAGCAATTTCGGTCAGGCTGTAAGCATCGTCCTCCAGCCCTTTGACCACGATGTGGCCGCTGCTGTTGGGGATAAAGGTCGTGGCATCAGACTTTTTGCTGGTGATACCCTTGGCGTAGTAGATGCCACCCTTCTGCTCGGCAACCACGAATACATCGTCGGTGTCGTTGTGCAGCTTAAACTTCACATTTCGCAGATTGCCGCCATTGTCAGAAAACTGCTTGAGTACGTCGATACCGTAGGTATACACATGGCAGCAGTCCTTGAGGGTATCAAAGTAGGTGTTATTCGTTCTGCGCCACGTCAGCTCGACCTCGTTGGGGTTGTCGGTATCTCCCATCTTGGCATCGGCGGTCAGGGTGGCGGCGTAGGTGAGGCGCATGGTGCAGTCAGAGTACCCACGCTTCACGCTGTCGATGTACACGGTGGCCGCCTCGTTGATCTCGCTCAGACCTGTATCGGTCATGCGGATGGCCATAGTGTTGGCTGCGTCATCGTAAGCCACGGCGAATTTGCCGGAGCTTTCATCCCAAGTGGTGATCTTATCGGTGCAGCCAGCGTCCTTAAAGAACTCAATGACCACATCGCTCTTGTTGTAGCGAATGCCCCTGCTCAGTGTGTCCACATAGGTGTACTCGCTCAGGCTGGAAGCCTTGGAGGTAATGGTGGGAAGGGTGCTGATGATCTGGTAGTCCACCGTGTCGCCCACGGAGGCGGTGGCGGTGTGGGCATAGCCGTCCTTGATGTCGGTCAGGCTGCCGGTATTCTTGCCGGTGGAGTTCTTTGCTTCACGCACGGTCTTATCCAGCGTAGGATTGCCGGTCTGATTCTTGGGGTAGACGATCACATCGTAGTTCCACGCCGCGCCGTCGATGGTGGTCATGGGCAGAGATACGAAGAAAGGATTGCAGGTGGAGGTGACATTTTCAGGGACGCGAGTCTCCACAACGAGATACAAGCCCTGCTCCATATTGGAAGTAGAAGTGTGGCCGGTGGCATCCGTCTCGGTCATAGCCACGCCGCCGTTCTTGACGGCGGTTTCCAGAGCGTTCTTCACGTTCGTGGCATTGGCAGTCAGCGCAGCGGACAGCTTGTTGTTGAGCATATCGCTGGTGAAGTAGTTGACGCCGCCCTCGGTCTTGTGTGCTTCTGCGCCGGTCAGGCTGATAGCGGACAAAACGGCGGTGCTGCGATCACTGTTGTCGAAGCCATATAGCACGCTCACCGTGCGCTGACCGTCCATGACTTCATTGTTCATGGTGATGTCGGCAACACGGAGGTAGGTGAACTCCACGCCTTGAATGGCATACTTGCTCAACTTGTCGGTAACCGCACCGTCATGCAGACCGGTGGAAACGTAGGATTCCGCATCCCACGCGCCGTCTTTGCCTGCCTTGGTGATGTCATACTTATAGATGCTCAGAGATGCTTTCTTTCTGGGATCGATGGTAGGCGCAGAATCTGTTGCGGCAAATGCCGTCGTCATCAGGCCAATGACCATAAGCGCCGACAGCAGCAGCGCCACTACGCGATGGATCTTTTTCATGTTCAGTTGTTCTCCTTCTTGAATTCAGATTTTTTGCAAAAATAAACACCCATGCCCAGCATGAGTGCCGCAAACAGGATGGGTGCAACAAAACCGCGACCGCCCGTAAACGGCAGCACAAAGTCCGCGTTGTTGCAGAGGGTGATGGCAATGTCCGGCGCGTCCACCGTCAGCGCATCCACCGATACCGGCTCGGGCAGCAGGGTATAGCCTGCGGGTGCTTTGACCTCGGTGACGCGGTACTTCGCCCCAAGCTTGAGATTGTCCCACTTGGCTGCGCCGGTGCTGTCAGTGGTGGACTTGCCGATTTCTGCCCAGCTTTGACCGTCTGTGGACATCTCCAGCAACAACTCCGCCCCGGCAAGCGGCCCGCCTGTGGCGTCGATCTTGCGGATGGTCAGGCTGCCCTTGGCAGGCGTGTTCTCACGGATAGCCTTCACATGGAGATTTTCGCTGGTCAGGCTGAATTCGTACATGGTGTCATCCAGCAGATAGCCGTTTACAGTGCTGATCTCCTGATAAGCGTACTTTCCGGGTTTCAGGCCGGAGAAGGTCACCTTGCCGTTACCATCGGTGGTGCTATCCGCGATCTTGCTGCCGTTGGCGTCAAAGAGCCGATACACCACACCGGCCAGCGGCTGTCTGGTTTCGGCGTCTACCTTCAGGATCTCGATGCTGCCCTTGGCCAGTGCGTTGGTACGCTGCTCGGTGATGTGCAGCGCCGATGTGGAGATGGTGGCCGTGTATCTGGTGCTGTCCACCACATAGCCCTCCGGCGCGCTGATCTCCTGATAGGAATAGCTGCCCAGCGGCAGGTCGCTGAATACCGCCCTGCCGTCCGCGCCGGTGGTCACGTCGGCCACTTTATTGCCGCTGGCATCAAACAGCCGGTAGGTGACGCCTGAAAGTGCTGCACCAGTATCGGCGTTCACTTTGTTGATGGTGAGAGAACCCTTCTCCTCCACGATGTTGACCTTAAAATGCACATACGCCCACACGGGATCGGGCAGGGTGGTCAGCGCGGCGCAGGCCTGATAATTGCTGCCGTTGCTGGGCTCCAGCAACACGGACTCCGTGCCCTCCACGTCCAGCGAGTAGCCGTAATCGCTGCTGACGCAGCCGTTCAGCTGCGCTCCGGCCTCCTTGGTGGCCGTGACCGTCAGCACGTTGCGCCGCTGGCTGATGGTCACACCGCTGATGTTGGCGCGAAAACGATACTGCGACAGCACGCCGTTGGTGTCGGTGGCCGTCCCGGTGTACTGGCTGCCGTCCCACGTCAGTTGGATAGCATTGCTGTCCGAAAGCTGATTGCGATATCGCACCGCAAAGCTGGGGATCGTGCCGTGCTGCATGATGCGGTCGATGATGATGTCATACGCCACCGCCACATCGTCGCCGGCATAGTGAAACAGCTCCTTGCAGGTGGTGTCATACAGCGTGTAGGGGTACGTCGTGCCGCGGTAGCCGCAGACGAACTCCCAGATGATGGCCTGCGTCGCAAGCTGCGCACAGTCCGGGTGCATATCGAAGCCGTAGTTGCCGCCATAGCCGTAGGCCATGGCCAGCGTCACGGCGTACCGCTGGTTCCAGCTCAGCCCGCTCCAGCTGACGGAGGAGTATTCGGCGTCGCCCTGGGGCGAACGCACAGCCGGCTCCATGCAATAGGCGGGCACTGTTGCGCCGGTATCGTCCCGCGTGAAATATTTCAGCTTCGTGCTGGTAAATGCACCCCATTGGGACACCGGCGTCTTGTCCTCGTGGTAGCGATACTCGTTGCCGCCGCTGATGGTGCCGGTGACGGTCTCGGCGTGGGCCGTCACGATGGACAGCCCCATGAGCGCCGCCAGCAGGCACACCAGTGTCAGCAGCTTTGGAATGGTTTTCTTCATGCAATGTCCTTTCTCCCAACGCAAAAGGCCGGCAGCTTTCGCTGTCGGCCCTCTGGTGGGTATTCAATTTTATCCGTACAGCACCACCACGATATACTCGTCCGATGCCGCGTTGTAGCGCACGGTGCAGTTGAACCGTGCGTAGGCGCTGACCGTGTCCGCGCCGTCCATGGCTGCAAGGTAGTCAAAAGTGGCTTCCACGTTGCCCCGCGCCGCACGGTTCAGCGCCTCCTGCCCGCCGTTGGCCGCCAACCACGCCACGCTGTCCGCCGTGCCGGGGAAGTAGCTGGAATCGGCAGTCGTCATGGTGGTGTCGATGGTCACACCGTACTGCGCCTGCGCATACTCGTTGCCCGCCCGCACCGCCTCCGCCACGGAGTAGATGTTCCCGCTGGCCGCAGTCGGCGCAGGGTCAGGCTCGGGCGTAGGTGCAGGTGTCGGAGCGGGTTCGGGTTTAGGCGCCGATGTAAGTGTAGGTGCAGGGTCTGATTTGGCCTCTGACTTGGATGCCGCTGGCGCTTCAGACACAGCAGGCCGCCCCGCTTCGGCGGATGCAGGCTGCTTTTCGACTGCCTTATCCGCACCCTTTGGCGCATCCATTTGCTCGGCAGGCTTTGCCGCGTTCGCATTGTCCCCGGCTTCTGTGCTTTCGTCCACTGCCTCCGCCTTTGCTGGAATCATCGGCGCTTCCTTTTGTCCCTGCGTCACTTGCGGGATTGTCTCGGTTTCTGCTGCAATCGGTGCCTGCCCGCAGGCAGACAGGAGCAACAGGATACTCATTAGTAATACTGTGATCTTTTTCATCTGTGCTATCCTCCTTTGTGTTTTTGGTAGCACAAACAACTATCACACAACTGCCCGCAAGTCAACGGAAAGACGCGAAGCGGCGGAAACAAAATAGGGAGGCCCTCTGGCACTGACGTTGCCGCTCATGCCGGACCTCCCATATCCATCTGTTTTTCCTGCGATGGAGACAGCATCGGCTGATAATCTGCGCGATGCAGCAGGCCGTAGGGTGTCAGCGCGGCGTTGTCATGCCGGATCACCTCGTTTCCGTAGGCGAAGAGATTTACATGGGGAATCAACTGCTCTGCCGCGGCATCGTCCAGCAGAAAGCGCAGCTGGTCTACGGCTGTCTCTTGCGGTGAGCTGATCTCCGGCGTAAGGATGTATTCGTCCATGCGCTCCGCCAGAAGGATAGCCGTTCCGATGTCCTGTACCTCAAACCGCTCCAGCAGTGCTTTCAGTTTTGGGAGCTGTACCTGTCGGGCAGGGATATTCTTCACCGCTTTGGCAAACTCATTGAACGCTTCCATTTCCATGGGCAGATCAGCAAATTCTGCCGCGTAGGGGATGATGCCATCGTAGTCGAGCACAACGGTATTTTCCCATTGCAGCGTGCCCAGTCGCCCCTGCGCTTCCTCTAACTCTTTCTCTGAGGCGGGGAGGTTCAGCGTTACCGTGCGGTCATCCCCGTAATCCGGGTGCAGGCCGAGGGTCAGCCGGAAGAGGTATCCCGGCTTTTCCGGCAGCTCTCTGGGGCAAGGCGGTGCTGTCAGCAGACCGCCGTCCCGCACCACATAGCACCCGCCTACATAAACGCCGCCCTCGCCGGTGCGGAGCGCCTTGCCGATCCTTGCGAAGTCCAGCATGTCAAATACCGCATCCGATATGCCCTCCAGCTCCGGCACAAAGTCGTTTTCCGCGTAAAAGCGTCCAAGCTGTGCATCGTCCGCGGCATCCACCACATGGCAGCAGTCCGCACTGGCGCTGACCGCCAGATCCCGCAGCTCCTGCATAGTGATGATACCGCCGTTGGACTGTACCTTTTCCTGCACTGCCATCTCCAGCAGCCCCCGATAGGCGATGCCCTGTATCGTATCCAACCTTGCCAACTCTCCGGCGAGGTCATTCAACTCATTGAGGCTGATATCCAGCCCTGCCAAATGGGGCGCAAGTGCATCGAACCTGTAATACTCGTCGATTTCCAGATACAGCGTTTCGCCCTCCTGCAATCGCACCTTGTCCATCGCGTCCCACAGCGCCCACGGGGAAGCGGGCAGGTCGAGTTTTGCATACGCCTCGTTGTTCGGCACACCTTCCTTTGCCAGATACACGCCAAAGATATTCTTATCCAAGGGTCATCCCTCCCATCTGCGGAGCGTCCTGCTCATAGCTGGCAGGGTTTGCGCCAGGAACATTCCAGCCGTGTATGCTGCCGCATTCCATGGCAAGCCGCTGCGCCTGCGTCACGCCGAGGCGCTCATTGTTGTAATCGGCCAGTTCCCGGTTCTGCGCGGGATCATCTGTAGACCAGTCACTGGGATAATAGCCGCTCTCACCGCGCTTGATGCAGATGAGTGCGCCGGTAGATGCCAGGATAGAGAAGCACAGCTCCGGCAGACCTTCCGCCAGCTTGGGAGCAAACAGCTCTTGCTCCGTCTGAATGCTCCACTGATCCGAGTTCCAGAAGTGGATATATAACTTGCTTCCACCATCCACGCGGATCTCTTGCTGCTCAAAGCTCTCGCCCCAGCCGTCCGACGCCTGCCCGGTGATATAATCTTTCAGAGTGTCCATCTCTGCTGTGCTCAGTCCTCCGGCAACGCGGCACTCCGCCACACCCCAGAGCTGCCGATCCCGGCTTTCCACGGTGAATACGGCGGAATGTACCTTTCTGTCGATGCTGTCGGCCACATCGTACCAGTGCATGAGGCCGCGTTCCGTTTCCTCCGGCATCCGATTTTTGACCAGCGCCGCCGTGATCTGATCCTGATAGCCCCGTAGTTCGTGACCCTCCAGCAGCTCACTGTATTCATCCATATCGCCGTATTCGTTCGGCGCAAAGAGGTCAGCGGTCAGGGGCATATACAGCTTCAGCGTGGTCAGCTTCGGCGGCAGCACGGAGAAGCTGTCCTCGCCGGGGACAAGCGCCAGCGTCCTGCCGTTGTCCCATTTCATATGGAGCTGGCCGATGTCATCCACGAAGTCCACCTCACCCTCTGTACCGGGCGCGATGGGCGCGTAGGGATCGTCCATGCTGTTGAGCCGGATGCGGGTTCCGGGCGGATATTGCTCCTTGATGAATTCCACCATTTTTCTGTCCATGTTCACATACCTCCGAAAGTCATGCCCGGTTCGGGCGGATTTTGGTAGTCATCTAACTGGCGGGGATTCTCCTCACCATAGAAGTTGTAGGCCATATCGTCCACCGCCTTGCGGACGGTGGGATCGTCGGTCAGCACCTCGTAACGGAATCCCGTGGTCGGGCGATACGGAAGTTCCTCCCGCACACACTTGAGAAAGGCTTCGGCATCGGTAAATTCCTGTGCATCGCCATTGGCATAGGTGACGCGGCCCACCAGAGGCTTGTCCCGTGCCATGTTCTGCCGCTGGACATCCAGATCATAGGCCGTACAGTAGCAGTTGTAATCTCCAGGGGACGGGTTGCACCGCAGACAGTAGCGGTAATGCTCCGTTTCCACGATGTAGCCGTAGTTTTGTGTCCAGCCGCCGCTGATTTTGCCACCGCGGGCATAACAGAAACGCTCCATAGCGAAGCGGTTTTTCAGCACACTCTCCCGCAGCGTGTCCACGACCTCTTGCAGCTCTGCTTTGAACACAGGGCTGTTCAGTTCCTCCGGGCCACGGGGCCACCAGGTATGCCAGAACTCCTTTCCACCATGGCCGAAGTCTATCCGCAGGTGGCCCACTGTCCCCAGGACCCTGTCCTCCTCCGCATCCATGGAATAGAATAACCCCGCCTCATCCGGAGAGGCGGGGCGCAGTATGAACTCTCGCGTGTCCTGGGGATATTCCAGATCATGTTTCTCACAGAACTGCTCCAGCGTCATTTCCTCACCCAGCAGATGAAAGCTGCCATTGACCCGGCGGGAGACAGTGCCTTCACGCTTCAGGGGCTGGGGAGAGAGGATGGTTCCTGTGTGGAAGATATTTTCCCTGTCAACCAGCGCAGCATGGCCATTCGGATTATTCTGTGTGCCCTGCAGATCATAGCAGTGCCAGCCCTTGGGAACCAAATCCCGCAGGATCAGCCAGTTGGTAAAGAGCACAGGCTTTCCAAACAATTCGGCGTGCTGCATGGGATCGGTCCAGACATTGATGCTCATTGTATCCCTCCCATCTCCACCGTGTTTTCCCATACCTCCTGCTCTTTGAGGGAGGCTTCTATTTGGGCGCATAAGTCATCCGGTACCAGGGAGTCAAAATCCCAGAATCCGGCGATTTCCTGTATCAGCCTTTCACATCCTGCCACCCGGCCTCTGGCATCATCGGCCCCAAGACTGGAAATTATATCCACGGAATGGAGACATATCCCTTTCATCACAGCGCCCCTCTGCTCCTGTGTGGGGGCCCATGGGTGGGTTGCCTGATCCGCTTCCTGTATCTTCCGGTCAAAGGCTGCCACATAGTCTACGACCTCGGTATCCAGGCCCCAACAACCCTCCAGTTCGCTCACCAAGCGGCGGAGGTCCGGGGTCTGCGCCTTGCCCGGATCTCCTGCTTTCTGCCGCAGCTCAGCGGCGTATTCTGTGAGGCCGTCGATGCATTTGGAGATTAGGGCTTTATCCTTCCGGACTTGCGGTTCCATAGTGTTGATCAGTTCATCTAAAGTCATCTTCAATTTCAATATTTGCGCCTCCTCATTCCCGGTCAATCGGTATTCGACACGAACACTACCACACTCTGACAGCAATAGCTATCTGAAATTGAAAAATGTTTTTGACTTCCACTACATAGATAAATCTGGGCCCTGAACTGGCTCTTGTGATGGGGATGGGACAAGATTGATGAGGCGCTTGGGGTCAACGATGACTTCCTCCTCATTTCTGCCCAGAAAAAGGGCATAGGTGTGCTCTTTGTTGATCTGTGCTTCATAGACTATGCCGTCCTCGCCATAACGGTGGACAAACCACTCAGCTACTTCACGGTTCAGAGTCCATGACAGGGCCTTGATGTTGTTGGCGTTATACGATGTCACACCGCGATAAACCGTCACCACATCGTCCAAGTTCTGGAACTGTGTGTATTCCTCCTGATCCATCAGCTTCTGCGGGTCAAGGGATCGGAACATGGACAGCAGTTCTCTTTGGCTGAGATTTGGGTCATTGTTGGGGCTTTCCGTACTGATCCATGCATAGGAGAGAAATGAGGCCATATCCTGCTCGGACAGATGTGCCGCCGCCAGTCTCAGATAGCCGAATTGATAGGGTTTCGTAATCATACAAAAGAGGTTCATGGCCGTTTCTGCTTCATTGATCCGCCGACTGAAATTCTCCCTCCAAGTGCGGAGTGCATCAGGGCTGTCCAGCAGATTTCCCACCGAAAGGCTGCCATCCTCGGCATATATCCCAGCCAGGCCGCTGTCTGTAAAGGGGTGCTTGACCACCAGCGGTGACATTTTTGTAGGTTGGATATCAAGATGCAGGAGTGTGTGCGACAGTGTTTTTAGGGCAGTCATATTGCTTTCAGCAGGCCAGTTCTTTTTCTGTTGTTTCATTCCAGCCCACCCATCTGAAGGCCCTGTTCCGCTTGATATGCTTCGGCTGGGTCTTCTGCCATCAGATCCTCCAGCGCCATTGTTCCGGGATAGGACACATAACCATAGCCACTGAAGCGGCCATTTTCCTGTTGGATGCGGTGCTGCCCATAGCCCTCATAATCGTAGAAGG
>ERZ837910.3595-NODE-3595-length-16559-cov-7.099491_pt1 | contig 16559 bp, 8 predicted proteins | sample MGYA00519940_ERZ837910 | MGnify/ENA primary metagenome ERZ837910 (study PRJEB31850, sample SAMEA3708825) | human gut metagenome | biome: human gut; feature: human-associated habitat; material: faeces | place: China | collected 2014 ... | reverse complement strand
CTGCCGCACCTCGCTCGCCGTATCGGCACTTAGAATTATGCGGTATTGCCCTAAACCTTACTGCTGATTCTGAGCGCTTGCAGTGTTGGCGGCCTGCTCAGCAGTCCAGGTCTTCTTGCGCTTGATGGCAACAACCAGGCGCCAGATGCACAGCACGGTCAGAACAGCCAGAACGGTGTCCAGAGCGTACAGGGCGGTCTTCCACCACGGGGTGATGACCTTCAGGCGGTCAGCGGAGGACCAGCCGTTCATAGCGTTGGAGTTGGCAACGGTGTACAGGATCTTGTGCATGGATTCGCGCATTTCGGTCACGATGTAAGCATCGTTCTCGTACTTCGGAGCCAGGGTGGTGTGGATGGTCGGGTCCGGGCTATCCCAGATATCGGAACCGGCAATCAGACCATCGGCCAGATCCATGTATTTGCTGGAACCGGAGTAGTCGGTGATGATCATGCCGCGCATGCCCAGTTCGCCGCGCAGGAAGCCGGTCAGCAGGTTATCGTAAGCGCCGCACCAGTAAGCGCCCCAGCGGTTAAAGCCGGTCATAACGCTCCAGGCGCCGCCATCGGTGATGGCCTTGTCGGCAACTTCCAGGTAGATTTCGCGGGCAGCCTGCTCGTTCAGCCAGGTGTTCACGCCGCGGCGGCTGGATTCAGAGTCGTTCAGGGCAACATGCTTCAGGTAAACGTAAACGCCCTTGGACTGGATGCCGTTGACTTCGGCAGCGCAGATGGTGCCGGCAACGAACGGATCAGAAGCATAGTACTCGAAGTTACGGCCAGAGTAAGCGGTGCGGTGCATGTTGATGCCGGGACCATACAGACCAGAGTAACCCATGGCCAGGCAGTCTTCGCCAATGCAGCGGCCCACATCGTTGATCAGGTCAACGTTGAAGGTGGCGGCCATAACGTCTTCGGAGGTGTAGCACATAGCGGAAGCGCCGCCGGTCAGTGCTGCGGTCAGGCCCTGCGGGCCGTTTTCGTCTTTGGTACGGGTCTTGCCGATGGATTCAACAGCGGCAGTGTTGTGGAAGCCCAGGGTGATGGTGTTGACCATCTCGTTGAAGGTCAGCTGATCCAGCAGGGTATCCCACTGGGGATCGTCATAGTCGGCACCGATCATGGAAACCAGAGCCAGACCATTGTCAGCGCCCAGGGTGGGCATTTCAACGCTGTCAGCCTTGCTGCCGTCGTAACGGGTGAAAGCCAGGTGATCAGCCAGGGTCTGGGTTGCGTTCAGCACAACAGGCTGGGTGGGGAAGGTGGCAACCCAGTTGGAGCGGCTCAGCCAGGTAACTTCGCCGGGTTCGCTGCTGCTCTTGTTGGGGTCTGCTTCATCAAACAGGTTGGTGATGGCAGTGCCGTTTTCGCTGGTGGCGCAGGTGGTGCTGTCCAGAGCGGCGTTGGTCCACTTGTAGGTCAGGGCAACGTCGCCATCGGCGGTCATGCGGCCATCGGTGTTCTCAACGGTGTAGCCCTTGGCAGCCAGGATGTTGTTCACAGCGTTGTGTGCATCGGTGGCAGCGGTGAAGTAGTAGTCGCCAGCGTCAACAATATAGGTCTTGGCGTTGTTGGCATCATAGGTGCGCAGCTCGCTCTTGTCAACGGTGATGTTGACAGTCTCGGAAGCGCCGGGAGCCAGGATATCGGTCTTGGCAAAGCCGCACAGCTCAGCAGAAGCCTTCTCGATGCCGTTGGCCTTGTCGTAATCGGTGTAGGGGCTCTGGAAGTACAGCTGAACGGTTTCCTTGCCGGAGTAGGTGGAACCGGTGTTGGTGACTTTCAGGGTGACGTTGAAAGCATCAGCAGACTCGGTCACATTGAAATCGCTGTACTCGAAGGTGGTGTAGCTGTCGCCATAGCCGAAGGGGAAGGCAACAGTGGTGGACCAGTTGTAGTCGCCGGCATTGCCGGTGCCCATAACAGCGTCCTCGTAGCGGGTCTCATAGTAACGGTAATCCAGGTAGATGCCTTCCTGATACACGCTGTACATACCCTGCACATCAGGGCCATCGGTCAGCAGGTTGTAATCTGCTGCGTTGGGGTAAGCCTGGGTGTAGAAGTTGTACATGGCGGGGTTGGCCATGTTGTCATACAGGTAGGAATCAACCAGGCTGCCGGACGGGGTAGCCTCGCCAGCCAGCAGCTGGGCAACACCGTTGATGCCGGTCTGGCCCACGTCGCCGATCCACATAGCGGAATCGATGCCGTAATCCTCGCCGCAGATCTCCGGGTTCAGGAAATCCATCTCAATGGCGTTGGAAGAGTTGATCAGAACGATGATCTTCTTGAAGGTGCCGTTGTCCTTCAGGGTCTTCAGGTTCTGGAGCAGTTCCTTTTCTTCAGCGGACAGGGCCAGGTAGTTACCGTCGCCCTCCTGGCCTTTGATCCAGGAATCATTGGTGCCGTTTTCGCCACTGGGCAGGTCAGCGCCCTCGCCGCCGGAACGGGAGAACACAACGATAGCAGCATCGCCGTAGTCAGCAAAGCTGGACTCGGCGCTGGACAGCTTGCTCCAGGGAGCTTCGTTCACAGCGTACTGGGTGTTGGCTTCCAGGGTATCGGAGATGGCAGCCGGGGTGATGCGGCTGTAGTTCTTCATCATATCGTCAGAAGAATACAGATCCCACAGGGTGCTGTTGACCTGGATGCCCTGATCTTCCAGAGCCTGCTTGAAGTTGGGAGCCTTGCTGGTGTCAACGGAGCCGGAACCGGTGCCGCCGTACATCAGGTCCACGGAGCCGTGGCCGAACAGGCTGACCTTTGCGCCGCTTGCCAGGGGCAGGGCGTTGTTGTTGTTCTTCAGCAGGGCTGCGCCTTCGGCTTCAACCTGTGCGCACAGCTCAGCCTCATAGGACTCGCGCTCTTCATCAGAGGTGAAATCGCTCTTGAAGTACTCAGTGTCTTCGTCGCTGTCGCCCCTGATGATCTTGTAGGTGTCGGCGTCCAGGTAGTTGTTAACGGTGGTCGTATAATGGAACGCAACCGTCGTGCCTACAATGGCGCCTGCGGTCAGGACAGCGGTAACGGCGGTCAGGCCGGACCACATCCCAACTTTGGGTTTCTTACTCATTGTGTTCTCCTCCTGTTAGAAAATGCTCTATAACAAACTGTATTAAGCGAGAACAAAATACAGAGTGTTCAAAATAGATTATACCCAGTTTGCACTCTTGGATTTGGTCTTGTGCAGCTTGTACTCCGGGTTGGGGGTATCTACATGGCGGATGACGGACTCATCGGTGCGGTCACCAGCCACGGCCTGAATGTGCAGTTCGCCGTTCAGGGGAACCTTGAAGGTGAAAACATGCTCGCCGGTCTGCTCGCCTACCTTGTTGCCGTTTACATACAGGGCAACGGTGCTCTGGTTGGAATAAACCTTTACGGTAGCGGTGCTGCCGGTGCGCTCCACAAAGCGCTTGGAGCAGATGTGCACAAAGGCTTCATCGCTCCACCATGCTTTATACAGATAGAAGCTGTCCTTCTTGGTTTTGCGGTCAAAGGTCACAAGGCCCTTGTGGTTCATGCCCGGCTCGCCGCCCTGGTCACGGGCGTCTGCAGCAAAGTCAAACATGTTCCAAACGTGGGTGGCCCACATCCAGGGGTGGCGCTTGAAGCAGCGCAGCATGTACTCATGGTACTTGGCCTGGTATTCTTCGGTGTGGTCGCCGCGGTGGGGGTGTGTGCTGTGCAGGTTGGGCATGCCCTCCGCGCCGTATTCGCTGTAGCCGAACGGGCGGTTGGGGAAGCAGAGATGGAAGAAGCCCATCCACAGGTCGTTCAGGATAAAGCCCGGAACGTACCAGCCCAGGTACAGGTTCCAGCTGACCATATCGGTAATGTGGGCCGAACGGTTGAAGGGACCGCACATGGCGTAGCAGGCCAGGGTGGTCAGGCGGGTCTTGTCCATCTCGTGGCACAGGTCGTTCAGCTGGCGGTGGTTATCCAGCATGTCCTTCTTGTCCTTGGTGGAGATGGTGATCTCGTTGGAAACGCCCCAGCAGACGATGCAGGGGTGGTTGTAGTTCTGGATGATCAGCTCTTTCATCTGGCTGATGGTGTTCTCGCGGCCGTTGGGCATGTGCTCACTGATGTAGGGGATCTCGGCCCAAACAACCATGCCGACCTCGTCGCACAGATCATAGAAGTACTGGTCGTGCTGATAATGAGCCAGGCGGATGGTGTTGGCACCGATCTCTTTGATCAGGGCCATGTCTTCGTCGTGCATCTCGCGGGTGATGGCGTTGCCCAGGCCCTTGCGGTCCTGATGGCGGGAAACGCCGTGCAGCGGGTAAGACTTGCCGTTCAGGAAGAAGCCCTTCTTGGGGTCAACCTTGAAGCTGCGCACGCCAAAGCGGGTGGTGGTCTCATCTTCCACCGTGCCGTTCACCACAAGGCGGGCCTTGCAGCTGTACAGGTACGGATCCTTAACGCCGTTCCACAGGTGTGCGTTGAAGATGGTCAGGGTGATGTCGGGGCCTTTGCCGGTGGCAACGGTGTTGCCGGCAGCGTCCAGCAACTCAATGCTCACTTCGCCTTCGCCGTCGTGCCAGGTGGTAACCTGAACGCTGGCATCTGCGCCCTGCACAGTGGGGGTGATGCGGATGCCGGGGCCGCCGAAGTAATCCAGGGTGAAGTGGTTCTTGCTGACCACCATCAGGCTGACATCGCGGTAGATGCCGCCATAGAAGGTGAAGTCAGCTTTCTGGGGGTAAACGCGGTCGTTTTTGCTGTTGTCGACTTCCACGGTCAGCTCGTTTTCATCCCGCAGCAGTTCGGTGATGTTGGCGCGGAAGGTGGAGTAGCCGCCGTCGTGGTTGCAGACGGGGGAGCCGTTCAGAACCACATGGGCGCTGGCGTTGACGCCGTCAAACTGAATCCAGACCTGATGGGAGGCGGTGTTAAACTGGGGAGCAGCGAAACGGGTGCGGTAGATGCAGGTGCCGCGCCAGTAGTCATTGCCGCCGTCCTGACCGTCGCGGGCGTTCCAGGTGTGCGGCAGGTCCACCGTTGTGGTGGTGCCGTCGGGGCCGGTGAATTCCCAACCCTTCATGATTTTGGTGATTTCTCGCATGGCGCTGCCATCCTTTCTTTTTGCTGTTATTATTGTAACGAACAGCGAAAAATGTCGCAATGGGTTTTGCATAATCGGTCATTTGCGTGGAATAAACGGTTTTTGCCTGACAAAAAAATAACCCTTGCATTTGTGCAATATGTACAAATACAAGGGCGTAAATTTTATACCTGAAATTTTGAGGGAACTTTATTGGACCGGGAAAACGGCTTTTATCGCAAAAAATCCACCGTTGGATTCGGTAGTCAAAAAACCATTGTACTTCTGGATAATGCGCTTGATGATCTTTAACTCATCGCAGGTTTCGCGGCCAGGATCCGGGCCACCGGGCACCGCGCTGATGATATTCAGAACAGCAAACCCCTGCCGCCTGCAGACCAGCAGGTCAATCATCCGCTTTTCCGGCTCCGGCAGCTTGCGGGTCAACTCAATGGCATGATCCAGTGCGTTGGCAAACAGAGCGTACAGATCGGCCGGATCCATAAAGTGCAGGCAGGTACCGTCCGCTACATTGTTGATGCTGATGTGGTGGGCTTCGCACAGCATGCTCTTTTCGGTCAGCACAACATCCAAAACCTCACTGCCGGTCTGGGTGCTGGCGTCATACTGCCGGGCGGCGGCTTCGGCTTCGTTCAGGCTCTGCTGCAGCGCGGCGTTGGGGGCCATGCGGCGCAGATCAGCGATCTGAACTTTCAGCTCATGGCATTTGCGGTTGATGATCTGTACGTTCCGCTTGGCCACCTGATACTGCTGGCGCTGGCGTTCATACAGCATGTTCAGCGAGTTCATCTCTTTTTCCATGGCCGCCTTTTTGAACAGCTCAGTCTGCAAATATAAAAGGGTGATGCAGTAGAGCTGGCAGAGTGCCAGGGGGACAACAACGAAGATAGAAGTTTCCCGTGATACTCCGGTGCTGGTGACGGTCTGCATTGTTAAAAACAGCAGAACGAACATGCCGCCCAGAATAATAGCGCTGATTTGCTGGCGGGGACCGATGTGGTAGCTGCCTTCATATGGCATGGAATGGGCAACAGTTACCCGCAGCAGGCAGTACGCAGCGGCAAAAAACAGCAGTTGCAGCAGCAAAGCAGAGGGCTGATCCAATGGCAGGAATATGTTTACCTGTGCCAGGCACCAGACAAGAAGCTGCCATAACTCAAATGTCGTCAGGGCACTCAAAATTCCCCAGATGGCGCAATAAGTGGCACCGGACCAGTCCAACTGGGTGCAGCTGTGGGAAGCGAAAATCATCCACATACAAAACAGAATATACGCCCCCGCCCGCAGGAACAGCGAGGAAGGCGTGTGATCCGCCCATAATAAAAATGTGGAAAGGGGAATGGAGGGAATCACGCAAAGCAGCGCCCGCTGCCAAAAGTGCGGCGAGTGCCGGAGCGGGAGCCAGTAGGTCAGTGCTGCGCCCCAAAGCTGTATCCCACAGACAAGAAGAGAAAGAAATTGTTGGAGATTTGGCAGCATTACATGGCACCCCCAACATAGGCGGCGACCGCAGCCAGGAAGGCAGCCCGCTGGCGGCGGCTGATCTCCAGCCGGTCCTCCCCAACCTGGACCATATCGTTCTGGACCGCCCGCACATACCGCAGATTGACAAGGTAACACTGGTTGCATTTGGCAAAGTGGTAGGGGGCCAGCTGCTTTTCAGCATTTTGCAGGCTGGAACGCACGGACCATACCCCGGTGGAGGTATGGTAATGCAGCATACGATCCCGCGTTTCCAGCCAGTAGATGTCCTCGGTGTTCAGCAGCTGCACGCCCCCAGCGGTCTGTAATGCAATCTGCCCGCCTTTGCGGCGCTGCACCCGCTGCAAAGCGCGGGCTAGCTTGGTGCTGAACTGGTAATAATTGACCGGTTTGAGCACAAAATCCAGGGCGTCGACCTCATACCCGCGAATAGCGTACTGCGCCATGTTGGTAACGAACACCAGCACCACATCCGGATCCACCGTGCGAATGCGCTCGGCAGCGTCCATGCCGCCAAGCTCCGGCATTTCAATATCCAGAAAGATGATGTCGAACCCCTTGCAATAGTTGGTTATGACCTGGGTACCGTCCGAAAAAGCGGTAACTTCCAGCATACAGTTGTTCTCGCGGCTGTATTGGTCAATCATGCTGCACAGCTGCTGCCGCATATCCGGCTGGTCATCCACCACGGCAATGCGAGGCATCGGGCGGCCCCCTTTCTGTTTGGAATCCAAAGCACCCGGCAAGCCCGGAAAACGGCTGTGCCATGCGCCTTTACTTATAATATATAGATACATTATAGTTGGCGGTGCGAAACCTTGCAAGAGAATTTTGCAGAAAACGGGGCGATGCAGGGAATCTGGTTGTGATTTAGCGCTGCGTGTGGTATTCTGTAGGCAGCTTTTGGCGGCGGGCGGGGCAAGAAGAATGCCGGGATAAACAGGTGGAGGTTTGCTGCAGCTGCTATACCATGTATTACATATTACACCATTTGCCAGTAACTTGAGTGGAAATTTATGGGAAAATGCGTAATTTGGGGACAAGATTGAAAAGAAAAAATAAAATAACGGATTACAGTAATATTGCGGCTTCGAGATGTTTGAAAGGATATGACGGGATGACAAAAATATTATTCGTATGCCACGGCAGTATTTAAAGTTCAAGAAAAATAAAACGAGTCATCGGCAATAATTTTCGGCGCAAAAAGAAATTTACTATCAACTTACTCCTTTTCGTTATACGACTAATTATAGCTTTAACAACGGTAATAAAAAGGCGCGGCGTACACCGCGTCTTTTCTACTTATGAAATTTTACATAAAACAAAATACGTATAGATTATTAGCATCGCTTTTCGTCGTATATTAAAATAATTAGTGTTGCGATGATAGTATAGCACGTGTTAATTTTACGAGTTTTTCTATATCAGTGTTTAGTATTTTTTCACTTGGACGAGAATACTTTTGCGCATATTCATTATTATTATTAGCGATTTTAATGAATTCGTTAGTATTTTGAAGAATCTCCGCCTTTTCCTCTCGTGTTAAGAGGCTCTTATATTTACTGAAAAATTTCGGATACAATTTGACAATCTGTTTAATGACCTGGCGCACATTTCCTCGCGCACTATTTGCTGATGATTTAAATAGTTGTTGGGCCATCTTAAAGTCTTCATACGGTGTGGTGGTTTCTTTTTTGTCTATGGTTTCAAGAATCAGACGTCCTTTCTGTGTATCAATTTGGAATGTATCAAAGCCGAATCGTTTTTGTGCACAAGTGTATGCCATATCAATCAATTCATCCGCACGACTATAGTCGGCCACTTCCATGCTTGCTATAGCATACTGTAACCAAAAGAAAGGATTATTATCATATGTTTTCTTTTGGCTTAAATTATAATAATATTCTAGAATTTGCTTGTTGTCATTTTGGGAGCGTAAATTCAAGGGAATAAGCAGATTTATATTTGAATAAGTTGCGAAGGATGACCGTATTGCACGAACCTTATCCGTTGAATACAAGCAAGCTGCATTTTCATTAAGCGCAAGCATATATTCAAGAATTTCCGGTGCACTTAGTGTTGATATTATATACTTAGCGAAAATGGCAGATCTAACCTGAATCTTTCCTCCTTGCAAATCAACGATATCCTTAAACCCCTGATTGCTAACAACCGATTGTGGGAGACCATTTATTTGTAGAATTGCAAAGAGTTCACTTGGAATCAGGTCAACATTTAATAGCATAAGAATAAGAGATGAGTAGGCAATTTTCTTTGCGATAGAATTTTGGGACAAAATTGTGCATGATTGGTTTATTCGATCCTTAACTGTCTGAGAGTGCACGTACTTCATCAGCGTATCGGCAACAGAGGAGTGACAGGTGTGCATAATCAGTCGTTTCTTTTGGGCTAATGAATGTTGTCTTTCTTTCAAAAAGTAGTCGCTTTTATCGAGAAGTTCAACAAAATTGGGAACATCTTGCTCATCAATTACATCCAAATTATATTCACGTATATTATCGTCAGAAATTCCTAATGCATAAGAAAGATTTTGGCAAACAGAAACGTGAATTCCAGTTCGTGAAGATAGAAGAATAAAAACATTTTCATTATCTAAAACACGTTGCAGCTTTTCTAAAAGATGAAAATATAAGTGATAAGATTCCACAATGATGAGTGTCTTCTTTTGCGCCTTACGAAAAGAATCCAATTCCCGCTGTAGATTTACATTGTCATGGATATAATTAAAAATATCCCAACCCTTATTATACAGATAGGCAGAAAGAAGCTGAATAAAACAAGTTTTTCCATTAGCAAGGAGCGATGTAACGCAGGCACAGCGAATATTTTCAGATGGCGAAAACGCAGTCTCAATTGATGATATCTCGTTCCTCCAAAAGAGGTATTCGCTGTCACCTATATGGTTTTGTAAAAATTCCGTATCGAGAATTCCCTTTTCCAAAAGATTTCTTCTGGATGTGGAATCTATGTCAAGAGGCATTAAGGTAGAGCTAAAGGTAAACTTTTCGAAGCAACTATAGGACACCTGATTAGCAACCGGAGTGTGTATCGCTTTCATCTTTTTAATTTCAGATGCGAGACCTCCAAGTCCAATAGTATAAATGTCTCCAAACTTTCTTCTTATATCATGTTTCTTTTGCTGTACATCAATAAAAACAATTTTGTCTTTATATTGTCCCTCATTATAAATCAATCGCTTCAAATCCAAATCTGAACTGCCAGAAATGCCAACCAAGTTTACTGCGGAGGCTGCATCAATATCGCTTTTTAATAAACGAATCCATTCGTTTTTTTGATAAGTATCTATCAAATAGCTTGAGGATGACAATTTGAAATCACTATTCAAAGTCGAAGCTGTCAACCGTGAAATAAATCCATTTAAATGAACGATTGTATCTGATGCGGCGTAAGTCTTTATGGAGTCACAAAGCATAACAGGTGTTCGAATCTTCTTCTGGCACGCGGAATGGTTCTCTGCCACATTATCGTAATTAGTAGAATAAATTCGTCTCCATGGCAATTCCATGATGATTGAAGCATTTCCATCAGGAGTAACAGAACTTGGCTGTTGTACAAATAATTCTTGTAATAATTCGCAAAGTTTAGTCGCATATCCTTCTTCAATACATCTATCAACTAAATCTTCGAGAGATTCTTTTTCTAAATCCGGCACATCATATTCTTGATATATTTCTTCATATATACAATTGACCAATCCTGCTGCGGATGGCATTTCTGTGCCACGAATGTTTTTTGATTCTGTCGAAAATCCTGCGCCTAAAAGCAATAGGGCATTGCCATCAATAGCATGTTTTATTGCTGTTTTTACGTCCATACGGTTACCTTCCTTTATATAAAAGTGATTTCCCTTCAAATGTGCCAATAATCTGATGCATCGAATGTCGCAACATTCTGTAAATGTAAAAAATTGAGCTGATAATTGTAAAAATAATTATATCATTATTTTTACTAAATGACAACTAAGTACACACCTGAGTCGCTATTTCAAATCACTCAAAATACAGTGTAAAAGACGAAAATTCAAAGGGATAATTAAAGTGCTCTATTTCCAAAGAAAAGTACCGGCGATAGCGACACACCCTCCACCCGCCGTTTATTATAGATTTTCGAACATTTTTAAGAGAAAGAAGGTCATTCCCATGAGCATTATTATCGGCATTGCTGGATATGGACGACTTTCTGCCCGCTGAATCCGCAGAAATGAAGCCTGCCATACAAAGAATTCGGAGGTCCAAATGAAGCTGAATAACAATAAAAAGTCTGTAAAAATTTCTCGCAATGTTTTCATGCTGTACGCCGTCATGGTGTGCGGCATTGTTTTTGCCTTGCCCGCCTTTGCCGCAGATGACCCGCTGGTCGTGGTCGAGAACCTGTCCACGTTCATCTTTTCGCTGATCCGCGCGGTGGGTCTCATTCTGCTGGGTTGGGGCATCGTGCAGGTCGGCCTGTCGCTGCAAAGCCACGACCCCAGCCAGCGCAGCCAAGGTTTTCTGACGCTGGCGGGCGGGCTGGTGATTACCTTCGCCAAAGAAATCCTCGACCTCATTACCGCGTGAGGTTTGCGCCAAGAGGATAATTTTGCAATAGTCGTATCTTCAAAATCTTCATGGTTGCCTATCTGCTGAACAACTGCTTTTTTATAAAGCTCACGGTATGGAGAGCGATGACAGATACACGGTTTATGAAGAAGACCTGTATCTCCTGATTTCCGGTAACTGTGAGTCCAGCATGCCAACGAACGGCTGAATCTGTTTGCCAAGTGCGTAAAATATCCAAAACAACATACAATTATTCGGGTTAAATAATTTACTGTTTTGGAGATACCTCTGTTGCTAATTATTCTAACCAGCGCAGTTGACAATGATGATTAAAATGGTTAGAATGTGGTTAGAATAGAGTCGCGAGGTGAGCAGAATGAGATTTCAGGAAACAGAAACGGTTGAGTTAAAGTCCATCGTGCTGGACGATATCAAAAAAGAAATTATCGCTTTTGCAAACTGTGACGGCGGTACGGTCTATGTAGGCGTGGCAGACGATGGTACAGTGCTGGGGGTCGAGAGTGCCGATGAATGCGCCTTGCAGATTTCCAATATGGTACGAGATGCCGTAAAACCGGACATCACCATGTTCATTCACTATGAAACACTGGCCTACGGGGGAAAATCAGTCGTAGCAGTCAATGTTCAGCGTGGCACAAACCGTCCTTATTATCTGGCAAAGAAGGGACTTCGCCCCGAAGGGGTTTATGTGCGGCAAGGATATTCTTCTGTTCCGGCAACGGATACAGCTATTCGCCAGATGATCAAGGAAACAGACGGCGACAGCTTTGAGAATATGAGGTCTATCAATCAGGTGTTGACGTTTGAAACAACAAAAGAGGAATTCAAAAAACGAAATATTGCTTTTGGTCGACCGCAAATGCAGACCTTAAAACTCATTTCCAGCGATGGCCTTTATACGAATCTGGGACTGCTTCTGTCCGAGCAATGTCCTCATACCATCAAAGCGGCCGTTTTTGAGGGAAGCAATCAAAATATATTTAAGGATCGCCGTGAGTTTTCCGGCTCCCTAATGCGGCAACTCAACGAAGTCTATGACTATATTGATTTCCACAATCAGACCCATGCAACCTTTCAGAAACTCCTTCGCATTGATACCAGGGACTACCCGGAGGTTGCTGTCCGCGAAGCGCTGCTGAACTCGCTGGTGCACAGGGACTATTCTTTCCGAGCCAGCACCTTGGTCAGCATATACGATGACAGAATTGAATTTGTATCCATTGGTGGGTTACTTCCCGGCTTGGCACTGGACGATTTGATGATGGGGGTTTCTGTTTGCCGGAATCCTGACCTTGCCAACGTCTTTTATCGTTTGCAGCTCATTGAGGCATACGGCACGGGCATGAAGAAAATCATGGGTGCTTATGCGGATGCAGCAGTGCAGCCAAAAATCACGGCAACCAACAACGCTTTCAAAATCATTCTTCCTAATGTGAATGCTATGCCGAAGGCGATAGAAGCACCTAATAGAATCGAGAAAGCAGCTGCTCCGGTTTCGGATTCAAGCAAAGAAAAAGTCTTGCAATTTTTAGCAGAACATCAAGCAATTACACGAAAAGAAACTCAGGTATTGTTGGATGTCAGTCAATCCACGGCTGGTCGTGTTCTAAAAGCGATGGTAGATAACGGCCAAATCAAGCAGAGTGGAGGAAGCCGTACCACGAGGTATGAACTTAGAAAAGAGTAAATTATAGCAGACACATCAGGAGGTTGTGATGGGGCAATTTGATTTCACATACGAACTGCCTACCAATTTCTCAAGTATAGTAATACAACTTTTGCGTCAAAAGCAACACAATGACATGGCACATGCATTTCAACAGTGCAAGTTTGAGTATGATGATAAAGGACTGGCGTATTATGCAGGCATGCGCGGAGATAATTGGGATAAAAGGGCACTGGATTTTACCTTTGAAGGATCTGAAAAGAATATTGAGCTTCTTACAAAGGAAAATGCAATATTAAAGGAGGTAATTGGTAGAGCACTTAAGCCAAGTTCATCAGGGTTTCTCGTTCGAAATGTTGACTTTCTCCAAGTAGAAAATTCATTTGATGTGGAACTACCTAAAGAGCAGGGGGAAAACTTCGAGGTGCTGTCTACTGATATTCATGATGCTCTTAGTAAGGATGAACCAAGTTTAGTTCTTGACAGATTGCACACATATTCATCAAAATATCTGCGAGAAATATGTGCTAAGCATTCTATTCCTGTTAAGAATGTGGATGGAAATCATTATCCGCTTCACAGCTTGGCTGGATCGTTAGCAAAATACTACTCAAACAATCACTTGTTTTAGTCAGATTTTGCAGAACAAGCATTGAAAATGAGTATTTCAACATTTGAGAAGTATAATGCGATACGGAACACTCAAAGTTATGCTCATGACAATGTTGTGCTAAACAAGGCCGAGGCAACTTATGTGGTTACAGTAGTTACCGCTACATTAACCCTAATCCACAAAGTCGAAAACTCATAATCGGGAAAAAGCGCCACTCGAAAGGGTGGCGCTTTTTCATGCCCAAATTCACGGAAGGACGGTGACCTCTATCACCCAAAACAAATTCAAACAGATATGTGGGCAACATGTAGACAGATGTCGGACGTTGTTACTTCACAAAATCAAGGGGTATACCCACTACAATGCAAAATGGCTCTTGTCCTTTAGGGGCGCGGCAGCCGTGCAGAGTTATACATTAGGATACGCTTTAGTCGGGATACCGGCAAAGCACATGTTTTATCTCTATGGTATGTGCTTTTTTAAAAATGTCGTGCTTCGCCCGGAGAAATGGGATGAGAAGATTACAGATAGTATCAACTACCTGATGTTACTTCAAGCCATCGTAAAGGATGTGACGCCCTGTGGGTGAGTCATGGATCGTATCGAACCTGAACGCCGCGCTCTCCACATGGAACGACAAGCTGGCGGAAATCTGGTCGTTGCTGACCGAAAGTCCGCAGACATTCAAAGGCGGGCAGGTCTGGGGCGTTATGACAGGCATCCACGGCGCGTTGCAGGCAATCGGTTATGGGCTGCTGGTGCTGTTTTTTGCCGTAGGCGTTATGAAAACCTGCGGCAGCTTTGTCGAGGTCAAAAAGCCGGAACACGCCCTCAAGCTGTTTATCCGTTTTGCACTGGCAAAGGGCGCGGTGACCTACGGGCTGGAATTGATGCTGGCGGTGTTTTCTATCGTGCAGGGCATGGTGTCTACGATTATTACCCAATCGGGCAGTTCCGGTATGAGCAGCGTATCGCTGCCGCAGGAGTTAATCGACGCCATAAACAACGTGGGCTTTTGGGATAGCATCCCGCTGTGGGCGGTTACGCTGATCGGCGGGCTGCTGATTACAGTGCTGTCGTTCACGATGATTCTGACCGTCTACGGCAGAATGTTCAGCCTGTGGATGTATGCCGCCATTGCACCGATACCGCTGTCCACATTCGCGGGTGAGCCTACAAACAGTGTGGGTAAAAACTTCATCCGCAGTTACGCAGGTGTATGTTTGCAGGGCGTGGTGATTGCCTTGTCCTGCATCATTTTCTCTGCCATCTCGTCCAGCCCGCCCGCTGTGGATACCAGCGCATCCGTAGTGACAGCTGTCTGGACTTATGTTGGTGAACTGGCGTTCAATCTGCTTGTGCTGGTCGGAGCGATCAAGGGCTGTGACCGCATTGTAAAAGAAATCATGGGATTGTAAAGGAGTGTTGCCTTATAGAAATCAAAATTCCGAAAGAAGTCCGCGACTACCACGAAAACATCTTTTTCGGGCTGAACACCCGGCAGTTTATCTGCTCGGTGCTGGCCGTTGGCATGGCGGTGGGCATCTACTTTGCCTTGCAGCCGTATGTCGGCACAGAAGAAATCGGCTGGATGTGCATTTTAGGCGCTGCACCTTTTGCCGCCTGTGGATTCTTTACCTACCACAGCATGACCGCAGAACAGGTGCTTTGGGCATGGTTCAAGTCTGAAATCCTATGCCCGAAGCGCCTTGTGTTCAAATCCGATAGTTACTACTACGAAGCTATGCTGCCCGCCATCCGTGCGGGCATGAAGCGAAAGAGAGGAAAGCCTATGAAGAAAAGCGAGGATAACGCTTGATTAAAACCCTGTCGAAAGCGCAGAAGATGGAACGTGAAAAGTTCCGGATTCCGCGCAGTGTACAGGACGCCATTCCCATCCGCTGCATCTTTGCGGATGGAATTTTCCAAGTCGGCAATCAGTATTCCAAAACGTGGTCGTTTACCGACATTAACTACGCCATCGCCAGCAAAGAGGACAAAACGAGTATGTTCATTGATTACTCGGAACTGCTCAACGCCCTTGACTCCGGTGCATCGGCCAAAATCACGATTTACAACCGCCGCATCAACAAAGCCGCGTTCGAGCGCAGTGTCCTGCTGCCCGACAAGGATGACGGTTTGGACGAATATCGCCACGAGTTCAACCAGATGCTGACGGCCCAAGTCACCGGCACCAGCAACAGCATTGTGCGGGAGCGATACCTGACCGTGAGCGTGGTAAAGCGCAATGCAGACGAGGCCCGCAGTTACTTTGCCCGCGTCGGCACGGATCTGGTGACACACCTTGCCCAGCTTTCCTCGATGGCAACCGAACTGACGCTGACTGAGCGCCTGCACATTTTCCGCGACTTTTTCAAGGCCGGGGAACAGGCTGCGGCAGAGTTCAATATCCACGAACATGCCAAGCGCGGCCAGCATTTCAAGGATTGGTTCTGCCCCGACAGCATGGAATTTGCCGCCGAGCATTTCAAGCTGGACGCGCGGTATGGCAGGGTGCTGTATTTACAGGACTACGCCAGCTACATCAAGGACAGCTTTGTGTCGGAACTCTGCGACCTTGACCGCGACTTGATGCTGTCCATCGACATTCTGCCGGTGCCGACGGACGAAGCCGCCCGCCAGCTGCAAAGTACACTGCTGGGCGTGGAAACGAATGTGGCAAACTGGCAGCGCCGCCAGAACGCCAACAACAATTTTACCGCGACCATTCCCTACGATATGGAACTCCAGCGCAAGGAAACCAAGGAGATGCTGGACGATCTGACCACCCGTGACCAGCGGATGATGTTCGGGCTGGTGACGCTGGTGCACCTGGCCGACAGCAAGGAGCAGCTGGACAGTGATACCGAAACGCTCTACTCGACAGCCCGCAAGCACCTGTGTCAGCTTTCGACGCTGCGCTGGCAGCAGAAGGACGGGCTGGATACCGTCCTGCCCTATGGGCTGCGGAAAATCCAAGCCCTGCGCACCCTTACTACCGAAAGCACCGCCGTGCTGATTCCGTTCCGCGCGCAGGAAATCATGCAGCCGAACGGTCTATACTATGGGCAAAACGCCGTCAGCAAGAACATGATCGTGGCGGATCGCCGCTTGCTGCTCAACGGCA
>ERZ837910.3587-NODE-3587-length-16595-cov-5.204232_pt1 | contig 16595 bp, 10 predicted proteins | sample MGYA00519940_ERZ837910 | MGnify/ENA primary metagenome ERZ837910 (study PRJEB31850, sample SAMEA3708825) | human gut metagenome | biome: human gut; feature: human-associated habitat; material: faeces | place: China | collected 2014 ... | reverse complement strand
TGACCCGCTCGCCGCGGCACAACTCTTCGATCTTCGCCAGTATCAGGCGGCAGCTCTCGGCCTGAGCCTGTTCGCCGCGGTGGTCGGTGTGGGTCGTGAAGAACCAGAACCGCTGACGGCTCTGTCTGTCATAGAACCGGCCCCATGTGCAGATGCGGACGTATTTGGCGTCCCAGCCCTTGCCGGGCTTCGAGGGGTTTTCGGAGAGCCAGAAATGGCCCGAATCGAGCAGTCGGAAGCGGCCGCGCTTGTAGAAGATCGCGGAGTATTCGCCGCCTGCGGCCCCGTCGTCGCGTCCGACGCCGACGTAATCGTAGCCGGGCAGCGCCGCGAGCATGCCCTGCAGCTGGCTGTGGAAGACCTCCTGCGCCCCGAAGATGTCGAAGTCGTGGAACCGGATCAGCGACGAGATTACCGGGAGACGCCGCTCCCAGCCGTTGCCCTCGGCCGTGTCCTTGGCGTTGAGCTGGCGGATGTTGTAGGTCGCGGCCGAGAAGCTCTGCGCCGCGGCGTTGACGGCCGTCACGCATGCGACGGCCATGCAGATCAGTAATTTGTTCATGTCGCTCGGTTATTTGCGCCGTCCCTGCGCTTCGAGGTAGCGGATCAGCAGTTCGGGCCGGTCGGTCTGGATGATCGAAGCGCCCATGTCCAGCAGGCGGCCGTACACCTCGTCCGGCGATTCTGTGAAGGCCTTGTCGTCGCTCAGACCGCCGCAGAGAGAGTCCCAGAGCGAATTGACCCACAGTTTCGAACCGCCTGCGACGACCTGCCGCATGCAGGCTTCGACTTGGGGCGTATAGTCGTCCCAGCACACTTCGTAAGCCAGCGGAACGACGCCCTTCGAAGCGTATTCCTCGAAAAGCTCCCTGCCCTGCGGTTTGAGGATGTCGATGATCGGCATGTACATCATGTTGTGTCCGTATTCCGCGAATTTTGCAGAGACGGTCTCCACCGGACGTTTGCCTTTGATGAGCACCTGATCCGTGACGCCCAGCTCCTCGGTGATGGCGAGCGCGAGGTCGTAATATTCGTAGCCTTGGTCGATATTCACCGCGATGCGGTCCTTGCAGACGGCGAGCGCTTCGCGCAGGGTCGGCATTTTGAGCGAGGTCTTCACGCCGTGGCCGGTTTTCAGCACGCAGCGCCGGATCGAGTCGTAGGTGATGTCGCACACGCGGCCGCGGCCGTTGGTCGTGCGGTCGATCGTCTTGTCATGGCACAGGACCAGCACGCTGTCCTTGGTGAGCTTGAGGTCCAGCTCCATGATGTCTACCCCCATGCCGATCACCGATTCGATCGCCGGGATGGAATTTTCGGGCCAGTTGCGCCAGTCTCCGCGGTGCGAGACCACCACGACGTACCGTGACGAGGGGTTGTGGAGTTCCGCGCGGACGAACCGGGCTTTGTCCGTCGTTTCGGCCGCCGGCTGCGAACAGGCGTACAGACCGGCTGTTGCGCAGAGGATGAGTAGGTAACGTTTCATTTCGTTCGGGTTAAAAAGGGAGAACCGGAAAGTTCCGGTTCTCCTGAAGAGTTATTTTTCCAGTACGGGATAGCTCTCCGATGCCGTCCACTTGCGCAGGACGACGTCGGGCTTGCCCGGCAGCGTTGCCGCCGGGGTGTCGTTGAAGAGCGTTGCGCCGGCGTTGAGCGCCTCAGCGAAACTTGCGCACGACTCGCCGCTCGAAGGTACGGTGACGGCGCCCGACTTCATCTCGTCGAGCGAGAGCAGGGCGAAGGTCGTCTTTTTCCAGACCGTTCCGGCCGCCTTGTCGCTGCCGACGGCGGAGTTCGCCGCAGACTTGGACGGACATGCCGAGTTGCCGTAGATGTTCTGCAGGTTGCCTTTCTTGCTGTAACCCACCACCGATGCGTAGGAGCTGTTGGCTGTGATCTTTTCCACGGTCGAGTAGCAGTTGATGACGAAGCTGTCGTCGCTGACGATGCCGGCGATGCCGCCGACGTCGTTGTGTTTCGCTTCGAGTTGGTCCACCCGGCTGTAGCAGTTGATGACATAGCGGCCCAAGCCGTCGTCGCCTTTGGCGATCTGGCCGACGATGCCGCCCATGTTGGGGTCTTTCGGGGCGTCGGTCTTCATCGTGCCGCCGAGGTTGGCGCAGTTGACCAGCGTACCCTTGTTCTGGCCCGCGATGCCGCCGATGGTCTTGGCGCCTTCGCCGCCCGTGATGTCGCCCTTGAAGGTCGCCCCGTCGATGACGCCGGCGTTTATGCCGACGATGCCGCCCGCGATCTCGAATTCGGTCGAAAGCGCACCTTCGACGGCCAGATCGCGGATCGTGCCCTTGTTGGCGCCGAATACGCCGCAGGATTTGCCCGGAGCGACGATCTTCACGTTGAGGAGCTTATGTCCCGCACCGTCGAATTCGCCCTCGAAGTAGATCGTGTTGTCGGCCGTGAAGGAGATCGGCGTGAGGTTCTTGTTGTCGAAGTCGATGTCGGCCGTGAGACGGTAGTAGGCCGCCGATGTGTAGACGGCGTCTTCGGCCTGTCCGTTGATCGACGCGGCGACCGTGTTCCAGTCGCTCACGGAGTTGAGCTGCCACGGGTCCGCGGCCGTTCCGGAGCCCTCGACCACGTCGGGTGCGGGTTTCTCGTAGTCGGTGTCGAACTGAATCGTCAGGGGGCAGTGGTCCGAAGGGTAGATGTTGCCGTAAACGGTGTTGTCCACCTTGTAGGATTTTAGCTCCACGTCGCCGCGCGAGTAGATGTAGTCGATGCGCGCCGTGGCCTGCGTGAGGTCGGCTGTGATTTTGTGGCCGTTGAACGTGCCGACGGGACCGCTGACGAAATCCGATTCCACCGTGAGGAACGAGTCGTTCCAATGGGTGCGGAGCGTCTTCGACGAGGCGTCGTCCATGGCGGCGTTCATGTCGCCGACCAGAATCGAGGGGATGCCGTCGGGGTTGTACATCTTTTCGCGCTCGATCAGCAGTTTGGCGCCCTCGGCGCGCGCCGTGGCGCCCAGCGGGGCGTGGGTGACCATCATGAAGAACTGCTTGTTGTACAGTTTGTCGGTCACCATGGCGCAGGCGGCGATGCGGTGATAGCCCAGCTCGTCCCAGCCGTAGCTCATTTCGTCGGGCGTGGGCGAGATCCAGAAGAAGTGCTTGTCGGTCAGCTCGAAACGTTCGGGGTTGTAGGCGATGCCCAGCGCTTCGCCGCTGACGCCGTCCTGCGAGTCGCGGCCTACGAACCACCATTCGTATTTGCCGCCCTGCTGCCCGACGAGCGTCGGCAGCTCGTTCTGGATCGTTCCGTTGGCTTCTTGGAAGCCGAAGATGTCCCATTTGTTTTTGACGATCGACTGCGCCAGCACCGTGCGGCGATTGGTCCACAGGTAGTCGCCCGTGCCCTTGCTCGAAATCCAGAGGTTGTAGCTGCCGAGCGTGAGCGTCTGCTCGGTGATGTCGGGTTCGCGGGAGGGCGTGTCGTCCTCGTAGTACTTGTCGTTGAGTACTGTTTTGAAATCGTCGGCGCATCCGGCTGTCAGGGTGCAGAGCGCCGCGAACATCGCGAGAATTATTGTTTTTTTCATGTTCAGGTTCCTTTATTTTCCGGAAGGCGGGGCGGCCCTGCGGACCGCCGCCCCTCCGGAATTCTACATTCGGTTATTTCTGGTAGTTGCTGTGACGTGCGTTCTGTCCGTACTGCGACCACGCCGAAGCTGCGGGCGAAGTGACGCCGGGCAGCGCGACGGAGTAAACCTTGAGCGCACCTGCCGCCGAGTCCTTGCCGAGGAAGTAGGAGTAGCCCCATTCGGAGATCGTCGGCGAGCCGTCCACCGAGTCGGCCAGATGCTCCTTGTAGCGGAGTTCGCCCTCGGCGCTCAGCACGACGTAATCGCCCGTCTTGGTGCAGAGGTGGATCTGGCCGAGATTATCGACGGCCGGGATGCTGTTGCTTGCCGCGTCGAGCGTGTACGACCAGCGGGTCGAACCGTTCGAGGTGTTCAGCGCGTAAACCACCGAAGGGGTGGCCTTGTCGGCGACGATGTAGAGCGTCGTGCCGTCGGCGCTGAGCGATGCGCCCGTCTGCTGGAATCCGTCGGGCAGGTTCACGCTCCATTTCGGGGTCTTCTTCGACGATGCGGTGAGGTTCGTGCAGTCGAAGCTCGCGAGGTTCCAAGTGCCCGATCCTTCGGCGATGCCGGGAAGGTAGACGCAGTTGTCGGCATCGACGCAGGGCTGGCAGCGGCCGGCCGAGAGAATCTTGTTGGGAGCGAACGTGTCGGAGGTCGGAACCGGCGACCAGACGAACGATGCGTCGGGAACCATGATGCCGTAGCCGTACTGGGCGGTGTTGGTGAAGATCACCACGCCGTTCTTGAGCGCGATCGTGCCGGAGGTGCCGCCGCCGTTGGCCGGGGTGGCCGTAGCGGTGTTCTTGCCGGTGCCCTTCTCGAATCCGCGGATCGCGCCGTTGGTGCCGCGGCTGCCGACGATGACCATGCTCGGACTGATGCAGGGCGTCGAGAAGGCGATGCGCGCCGCCGGGGCGTAGGCCGTCGTGTTCTTCCAGAGTATGGAGCCCGTCGCGCCGTCGAACGCATAGACGAGCGATGCCGACGAGGAGCCGCCGTATCCGTGCGCCACCCAGTAAACCGTGCCGTCGGTGTCCACCGAAGGATAGGAGATTTCGCTCTTGAGGTATACGCCGTCTTTTGCCATGGCGTCGTATTCCCATACCTTGGCGCCGTCGGTGTTGAGCGCGACCATTTTGCCGTCGCCCGATACCGAATAGATATAGCCCATGTCGCTCGCTGCCACGACGCTCGCCGCGCAGAGCGCATCGGCGGAGGCTACCGCCGTGGACCAGAGCAGCGTGAAGGCGTTGACGTCGCCTGCGCGGACGTTGATGGCCTTGGAGGTGCTGTTCGAGCCGCCGCGGTCGTCGGTCACGGTCAGCTGGACGTTGAACATGCCCATTTGTTCGAACGTGTAGGTCGCGTTGATGTCCGTCGAGGTCGTGCCGTCGGGGAAGAGCCATTCGCGCGATACGATTTCGCCGTCGGAATCGGTCGATTTGTCCGTAAAGGTCACGGTCGTGCCGATGCTGATCATCTGGGGCGAGTAGCTGAAGTCGGCCGTCGGCAGCACGTTGTCCGCAAGGACGGTGATCGTTCTGGTCGTCGTGGCGCGGTTGCCGTCGGCGCCCCATGCCGTGAGGGTGACCGTGTAGTCGCCCGGACGGTTGTAGACGATCGGGTCGGGAGCGGCCTCCTCGGACCAGTTGCCCTCTCCGGCGAAGCCGAAGTGCCAGAAGTATTCGGAAACGGTCGTCCCTTCCGCCGTGGTCGTATTGGTGAAGGTGACCGGAGTGATGCCCGCGATGATCTCCTCCCCGCCGAACGTGAAGCCGGGGGTGATGACCGAGTTGTAGGCCTTGTCCATCTCGCTGCTGTTCGAACATGCGACCGATGCGGAGAGCAACACGATACTCAGATATGATAGTATTCTTTTCATTGAAATTGATTTTTTGAAATTTTAAGGTTTAGCGTTTCCCTTTGCCTCTCAGGTATTCGTCCATCAGGGCGGGGTAGTCGCACTGGATCATGCGCAGGCCCGCGGCGACGAAGCCGTCCATCGTGACGGTGTTGCCGTTGCGGAAGGCCGCGCCCTCGTCGTCGAGCAGGTTCGAGACCGAAAGCCCTTTGGCATTGAGCGACGAAATCCATGCGCTGTTGACATAGCCCGTCGAGGTCTGGATCATGTAGACGGGGGCGAATGCCGACATGGCGGCCAGCGCCGAGGCGTTGTTGGCGTGCGGGGCGATGATTCCCGGCTGCTCCTGACGGGCCAGCCAAGCGGCCCTGTCGCCGTTGGTTCCGACATAGAACTGCACCCGGTCCAGACAGCCGCAGCGTTTGACGACCTCGTAGACCTTGGCGATGTCCACGTCGTCGCTGCCGCATTTGTCGAGGTTGAACCAGACCTTGCCGCGCAGCTCCGTGAGGACCTCCTCCAGCGTCGGAATCTGTTCGCCGGTCACCTTGCCGTCGGTGGTTTTCAGCCGGAATTTCCGCAGCTCCTCGCGCGTGAAGTTGATGACGTAGCCTTCGTCGCCGGCATAGGAGCTGTAGTCGGTGAACCGCTTGAGGTAGTTGTCGTGCAGACAGATGACCTGCCCGTCCTTGGTGATCTGGACGTCGGTTTCGATGAAGTCCACGCATCCCAGTTCGACGCACTTGCGGAACGCCGCCATGGAGTTGGGGGCCAGATCGTAGCCGTTGTTGAAGTTGCCGCGGTGGGCCATGATCCACATTTTGCCGGTGTCGAAATTCAGGCACGAGTGGCTCAGGGAAGCTCCTTTGACCGTGACGGTCTGCGTCAGGGTCTGCGTCGTGCCGTCCGTGTAGGAGATGGCGGCGCCGGCCCTGTACTGTCCGTCGGCTTCATACCGGTGTTCCACCCGCTGCGTCGGGTCGGTCACGCGCTGCGCCGCGCTGCCGTCGCCGAAATTCCAGACGACGCCCGACACGCCGGGGATGCGGCTGAGCGCGAAAGCGACCTGCTCCATCCGGGCCGGATGGTCGTTGCTGACGACGATCGCGACCTCCGTATCGGCGACGGCGACCGTGGCCGAGAGTTCGGTCATCGGGCCATGCAGCCGGGTGACGGTCGCCCTGATCGTGTAGGTGCCGGCCGTCCGGTAGGTGTGTTCGGCCGATTCGCCCGCGCCCGAAGTCGCGGTCGCGCCGTCGCCGAACATCCACAGCACGCTGCGGACGTTATCCGGACTGCCTTCGAGCGAGAAGACGACTGCGGCGTCCCTGACCGGGGAGTCGGGCGTCCAGACGATGGTCTGCGTCCCGTTTTCCGGTTCGGGGAACTCCGTGCCGCCGTCGGAGCAGGCAGCGAACTGCCCGCACGCGATCGCCCAGAGGATCAATATGATTCTGTTTGTGAATCGCATGACGTCGTCGGTTTATTTTACGCCGTAGCCCGGATTCTGGTAAAGTCCCTCGGTGTTGAGGATGCGTTCGTTGTAGGGGATCGGAAGCAGCAGGTCCTTCAGCCCGAAGTTGGGGTTGATCGCGTTGAAATGCTCGATCATCTCCTGCTTGGAGTACATGCGCAGCAGGTCCTGCCAGCGGAGTCCCTCTTGGATGAATTCGTTGCGGCGCTCGTCGTAGATGCCCTGACGCAGGTCGGTGCCCGACCAGTCGCCCAGTCCGGCGCGTTTGCGGACCATGTTCAGGAAACTCTTGGCCGTCGGCTCCGTGCCCTGCCAGTAGTAGGCTTCGGCCAGCATCAGCGCCACGTCGGCGTAACGCATGACGATCCAGTTGTTGCCGCCGTAGCCGTTCGCACCGCACTCCAGATCGGCGTACTTCATGGTGTGGTAGTAGGTTACGCCCGCAACGGTCGTCTCGCGCAGGTAGTTCTTGCGCACGTCCTCCTTGGCGAAGGCGTCGTAGACGCTTTTGGTGGTCATGTTCTGCATCAGGCCCACCTTGTTCGAGGTGATGCCGGTTTTGCTGGGACCGAAGAGGTAGTTCCAAGTGGAGCCGAGGTCGGCGTTGTTCTGGATGTAGTTGATCTGGAAAATGTTCTCGGCGCAGGACTTCTGCGTGGAGAGGTCCCAGATCGCGTTGTAGGGGATGTCGGACAGTTCGCCGAACGACCGCAGGTTCCATGCGGCGGTGAGCTTTTCGATGGCCGAAGTGAGCGACGCCGACTTCTCGGAGGCGAAATCCTCGTCGCAGGCGTATTGCAGTTTGGCCTTGCCGTAGAGCGTCCACGCGGCGGCCTTGCTTGCACGGCCGCACTCCGATGCGGGCTGCATGTCGGCCAGCGGGCTGCCGAGCACGTAGTCGAGGTCGGCGAAGACCGCCTTGTAGACCTCGCTCTTCGGACGGCGGTAGTTGTTGGCCTGCACCTCGTCCTTGGTCTTGAGTTCGGTCAGGATCAGGGGCACGTCGCCCCACTCGGTCACCAGATGGAAATAGGTCAGCGCGCGCAGGAAGCGGATTTCGGCTTCGTAGGTGTTGCGCGCGTCGCCGTTGGAATAGCTCACGTCGTCCAGATGCGCGAGCAGCGTGTTGGCCCGCGAAATGGTCTTGAAGAGCTGCGTGTAACGGTTGTACACGTAGGAGTTCTCCTCGGTAAGCGTATAGTTGTAGAATTGGTAGGGAATGCCGCTGTTGGCGCCGCTGTCCGTCACGGCCGTGTCATGCGAGCGGACGTCGGTGAAGTAGTGGTTGTTCGTGTAGTAGTAGCTCTGCGTGAGCGACGCATAGACGCCGTTGAGCGAGGTGACGATGTCGGCTTCGGACTTGTAGAAGTTGCCGACCGTCGTGGCGTTGGGGTCGTATTCGTCGAGGAATCCGCAGGACGCCGTCGAGACCGAGGCGGCGAGCAGGATGAACATATGTTTGATCTTCATATTCGTACAAGATTTAGAAAGTTAAGTTTAAACCGACCGAATAGATGCGCGAGAGGGGGTAGCATCCCCAGTCGAAGCCCGGCATCATGTTGCTGCTTTTATACGACACCTCAGGGTTGTAACCGCGGTAGGGGGTAATGGTGAAGAGGTTGTCGCCGCTGACGTAGACGCGGCACGAGGTGATGTGCAGCTTGCTGGTCCAGCGTTTGGGCAGCGTGTAGCCGAGCGTGATGTTCGCGCAGCGGAAGAACGAAGCGTCCTCCACGTAATACGAAGAGAGTTTGAGCGAGGTGTTGGTCGTCGAGATGCGCGACGCGATGGGCACGTTGTTGCGGCCCGGCTGTGCGTCCGAGATGTAGCGGTCGGCGACGATCGAATACTGGTTGCCCGATCCCTCCATGTTGTAGAGGTAGTAGTCTTGGAAGTTGATGACCTCGCCGCCGTACGAATAGGCGAAGCTGGCGCTGAAATCGAGTCCGTTCCACGACAGGCTGGTCGAGAAGCCGCCCGTGAAGTCGGGATAGGCGTCGCCGATGATCGTCTTGTCGTCGGTGGTGATGACGCCGTCGCCGTTGGCGTCCTTCCAGATGGCATTGCCGTAGGAGAGGTTGTCGAGGGCGTACGAAGCCACGGCCGGACCCTTGAGCTGGTAGCCTTCGGGGAATTTGTTGCCGTTCTTGATGTAGACGTCGCGGTCGAGCAGGGCGTTGGCATAGTCGGCCTTCGACATGATGCCTACGGCCTGATAGCCGTAGAACGAGCCGATGGGCTTGCCCTCCTTGGTGATGTGGGAGCCTACGGAGCGTTCGGTGGTGGAGATGATGTCGTCCAGACCGCCCATGCTGACGACCTTGTTGCGGTTGACCGAAATGTTGGTGCTGAAGTTCCAGTTTACCTTGCCGGTCAAGAGGCGTGCGTCGAGCTGGACGTCGAAACCGCGGTTGCGGATCTTGGCGCCGCTCATGTTGGTCGTCGTCGAGGTCGCGCCTGAGATCGAGGAGATCGGGTATTTATAGAGAATATCCGTCGAAATGGAGTTGTACCAGTTGCCGATCACGTTCAGGCGGCCGTTGAAGAAGCCCAGATCGATACCGACGTTGGTCTGGCGGGTGGTTTCCCAGCCCAGCGCGGCGTCGGTGAAGGAGCCTTCGTAAGTCGTCGATACGGGAGTCTGGCCGAAGGCGTAGCTGCCCGACGAGATGCCGGCGAGGCTGGCGTAGTTGCCGATGTCGTTGTTGCCGCTCTTACCCCAGCTGGCGCGCAGACGGATCGAAGCCACGTCCTTGAGCGCATCCTTGAGGAAGGGTTCGTTCGAGAGCGTCCAGCCGGCCGATACCGAGGGGAAGTAGCCCCAGCGGCTGTCGATGCCGAAACGCGAGGAACCGTCGGCGCGGAACGAGCCGGTCAGCGTGTAGCGGTCGTCGAACGAGTAGTTGACGCGGGTCAGGAACGACATCATGGCCCATGCGGCCTTGCGGGTGCTGTAGAGCGAGATGTCCGAGGCGTTCGAGCCGTGGCCCGTAACCTCGTGGATGCGGTCGTCGGCGAAGCCTGTGGCTTCGACGCCCAGACGGTCGTAGGTCTTCTTCTGGAGGGTGTAGCCGGCCAGCGCGTCGATGTGGTGGCGGCCGATCTTCTTCTTATAGCTGAGCGTGAACTCGCCCAGACGGTCCACGTCGTAGGTCGAGGTCGTGCGGGCGATGTTCGACGAGCGCAGCTCCTCGCTGTAGGCGGGGGCGGCATCGCGTCCGATGCTCATCGGGCGGTAATAGAAATAGCGGTAGTTGTACCACTGCTGGCCGAGCCGGGCCGAGAGCTTGAGGTCGGGGAGAAACTCGTAAACCAGATTGAGATTGAGGTTGTGGCGCGACATTTTCTCATTGATGTCCAGCTCGTTGGCGATCGCCAGCGGGTTTTCGGGGAAGTTCATGCCCCAGTCCGTCTTCATGCGGATCATGGCGCTGCGGGCGTAATCGCCGTTCTCCTCGTAGGCCGGCAGGTTGGGCAGGTACATCAGCGCGCTCTGGATCACGCCGTCGTTGATCATGCGGCCCTCGGCCTGTACGACGGTGTTCTTGGCGTCGTACATCGAGTAGCTGATGCTCGCCGTCAGGCGCTTGGTGATCTGGGCGTCGAGGTTGATGCGGGCGTTGATGCGGTTGTGGTTCGACGGTGCGATGATACCGTCCTGATCCATGTAACCGACGCTGGCCATGTATTTGATGGCCTTCGTGCCGCCGATGACCGATACGTTGTGGCGCATGATGCCGGCGTTGGAGAAGAGTTCGTCCTGCCAGTCGGTGTCGTACTGCGGCGTTACGGGGGTGCGGGTCGTGAAGTCGTAGAACATCGGGTGGATGCCCACTTCGGCTAGCGAGAAGCCTTTGGCGGCGCGGATCGTGTTGTCGTCGTAGGGACTCCACGACACGCCGGCGGCCGTGGCGCGCAGGCGGTAGGAGTTGTTGCGGGCGTCGATCAGCAGGTCGCGGAACTGCGTCGAGTTCAGCAGGTCCACCTTGTGGTCGAGCTGCTGGATGCCGTACGAGAAGTCGTAGCTGACTTTGGCGGCTTCGCCGTCCTTGCCGCGCTTGGTGGTGATGAGCACGACGCCCGACGCGCCGCGCGAACCGTAGATGGCGGCCGAAGCGGCGTCTTTGAGGATGTCGATGCTTTCGATGTCGCTGGGGTTGATGAATACGTCCTCCGAGGCGGGATAGCCGTCGATGACGTAAAGGGGCGCGCTGCTCGCCGAGAGCGAGTTGACGCCGCGTACGCGGATCGTTACGCCGTCGCCCGGCGCGCCGCTGGTCTGGTGGACCTCGACGCCGGCGACCTTGCCGACTAACGACTGGCCCACGGTGGGCGTCGTGGCGGAGAGTTCGCTGGCCTTGACGCTGGCGATCGAACCCGTAAAGTCGCTCTTGCGCATCGGAGTGTAGCCGACGACCAGCACTTCGGAGATCTGCTTGCTGTCCTCGGTCAGCGTGATGTCGAACGACGTCTGGCTGCCGACCTTTATCTGCTGCGTGTTGTAGCCGAGGAAGGAGACGGAGAGCGTCTGGCCCGGCGTGGCCTCGACCGAGAAGTCGCCCTCAAGACCGGTGACGTTGCCCCGGTTGGTCTCCAAGACGATTACGCTGGCGCCGATGACGGGCTCGCCCGAAATCGTTTTGACCGTTCCGGTCACTACCCCCCCCCCTTACGGGTTGTGCCGTCTGTACGCGTGCGGCGGCCGGTTTGCGGCTGACGACGATGCGGCTGCCCTCCATGCGGGCGGTCAGGTTCTGGGCGCTGAGTGCGCGGATGACGACGTCCACGACGTTTTCGTCGGCCGCCTTGACGCTCACGCGGCGCGTGAGGTCGATTTCGGAGTTGTTATACGCGAATGTATAACCGCTCTGCGATTCCACGGTTTTGATAAATTCCCGGACCGGGACGTTGTCCAGATCGACGGTGATTTTCTTGTTCTGCGCCGCTGCCGGCAGGGCGGCCAGCAGCATCAGGACAAGCGACACGACAAGTCTCCGCACGGAGGGTGTCCGGTCGGAAAAATTCAGGCGTTCATCTTTTTTCATGACTGAGTTTTAAGTTTTGATTGATAGTTTCTTGAGTTTCTTTGAAAGAAGATCCGGGGAGGTCTCCCGGCGTTCATGTGTTGCGTTCCATGGTCGGTTTTCTTGGTTATTTGTGTATTATTACGTAGTGTTTGTCTATCTGTCGGCAGCGGAGGTGCGTCAGCGTTTCGATGATCTTGAGCGTCTCTTCGAGGGTTTCGGGCCGCAGGGTGAACGAAATGCGTATGGAGGTGTCGATGCGTTCGTCGATCCGGAAGCGGATGTTGTACCAGTGCTCCAGATTGACGGCGATGTCGGCCAGCGTCATGTTGTCGAAGATGATCGAGTTGCCCGTCCAGCTGCAATAGTTGCTGGCCGCGACGTTGCGCACGGCGACCGCGCCCGAACCGGCGTCGTAGGAGCAGCTCTGGTCCGGGGTGAGGACGACCGACTGGTCGGCGCGGTAGCCCGACACCTCGACTTTGCCCGAAAGGAGCGTCACCTCCTCCGTGTTGAACGCCGGCATATGGCTGGCCGTGAAGCGCGTGCCGAGAACCTTGACCCGGAGTTTGCCCATCTCCACCTCGAAGGGGCGCAGCGTGTCGCGTTTTACGTCGAAGAAGGCTTCGCCTTCGAGCCGGACCGCGCGGCTGCCCGAAGCCGTGAAGCGGTCGGAGTAGGCCAGCCGGGAGTCGGCGTTGAGCCATACCACCGAGCCGTCGGGCAGCGTGAAGCGGCCTTTGCTGTTTTCGGCGGTCACCAGCCATGTCGTGGTGTCGGCCGAGAGACGTTTTACGACGAAGAATTCGACGGACATCGCCAGCAGGACGATTGCGGCCGCAGCGGCGGCCGTGCGGCGGGTGATGCTGAACAGCCCCCGTTTCGGGGCGGCCGGAGGCGTCATTTCGCGGTGCAGCCGGTCGAGCTTGCGGCGGTAGGCCTTTTCGTCCGCCGGAAGGACGGACGCCGGGTCGAGCCGCTCCCATTCCTTCCATAAGGCGTCGGTCTTTTCGCCTGCGCGCTCCTTGTTCAGGCACCATGTCCGAAACTGCTGCTGTACCTGTTCCGGCATCGGATTGTGCAGGAACGTGTGTATTATCTTTTTTATCATGTCCGTTCTTTCTGTGCGTTTGTAATAGTATGACGGGAAAAAGAGGGGCGTCCCTAGTCGGGATCTGAATTTTTTTTGCAAATAAAAAAAGACAACAATTTTCGTGTCGTCTTTGTCTGCCGGGAGGCGTGAGGCGGAAGAATCAGAAGAAGAAGGCGATGACGCCGATGATTTTTTTCAGTTCGGCGAGCGCCGTGCGGATGTGATATTCGACGGTTTTGGGGGTTACGCCCAGTTTTTGTGCGATTTGCTGATGGGAAAGCCCTTCGTAGCGGCTCAGGCGGAAGACCCGCTGCCGCTGCTCAGGCATCTGCTCCACGGCCATGTCGATAATCATCAGCAGGTCCTCGGTGGCGACCTTCGTCGAAATGTCGTCCGTCAGAAGGTCCTCGACGTGCAGGAGCCGCTGTTCGTAACGGGTTTGCACGCTCTTGTGTTCGAAGATGTCGAAAACGGCGTTCTTGGTCATCCGGAACAGATAGCTGCGGAACGATTTGATGCGGCCGATCGACTCGCGGGTTTCCCAGATTTTCAGAAAGATATCGTGCGCCAGATCCTCGGCTTCGCTCCGGTTTTTCAGCATGCAGAAGGCAAACGCCTCCACATGCGGGGCATAGCGCATGTACAACGCATCGAATGCATCGTAACTGCCCTGCCGGAGGCTCTGCAAGATCAATTCGTCCGGTTGCTTGTCCATTCTTTCGTCGTGTGGTCGAAAATCCGGGTGTTATCCGGGTGTGTAAATTGCAAACAGGGGCTAAAGTACATAAATTTTTCAGGAAACGGGATTGCGATACGTTAAATTTTTAATATCGGATGTTTTCCGGGACCGACGTCCGTGTCCGGAAAGTCTTGGTTTCTAATGAAATGATTCGATTCTTGCAAAACTTTGCGGCACGGTGTTCTGTTTGCGGTTCGTCGTTCAAATTCTGTGCCTTTCGGCTGCCGCAGGGCGGCGGTGGGGGGCGTATTCCCTATTTCGGGCGTCCGGAGCGTCGTGATTTTTCGCACCGGAATGGTACGGCTTCCGGCTGCGCGCATGCCCGGTTTTGCGGAATGCCGGCGGCGTTTCACCCCCGATTTTTGCCGTTTGGCCCTCTGCGATGTCTGCCGGATGGCCGGAAGCTGCGGATTTTATCCGCAGGGAGCGCAATCGGGCCGGTCGGGAATAGCAGTTGCATGCGCTTTTTTCGTATCTTTGCCCTGACTCCGAAATCAAACCTTACTCGCTGCAATGAATAAAAGAAAGAAATGGATCGTTACGGCCGTTATCCTCGTCGTATTTTGTGCCGTGCTGGGCGTTTACAGACACTTCGGCCCCGGCTCCTCCGCTTCGGACGCCGATCCGGCCGCGGTGAGCGCGCCCCGGAAGAAGAGCGTCCTGAACGTGAACGGACTCGTCGTGCGTCCGCAGTCCCTCGCCGACGGCATTACGATGGTCGGCAACCTGCTGCCGGACGAAGAGGTGGACCTCTCGTTCGAGACTTCAGGCAAGATCGTCGAGATCAATTTCAAGGAAGGGTCGATCGTCCGCAAGGGCGAACTGCTGGCCAAGGTCAACGACAAACCGCTGCTGGCGCAGCTGTCGCGCTACGAAGCGCAGCTCAAGCTGGCCGAGGACCGGGTTTACCGCCAGAGCGCGCTGCTCGAAAAGGACGCCGTCAGTCAGGAGGCCTACGAGCAGGCCAGTACGGAGCTGGCGATGCTCAACGCCGATATCGACATCGTCAAGGCCAATATCGCGCTGACGGAGCTGCGCGCGCCGTTCGACGGAATTATCGGTCTGCGAAACGTCAGCGAGGGCGCCTACGCCTCGCCCAGCGTGGTGGTGGCCAAGCTGACGAAGATTTCGCCCCTCAAGATCGACCTCTTCGTGCCGGAGCGTTATGCCAACCAGATCAGGCCGGGAACGCCGCTTTCGTTTACGGTCGAAGGCCGGAACGAGACCTTCCGGGCGGAGGTCTACGCGCAGGAATCGAAGGTGGATATCGCCACGCGTACGCTGGCCGTGCGGGCGCTCTATCCCAATACGCGGGGAACGCTGCTGCCGGGACGTTTCGTGACCGTTAAAATCCGCCTGCACGACATTCCCGACGCCATAGCCGTGCCGACCGAAGCCATCGTGCCGGAGATGGGCGTGGACAAGGTATATCTCTACAAAGGCGGAAAGGCGCAGGCCGTCGAGGTGAAGACCGGCCTGCGGACCGAGTCCAGCATTCAGATTATCGAGGGGCTGAACGTGGGCGACACGCTGATTACCTCCGGCACGCTGCAGCTGCGGACCGATCTGCCCGTCAAACTCGACGTCGTCGAATAATCCCGCCGCCGTATGAATATTTCCGAACTCAGCATCCGGCGTCCCGTATTGTCCACGGTACTGACGATCATCATCCTGTTATTCGGCTTTATCGGATACAGCTATCTGGGCGTGCGGGAGTTTCCGAGCGTGGACAATCCGATCATCTCGGTGACGTGCTCCTATCCGGGCGCCAACGCCGATGTGATCGAGAACCAGATCACCGAACCCCTCGAACAGAATATCAACGGCATTCCCGGCATCCGGTCGATGTCGAGCGTCAGCAGTCAGGGCCAGAGCCGCATCACGGTCGAATTCGAACTTTCGGTGGACCTCGAAACGGCTGCCAACGACGTGCGCGACAAGGTGTCGCGCGCGCAGCGCTACCTGCCCCGCGACTGCGACCCGCCGACGGTGACCAAGGCCGACGCCGACGCTACGCCGATCCTGATGGTGACCATTCAGAGCGACAAGCGTTCGCTGCTGGAGCTGAGCGAGATCGCCGACCTGACGGTCAAGGAGCAGTTGCAGACGATCAGCGACGTGAGCGGCGTGCAGATATGGGGCGAGAAGCGTTATTCGATGCGACTGTGGCTCGATCCGGCCAAGATGGCCGGATACGGCATCACGCCGGCGGACGTCAAGAGCGCGCTCGACCGGGAGAACGTCGAGCTGCCGTCGGGAAGCATCGAGGGCAACACCACCGAGCTGACCATCCGCACGCTGGGACTGATGCACACCTCGCAGGAGTTCAACGATCTGGTGGTGCGCGAGGACGCCGACCGCATCATCCGTCTGAGCGACGTGGGCCGCGCTGAGCTGGGACCGCAGGATACGCGCAGCTATATGAAGATGAACGGCATTCCGATGGTCGGCATCGTGGTGGTGCCGCAGCCGGGAGCCAACCACATCGAGATCGCGGACGAGGTCTACAGACGCATGGAGTCGATGAAAAAGGACCTGCCGGAAGATGTGGTGACCGATTACGGATTCGACAATACGCGCTTCATACGCGCTTCGATCGACGAGGTGAAACAGACCGTCTACGAGGCGTTCCTGCTGGTGATCATCATTATTTTCCTGTTCCTGCGCAACTGGCGCGTGACGCTGATCCCGTGTATCGTGATTCCGGTGTCGCTGATCGGCACCTTCTTCCTGATGTATGTGGCCGGATTCTCGATCAACGTGCTGTCGATGCTGGCCGTGGTGCTCTCGGTGGGACTGG
>ERZ837910.3576-NODE-3576-length-16637-cov-4.664998_pt1 | contig 16637 bp, 10 predicted proteins | sample MGYA00519940_ERZ837910 | MGnify/ENA primary metagenome ERZ837910 (study PRJEB31850, sample SAMEA3708825) | human gut metagenome | biome: human gut; feature: human-associated habitat; material: faeces | place: China | collected 2014 ... | reverse complement strand
TCGTCCAGAAAGTCGAAAACGGCGTTGTCTACACCATCGAGGGCAACTCCGGCGATAGCTGCCGCGTCAATCAGTACCCGGTTGGCTATTATGAAATTCTCGGATATGGGGTGCCGAATCCGTAAAGCGAATTCTCGTTTTATCCAGCACCAGGCTCAGGAATGGGCTTGGTGCTGGATTTTTTCTGCTTAAGGAGGCAGAGGACACTACTTAACATAGGCTTAAGCTACGATAATGTCGCCTTTGAACGACAAAAAGGCACTTACAATCATAAATTTCGCCGATATCCATTGAATCTCACAGATCTTTGTGATATACTATATTCTGTATAAATTTATTTGAACGGCCTCGCGCACGACAAGCAAAAAAATAGCCAATGGAGGTACGGCACATGAGAATAAGTTACGATAAACTCTGGCGTTTACTTGCAAAAAACAAGATGAAAAGATACGATCTCGCTGCTGCTGCCGGTGTAAGCACATACACCATGGGAAAGATGTATAAAGATGAGCCGGTCTCCCTTGATGCAATCATGAAAATATGTCAGGTGTTCCACTGCGATATCGGGGATGTAGTAGAGATGATTGAAGACAACTAGAAATTGCAGGCCTTTATAATAACACAACTACGATAAGTGAGGACTATTTATGGCAGCCATAAATGATTTGATAGCGCAAATTGAAGATATCGCACTGCGGGAGCGCATTGCAAAGGAAGTAGATCGCCTTTCCAAACAGAAAAAATTTGGGCTTGTGTTCGAGGAGCATCTGCCGGAATGTACGCCGCTTTACGATATTCCTGTGAAGGTTGGCGCACTTGTAGCGAAGAAGGCCGGTGAAGTCAATGATGTTTATAAAGTTCTCTGCATTGAGGACAATGCTGCGCAGTGCCTGCATCGGGAATCCAAAGAGATTGCGGATATCCCCCTTAATGACCTTGTGACTGTTGCGGAATTCGGCGAGCCAATTTATCCGTACTTAAAGCCTATTGACACTGTCTGCAATGCCCCGGACAGTGATCTTTGGCATACACTTATCGAGGCAGATAACTACCATGCCTTGCAACTTTTGGAATATTTGTATGCGGGTAAGGTGGATTGCATTTATATTGACCCGCCCTACAATACCGGCGCAAAGGACTGGAAATACAACAATGACTATGTGGACGGAAGTGACGCTTACCGTCATAGCAAGTGGCTCTCCTTCATACAGCGTCGCCTGAAGCTAGCGAGGAAACTGTTGAACCCGGCGGATTCTGTTTTGATTGTCACCATTGATGAGAAGGAATACCTGCATTTGGGGTGTCTATTGGAGGAAATGTTTCCGGAGGCAAGGATGCAGATGATTACAACAGTAATTAGCGCTAAAGGTGTAGTTCGTACTGGCCAGCTTTCTCGCGTAGAAGAATAAATTTTTATTCTTGAGTGGGGTAGTTCTTGCGTCCAGCCAAGTATATATAATATGCTTGATGATGAGGTGAAAAAAGAGTCCGATAGATTCATCGAATGGTTGGGCTTTAGACGCAGGGCGCCTCAAGCAAAGAGAAATTCAAGGCCGAATCAGTTTTATCCCATTTATGTTAGCAATGTGGATGGGAAGATAGTTTCAATTGGAGATGTTGTAAAACATGGTGTTGATAGAAATTCAATTTTTGTACCAGATGGATGTACAGCCTTGTGGCCTTTAAGCAAGGATGGGGACGAAAGGCTATGGAGCCTTGTTCCGGAACAAGCTAGATTGAATTTTGAAAAAGGGTATTTGAAAGTTAATAATTGGAATCCCACAAGTAAAAGCGGTACGGTATATTATTTGCCGTCTGGGACAATTAAAGACATAGAAAATGGTAAGGCAACTATTTTTGGATATAATGCAGACGGCTCGGTAGAAGCAAAATATCATTCCGAAGGGACTACGCCTCCAAAACGCGTGTGGAATATGAAAACACACAATGCTGAGACATACGGCACCAACATCTTGAATGCAATTATCGGGAAAAGGTTCGATTATCCGAAATCTCTTTACGCTGTTCATGATGCAATTCGTTTCTTTGTTGCCAACAAACCTAATGCTATTATCATTGATTTTTTTTCTGGCTCAGGCACGACACTGCATGCGGTCAATCTCCTTAATGCCGAGGATGGCGGGCATCGCCGCTGCATCATGGTGACAAACAACGAAGTTTCCGCTGACGAGGCAAAAACTCTGAAAGACAAAGGTTACAAGCCTGGCGATGAAGAATGGGAAAAGCTCGGTATTGCCCGCTATGTCACTTGGCCGCGTACAGTATGCTCCATTGAGGGACACGATGTAAACGGAAATCCTCTCAATGGCGATTATCTCGGAAGTGAGGCGCCACTTCATATGGCGGATGGCTTTAAGGCAAATGCCGCATTCTTCAAGCTCAGCTTTTTGGATTCCACGGCAGTTTCGCTCGGTATGCGCTTCTCGGAAATGCTGCCCACCTTGTGGCTAAAAGCTGGTGCGAAGGGAAAATGCCCGGAGCTTCCCGGTGAGCAGATTCCGGATATGCTGATTCTGCCAGAGAATAAATTTGCGGTCTTGATCAACGAGAATGCATTCGCCGATTTTGCAGAAAAGCTTGCCGAGCATTCTGAGATACAGACCGTATTCTTGGCAACCGATTACGAAGCGAATTATCAGTCCATGGTGAAAAATCTGAATGTCACAGAGGCGTATCAGCTTTACCGGGATTACCTAGATCACTTCCGTTTGAACAGAGGGAGGAATTAAGAATGATTTGCGAACTATTCCCATTCCAAAAGCAGGCGGTCAACGATATGCGCCTCCGCGTGGCTATGGCGCTGAATAACTATCGCATGCTGAAAATCCCTCAGGTAGTTTCGCTTCAGGCTCCTACGGGGTCCGGCAAAACAATTATCATGTCTGCTCTGATTGAAGATATCTTCTACGGCTCGGAGCAGTTCACGGAACAGCCAGACGCAATTTTCGTATGGCTCTCGGACTCTCCACAGCTGAATGAACAGTCCAAGCAGAAAATTGAGCAGAAGGCAGATAAAATCCGCATTGACCAGTGTGTGGTGATCTCCGACGAATCCTTTGACAGAGAGATTCTGGAGGACGGTCATATCTATTTCCTGAATACGCAAAAGCTTGGCAAGGCCGGTAATCTGAGCCGCCATTCGGATACACGACAGTATACGATTTGGGAAACCATTGAAAATACTGCAAGAGAAAAAGCTGACCGGCTGTATTTCATTATTGATGAAGCACATCGCGGCATGCAAGGACGCCAGGCCGGAACAGCGACTACCATCATGCAGCGATTTATCAAGGGCAGCAACGAGCAAAATCTTTCACCCGTCCCGGTTGTCATCGGAATGAGTGCGACCGCTGATCGTTTTAATGCTTTGGTAGGCCAAGGCACTAGCTCTACCTTGCATAAGGTTGTCATTTCACCGGCTCAAGTTCGCCAGTCCGGACTTCTTAAAGATCGTATTATCATCACTTATCCGGAAGACCCGACCAAGCACGGCGACATGGCTGTGCTCCAAGCGGCAACAGATGAGTGGCAGGATAAGTGCAAGCACTGGTATCAGTATACCTATGAGCAGCACTACACCAATGTAAATCCTGTATTTGTTATCCAAGTCTGTGCCGGCTCCGGTACGAGAGTATCTGACACCGATCTGGACGATGTAATTGCCAAAATCGAAGAGCGCATGGGCGACAGCTTCAAGGAAAACGAGGTCGTACATACCTTTGGCTCTACAGGCGCGTTGATGATTCACGGATTGAATGTGCCTCATATTGAGCCTTCGGAGATTGCGGAAGACCGCCGCATCCGTGTGGTTCTCTTCAAAGAGAATCTGTCTACCGGTTGGGATTGCCCTCGTGCAGAAACCATGATGTCTTTCCGTCGTGCAGAGGATGCGACATATATTGCGCAGCTGCTCGGACGTATGGTTCGTACTCCACTTCAGTGTCATGTTCTCGTTGACGATTCTTTGAACGATGTGCGTCTGTTCCTGCCGTATTTTAACCAAGATACCGTGCAGAAAGTGATTGACGAATTGCAGGCGACTGAAGGCGGAGAGATTCCGACGGTCATCGATGGCGAATCTATGGATGAACAGACTTATGACACTTGGTCGGTTCACTCCGGAAGAAAGAAAACACCGCAGCAAACGCCCGGTCAGATGACAATATTCGATTATCCGAATGGCTTCCAAGGCGAACCTGCGGCATCGCCTTCCGTTCCGGCTGGCGATGCGCCAGCACTGACCAGCGGCACATCGGATTCGACAACTATGGCACAGAAGCATGATGAAACCGTTGCTCCGACAACACCAGCACCGACTGTTTCTACTCCGGCAACGCCGTCGAATCCTCAGACAACAATGCCTACAAACGGTGTACCCGCAACACAGACGCCTGCACACCAGGAACCGGCCGTAGCTGGCACACCAACAACCGGCGAAGACGAACATATCCCAAAGAAAGAACCGCCGATGCTGACACCGGTTGTCCCACAGCTTTCCCTACTTCCAACTATAGACCGTGAAGGTATCACAAAGTTTATCAACGAACAGGGCTATTTGACCTATATTGTCCGCTCCGTAAAAATCAACAGCTACCTGAAATCTCTAATGAGCCTAGCAGGATTGCTGACGCAGTTCAATATTTGCATTACGGCAACGGACGATGTTAAGAACGATGTTTCGGAGCTGATTCGCAAGTATGTGACCGATTTGCGTAAGGCCGGAAAATATGCCGAGCTCACAAAGCAAGTCATGGAAATGAAGCTTTCCGTCCAGATATTTGACGTCTTTGGCGAAGCAATCCATACCGACCAGCAGATCGATCTGTTTACAACATCGGAGTCCGATCTTGACCGCCAGATGAGAGTGGCGGACACCAAGATGGGTGGTTGCGGATTCCACTTGGCGTATGGTCGTAAATACTTTGACCTCAGTAATCCGAACGCCTTTAAGGTGGATTGTATTCTGTTTGCGTTCGACAGTGAATGCATCGCGGAGTTGAATCAGTACGCCGAGAAGAAGTTCCACGAGCTGAATGATGAGTACCGTAAATACATAGTGGCTAAACCGGAGAAATGTCAAAAGCAGTACAGCGATATTGTCGCCAACGGCGATGAAATCAGTAAGCACAATTTTACTCTTCCGGAAACGATCAGTGCCAAGGTAGAAGCAGACGGAATAAAGTACACTGACCATCTTTTTGCCAATGCAGATGGCGTTGCGAAAATCAAGCTGAATGGTTGGGAACAGGCCGTTCTAGCTGAAGAGCAGAAACGAGAGGACTATGTTTGCTGGCTCAGAAATCCGTCGCGCCAAGCTTGGGCGCTGCGTATGCCATACGAAATTGACGGAAAATGCAAAGAGATGTATCCGGATTTTATCATCGTCCGTCGCGATCCGATTCTTACATATGTGATAGATATATTGGAACCGCATAATCCGGACTTTAAGGACAACTTGGGCAAAGCTAAAGGACTTGCAAACTATGCAGCAAACGAGCCGAGAATTGGCAGGGTGCAGCTGATTCGCATCGGAAAAGATGCAGCAAAAAACGACCGTTTCAAGCGGCTGGATCTTGCAAAAGGCACCATCCGAAACAAGGTGTTGGCGGCCATCAATACGGATGAGTTAGACCACATCTTTGATACAGACGGTGTGTTTGAAGATTAAACTTATTATATAGGCAGGGGTTCATGATGAAACACAGTAGTGCCACAGCAGGCTCGTACAACTTTATAGATTTGTTTGCAGGAGCCGGTGGATTATCCGAAGGCTTTATACAGGCCGGGTTCTCCCCTGTGGCGCATGTGGAGATGAATGCCTTTGCCGCACAAACATTGGAAACACGAACGGGATACTACTGCCTCAAGGAAAAAGGACAGCTTGATGTTTATCGCAACTACATCCAAGGGAAAATCTCCCGCGATGAGTTTTTAAGTGCAGTTCCGAAAGATCAGCTGGATTCTGTGCTCTGCGAAACCATGTCGGATGAGACCCTTCCGGGGCTGTTTGCCAAGATCGACAATATCCTCAAGCAGCGCGGCATCGAAAAGGTGGATGTCATCATCGGCGGACCGCCTTGCCAGGCTTATTCACTAGTTGGACGGGCGCAGAGCAGCCACATGGGCACACCAATGTCAGCCGACCCAAGAAATGACCTTTATAAGCTTTACGCAAGATTCCTCGATAGATACAAGCCGAGGCTTTTCGTATTTGAAAATGTGATGGGAATTCAGTCTGCAAATGGAGGTGAGACTTGGAAAAAAGTTCAGGAGTCATTGCGCTCCGTTGGCTATGAAATCGATTGGCGCGAACAAAATTCAAAGGATTACGGCGTGCTTCAAAACCGCAGAAGAATCATCATTGTCGGATGGCTGAAAGATAGCGGCCTGTCTTATCCAGAATTTGAGAAAAAGCCTGCTAGCGCAAAGGTAAACGATATACTCAGCGATTTACCGGCGCTACATCCAGGCGAAGGGGCTAATGAATACGGCTCCGGCGCGGTCAGCGAATACCTGAGAAGCACCGGGATTCGTAAAGAAAGTGATGTCCTGACGCACCATTGCGCAAGGCCAAATAAACAGAGAGATATTGCGATTTATAAACGCACCATTGCATTGTGGAATGATGGGCACAAGCGGCTAAACTACAACGATCTGCCAGACGAACTGAAGACGCATAAGAACAGAAGTTCTTTCCTCGATCGTTTCAAGGTTGTGGAGGGTGATTTAGAATGCTGCCACACAATGTTGGCACACATCTCGAAAGATGGGCATTACTTCATTCACCCAGACATAGAGCAGCACCGTTCAATAACGGTTCGAGAAGCAGCACGAATTCAATCTTTCCCGGATGACTATTACTTTGAGGGGCCAAGAACCGCACAGTTCGTACAAATCGGCAATGCGGTTCCAGTACTGATGGCAAAAGAAATTGCGGCAGGAATTGCCACAGAGCTAAGTCAGGAGGATAAGGATGGAAAGCAATCTCCTACTTGAACAGTATAGCTGGTATAAAAAGCGGTATTTGGACGAATCCCCGTTCAAATGCTTGCTGAACGCAAACATTGAACTTAATCCCCATCAGATCAATGCATTTTGCGCCGCAATACAGGCATTAAAGACCGGCGGAATCATTTTGGCGGACGAAGTCGGCTTGGGCAAAACGATTGAAGCCGGCCTAGTGCTCAACTATGTGTTGGATTCCGGTGCGAAAAAGGTGCTTATTTCCCTTCCTGCGACATTGCGGAAGCAATGGGAAATTGAACTCTTGGAGAAGTTCGGGCTGCATTCTGTCATTCTTGACCGATACACGGTTGAGCATGATATATCCAACATTCAGCACCAGCTTGAGAATCGAGAGAAAGTAAGCATTGTACTGACATCGTATGATTACTCATCCAAACTGATCAGGCGTTTTCGCCATATCAAATGGGACTTCCTTATCATTGATGAGGCGCACAATCTCCGGAATGTCTTCCATGGGACAAAGCGTGCAAAGAATCTCTATGATTTGACGCATGGGATTCCGAAGCTCCTGCTTACCGCAACGCCTCTGCAAAATGCGCTGACAGATCTGCATGGCTTGGTGTCTTTCATTGACCCTAGAATTTTTGGCTCAGAGAAAGTCTTTAACAGGCGTTTCGTTGAAGGCGGCGACTACGAGGAGTTGAAGCAGGAACTACTCCCGGTTCTTTATCGCACACTTCGTCGGGATGTCGGCAAATACATGGCCTTCAGCAAGAGAACCTGTATCACTGTGGACTTTCACCTAGGGAAAGAGGAACGGGAACTTTATGAAGCAGTAAACAACTTCCTGAAAAAAGAAAACCTGTATTCGATTCCGTCATCCAATCGTGCTCTCATTATCCTTGTTGTGCGAAAGCTCCTAGCATCATCGAGTTTTGCGTTGATTGATACTTTTGAAGTCCTGCAAAAGCGCTTAGAAAAGTTGTATGAAGGCACAAAATCTGCAAAAGCTCAAGAAGGATTCGACCTTTTCTGGGCTTTTGTCGAGGATGAGATCGACGAGACGGGATTCGATGATATTGAGGATGATGAGACCGTCGCAAAAAAGCAAGAGATTCAGGACGAACTTGATGAAGTACACAGAATTCTTGATGTCGCAAGAGAAATAAAATCGAACGCCAAGATTAAGGCATTACAAGAAGCTCTAGCTACGGCATTTGCCCGTCAACGTTCAGAAGGGATTGCTGAGAAAGCCGTTGTATTTACAGAATCTAAGAGAACGCAGAAATACATTGCAGCGGAGCTTAGAAAGTCTGGCTACGATGAAAAAGATATCCTTCTTTTTAATGGTGACTTCGACGACGCTATGACTAAGGAAATTTATCGGACTTGGCGTGTTAAAAATTATGGAAAGCCCGATTATGGCCGTAGCGTAGAGTATAAGCACGCTATCGTGGATTACTTTAAGGATCACGCTAAAGTGTTGATCGTCACCGATGCCGGTTCAGAAGGTTTGAACTTGCAGTTTTGCAATACGATTCTCAACTATGACTTACCTTGGAACCCGCAGAAAATCGAACAGCGTATTGGCCGCTGCCACCGCTATGGCCAAACCCATGATGTTGTCGCCGTCAACTTCCTGAACACCGATAACGAAGCAGATCGAAGAGTATACGATATTCTTTCAAGAAAATTTGAACTTTTCGATGGAGTCTTTGGTGCATCCGATGTTGCCCTCGGTGCTCTGGAATCCGGAGTAAGCTTTGAGAAGCGTATTTTGGAAATATATCAGCAATGTGGAACAGTCAAAGAGATTGACCGTGAGTTTGATAAACTGAATCGTCAGCTCGATTCAAAAATCAATGCGCATGCTGCGGAGCTTCGTTCCATCCTGCTTACCGAAAGCCGAGAAGCTAAGGGAGAAGCCTTAGAGAAGACAAAAGCAGATATCGAGAAGTATCTCCACGATGTCGAATATTGGAGCAAGTTCAGCGAGCCGGAAATGGATCGCAGCTTGTATTATTGGCAAATCGATAACTGGGGTGAACGCATCTTCGGTTCTCATGGAACATTATTTCTCGGAGCCTTTATGGACAACACAAAGCTATTGTTCCCTGTACTCCTGCTTTGCGATGAGAATGGCGAATATATAGACTTTACGGAAGATGATATCGTTTCTGCATTGGAGGACGCGGATGATTCGGATATTCGCTACTTCAAGCCAACAGAGGCAGAACAGGCCAATTTTAATCGCATATACAATCGACTGATTGGCGAGGCCAAAAGTCAGCACGATAAAGCAGTGGCACCAGTTCTCGCCTACAATAAGAGGAAAATCGAGAACTGGGTTAATGTTCAGCGAGAGCAATTGCAAGTCCAGCTTGGAGAGTCGAAAAAAGAAGTCGAAGATCTCATTTCTGCGGAGATGATGGCATCGGATTCTCTTGAAAAAAAGGACATTCGTAAGAAGACGGCAGAAGCGAAAAAGCGGATGGACAAGCTTCAGAGAGAATTCCCAAAACGGCAAAATGAAATAGAGGACGAAGGCAAGAATGAAATTGATAGTTTCAATCGTTCTCAAGAGATCAATCCGATACTTCTCGTCAACATTGTTTTGAAGTTCTGATAGGAGGAGCAAATGGCAGATAGATTTAAGTTCGCTGAAGTGCGGCAAAAGGTCATTGATATAATGAAGATGGATCTGCTGGGTCCTAGCAGCGAAGAGGAAGTGCTATCGCAGAACCCACGATTTGAGTATTTAGTCGGGATGCTTGCGCCTCAAACGAATGAGGATGATGGATCAAATGAGCAGGAAGTCGATGGCGATGCCTCTTTTGAAGGAGACGATAATTACACAGCGGGCGAAGAGGACGACAACGAGCCTGTTTCTACCAATCGATTTAAGACACCGTCCTCCATTGGCATTAGCTTTTATGTAGAAAGCGGCACTTCTGGATTTAATGTCGATGTGTCTTGGGGAGACTATGTAAAATCGACTGATAAGACCGTTAATAAGGATGGCAAAGAAATCAATGTCAATACATACACTCGGCATCCGCAGAAAGAGACTATTGCGATTGAGCTGGCTTCCTTTAATAAGAGTCAAGAATATCCGTTAGTTTGTGACCCCAATGTTGTCCTGTATATTTCCAAGATCGGATTACGGCAAGGCTATACTTTGGTAACAGCGTATGTCATTAACCGCCGGAATAATTCCGAAAGTGACATTGCCGGGCTGATGTTTCAGGTCAAGCTGCGTGCCTACTCGCCGAGTGGAGAAAACATTTTCTTTGCTGAGCATATTTGCAGGAAGATTCTTGCAGTGGATGAATTCTACTTTGCACAGCGCCCTATCTTAGGAAGAGGTCGCGGCTGCGCAGCAACTTGGAAGGCAAATGCAAATGGCCGCGCTTCGGAGATATCATCAACATTTATACCGGAATATGAGTTTCCGGGCGTAAGTGCTGCACTGGAAGGCTTTGATCCCTTCTATTTTTCCATGCGTACACTTTCTGTTTTGAAAAATAAAGATGACATCATTGCCCGCCTTAATGTCCTAGCAGATTCGTATGCCTCTTGGATTCAGGAGAAGCTGGTTGAAGATTCCAAGATGGCAGACAAGAAGTTTAGAGAAGAAATTGGCAACGATATCATCAATAAATGCGTCGAGGCATTGAACAGAATCCGCGCCGGTATTCAGCTGCTTGTTGAGGATGCCGTTGTATTTGATGCGTTCTGCTTTATGAACCGTGCGATGATCTTACAGAGAAATATTATGAATTTCTCGAAGAAGCACGGTGCGGGTGTTGAATGTAGCTTCAAGGATTTCGTCGATCCGCGTAAGCCGGAGAACAATTTCGGGTGGAGACCGTTCCAGATTGCCTTCATTCTGATGAATTTGAAAGCGATTGTTGATCCAGCAGGCAAAGAACGAGAGATCGTTGACCTTCTCTATTTTCCGACTGGTGGCGGTAAGACAGAAGCATACTTGGGCCTTATGGCCTTTGTCATTGCAAACAGAAGATTGCGTTCCAAAGATACCGATGAATATAACCGCGATGGAGGCGTAACGGCAATTTTGCGTTATACGCTTCGTCTTCTTACTACTCAGCAGAGAGACCGTATCACAAAGATGGTTTTGGCTGCAGAAATGATTCGCGCAAGGGAATATCCAAAATACGGCAAAGAGCCAATCAGCATTGGATTCTGGGTCGGCGGAGGCGTTACCCCAAATACCTTTGAAGAGCTTAAAGAAGATCCGGAAGATCCGCAAAAGACACGGAATGCTAGGAGCAAGAAGAACCTTATCTATAAGCAGCTTTTAACTTGTCCATTCTGTGGAAAGCCGCTGAAGGATGAGAACTTCTATATTGATATCCCTACAAAGTCGGTTAACATCTACTGCTCGGATAAAATGTGCATGTTCTATCGCTATAAACAGGGCAACAAGATGAAAATACCAGTTTATCTTGTCGATGAAGAAATATACGCAAAGTGTCCGACAATCATCTTGTCCACGGTGGATAAATTTGCACGTCTGCCTTGGGATGTTAATACGAACACCATCTTTGGTCGTGTTGATAGGCTATGCAGTCGCGATGGCTATGTAGCAATTGGCGCAGAGCATTCCAGACACAATCGTACGGAAGAACTGCCGACATCCATATTGACACCGATTAAGCCGTTCCTGCCGCCCGAATTGATTATCCAGGACGAGCTCCATCTGATTACCGGCCCACTGGGAACCATATATGGTGCCTATGAAACTATCATAGAGGACTTGTGTACATATTCTGCTGCCGGAAAGACAATTAAACCGAAATATGTGGTATCAACGGCTACGATAAAAAATGCAGCCGAACAGACCAAATGTCTCTATGGCAGAAAAGAAACTGCCCAATTCCCGCCAAATGGTTTTGAAATCGGAGATAGCTTCTTTATTCGTGAAATTCCGGTTGAGAATGATCCGTTCAGAAGGTATGTGGGCATTTGTGCGTCTGGGCAATCTGTAAAGACCGCCTTGCTGCGAGTCTATGCCATTGTCCTACAGGCGGCATATAACCTGTCTCAAGAAGAGGAATGTAAGGATTACATCGACCCGTACTATACCCTTGTCGGATATTACAACAGTATTCGAGAGCTTGGCGGCGCAGTGCGCTTGCTTCAAGATGACATTCCGGACAGAATCCAGCGCATCAAGAAAAAATATGGTATGAGTAAACAGCGTTTCCTCAACCACAAGGTTGAGATAACTTCACGAATGTCTTCCTACGACATTCCGAAAAAGTTAAGCCAACTGGAGATACCATATACATCTAAAGAATGTCTAGATACTGCCATTGCAACAAACATGATTGCTGTAGGTATGGATGTGGATCGCCTCGGCTTGATGGTTGTAACTGGTCAGCCTAAGCAGAACTCCGAGTACATCCAGGCAACCAGCCGTATTGGACGTTCTTTCCCCGGATTGGTCGTAACGCTATATAACCCATACAGGCCTCGTGACCTATCGCATTATGAGAACTTTACAGGTTATCATTCTCAGCTTTATCGCTTCGTTGAGGGGACTACAGCAACGCCGTTCTCTGCAAGAGCGCGTGACCGGGTATTGCACGCTTTAGTTATTTCGGCAATCCGTTTGCATTATCCGAACTTGGCCAATAATGACGGAGCTGCGGCGATTTCAGAACTGACAGATCAGCAGCTTGATGAGATTAAAGCGTTGATTCTGAACAGGCTGAATATTATCAAGCCAACGGCGAAGGCAGATGCTGAACAAGAAATTGATGATTTTATTTGCAACTGGAAACTTTTAGCTGCGCAGCCGAAAGGCCTTAAATACTATGTCTTCAAGACGGAAAAATATAACCGCTTGATGAATAGCTATGGTGAAGTTTGCACTGATTTCGAGAAGGCAACGCTTCGCTCTATGAGAGAAGTAGAAAGCTCAGCCAACATGTATTATTACACGGAGGAGTAAAAGCCTATGTTTGACAATAATAAATTAGGCGAAATTCGTCCTAATCAGTTGATTACAACATTTGGACCAGGTGCGATTGTGGATGCGGTAAAGGACTCCGTCACCATACTTGACCTAAACTATTGGAAGGAGAAAGGAAAGAAAATCATCGACGGAAGATTGGCCTCCTACTTGAGTGTCGATTGCTTTTATATGCCAAGAACATCTTATAGTGGAGATATTCCGGCAACATCCTTCCCTTATATGCATGTATGCTCCAGTGTCAAGTGCGGAAGGATCTTTGATGTCAGAGATAACTTCGACTTGGACAGGTACCTGAAATTTGGTGTAACCTGCCCATTCTGTCACAAACCGGCGTATCCTTCTCGTTTTATCACGATTTGCGAGAATGGACATATGAACGATTTTCCTTGGAGCTGGTGGGTTCATAATGGGAGTTCCACATGTAAAGGTACGCTGCGCATGTATTCCACGGGCAATACATCTACGCTTGCAGATATGTGGGTGGAGTGCTCGTGCGGAGCGAAGAGAAGCATGAGCGGTGCAACTCAGAAAGAAAATTTTGAAGGCATGACCTGCTCCGGACATCACCCGTTTCGCCCACATCACAAGAATGAGAAATGCGATAAAATCTTGATTCCGTCTCAGCGCGGTGCATCAAACGTCTACTTCCCGGTAATGAGAAGTGCCATTTCTATTCCACCTTGGATAAACCCACTTTACAACTTGATTGATGAGCATTTGCGGTTAATTGATAGCTATGAAGAAGATTTCGGAGACATGGGCTTAGATAAGGCATATCAAAAATTCTTCTCTGCTTTCACAAGAGAGGAATTTGATGCGGCTTTATTGCGGAGAAGGCAGAATATCAAGGAGTTCACAGAGATCAAGCAGATGGAGTACAATGCGATCACACATCATGCTGACCCTGTGTACGCGTCCAATAAGATGCACTTTAAGGCGGAAGAAGATCCGCTGCCTGAGTATTTGCGCCCATATTTCAAGCGCGTGATTCGTATAACACGCTTGCGCGAGGTGCGAGTATTGCTTGGTTTTACAAGAGTTGATGCGCCAGACCCAGACGCAGACGAACAGACCAATATCGTCTTTCTCAACAAAGGAAAAACTGAACGCTGGCTACCAGCTGCTGAGATTCATGGTGAGGGAGTCTTTATTGAGTTTAACAGGGATACCATTGACTCTTGGCTGAGTTCACCGCAACTGAGTGCACTATCTCAGAAATATGCGCAGTGTTACAAGGAATTTTGCGAATCAAAAGAATGGACGATAACCACTTTGAGAGATGCGCGATATGTTCTAATGCATACCTTTGCACATTTGCTGATAAAACAAATGTCAATGGCATCTGGCTACTCATCTTCCGCAATTCGCGAACGAATCTACTTCGGAGATGATATGTCCGGTGTATTGCTCTACACTGGAAGTTCAGATAAGGAGGGCTCTCTTGGTGGATTAGTTGAGTTGGGCAACATCAGCCAGCTTAGAATTCTAATGCGAGATGCATTTCAAGAAGCTCTGGTTTGCACTAATGACCCGGAATGCTTAAATAACACGCCGGCCGGAAACAATTCAAACGGCGCGGCCTGTCATTCGTGCTGCATGATTTCTGAAACCGCATGTGAAAACGGGAATCGAATGCTGGATAGAGGACTTATTGTCCCCATTGATGGTAGGGAGGATCAAGCTTATTTCAAAGCTTTGGTGGAAGAATTATGTCAACTGGATGCATGAACTTGGATATCTTATTAGACCAGATCCTCTCAGATGCTTTGGCGGGGGCGAATGAATCAGTCCGCGCGATTCAAAGGAGATATCCATCTCTTTCAGAGCGAGAAGCATCGGAGATATTTTCTATGATATCGTCAGCAGCGGAGCGCAGTGATGATAGTGCAGAACTGATTATCACTGCATCACCATCCTTTGCGTTGAGAGTCAAACCGACCAAAGTAGTTGTAAACGCAATGCTCTCAAATGCGAAAAGCAGCATCCTTATTACCGGATATTCACTCTCTGACTATTTCAGCGATTTGGTTGATTGTGTCATCCGGAAAAGTCAAGAGGGGGTGCTTGTCAAGTTCTTTGTGAACGATATTGATAGCCAGAAATCTTTTGATCGTTTATGCCGGTATAAGGGCAGATTCTTGAGAATTTACAATTATCCGAAACAGGAAGACAAGATGTCTGCACTTCATGCCAAAGTGATTTCTGTTGATCAGCAGGACACTTTGATTACATCCGCGAACCTTTCCTATCACGGGCAAGAAGGCAATATTGAGCTCGGCACAAAAATCCATTCTAGGGATTTAGCAAGACAGGTTGAAGATGTATTCACCAAGTTGGTGTTCAAGAAAGCATTCGTTGAATTATAAGAATTGGAACTCTTATAGAAAAACTGGCGCAACCCATACATACTAAGCGAGGTATACCCAATGGACATAGATGCAAAACTCAGGCCTTTATACCTTACCCAAATACTGAAGGAACGTACGGACGAGGACCACTACCTGACTACTCCTCAACTTTGCGCCATTCTGAAGGATGAGTACGGTATGGAGACACATCGCACGACGATAAAGAGCGATATTGAGATGCTCCAGCAAGCCGGAATCGGCATACAGGCGGTGCGGTCATCGCAAAATCAATACAACTTCATAGACCGTGAATTCGATATTGCCGAACTCAAGCTGTTGATTGATGCGGTAGAGTCTTCCAAATTCATTACCAAGAGCAAGAGTGAGCAGCTTGTCGCCAAGTTGACTTCATTCGCCGGTGCCTTCAAGGGCAGAGAACTCAAGCGCAATCTTGCCGTTGACGGAAGAATCAAACCAGAGAATGAGCAGATTTTCTATATTGTCGATGTAATCAACGAGGCAATCAACCATCGCAGAAAAATTCGTTTTCAAAAAACTGAGTACAATATTCGCAAGGAAGTTGTGCTGCATAACAATGGTGAAAAGTACACATTCAGCCCATATTCTCTTATCTGGGACGGCGATTTTTATTATGTTGTCGGCTATTCGGATAAATACAAGAGCATTGGAAGTCACCGAGTTGACCGAATCGCAAAACAGCCGGAGATTCTGGATGAGCCTGCTGTGCCGCAGCCTATGGGCTTTGATATGAACAAGTATATCAAGGCGACATTCCGGATGTATAACGCGCCACGCATTGAAGTAGAACTCATCTGCGATAATAGTCTTATGGACGCCATGATTGACCGCTTCGGGACGGATGTGCATACCTACGCCTGCGACCGTCAGAATTTTCGTGTAATCGAAGAGGTTGCTGTCGGCAAGGTGTTTTTCAATTGGATTTTCGGCTTTGAGGGCAAGGTCAGGATTAAGGCACCCGAAAATGTGAAACAGCAGTATGAAGATATGGTGCGTCGTGCGGCTGAGATGATTGAGTGAGAAATAATATTTACAATATATGCTGATCTGCTCATGCAGAAGCACTTCCAGCATATAATCTATTCTCGATAAAACTAAACAACTTAATTTCTGGAGATGGCACTCTGTGCCATCTCTTTTTTTAAAATCTATTGTCACTTACGACCGACACCATCGAAATACCCCCTTGAAATTATAAAATTGCCGAGTATAATAACATTATGGGATTTGAAATCCCATATAGAAACAGAGGTGCTGAT
>ERZ837910.3575-NODE-3575-length-16642-cov-7.185688_pt1 | contig 16642 bp, 18 predicted proteins | sample MGYA00519940_ERZ837910 | MGnify/ENA primary metagenome ERZ837910 (study PRJEB31850, sample SAMEA3708825) | human gut metagenome | biome: human gut; feature: human-associated habitat; material: faeces | place: China | collected 2014 ... | reverse complement strand
CATGTCAATAGAGTATACCCATCTGAAACAACGAAAAACTATGTCAATAGGGTCGTTTTCGGACTTTTGCAATATGTCAAAATGTGCGGTGACCCTATTGCCATGAACCGCATTTCAACTGCTCGATAAGTTTATCAAACAGCGACACAAACTCGCTCTCAATCTGAGAGTAGATTTCCTGCGCGGTTGCATCATCATAAATGTGCGAGGTCTGGTTGCGGGCATTCAGCAGTGCAATCCACGCCTGTTCATCATCAATCAGGCCATACGAGAACGCCTTGCGCATCGTTGCTTTCGGACTGTTCAACTCTGTAAAACCTTGGTCAAGTAAGAACTCACGAGTGGTTTTCCACGCCAGTTCGCAGGTGAACTCAAAACGCTGGATTACACCATCGCGAATGATTTTGGCCGGATTCTCTTGATACGCCTGCACGCCTTCACGCAAGCGTTCTACAGCATTGGTGAGATTTTCGAATCTCGTATTGTAACGGTCCAGCAAGCAAATCCCGTCCTTTTCTATATTTTGAAGCAATGCGGCATCGGTATGTTCGCTGACAAACACCAGATCAACCGAATACAGCGAGTCCAAATCGTTTTCGACAGCATCGCTGAATTGCGCACGCTGCTGCGCTGTGCAGCCCCATACCGCAAAATCGTAGTCGCTACGGGCGCGATAATCGCCGCGGGCACGCGAACCGAATAATACCAGTTTCGGCACTCCATAACGGTGCGCTAACTGTTTTACCTGTTCGATTGTCTTATCCATCAGCGTCACCGTCCTTATTATTTTCATTATACCATACTTAAAGGAGAGATACACCATGAAAATTGGCTACATCCGCGTTAGCACTGAGGAGCAGAACACAGCTCGACAGGAAGTTCTGCTGCGCGAGCTCGGTGTTGATGAGGTTTTCATCGACAAGGCGAGCGGCAAGAATGCCGATCGGCCGGAGCTTACCCGTATGATGAATTACGTCCGGCGCGGCGACACGGTTATCGTCGAGTCAATCAGCCGTTTCGCGAGGAACACGCGCGACTTGCTTGATCTCGTGGAACGGTTGACCGAGAAACAAGTAGAATTTGTCAGCCGCAAGGAGGCAATCGACACGACCACACCTACCGGTAAGTTTATGCTGACCGTGTTCGCGGCAGTCGCAGAACTCGAACGTGAGTACATCTTGCAGCGTCAGCGCGAGGGAATTGCTATCGCTAAAGAGCAGAGCAAGTACACCGGCCGCAAGCCGATGCCTCTGCCGGACAATTTTGAGCGGGTGGTTGCTCGCTGGCGTGCAGGGGAAATCACCGCTGCGGAAGCCATGCGGCAGACAGGGCTGAAGCCGAACACATTTTACCGCCGGTGCTCCCAGACTTCTCTTGCGCTTAAACGCATCAAATCCATGTAATGCGAGTACGAGTAAGCGCTATAGAACGAGCGCAGACATTTCTGCCTGCGCTCGTCAGATGTTGTATTGGAATTTTACTGAATCAGCCATTGATAATCCTGCCGTCCATCAATCACGTATTCAACAAAAACTCGTTCGCCTTTAATTTGATAAATGAGTAGATACCATTTACCAAACACCATTTTGCGATACTTTTCTGTTACGAAAACACTCGAACGCAAGATTGGGTTTCGATATGGAAAGCTTTGCAGAGAATCTGCCGCCTTCCTGAAGTCAGCTGCCAATTGGCGTGCCAATCGTTCTTCTAACCGTGCCATGAATACTGCATGCTCAACCAGCTGCTGCGCTGCTCGCTTGGATACGATAACCTGGAATTTGTTTTCAAGCTCCGGCATGGCAGGTCTCCCGAATTGCCTGATCCATCATGGAAGCGACTTCATCCACCGAGTAGTCTGGTGCACCGTGTAAGCGGTCTTCCTCAACAGCAAGCAGTTCCTCGCGCAGCTTTAGCATTTTTTCGCGTTTTGTAAATGAATTGATATCCATTACAACGAGATCACCTTCGCCGTTCTTGGTCAGATAAACCGGCTCTCCGGTGGATCTGCACAGCTCGGCAATATCATTGTAATTCTGACGAATACTTGCACTCGGCTTGATATTCATAAAAGCACCTCCATATAGTAATATCATAATTATATTATACTCTAATAGTGCTATGATGCAATAGCTGTTATCTCGAATCTCAGGATAAAATACCGCCGGGTCTCCCAAATACGGGGAACCCGGCGGCTGCATGTTACTGATTTACTTTTTCAGTTTTTACTTGCTCATCTCGCAGAAGCGCATGAGGATTGCGGCAACCTCTGCGCGGGTTGCGTTATTCTGCGGGTTCAGCTTGCCGTTCGAGCCATTGACAATGCCGTTGGCAACTGCCCACTGCATTGCATCTGCTGCATAGGTGCTGACGGAAGCTGCATCAGAGAAGCTGTCGAACTTGCCGTCTGCCTTCGGAGAACCAGCGTAGCGGTACAGCATGGTAACGAGCTGCTCACGGGTGATGTTGGCATTCGGGTTGGTGCCGTCGGACACGCCCTTAGCCTTTGCCCACTCCATACCCTTCTCGTACCAGGTAGCGCCGCCGGTGGTGTCCTCGCCTGCGTAGCGAGCCAGAACCGTCATCAGCATACCGCGGGTGGTGGACGCATTCGGGGAGAACTGCTTATCGTCGGTGCCGTTCATCAGGCCCTTGTCAGAAACGTACTTGACCGCGTCAGCATACCAGTCGCCGGTCTTGACGTCAGAGTAAGACTTGCTCTCGGTCTGACCGCCGTTGTCGGCAACGAAGGTCGGGGTAACCGTTACCTTGCCCTCCGGCATAACGAAGGAGAACTTGCCGTTGCCCTTGTCCGTCACTTCGACGGTTTTGCCCTTTGCGTCGGTGATCGTCAGCTTGTCGAGCTTGTAGCCATCCTTGGCCTTTACGGTAACAGTAACCGTGCTGCCCTTGGAAGCCGAGGTCTTGTCGACCGAAACCGAACCGTTATCCGACTTGGAAGCGGAAACCGTGGTGCTCGAGCCGGAGGACGAGCCGCCGCCGCTGCTCGAATGATGCACGGTGAAGTTTGCGGTGATGGTGGTGTTGCCGTTGATGGTGAAGGTCTTCGTAGCGCCGCCCTCAACTGCCTCACCGTTTACCGTCCAGCCGCTGAAGTCATAGCCGCTGTCTGCGGTCGCGGTGAGGGTGACTTCCGTGCCTGCTGCAACCACGCTGCTCTCCAGGCCGGTAACCTTGCCGTTCTTTGCGCTGGTGCTTACGCAGTACTTGTTGTCTACTGCGGACATAGTCGCAGTGTACTGACCGTTTTCTACCGGAATAACGGCAGACAGTGCAGCATTGTCAATGTTGATACCGTAGTTCTCAGAGTAGCTTGCCTTGCCCGGCTCGTAGGTGTAAACAACCAGAGCCAGCTTGTGACCTGCCTTTACGGTGTAGTAGTTCGGCTGGAGATATACGGTGTAGTTACGGTACTTGCCATCCTCAAGCCTAACCTCGTTCGCTGCGGAAGCAGAGCTGAAACCTGCGTCCGGGTTTGCAAGGTCGATCCAGCCGCGTGCAATAATCTTGTACTTGGAGGTAGTCGGCTTGAACTTGATTACATCGTAATCCTCAGCACCGCTGCCGACCCAGTTGACCGCACCGGTCTTGTTCTCGGTGACGCTGGTGGTGTAGCTCTGGAATGCCTCGTCAGATACGTCAACCAGCATTGCGCTCATCATCAGCGCATCACGGCTGTTGCTGCCTGCTCTCATGACTGCAATGCCATACTCATCTTCAGCGTCATATTCTTCTTCGTCCGCAACCTGATTGTCCGGATTCATGATCTCTTCATGATCCACGCCGCGCGGAGCAGCTTCGACTGCTTCGAAATCAGCTGCTTCGACAGCCTGCTTATCCGGATGCTGAATCGGAGCCGCCTTGATGTTTACCTTGACCGTACCCTTGATAACGGTATCGTCCTCGACATCATAGGTGTACATTGCGCTCGCGGAGGTGGACGCAGCCGTGAACGCATCACGCCAGCTGGAAATACCGGTCATGTTGCTGTTAATGGTGGTCGTACCCTTAGCATTGTTGGTCAGAGTCAGCTTATTGGCATATGCCGATGCTTCATCCGAGGTCGGCCATGTATCCGAGGTGGACCAGCCGCCGTCAACAATGTTGCTCTGTACGGTAACGGTTGCCATATTCTCAGCGCCATTGTTCTGGTTATACAGATAATGACTGAACCACTTGTTCAGAATACCGTTGTAGGTCTCATCGCCAATCAGCAGAGAGGTCTTATGAGAGTCATAGTCCGGGGTAATATGTGCGCCCTGATGCAGCAGCAGCTTGACATTCTGGCCTTTATTCTTAAACGCATCATACATCAGCTGGAACTGCTTGGTACGAACGTTATCGTCGTTCAGACCGTGAACGATGAGGGCCGGGCAGCTAAATTTGTTATAGGTCAGACCGTTGTCGGTCTTCTTGCCCTCGTTGCCCGCGGTGTAGTCACGGGTTGCCCAGTGCGTGCCATAGTCACCGTTCAGCGTCATCTGGTCATTATAAATACGGTTGAGGTACTTCTGGTAAACATCCTTCATGCTGTTCCAGTCGTCTTCATCAATATAACGGCCAGCGCAGTAGAAACCGAGGTTATCCGAATATGCCGGATTACGGCCAGTAGAGATACCCTGCGAGTTGGTGTACTCATACCAGCTTGCGATACCTGCAACCGGAACGATGGTCTTGAGGTTTGCTACACCGGTAGACGCAACTGCAAAGTCGGTCGTGCCGCCGTAGGAACGACCGGTCATAGCAACGTTGCCGTTCGACCAGTCAGCCGTGATTTTAATGTTGTTCTCCTTATCGGTATATGCAACACGGCGGCTGTTCTGTGCCAGCCATTCAACGACGCACTTGAATGCGTCAGTCTCTACATCAGCGCCGCAGGTCTCCAGGCCTTCGGAACCACGGGTGCCCAGACCGCCTACCTCAACAACCGCGTAGCCGCGAACGAGGAAGTAGTCATACCAGTCGAGATCTTCATAGTCGTAGAAGTCACCCCAGGAGCCGCTTTCATACGGGCTGACATAGTACCACTCGTCTGCCGTTGCTTTCTTGGCCGCGTCCATCGTGCTCATTTCTCTATTGGAAACGCGCTGATACTTTGCCGAACCGTACAGGCTATTCAAGTCGTAGCCCAGATCACCCTCCTTATAGGTGAACTTGCGGTCATCACCGTTATCCGTGCAGCCGGTGATGTACGGACGTGCGTCCATAATGGTTGCAAAATTGTGATTATTCGGGTTCGTAGCGGCAGCACGGGGAAGCTGCACCAGCGCCTTTACGAGATCGAGCTTGCCATCGCCGTCGGTGTCGTAGTTGGTCTCAACGTAAACCGAGTAGCGGATGATGTCGCTCTTATCGTTGCTGTAGCCCTCTGCGGTCGGAACACCGCTCGTGTACGGAAAAATCGGCTGTGCAACGCCGTTTACGAACAGCGGAGTGCCGTTCTTTACTGCATTGCGCAGGTTAACAGCTGCTGTGCTGTTTGCCATCGTGTGCAGCTCTTCCAGCGAGCAGGCTGCGGAACCGTCGAACTTGTCATCTGCGATGCCTACGCTCTTCGCCATAGCGATGTAGTCGCTGTCGCCGCTCGGGAACTGCGTTTCCTTCATGCCGCAATCCAGCAGAATGTACTTGACCGCATTCAGCTTGGTCAAGCCGCCGCTCTGTGCCGAAGCTTCGAGCGCCGCATAGGTCGATACCTGCTGTCCGTCATCGCCGCTGTTTGCATCAACAGCGCCCGCCTGACAGGTGAACGACAGGATCATGGAAAGCACCAGCGCGAGGCTGGCCGCTCTCTTCTTCATGTGTACTCCCTCTTTCGTGGTAAATATAGGATTTCTGCACCTGTCTTTATCATTCAAAGATGGATATTTTACCGCTCCTTCGAATTTTAATACAAATGCTTTTTAAGCATACTCGTTTACTATGGAAAAGTCAAGGAATTTTGAACAGAACAGGTGAAAAATGTCTAAAAATTTCACCCAGAAAACCAAAACAAGAGCCGACAGAAAATCCATCAGCTCTTGCAAGAGGATAAATGTAAGCGTATCCGGCAATGACTCAATCAGTCGTTGTAGAAATCCAGACGGTCGGTCAGCGGAACAGCCTCAATCAGGCCGGACTTCTGGCCCTTCAGGCAAGAGTCCGTAGTAACAGCTGCACAGTAGCCGTCCCAAGCAGAAGCAGCAGCCTTGCAGTGAATTCCCTGCTCACGGCATCAATTCGTCAATTTTCTTCAGCAGAGTGTCGCGTGCGTCCTTTATCAATCGCTGCTGGATAATCGTTTCCATCAACACACTATACAATTCGTCAGAATTCATCTCGCGAGTCATCCAGTGTTCACCGTTCCTGCTCTGTTCGTTCCATTCCTCAATCCATGCATCAATGTTCTTTTTTTCATTGTTTTCTATCGTTTTCCGGCAGATTGCCTTTATATGCGTTACATTCGGGCAGTCGGACGACCACTCTTCCAGATATTCCGCTTTTAGCTCTTTCGAAAGTTTAATATGGATTGACTTGCCGCTGATATACCTCGCAAATGCGGCGTTTTTCATCAGCGCCCAAAAACCGTCAATCTGTACAGGAGATGCCGCCTCGCAGCAATACAAATCGCTCGGATCGAATTGCAGGCATTGCTGAATATTCTCGTAATACCTCCACGCAAGACTCACCGGATTATCTATTAACCCGTATTTTTCAAGCGCCGTTTTCCAGAGCTCAGCCTCTTCCTCAGACTGAATTCTGTAGCCGTGCAATTTAAGAAAATACAGAAGGTTTTCTTGCACTGTTTCTTCGTTATCATGAAGGAGCTCACAAACGTCGAGCAGCAGCCGCAGCCTCGCTTTCCGTTGTTTTTCCACGCTTGGTTCCTTTTGATATACATTTGCAGGAAATGATACTTCATCTAGGTTCAAATCTCGTTTCCCATCTTTACGAGCGGCAATACAGTCCCTCTTTTGAATGCAGATCAGCATAAACACGAACGCAGTGTGCTTGGCAGCATTTCGAGCAAGCTGCAGCGCCTCTTTTATATTCTCCATATCCGGAACATTTTTACCTCGTGTCGCCTTAAGATAAGCTGTCACGCTCTTTTTCAGATACTCAGCATCACAAACGTTACTGCAATCACTCCATTCGCCTATAACCTCGAACGTAGTTTTGCTGTGGCTGTTCCATTTTGTGCAGAATTCTCGGTATTTGTTCAGACATTTCCGGCGTTCCAGATACTGCTTCAGCGCTTCTGCGTCGCGCTTCATATATTGACCCTCGAATTTTTTATGATCCTCTTTCAAACGTCGGTACTCCCGATAAGCGCTCATAAACGCCGAGAAGTATCGAACGTAGAAATCCACAGCCCGGTTTTCCGTCAACGCAGCATCCGGCACCCATTTCTTAATCCGCGCCACAAGAGCCTGTGCCTCCTGTCCATCGGGTGCGTTCTCGTTGGCATCGCGCAGCTCTCGCGCATAATACTGCATGCCGTTCCGCGTCGCGCGAGCATATTCCGCCAGTGCACTCAGCGTGCTCTCGTACATCGGACGAACCGTCTGCTCCAGTTTGTCGATTTGTTCCTGTTTCTTTGCGCTGCAATATTTGTCCCAGGCTCGCTCGACGCAAACAGCATATGCCTGCTGCGTACCTTCTCCGTACTGCTTCAGCAGCTCATGCAAATGCGAACGATTGACCCGGTCAGCTTCGTAGCCGCTGCTGAAAAGTGTGCTGCGATCCGCAAGCAGCGCATCCACGATTTTCATCTCCGTGATGGTTTCCTTATAGCTGTTGATGAAGGCCGCCTTATGTCCCAGCAGCCGGTAAACTTCATTGGGGCGGCTATGCGGCAGGCCGCACTCTGCGGCAAACGCAATGCGCGCGTCATTGATGGCGTCCGCCTGCTCCACCGTCGCGCAGCTCATATCGTCCGCCAGAATTTGCATTTGCTCCAACGTGTACTGTCCCTGGCTACCCCTTGGCCGAATTTCAACGCAATGATTGTCTTTTTGCATTCTCATATTCCCCTCTCATCGGCCATTTTCGATGAATTGCGTGCTCCGTCGTATGCTTCATCGAATATTTCCGAACTTTTTCGTCTTATAAATCTACATTTTCCTCGTAAACACCGAAATTTACATTAAAACGACGTCTCAATCCCGTTTTTTTATTTTCACCCTATAATAGAGTTATCAACCAAATTCTTCGGGCAGCAATGCTGGAAACAGCGGAATTTCCGGGAAGTTTTCCCGGAAAAACGCGAAAGGAGTAAAGACCCTATGCAACATGTTAAGCATTTCAACCGTTGGTCAGACCTACCGCACGACGGCAAGAAGGCCGCACGCCACCGCGCTGTCGGCAGCGTCAACCTGTTCATTGTCCCCTCCCTGCATCCGAAGCAGGAGTCGGACAAGACTGCCGTCGAGGCGCCGCCCGATGTGATCGCTGCTGACACCGCAATGGAAGAGCTGACCGAGCGCCCGGCGCTTCCGGCATCCGCTGAGGACGAGGCAGCAGGCTGGGACTGGAACGAAACCAATATCGACGAATTCGAGGAGGACTAACAAATGGATGTTTATAGCATTGACTACACGCTGTATGTTCAGGACGGCGAGCACGAGCCCAAGCAGGCGACGAATTTCACCCCTGTAATCGAAACCGCTTATTTTAATCTGGATGGTCCGCAGGACATCCCGGCATATCTGGGCATTGAGCTGATTTTAGAGGGCGGTTCCATGCGCAGACTTACCCTGCCCATGACCTCAAATCTGGCACGCACAATTGTCGCCGAAGAGCCGCGCGCTGTGCTCCTCAAGACCGGTTATGCACCTCTCGTCCAGAAGTACATCGTCGACCAGCTTTCCAAAACTGGGCGCCCCGGTGAGTGCCAGCGCGGCGTTTACCTGCCGGGCAACGGCACCTACCGTCTGGCGGATGGTCAGCATGTCACCGTGTGGAACGGACGTGTCGCAGGTTCGACCAAGCTCGAGGTTCCGTATATGATCAAGCCGACCGATACCTATCGTATTACAAACAGTATCGACAGGCCGGTACCGACTCTGGTCAGGGCGCTGCTCGAGAACGATGCGGCTCTGGTTTTGCCTGTGGCCTATGCCCTGCTCGTCTCGCGCCGCGATGTCCTGACGGCCGAGCAGCATCCGCTGCAGGGCGGTCTCTACATAGCCGGCGTTCAGTCGAGCGGCAAAACGACGCTTGCCCGTCGTGTCTTCGGATACACGGAACGTATCGGAACCCCGGGGAAACCGGCACTTATGCTGGAGGCGGTGAGTACCGAGGCATCCGTGCGCGACACGCTCTCGGAGAACCCGGGCTGCGTGGTCATCATCGACGACCTCGCCAAGTCCTCCACGCGCAGCATCGAAGCACATCGCAGGAAGCTCGGCGGAGCCATGCTCCGTCTGGCTGCCAACGAAGGCGACTCTACCAAGAAGAACAGTTCCGGTAAGACCGATCATCGCGACTGCGCTGCCGGAATTGCTCTGACGGCTGAGTTCGTGCTGGACGGCGTTTCGGAGCTCACGCGAAGCATTTTCGTGTATCTTGACAAAAAGTTACATCTGACCGAGGACGTCCGTCCTGCCCTGATTGGAGCGGTCCTCGAGGAGTTCGCCGACTGGTTCGCGGACAACTACGGCCGCGCCATTGAACTGCTTCACGAAATCACCAATTCTCCGGATATTTTGAAAAATATCCGTGTCAACGGTGCAGATGAGTTTGCTGAGCTGCTCATGCGTGAGCGTCGCATTCAAGACAACCTCGCTTTGCTACAGTGGGCATTCGTGTGCATGGTCGAGATGATCCAAGAGCGCATAGATCTGCCGGACGACATCGAGCATGCTCTCCACAGGAAATTCTGGGAGGCCGTTCACTGCTCTGTTCGCAAACAGGTAGAGGAATTTGCCAATATCCAGTCGCAGCTCAAGGAGGGCAATATCGCCCATCTGCTGTGCGAGGCAATCGACTGCGACGAGTTTAAGCTATGCCGCAAAAAGTCGAACCTCTTCAAGCGAAATGGCATCATCTGGAAGGAGAAGAAGGGTGTCATCAAACAGGTCGGCATCAAGCAGACCGCACTTGTCCAGTTTATCCGCAACCAGAACGGCTATCAGAACTACTCCAGTCGAAAGATTACCGACTATCTAAAGGATATCGGCTGTCTGACCATAAATGAGGATAAGAGCAATACCGTTCACCTCGGCAAGATCAAGGACGGCAAACGTTCCCTGCCTCGTGTTCTGCTGATTGATGTAGAGACGCTGCGCGACAGCGCGGAAGAGTACAACCTTTATGCAGAACAGGCGCGCGAGTAATCCCGTTCTCAGTATAGCACCTGCGGCATCGAGCCGCAACACAGGCGCGGTTCCGCAGGTGGCTGATACGGCGAAATCCGATTATCCTCCATCAGCCGTATATATAGTATAACAGTGGAAAGAATATACAATGTCTCCGTTATCCACCCAAACCAAAGGAGGTCAACCCTATGCTCAAGTCCACACCCACCTGCCCGCTCCCCGACATCCGCGAGGCACGCATTGACCCGACCCTGCCGGTGAACGAGCGGCTGCGCCTGTTCGCCGCCGCCATCGGCGACCCGCACCGCTTCCGCGTCGGCGACACCGAGGTCGAGGTACTGTTCGACGACAGCGCGCCCAGCCTGCAAGCCTGCCTGAGCGGCATGTGCAGGCAGCTGCAATAGTGTCAAAAACCGGATATTACGTCCCGAAACTTGCGGTACGCTGCGCGCTGTGGTACAATAAATGTGCAAACACAGCCATCAGCGTGCCGCCTGTTTTTTGGAAGGAGGCACCCCAATGGCTCGAAAAAGTAAATATGAGCATTCATCCGCAAAATTATCCACACCCCTGTGGGCACCCGCACTCTATATTCGTCTCTCACGCGAGGACGGCGACCGCGAAGAAAGCAACAGCATCGCCAGCCAGCGCGAACTGCTGACCGAGTTCGTAGACACGCAGACCGACATGGCCGCGCCCCGTCTGTATACCGATGACGGCTGCACCGGCACCGACTTCGACCGACCGGACTTTCAGCGCATGCTCAATGACCTGCGTGCAGGCCTCGTCAACTGCGTCATCGTCAAGGACCTGTCGCGTTTCGGCCGTAACTACGTCGGCGTCGGCGAGTATCTAGAGCATGTATTTCCGCTGCTGAACGTGCGCTTCATCTCGGTCAGCGACAACGTGGACAGCTACCTCGACCCGCGCTCGGTGAACAATCTCGTCGTGCCGTTCAAGAACATTCTAAATGACGAATACGCCCGAGACATCTCGAACAAGGTCCGCGCTTCGCTTGACCTGAAGCGCCGCCAGGGCAAATTCATCGGCTCGTTCGCGTCCTACGGCTACCGCAAAGACCCGAATGACCACAGCCGTCTGCTGATCGACGAGGCGGCCGCCGCGGTCGTGCGCGATATTTTCAACTGGTTCATCGGCGGCACGAGTGTGCTCGGCATTGCAAAGAAACTGAACGCCATGGGTATCCCGAACCCGTCCGCCTACAAGCGGCAGCAGGGCATGAACTACTGTCACCCCGCATCGGATAAACTGGACGGTCTGTGGCCGGACAGCTCGGTACGCCGCATTCTGCGCAATCCGCTGTACACCGGCACGATGGTACAGGGCAAAAACCGCACAAAAAGCTACAAACTGCATGTCAGCGAGGCCGTGCCCGAGGAGGACTGGATCACTGTCGAGCAGACGCATGAGGCCATCATCCCAGGCGAGCTGTTCGACAAGGCGCAGGCGCTTTTCGAGCGCGATACACGCACCGCGCCAACGCACAAGCAGGTCTACCTGTTCTCCGGTTTTCTCCGCTGCGCCGACTGCGGCAAGGCGATGAACCGCAAGCAGATTTCCCAGCCTTACGGCAGCTATCACTACTACATCTGCTCGACGTTCAAGAAGCAGCACAGCGGCGCCTGCACCAAGCACACCATCCGCAGCGACCGTCTGGAGCAGGCTGTGCTCGAGACGCTCCGCAGCCAGATCGCGCTGGCGGTCGAGATGGATGAACTGATTGCCGAGATCAACCGCAGCGGCGCGCGCAGCCGTTCCGCAGACCATCTGCAGACCGAGCGGGCACAGCTTGAAACCGAGCGTGAACGCATCGAGCAGATGAAGCTGTCCCTGTATCCGGACTGGAAAGCCGGTGACATCTCCCGCGAGGAATACCATCGGCTGAAGGAGCAGCTTGAGCAGCAGCAGGGCAAGCTGGACACGCGCATCGCGTCCCTGCAATCGCGCATCGACGAGGCGCAGAACGGCGTAGATGAAACCAACTCGTTCCTGTCGCAGTTCGTCAAATACCGCAATCTGCAAACGCTGACGCGCGAGGTCGTTGTCGAACTCATCGACATGATTTACGTCCATGAGGGCGGCAAAATCACGATAAAATTCAAGTTTTCCGATGCCTATGCGGCAGTGCAGGACTATATCCGCAAGCATGGAAAGACCGCATAGTCCTAAAATACCATCTTCCCCCGCTGCCTGCGACACGATTTCCTGCCTGCTGCGCGAGCTCGGCGCACAGCCGACCGACTTTGACTGCATCGTGACCGGCGACCTCGGCAAGGTCGGCGCAGATCTGCTGCTGACGCTGCTGCGCGAAGACGGCATCGACCTCTCCCCGGTCTATTCAGACTGCGGCATCCTGCTGTTCGGTGATACACAGGACGCTCACGCAGGCGGCTCAGGCTGCGGCTGCTCGGCGGCTGTACTGTGCGGACCACTTCTGCGCGATATGCACGAGGGGAAGATACGCCGCATGATATTCGCCGGGACCGGCGCGATGATGAGCCCGACCTCGGTACAGCAGTCACAGCCGATCGCCGGCATCTGTCACGCAGTCGTGCTGGAAAGGAGCGACGCATGAACTACCTTAACGCATTCTGGGTCGGCGGCGCAATCTGCGCGATCTGTCAGATCTTCATCGACCGTACCAAACTGACGCCCGCCCGTATTCTGGTGTCGCTCGTCGTGCTCGGCGTATTTCTGCAGGCCGTCGGCGTCTATCAGCCGCTTGTCGACTATGCCGGAGCCGGCGCGACCGTCCCCCTGCTCGGGTTCGGCTACTCGCTCGCCAAGGGCGTGGCCAAGGCGGTCGCGGAGAGCGGCCTCATCGGCGTGTTTACCGGCGGCGTGACCGGCGCGGCCGGCGGCATCGCCGCCGCCATCACCTTCGGCTGTCTGTTCGCGCTGATCGCGAAACCGAAATCTAAAAGCTGAAAGTCCGGAGAACAGGTTCATTTCCCCTGTTCTCCGGACTTTCTATTGCTTTATTTCAACAAAAAAGACACCCTGTCGGGTGTCTTTTTGTTTGTGATCAATTAGCCGATCATCTTAGCAGTGCTTACCTTGATGCCGGGGCCCATGGTAGAAGCTACGACGCAGGAGCGTACGTACTGGCCCTTTGCAGCAGCCGGCTTAGCCTTGATGATAGCGCCCATCAGTGCGTTGAAGTTGTCAGCCAGCTTCTCAGCGCCGAAGGATGCCTTGCCGATCGGGCAGTGGATGATGTTGGTCTTGTCGAGACGGTACTCGATCTTACCAGCCTTGGACTCCTTGACAGCCTTGGTAACGTCCATGGAGACGGTACCAGCCTTCGGGTTCGGCATGAGGCCCTTAGGACCAAGCACGCGGCCCAGACGGCCGACAACGCCCATCATGTCCGGAGTAGCGATAACTACGTCGAACTCGAAGAAGTTCTCCTTCTGGATGCGCTCCATCAGGTCCTCTGCGCCTACGATGTCTGCGCCAGCAGCCAGAGCCTCATCAGCCTTCGGGCCCTTCGCGAAAACAGCTACGCGAACGTTCTTGCCAGTGCCGTGCGGCAGAACGATAGCGCCGCGAACCTGCTGGTCTGCGTGACGGGAGTCAACGCCAAGCTTTACGTGCAGCTCGATGGTCTCATCGAACTTAGCCTTGGCGGTGGAAACAACGGCGGAAAGCGCGTCAGCCGGCTCGTACTGCTTGCTGCGGTCGATCGTCTTTGCGCTGTCTACATACTTTTTACCTTTATGCACAATAAATCCTCCTTAAGTGGTTAAGCGGGAACTAAATAACCCTCCCACTGTATGCGGCAGGTAGCCGCAAATGCGTTCAACTAACAAGTAAGGTCTCTCCGGAAAAACGCCGCCGAGACGCGTCATGCGTCTCGTGCAGAGGCTTCTCCGTTTGCTCGAGAGTCCTTTTCAAAATCGAAGATTACTCCTCGACGGTGATACCCATCGAACGAGCGGTGCCTGCGATCATGCTCATAGCAGCCTCGAGGGATGCAGCATTCAGGTCGGGCATCTTGGTCTCCGCGATCTTCTGGCAGTCAGCCTTGGACAGCTGAGCGACCTTGGTCTTGTTCGGTACAGCAGAACCGGACTCGATGCCGCATGCCTTCTTGATCAGAACCGGAGCCGGGGGAGTCTTGGTAACGAAGCTGAACGAACGGTCAGCGTAAACGGTGATGATGACCGGGATGATCATGCCTGCTTCGTTCTTGGTGCGCTCGTTGAATTCCTTGGTGAACGCCATGATGTTGACGCCGTGCTGGCCGAGAGCCGGACCTACCGGGGGAGCCGGGGTTGCCTTGCCTGCGGGAATCTGGAGCTTGATATAACCTACTACTTTCTGTGCCATGTTGAAAGGTTCCTCCTTCAAAAAATGTGGTGGCTGGCGAGTGTGCGTTTACACTCTCCCACTCTGGCAGAGAGCCTTTCTCTCTGCGTAAAGCACCTTGCGCGGTGCTGTTTCAGGCTGCGCGGAGCAGCCGGTAATCACTCGTCGAGTGTTTCGACCTGATCGAGCTCGAGCTCGACCGGGGTCTCGCGGCCGAACATGGAGACGGTAACGTCGACCTTGTTCTTATCCGGCTCGACCGACGATACTACGCCGATAAAGCCTGCCAAGGGGCCGTCGATAACGCGAACACTGTCGCCGGCGGCATAATTTACTTCGATCTCGCGCTTCTCAACGCCCATCGCGATGATCTCTTCCTCGGTCAGCGGGATCGGCTTGGAACCGCCCGACTTGTCCTGACCCAGAAAACCGGTACAGCCGCGCGTGTTGCGCACCAGATACCAGGTCTCGTCGGTCATGACCATCTTGACGAGAACGTAGCCCGGGTAGAGCTTGCGCTCAACCTCGCGGCTCTTGCCGTCCTTTACCTCGACGACCTTCTCGGTCGGGATGTTGACGGCGGTGATGAGATCGTGCAGACGGCGGTTTTCGACCGCCTTTTCAATCGAAGAGGCTACCTTGTTTTCGTAGCCGGAGTATGTGTGTACTACATACCATTTTGCAGCGTCTGCCATATTGCCTCCTTATTTAGGCGGCAGCGGTATGCGTAAGCAGCGTCTGGATGCCAAGACCGAATACGATATCAAGTACCCAGATGAAAATGCCGATGATGACGACGCTTGCCAGAACGACGAGCGTGTTATTGATCGTCTGCTCACGAGTGGGCCATACGATCTTGCGGCATTCGCTTTTCAGCTCGCGGAACCACTTGCCGATGCGTGCAAAGAGACCGGGTTTTTTCGCCTTGGTTTCTTCAGCCATGCAGCTACTTCCTTTCTCTTACTTCGTCTCGCGGTGCAGCGTGTGCTTACGGCAGAAACGGCAGTACTTCTTCATTTCCAGACGGTCCGGATCGTTCTTCTTGTTCTTCATTGTGTCATAGTTTCTCTGCTTGCACTCGGTGCAGGCCAGCGTGATCTTAACGCGCATTGATAACGGCACCTCCTTTAATATTTCGTCCCATCCTGCACCCCTTTGGTACAGGCGAGGGACACATTGCCTCCCTCTGACAGCATTCTCAGCTCTTTTTCAGACACATGAAAAATGAGCGCAAAAAAAAGAACCTGCATAGGTGTATTTAGTATAGCATGGACACCTCGTGCGGTCAAGTTTTTTTTCGTAAAAAGTGCTGATTTTTTTATTTTTCCATGATATAATCTTTTATATCATCACGGGCAGCGCAAAGCTGCCCAAGAAACAGGAGCATGGATATGCGTATTTTGGGCATTGATTACGGAGACGCGCGCACAGGGCTTTCGATTTCCGATCCGTCGGAATTTCTGGCCGGCTCGCCGAGCGTCATTCATGAATGGAATTATGATAAGCTCGTGGAAAAGCTCACTGCTTTTATCGAGCAGAATAAGATCGGCGAGATCGTTCTCGGTCATCCGCTGAACATGGACGGCACGGTCGGCCCGCGGGCGGAAAAGTGTCAGGCGCTCGCGAAGGCACTCGAGGAGCGCACGGGGCTGACGGTGCATCTTTGGGACGAGCGCCGCACGACGGTCGCGGCGCATGAGATCCTGCATCGCGCGGGGAAAAAGGAGAAAAAGCACCGGGAGAACGTGGACGCGGTGGCCGCGACGCTGATCCTTCAGGGGTATCTCGATAAAAAACGCAGAGGTTAAGTTCTTGAGCCTTTTCAAGGCTCGGGGAGATTGCCGCCGTTCGGCGGCGGAGGGGCCGGTGCCCACCGGCTGGGGCAAAAGGGGACAGGACACCAAACATGGTTTCCTGTCCCCTCTTGACTCCCCTGACCTTCCTTTGGACGCGACTCCCTTCGGTCGCGCGTCTAAATGCGAGGGGCCCACAGG